>Ga0209631_10000320_pt1 | contig 63913 bp, 63 predicted proteins | sample COG_08_FD_184752 | JGI IMG/M metagenome (GOLD analysis project Ga0209631, IMG submission 184752) | Pelagic Microbial community sample from North Sea - COGITO 998_met_08 (SPAdes) (version 2) | ecosystem: Environmental > Aquatic > Marine > Neritic zone/Coastal water | place: Helgoland, sampling... | reverse complement strand
TTGCAAGGGGATCAAAACTACTTTCAGCTAGAGATTTTAGCTGATATTTACCATCTCTATCAGTAAAATATGTAAACATAAAGAAACTAACCCAATCAGTTATTGGCTCATTAAAAGTTCCAAGTATCCTTGGATTGTCCACATCTCCAGAATTTCTTTCTAACAATGCCTCAGCTTCTTCTCTACCATCTCTTCCAAAGTATGCATGTAATAAATAAACCATAGCCCATAAATGTCTGCCCTCTTCAACATTAACCTGAAAAAGGTTTCTTAAATCAAATAAAGAAGGACATGTCTTACCTAATTCTCTTTGTTGTTCAACTGAAGCTGGTTCTGTATCTCCTTGAGTTACTATAAGTCTTCTTAAAATTGACCTGTAATCTCCAGGAACTTGTTGCCACACAGGCTTACCAATATTATCACCAAAATGTATTTTTCTTTCTTCAACTTTATCATTAAGAAATATGCCCCATCTGTATTCAGGCATTTTTACTTTACCATAAGTAGCCCAACCATCTGCATCAACAGATGTCGCTGTTCTTAAATATACATCGGATGCCTGGAAGCCTTCAGGGCCCATTTCTGTCCACCAGTTCTTAAACTTTGGTTGCCAATGTTCTAAAGCCCTCTGTAGAGATAAATCTGTACTTAGATCAACGTTATTAGGAATTTTTTCTTGATAGTTTAAATTAGTCATTTTTATACCCTCTTATTATCAAATTTTGCCCTGGAACCAGTTCCAAATAACTTTAAAGCACCTTTTTCACTTACAGCGTTAGGTCTATTAAATATCCAGTTTTGCCAAGCAGTAAGCCTTCCAAATATTTTAGTCTCACAAGTTTCTTTTCCAGGAAATCTTAAATTAGCTTCAAGTCCAGTTAATGCATCCGGGGAAAAACTTGTTCTTTCTTCAACGCTTAGTCTAATTTCTTCGTTCCAATCTAAGTCATCAGGAATAACTGTTATTAATTCTTCTTCAAATGCTTCTTCTGCATTTAACTTCTTACCTACAATTTTACGTAATGCGTTAAGTTTTGGTTCATCATTATTAAATCTTGTAGCTAGTCTAGATAAACCATTTACCATTTCTAAAGAAATAAAATTAATATCACTTAATGTAATAAAAGGACCCTTAGTATTTTCTGGAGACATAGCATTATTAAGCATATAAGTTCTATCTGCAGCAAATAATAGCTCTGCCAAAAGTCCAGAGAAACAACTATTATTATCAATTATAGTAAAAATTGACCTTGAAGACATATCTAATCTAGATAAAGTTCTTCTTAGTAAACCATTTATCTCATTAATGAACCAAATATTTTTATTATCTTCTAATATTGACGTAACACTTAAAATATCATCAGTACTACCTTCTGATGTAATAGTTAAAACTCCTACTTCTAACTCATTAGTCCTTAATAACAAGATTAAATCTTCTAATTCTCTAGCAAATTTTAGTGCCCACCAATTACTTCCCATTTTTACAACTTCATTAATATCTATAACATCATCTGATTTAGGCCCAATTATATGAATATTAGCTATTCTATCTTCTCTATTTATTTTAGCTTTTATAGTATCGTAATCTATTCCTTCATTTGTAATATTCCTATTTAAAGCTTTTAATTTAATGCCATTTTCACCATTACGTAATTTAACTGAAGCTGTAACTTTTGATACTCTTTCATTTATAAGATCATCAAACTTTGAAGGAGGAGCAATATAATCAACAAGTTTCCAGTCAACTGCTTTTTTTCCCCTAACCCCATCAGCATTAGTACAAAAAATATCAGCAATATCTTTTCTTACTTTTCTTTTATCTATCAATCTAGTAACGCCTCCTGTTCCAGGTAGAACACCTAATAGAGGAACTTCAGGTAAACTAACTGTGCTTGATCTATCGTCTACAAGTAATATTTCATCACATGCGAGAGCTACTTCATATCCTCCGCCAGCACAAATTCCATTTACAGCTGCAATAAATTTTATGGAGCCTGTATAGCTTGAATCCTCGAAACCATTTCTAGTTTCATTTGTAAACTTACAAAAATTTACTTTCCAAGTATGTTCGGATTGTCCTAACATATAAATATTAGCTCCGGCTGAGAAGTTTTTTTCTTGATTTGAAGTAATAACAACTACTTTAACTTTAGGATGTTCAAATCTAATTCTTTGTACGATATCATTTAACTCAATATCCACTCCTAAATCATAGGAATTAAGTTTTAAATCGTAACCTGGTTTTATGCCATCTTTTTCAGAAACATCTAAAAATAAAGTAGCTCTATTTTCATTTACATCTACTTTCCAATGTTTATAGCTATCAGGTTCTCTGTCGAAAGTTATCATAATAGTCTCCTAATAAAGTGCAATATAATGCACCATTTAAAAATATCAAATTAAAATAGATTAGTCTTTAATTTTTTATAAGATTCACCTATCGATATGTTTTCAGTATTAATAGTTAAATCAGCTTTAGAATAAAGAGTAACTCTTTCATTTAATATATTGTTTAAATCATCCATTGCTCTAGGATTTGAACTCATTGGTCTTGAATCTCCCTGATTTAAAACCCTCCGCATATGTTCTTTTGGGCTAGCCTTAATCCAAATAGTGAAGTAATTATTTAAAACATAATTAAAGGTTTTATATTCTGAAACAATACTACCACCTGCTAGAAGTATTAATTTTTCATGACTTTTACATAATGTTTTAACCACATCAAATTCAAATCGTCTGTACATGCCTTGTCCACCTAATTCAATAATCTCATTAATATTCATACCCCCTAAATTTTCTATTTCGTTAGTTGCTTCAAATAGTGGATAGTTAAACTCTTTATGTAGCATATTGCCTAAAGTTGACTTTCCAGCTCCTCTTAAACCTATTAAGGCTATTTTATTTTTATTTTTATTACTCTTATTTTCCTTATATATATCATTTATTAAATCAAAAACTTTACTTTTTTGTATAGGATTAAAACTATTAAGCCTGTGATCAATTAAATCAAAATTAACTTTATTTTCACCATTAGAAAAAAATTGATATAATGAAATATTTAATGCATATGCAATATCAGTGATTATAGATATAGAGGGGTTTCCATTTCCACTTTCTAATTGAGCTAAGTATCTAAGAGAAATACCAGACTTATTGGCTAAAATTTGTCTTGTTAACCCTCTTTTTAATCTATATTTTTTTACTATTAATCCAATATTTTTTTTATCGTCTTCATCTTTAGAGTTATTTGACTCAAATAAGAGATTATTTTTATGGCCTACTATATTATTCATTTACAACTTTCATAACTAATGATAGATAATATATGCATTATAGTGCATGTAAGTTAAAAATGTAAACAATTTAATATGGATCTATAAGATGGACTCTGAAAAACTGTTAATTTTAGTAGCTACTATGACTGGAACAGCTCTTATGGCTGCTGAAGATATAGCAGAATATTGTAGCGAAAATAATATCAAAACAAATATTATAGAAATAGATAATATAGAGACAAATGTATTAACCGACGCTAAAGGACCAGTTTTAATATGTTCTTCTACTTATGGACAAGGCGATGTACCAGATAGCGCTCAAGAATTTTATAATAAATTAAAAGACTTATCACCAGACCTAAACCATATTAGATATGCATTATTTGGTCTTGGTGATATGACATATAGAGATACTTTTGCCTATGGAGGCAAAAAGTTTTCAGATTTGCTTGATTCACTGAATGCAACTAAGATAGGAGATCCTTTTTATCATGATGCCTCAGACGGAAGTTTACCCGAAGAAGTTGCTGTAGATTGGTTTGCAAATAATATTAAAGAACACATATAGAATATTGATTAAGTATGATTACAGAAAAAAATAAAATTTATAACGCAGCCTATGATCTTATCTATAGAAATATTAGAGACAACCCTAATAAAATAGCTTTTATAGATAATAATAATAAAATTACTTATAACGAACTTTATAACAAAATTAAGGCATTCTCTTCATCTATTAGAAATGTTAATATTAATATTAATGATAGAGTTATAATATGTATGGATGATAATGTTAATTATCCCGTAGTATTTTTAGGCCTAATTTGGGCTGGAATAATTCCTATTTGTATTAATACTTTATTACCAAGTAAAGACTATAAATATATGATTGAAGATTCTGAAGCTAAGGCTGTGATTGTTTCAGAACAATTATTAGATAAATTTAATTCTTTAATCCAAAAAGATAATGGTATTCTGATTATTTCTAATGGCAGTAAAAATTGTATAGATCTTAATGTCCTAATTAACCAAAATACACATTATATGGAAAAACCTTTCGAAACTCATGAAAGTGATACAGCTTTTTGGTTGTATTCATCAGGCTCTACAGGCTCACCAAAAGGTACACTTCATATGCATAAAAGTTTAGTTGCTACAGCAGAAACCTATGCAAAAAAGGTTTTAAATATCACTAATAATGATATTTGCTTCTCTGCAGCTAAATTATTTTTTGCTTATGGATTAGGAAATGCGCTTACTTTTCCAATGAGTGTAGGTGCAACGTCTATATTAATGTCTGATAGACCAACACCAGAATCTGTTTCTAATATAATAAAGAAACATTCAGTTACGTTATTTTTTGGAGTTCCTACTCTTTATGCAGCCTTACTAAATTCTAAAATAAGTTCTTCATTTTTTAAATCCTTAAGACTATCCATATCTGCGGGAGAAGCACTACCCGCTAATTTATATGAAAGATGGTATAAATTTATTGGAATAAAAGTTTTAGATGGAATTGGCTCTACTGAGATGCTGCATATATTTATTTCAAATACTATAGATAGTATTACGCCTGGAGCTTCTGGAAAACCAGTTAATGGCTACGAGGCTAGACTTATAAATGATGATGGAAAAGTTGCTTCTGATGATGAGATTGCAGAATTAGAAGTAAAAGGACCATCTAGCGCTAGTTCATATTGGAATAAACCAAAAAAATCCAGTGTAACTTTTAAAGATGAATGGACCAAAACTGGAGATAAATATATACGAGATGTTAATGGAATATATACATATTGCGGACGAGCTGATGATATGATGAAGGTTTCTGGTCAGTATGTATCTCCTTTCGAAGTTGAAGCGGCTTTACAAAGCCACGAAGAGGTATTGGAAGCTGCAGTTGTAGGAAATAGAGATAGCAATAATTTAATTAAACCTAAAGCATTTGTTATACTTAAAAATAAATCTAAAAAAACTGAGAATCTTAAATTAGCACTTACTAATCATGTTAAAAATCAACTAACCCCTTTTAAATATCCACGTTGGTATGAATTTGTTAATGAATTACCAAAAACAGCTACAGGAAAAATCCAAAGATATAAATTACGAACTAATAATGACTGAAATTAATGATTATATTTTGATAGATGATACTAAAATTGAAGTAAAATCTATCATACATAAAAACTCTACTCTTGAACCAATAGTATTTCTTCATGAAGGTTTAGGTTCAGTAGCATTATGGAAGAACTTCCCTAGAGAAATTTATAATTTAACAAAACGAGATATAATTGTTTATTCAAGATTAGGTATGGGCAATTCTTCTCCATTAAGAGTTGCTAGAACATTTGATTATATGCACCAAGAAGCAATTAATTATCTTCCTAAAATTTTAAATTTATTAGATATAACTAACCCAATTTTAATGGGCCACTCGGATGGTGCATCAATAGCATTAATATATGCAGGAAATGGTAACAAAGTTAAGTCAATGATTTTAGAAGCACCTCATGTATTTGTAGAAGATATTTCTATTATAGGCATTAAGAATGCAAAAAAACAATGGAATAACAGTAATTTAAAAGAAAAACTTAGTAAATATCATAAAGATCCAGAAGGAGCTTTTACGGGTTGGTGTAATGCATGGCTTTCTAAAAAATTTAAATCTTGGAATATAGAAGAATACCTAGATAATATTTCTGTCCCAATACTTCTAATACAAGGTAATGAAGATACTTACGGAACTATTAAACAATTAGATAGTATTGAAAATAAAACTAAAGGTTATGTTGAAAGGTATGAGTTAGAGGACTGTGGGCACAGTCCTCATACTCAATTTCCTAGAGAAATATCAGAAAAAATAAAGACTTTTTTAACAAATAATTAGGCAGAAACAGATGGTAAATTTGCTAAAGCCATTGCAACTTCACTTTCATCATAGTCTTGATCTTTAAGTTTTCCACCAAAATAATCTGTATATGCTTGCATATCAAAATGACCATGACCACACAAATTAAATAAAATCGTCTTACTTTGACCTTCCTCTTTAGCCTTAAGAGCTTCTACAATTGCACCTTTTACTGCATGATTTGCTTCAGGAGCAGGAAGTATACCCTCAGCTTTAGCAAAAGTTACTCCAGCTTCAAAGCATTCCAGTTGTTTATAAGAGGTACACTCTATTTCATTTTCATTAGCTAAATGACTCACTAAAGGCGACATACCATGATATCTTAAACCACCTGCATGAAAACCTGGTGGAACAAAAGCTGAACCTAAAGTATGCATTTTTACTAAAGGAGTTAAGTGTCCTGTATCACCAAAGTCATAAGCATATTTACCTTTAGTTAAAGTAGGACAATTTGCTGGTTCAACTGCAACTATCCTTGTTTTACTTTCTCCTCTTAAATTTCGACCAATGAATGGAAAAGCTATACCAGCAAAATTTGAACCACCACCTGTACATCCAACTATAACATCAGGCTCGTCTCCAGCAATTTCTAACTGCTTCATACTTTCTTGCCCAATTATGGTTTGATGTAATAATACATGGTTTAATACACTACCTAATGCATACTTAGTATCATCTCTTTGAGCTGCCATTTCGACAGCCTCTGAAATAGCTATCCCAAGACTTCCTGTACTATCTGGACTGTCTTTTAAAATAGCTTTCCCAGATTCAGTTTCATTACTCGGACTTGCAACACATCTAGCTCCAAAACTTTCCATTAAAGCCCTTCTATATGGCTTTTGATTAAAACTAACTTTAACCATATATACATCAACTTCTAAACCAAATATTGATCCAGCAAAAGCTAAGGAAGATCCCCATTGCCCTGCACCCGTTTCAGTAGTTAGCCTTTTAACTCCTTCTTGTTTATTATAATATGCTTGAGGAACAGCAGTATTAGGTTTATGACTGCCTGAGGGACTTACCCCTTCATATTTATAATAAATTTTAGCTGGTGTATCTAGAGCTTTCTCTAACTTTCTAGCTCTATAAAGTGGACTAGGTCGCCATTGTCTATAAATTTCTCTAACTTGATCTGGAATTTCAATTTCTCTATCAGTACTAACCTCTTGCATAATTAATTCCATTGGAAATAACGGAGCAAGGTCTTCTGGTCCAATAGGCTCTCCTGTTCCTGGATTTAATGGAGGTGCTAGTGGTGTTTTTAAGTCAGAACAAATATTATACCAATGTGTAGGCATTTCATGTTCATTTAGAAGAATTTTTACTCTTTCATTCTCATAATTAGTTTGATCTAATGCAGACAGTACATCTTGCTCGCCTTTTTTAAACATTATCCTCTCCCCTTGAATTTTTACTTTTTGGATTTAACCCATATACCTTTATCATGCAATAGTTTTATCTGTTTATCAATTACTTTAGTTTTGTACTCTTTATGCTTCATAGGAACTCTATCAAGATAGAGATTTTTTGGATAAATAGGATCTTTATATAATAGCTGATATAACTCAGTTCTAATATCTTTCATCCAATTATCCCATTGTGCATTTTCTCTATGAAACCTTAAGGCTTCTATATCTATTACACCTGATACATATGTCGAAGAACCACCATAATCTTGTCTACCAACAATTTTACCTTTATAATCTATTATATAAGATCTACCCCCAAAAGTGTCTATTGGTGTATCACCTTCTTTATGTAAATAATATGTTCCCATATTAGGAGCTAAAACATACATATTATTATCTAATGCTCTTGCTCTACTCTGAATTTCAAACATATCATTTCCGGTAGCAGGGTGAGGATAAGAAGCTCTATAAACAATCTCTGCGCCATTTAATGCTAATGCCCTAGCATTTTCTGGATAAGAACCTTCATTTGCCATCATAATACCTAATCGTCCTATATCAGTCTCCACTACAGGCCAAAAAGCATCAAGATTATTACCATATTTTTCTATCCACCAGTCGTATATATCATGAGGGCAAACAGAATGTTCAACAGGAAATAAAGGAGATACTTTATAGTGTACTAATATTACTTCACCGGATGGATCTATAATAAAACCGCAATTAAAAAATCTATTTGGCCAATCTGGATGTTTAGCTTTAGCTTGAGCAATTATATAACTATTATACTCTCTTGCTATTCCGCCTAGCATATCTGTTTCCCATCCAGGAATATCTATACAGCAAGTTTTTGCAAAATCTTCATGTTCTGCATCAAGAACTTCATCATTAAATCCTTGAAGTGCTCCCTCAGGAATAGCAATTAACCTAACTGGAATATCTAAACTAGATAGCCATGAAGCTGCTTTAGTTAAATGTTTAATATGGGTTAAATTATGCTTGATATCCGACCTATGTCTGATTCCTCTAACGGTAGGAATTAATCCAACAGCTGTATAGGGTTTAATACTCATTTTTTTTCCTAAATAAAATCGTTAGAATGGGATTAGATATTTTTTAAAAGAAAATGTCCATATAAATATGAAATAATTATACAAGTAACTTTAAAATTGAATTTATAACTTTTTTAGTATTAGCTGTCCCACCAAGATCAGGAGTAAATGGACCTCCAGTATTAGCATAAAGCTTAATAGCCTTAAATATTCTATTAGCAGATTTATATTCACCTAAATGCTCAAGCATCATCATACCACTCCATATAGCACCAATAGGATTAGCATTATTCTTTCCTACTATATCAAAAGCAGATCCATGAATTGGTTCAAACATTGATGGAAAATTTTTATTTGTAGCTATATTTGCAGTAGCACCAATACCTAAACTTCCGGTAAGAGCAGAAGCTAAATCAGATAAAATATCTGCATGTAAATTTGTTGCAACCATTACATCTATTTTTTCTGGATTATTTACCATAACCGCAGTTGCTGCATCTACTAACAATTTATTTGTCTTAACTTTGGGATAATATTTTTTAACTTCATAAAATATTTTATCCCATAATTTCATACCATGTTTCTGTGCATTAGATTTAGTTATTAATGTTAAATGTTTTTTTGGTCTTTTAGAAGCTAATTTAAAAGCATAATCATGAATTCTTCTGCAGCCTTCTCTCGTAAAAACAGCTACTTCGCTTCCAATTTCAATAGGTAAATCTTTATGGACTATTCCACCAGAACCTGCATATTCACCCTCGCTATTTTCTCTAACTATTATCCAATCAATTTTTTTTGCTAAGTGTTTATTTAGTGGAGAATTAATACCTTCTATGTATTTAGAAGGTCTTATATTTGCATATTGATCTAATCCTTGACAAATCTTAAGTCTTAGTCCCCATAGAGTAATATCATCATCAATATCTTTATCCCCTACTGCTCCAAAAAATATAGCATCATGTTTTTTTAATTTTTCTAAACCATCATCTGGCATCATTAATTTATGCTTTTTATAGTAGTTACTTCCCCAATTATATACCTTTTCTTTAATAATTATATTATCTAATTTTAAGGATTTTTTTATAACTTTTAAGCTTGCGTTAATAACCTCTGGTCCAATACCATCACCAGGTAATATTGCTATGTTATATTTGTAATTGTTGTTTTTATTAAATTGTTTCATATACTAATATCTTATAATATTGTTTTGATAATATATATATTAAATCAAGGGGGATGGAAATGATTAATTATACTGAAGATTTTTCAAATAAAGTTGCCATTATAACTGGTGCAGGAAGCGGTATTGGTAAAGAAACGGCTAAAAGAATGATCAATAATGGAGCTAAAGTAGCTCTTTGGGATTATAATGAAGATACATTAAATAATATACAAAAAGAATTAGGAGAAAATTCTCTATCAGTTTTAGTGGATATTTCCAATGAGAATTCAGTTAGTGAAGCAGCAAATCAGGTTAGAACTAAATTTGGAAAACCATCTATTCTAGTAAATTGTGCAGGTGTTGCAGGAGTAAATGCTACTATAGAAAATACTGATCCAGATGAATGGAGAAGAGTAATAAATATCAATTTAAATGGAACTTTTTTATGCTGTAAAGAAGTTATTAGTGATATGGTAGAAAATAAATACGGACGTATTGTAAACATAGCCTCTGTAGCAGGTAAAGAAGGTAATCCAAATGCTGCTCACTACAGTGCTTCTAAATCTGGAGTAATCACATTTACTAGGTCTCTTGGAAAAGAGCTTGCAGAGACTGGTGTATTGGCAAACTGCATTACACCTGCTGTAATAGAAACTGAAATGTTATCTCAAGTAAGTGATGAGCATAAAGCATATATGGTATCAAAAATCCCAATGGGAAGAATGGGCCAACCAAGTGAAGTAGTAGCACTTATTTGTTGGTTAAGTTCTAATGAATGCTCTTATAGTACTGCTGCTGCATTTGACTTATCTGGAGGAAGATCTACTTATTAAACTAGAATCTATTTAATTTTTGCTTTTTACTTTTTTATGTAGTACTAAAGCTATATAAACATATTTACTTTGGGGCATTAAAATGGATAAAATTATAAAAAAAATACTAATGATTACTATTGTGGGCACAATAATAGTTGGTCTTTCTGCTTGTCAAAATACACAAATGGCATCAAAAGAAGCTGTTAGTGCAACTGGATCTTCAGAACAAATGCAAGATGATTCAATTGCTTCAGCACAAGCAGCTGCTGATGCAGCTAATACAAGAGCTAATGAAGCTTTTCAAGCAGCACAAACTGCTAGAAGAGTAGCAGAACGTGGTGTCGAAATGGCAAATCAAAATCAGGCTGCTTTAAGAGCGCTTAATGATAAAATAGATAGAATGTTTGAAACTATTTCTCGCAAATAATTAAAAATATCATAAATTTTAGGGCCTTAATTTTCATTAAGGCCTTATTATTTTGATATCATAACTTCTGTAGGTACTCCTTTTGAAAGCTTAACTGCTTTTTTAACTTTATCCCAATCAACTTTTGTAATATTTAAGCCTGCAGCCTTTTGGATTACTTCATAAGCTTGAGGATATAAATCAGTACTTCTTATTACTTCTTTTTCTTCACTACTAGTTACATAATCAGGTAAAACATGAACTTCTATATAAAGTTTATTATTTTTCCAACCAGCTTTAATAGATTGATTAACTATGTTAACTCTTGTGCCTTCATTAACTAAATCATAAAGAATTTCAATATCTTCTGGATATAATCTAATACATCCGTGAGATACTTTCATTCCAACACCATATGGTTTATTAGTTCCATGTATTAAATATGATGGCATTGATAAATAAATAGCTCTATTACCTAGAGGATTATCTTCTCCTGCAGCAACAACTTTAGGTAAACTAGGGTCTTCTTCTCTTACTGATTCTGGTGGTATCCATATAGGATTTTTCTTTTTTTTTATAACTTTAGTTTTTCCTAATGGTGTTTCCCATCCACTTCTACCAATACCAATTGGAAAACTAGCTATTAATTTTTCAGATTCGTAGTAATAAAGTCTAAGGTCACCTATATTAATTATAATCCCTTCTCGCTTACCAAAAGGTAATATATGAGCTTTAGGAATTAACAATTTATTATCTTTACCTGGAATCCAAGGGTCCATATTTACATCATTTGCTGATAAAATATCTGCAAATGAAATATTAAATTTTCTAGCTATACTAATTAAAGTATCCTTTTCTTCAATTGTGTAATAATTATTTACTCCGTATAGGTCATCACTTATATTATTATCATTTGATAAAGATGAACTAGAGAATATATAAAAAAAAGGAATGATAATGAATTTAAAGAGTCTCATAAGAACAGTCCCAAATTATCCTAAGCCTGGTATATTATTCCGCGATATTTCAACATTACTATACAATGGAAATGCATTAAAATATATATCTGATATTTATTTTAATAGATATAAAGAAAAAAATATAAATGCTGTAGCGGGTATAGAAGCTCGTGGATTTATCTTTGGCGCAATTATAGCAGAAAGACTTGGTATATCATTTGTTCCTATTAGAAAAAAGGGAAAACTACCATGTAAAGTTATTTCAGAAGAATATTCTTTAGAATATGGAACAGATACTCTAGAAATGGATATTTCATCTTTAAATAAAGATTCTAATATAGTGATTATAGATGATTTAATAGCTACAGGTGGCACAGCACTTGCAGCAGGAAATTTAATTAAGAAATTAAATGCTAATATTCTTGAATATTCATTTTTAATAAATTTACCTGAACTTGGTGGTGCAAAAAAATTAAAGGATAATAATTATAATGTACATTCATTAATGGAATTTGAAGGAGAGTAAATTACTCTTTTTGATCAACATCCTTCTTTTTTGTTAAATCTTCAAGCCTACTATAAAACTGTTGATGCTTTTCATTTTTTAATGAAAATACCCAATTACTAAAATTCGTATTTAATCTAATTACTTCTTCTTCTACATCTTTATAACTATTCATTTCAGGTAACCCTACGTTAACTGGTCCATCTGCAGGTAACTCTCTTCTTAATTTAATATCTGAGGATGCATTAAAAGAGACCCAATTGAAACCTTTAATATTCTCATTCTTTATTATTATTTTTAATCCATCAAAAGTAGTATAAACTATAGTAGTAGCCTTATCTGTAAAAGAAATATCATTTTTAGATCGTATGTCTACCAATGCTACAGTATCAAGAGCGCTTCCTAATTGATTGCCAACATATGGGTTTACCGGTAAAGTATCATCATCCAAATTTTCTAATTTAAAGTACTGTTCAGCATAATTATCTCTTTTAATAATTACCTCATGGCCGTCTGGATGTGTTATGATAATATCTGCTATTCTTGTTCTATGAACTGTAAATAATGTATCATCAAGCCAGTCTATTTGTGACTCAGGTACATCAAAATTTCTCCAAACTAACCAACTTTGGTTATCATTTGGTTTCCTAGCATATCTAGTTTCCACTCCAAATTTTGAATCGTTACCAACTAAAATAGAGGCTACTTCACTTTTATCATTATTAATCAGAGTAACCTTATTAGCAGTATTAGTATTAATATCTATACTATTTAAACCTAGTTCTCCATGCAAATCAGGGTTTTTAGTTTTTGGTTCTATTGTTTCTAATTGAGCAACCCCTACAATAACTCTTTTAATTTTATCAAGAGGAACAGGAAAATTAGCTAAATCAGGAAGATACCAATTATCTTCATTTCTAATAATAGAAAAGTTTTCATTAAAATTAGCAATATTAATCTCAGCAATTTCATTCAATAATTTAAGACTATTTACATCAGTAGAAACGCTTAGCTCAGGAAATAAAAACCTTTCCCCTTCTACCCTTCTGTTCTCTGAATCTTTGTATAAACTTACAAGAGATGTAATTCCAACAAATATTACCGTAACTATTATTATTAAGTAAGCATTTGACTGCTTCATTACTTTTAATCCTTTATTATTTAGTTCGCATACCTGCTAAATGATTAATTCTTTTTCTTCTTCTCATTAAAAATACAAGAACAGCCGAAATAGCCACTAAAATAGGAGCAACCCATATGTTATAAAGTTTTAACATTAATCCTAATTTCTCTATATCTACTCTTAAATCTCTTTGAACATCTCTTAATTGTTTTCTAATATTAATTATTTGATCTTTAAAGTCCTGCAAAGTATCCGCTTGCTCTTTTGATAAAATTGGTGCTCCATCCTGAGTAGCTATAGATGCCCCCCTTTGTAAATCTCTTAATTTATTTTCTGTAATCGTCAAATCATTTTGTAAACTTTTTTCAGTCTCTCTATAGGCTGTTTCAGCTTTCTTTTGAAGTTCTTCTACAACTATAAATGGTCTCATTGATGTGCCTCTTGTTCTTAGAGCAATTAGTTCTCCTCCACCTGAGAGATATTCAACAGCATTAATAACCAAAGAACCATTATCAGAAATTGGAGTAAAAGTTTCTTTTCCAAAGTTATCCTGCTTTTGTGTCCAAATAGAATTTGAAAGCATATCTGTATCTGCAAATATTAAAATATTGCCTTTATTCGTTTCTATTTTATGGTTTCTATTTATAAATGGTTCCCCTCCATCTTCAGGTGTAGGAGGCCCATCTTTAAAGGCTGAATTAAATTCTCCTGTTAAACTAACAGCCAAATTTTTAGTTGCCTGGTCAGATTGAAATTCAGATAGTAATAAAGTTGGATCTGGTCTAAATTGTATTTTAAACCTCTCAATTAACATAGAGTCTGCATTGGAACTATATAATATTTCAAATTTTGATTTTGCATCTTTAGATCTTACTATTCCTCCAGGCGTATTTGTTAAAATAGATTCGAGCTCATTTGTAATTAGATTATTTGGATTCATTAAGTCTTTTGTCAATGATAACCATAATACATATGTAATTACTCTGGAATTTTGGGATCTTCCAATTGTAACTTTTCTTCCAGATATTCTATCCCCAACTATCATACCTGGCTCCACATAAGCGCCATAATTACTAAATAACGTATTTAAATTTGAACCAGGTATATAAGTTCTTCTCTGCTCTATTGGTAATGCATTTCTTTCAACTTCAGAATAAGGATCAACAAAAAATATAGTACCTTTTCCAGACATTACAAATTGATCAATTGCATATTTAGTTATATTTTCTAAATCCTTAGGATGAACTATCATAAGCAAATCTATATCGTCGGGTATCCTTATACTATCAGAAGGAATACTAATAATTTCAAATGCCTCTCCTAACCTATTATAAATTTCCCAAGGAGAAACATATTCAGAGGCAGGTGCATCAGGATAAGCTAATCCTCCATTGATAGGTAAGGAACTTATTAAACCTAATTTCTTCTTCTTAGGATTAGCAAGATCATTAACGATTCTACTAATATCATATTCTAAATATGTCTCTCTATTTTGCTCAAAAAAAGGAATTGTAGAAATATCATCTGTTGAATTTGTAGCTACTAAGCCAAAATAAAACTTCTCTCCAGCTTGTGAAATCTGCATACCTTGTAAACCATATAAAATAGCTAAATCTTCATTATCAGTAAATGGTTCTGGATCAACTCTTTCTAATCTAATCATACCATTAGATCTAACAACATATTCCTCAATTATTTCTCTTACTCTTTGACCATATTCCCTCATAGGAGCAATATCTCTACTTAATTTGTCAGAGAAAAATAATCTTAAAGTAATAGGTTCCTTTATCGTTTCTAAAACTTTAAACGTACCAGAGTTTAATGTGTAAAGATTATTTTCAGTTAAATCTAATCTTGCACCTGAAAATAGCTGATTACTTAATGTATTTAATGAAATAAATAAAATTATTACCGCTATAGTAGCAAACCTAACTAAAATTGCTGATGACGTATTATCATTTTTTAATAAGGAAAATAACATACTATATACCTTTTTTAGAATTTATAGATATAACATTCAATGTTAACGCTCCTAATATTAGAGATAAAAAATATATTATATTTCTAATATCTATTACACCTTGAGTTAAATCAGTAAAATTAGATATAAAACTAAAAGATGCAATTGTATCAAGAAGTGCTTGCGGAGTCCATCCTGAAAAAAAGTTTAGCACAATTGGCATACCACTTACCGTAAATAAAAAACATACAGCAATAGTAACAACAAAAGCTATAACTTGATTTTTTGTTAAAGAAGAAATGCACGAACCAATAGCTAAATAACCACCTGCCATTAACAAACTACCCAAGTAACTGGCAACTATAGTTCCATTGTCCGGGTCTCCTAAATAATTAACTGTAATCCACATAGGAAAAGTTAATATTAAAGAAATAGCGGTAAATATCCAAGCTGCTAAAAATTTTCCTAATACAGCCTGTGATGTACTAATTGGTAAAGTCATTAATAATTCAATAGTGCCATTTCTTCTTTCTTCTGCCCATAATCTCATTGAGATTGCAGGAATTAAAAATAAATATAACCATGGATGCCAATCAAAAAAAGAAGTTAAATCTGCTTGTCCTCTCTCATAAAAACCACCCATATAAAAAGTAAACAAACCAGACATAATAAGGAATATAACTATAAATACGTAGGCTACTGGGGTAGCAAAATAACCATTTATTTCTCTTTTAGTTATAGATAAAATTGTATTCATTATTTTATTTCTCCAGGATTACCTATAGTTAGAGTTCTAAAAACATCATCTAACGTTGAACCCTTTGGTGAACCCTTAAGTAATTCTTTTGGTGATTTATCAATTATCATTCTTCCTTGGGCTATTATCATAGCTCTCGTACACACAGCATCTACTTCTTCCAAAATATGAGTTGAAATTATAATAGCCTTAGTTGAAGCCATCTCTTTAATTAGCTTTCTAACTTCATGTTTTTGATTAGGATCTAGACCATCTGTAGGTTCATCAAGTATTAATATATCTGGATCATGGATTATTGCTTGAGATAAACCAACTCTTCTTTTGTAGCCCTTTGAAAGGGTTTCCAATTGCTGATATAAAACCAACTCTAAGCCTAATTTTTTAACAGCATTTTCTATTGCCATATCTAATTTACTACTAGGTATTTTTCTAACAGCGGCTATAAATTTTAAAAAATTTAATACTGTCATTTCCCCGTATAAAGGGGCGCCTTCTGGAACATACCCTATCTTTTCTTTTATTTGTAGAGGATATTTAGCAACATCATTATTACATACTTTAATAGTTCCTTCGGTAGGTGATAGAAAACCAGTTATCATTCTCATAGTAGTTGTCTTACCTGCACCATTAGGCCCAAGAAAACCGAGAACTTCTCCTCTATTTAATGAAAAGCTTATATTATCCACTGCTATAAATGGACCAAAGCTTTTAGTTAATTTATCAACTTCTATCAATACAGACATATAGTTGAACCTTCCCCTTACAAAATTTATTGCACATAAATAGTATCACTTCACAATAGTTTCAAGTATATAATGATATTTAATAATATTAATTATTAAATTTATAAGGCATATTTATAAATTATGTTAACTCAATCTCAAAAAATTAATTCTAGTTTTGTCGCGAAAGACTTTAAACTTCTTGGAGTTGATAAAAAATATTATACTTTAAATTCTATAAAAGGATCTAAAGCAACATTAATTTGCTTTATATGTAATCACTGTCCTTATGTTAAAGAAATAATATATGACCTAGTAAAAGAGACTAATGAATTAAGAAAATACGGTATATCTTCAGTTGCTATTATGCCAAATGATGCAAATACATACCCAGAAGATAGTTTTGAGAATATGATTTTATTTTCAAAATCAAATAAGTTTAATATTCCTTATCTATATGATGAAGAGCAAAATATTGCAAAATCATATAATGCAGTCTGTACTCCAGATTTTTTTGGTTTTGATGAGAATTTAGTATTAAAATATAGAGGTAGAATAAATAATCCAAAAAATAAAAATGATAGAGAGTTGTTTTCCTCAATGCTTTCTATAGCAAATAAAAAGGATATTCCTTTTAATAATCCTAGTATAGGATGCTCCATCAAATGGAAATAAAATGTCAAATAAATTAACTAATATAAAAATTCCAAAATATAATTTAAATTATGAAATTCAAAATAATAAAAATATCATAGATGCATCATTAGATAAAAATATTAAATTAGCTTACAGTTGTAAGTCTGGGATTTGTGGAACATGTAAAGCTAAAGTTGTTAGTGGTGAAATTAATAAAAATAATAAAGTTAATCATATTTTAAATGATAGCGAAAAAGAAAATAATATCGTTCTTCTATGCCAATCTAATGGGTTGTCAAGAGAGGTTATTCTTGAATTATTATCGCCTCTTCCTAAAAATCCTAAATTAAATAAAGTAAGAGAATTAGTTTCAGAAGTTCTAGGTATTAAATATATTAATAAGTCTATTATTGAACTAAGTATTTCTGTTCCCAAAAGGTTCAATTATGACAAAAAAAACAATAATTATATAAAAATATTAATACCAGGCTTAGAAAAAAATGATAAATATCCTATTATAAATTCTTTAGAACAAGAGAATAAATATAATGGTGTAATTAATATCCTATTAAATATAAATAAAAATGCTAAAGCCAATAGCTATTTCAAAAAATCCTTAATACAAGGAGAGACATTATCTATAAAAGGTCCTTATGAAGAAAATAATACTATATTATCGAATAATAAACCTCTTTTATTCATAGTCGAAGATAACTACATTATACATTCATTAAATATGATCAAAGTCTTAATTGCACATAATTATACCTTTCCAATAATGCTCATTTGTAATTTTGAAAATAAAACAGATATAATATTACTAGATGAAATGCATAGACTTACATTTATTAATACAGGTTTTTCTTATAAAATATCCCTTACAAATAAAGATAATATAAATAATATTGATAGATTTTTATACGGCCGAAGCATCAATATCATTAGTAAAATATTTCCAGATTTAAGTTCACATTATATTGTTATTAATGGAAAAAATAAATTTTTAAATGAAAATTATAATAAGGTTATTCAATTAGGAGCAATTAAAAATAATATTAAAAAAATACTATAGTCTTTATAATTTTTTATCCTCATCATCAGAAATATCTATATATTCAGCATCAGTAAAATTGTCAGTATTTTCTTTTATATTATTGTTATTACTAAATTTATTTTTAATAATTTTATATATATAATATATAGCAAATATTCCTAAAATAAATATACCAACGAAAAAACCTAGAAATAAAATAGCAGATATAACAATAGTACCTATTAAAAAGCCAACACAGCCAATATTTCTGGTCAATGGAAAGGAATAAAAATTATTTCTGTTATTAAATGACATGTATTTAAATATTAACTTATTTTAGAATAAGCACCTAAATAATAATCAGAATTACCCAAAAATGTATCGAGCATAGTAAGTCTTTTAAAATATTGCCCTATTTCCATTTCTTCAGTTACTCCCATACCACCATGCAACTGAATAGCCTCTTGAGCTAGTTTTCTTCCTCCAATACCTATGTGAATTTTAGATGCATAAATTGACTTATTTCCTTCGGAACTATCATTAGCTTTCAAAGCCGCCATAGAAGCTAAAGACTTCATTTCATCACTTAGGATTAACATTTCAACAGTTCTATGCTGAATAGCTTGAAATTTTCCTATTGCTACACCAAACTGTTTTCTAGTTTTTATATATTCTAAAGTCATCTCGTACATTTTAGACATTATACCTGATGCTTCAGCTGCTACTGCAACTAATGTTTTATCTCTAGACATCTTCATAATTTTATAAGCTTCATTTTCTTTACTAATTAAGCTATCTGCAGAAATTTTTAAATCATTAAGCTTAACCTCTGCTGCTTTAAAACCATCTACTGTTGGATAATCTTGTATTTCTAGACCTGGATTATTGCTTTCAACAATAAATAAAGATATTCCAGATTCATCGTATCTATTTCCGCTTGTTCTAGCAGAAATTATAATATAGTTTGACTGTCCGGCTCCAAAAACTACAGATTTATGTCCATTTAATACCCATTGTTTATCTTCTAATTTCGCAATTGTACTTACATCATTTAAATTATACCTAGAATTAGGCTCAGCATAAGCGAATGAAACTTTATTAACTCCATTTATTATATTAGTAATAATCTTATTTCTAATAGCACTATCTGGGCAAAAAGATAAAATTGAACCAGATAAAATTACAGTAGATATGTAAGGTTCAACAACTAATCCCCTACCAAAGGACTCCATTATAATATTAAGATCCATTAGATCTCCGTTAAAGCCTCCATCTTTTTCTGAAAAAGGCAAGCCTAACCAACCTAATTCTGCAAATTGCTTCCAAATATTATCATCTGAACCTAGATTATTTTTAATAGTTTTTCTTCTACTTTCACTATCATAAGTTTCAATAATAAACTTTTCTACTGAACCTTTTATTAGTTCCTGGTCTTGGTCTAAAGATAAATCCACTTACTTACTCCTTAAAGTTCTAATACCATCTTAGCTAAAATATTCTTTTGTATTTCGTTAGAACCTCCATAAATAGTAGTTTTTCTAGTATTAAAGTATTTTGGTGCAGCAGCAGATGACCAATCAGGACCAATTAGAGGTTCATTGTTACCAATATCCATTATATTTGGTTGGTAAGGGTTTGCATAATAGCCACTAGCTTCTAATACCAATTCTGTTATTTCCTGCTGTATCTCAGAACCTCTTATTTTTAGCATACTAGCTTCAGGTCCAGGAGGAATTCCTTTAACATCATCAGAAATACTTTTTAACTCTGCATATTCTAATGCTTGAAGTCTAACATCACATTTAGTTACCTTATCCATAAATCTTGAATCATCAGTTAAATTAGAATCTCCATTAATATTAAGTTTTGCTATTTCTCTTACTTTTGACAGAGCTTTTTTCGATCTAGATACTGCAGCAATAGAGGTTCTTTCATGACCTAATAGATATTTAGCTACTGTCCAACCTTTATTTTCTTCATAAATTAAATTTTCTTTAGGAACTTTAACATTTTCTAGATAAACCATATTTACTTCATGGCCTCCATCAAGAGTGATAATAGGTTTAACTGATACTCCTGGAGATTTCATATCTAAAAGCATAAATGAAATACCTTCTTGAGGCTTACAATCTGAATTTGTTCTAACTAAAATAAACATCATATCAGCATGCTGTGCTAATGTAGTCCAAGTTTTTGTGCCGTTTATAATATAACTTCCATCAATTTCCTCAGCCTTAGTAGATAAAGAAGCCAGATCAGAACCTGAACCTGGCTCTGAATAACCCTGGCACCACCAATCCTCACTAGAAAGAATTCTTGGAAGATATTTTGCTTTTTGCTCTTTAGTTCCAAACTTAATTATAACTGGGGCCACCATAGTTACCCCAAATGGTAAAGCTGATGGAGCTGCAGCTGCCCCACATTCTTCATCAAATATATATCTTTGAGTAATACTCCATCCTGTACCTCCATACTCCTCTGGCCAATTTGGAGCCATCCAACCTTTTTCAAATAATTTCTTTTGCCAATTAACTAAATCATCTTTACTTAAATGATGTCCATTATTAATTTTCTTTTGTGTATTTTTATCTAAATTTTGCATAATAAAATCTTTAACTTCTTCTTTAAACTTTATATCTTCTTGGCTAAATTTTAGATTCATAAGAAACTCCATTCCTAGATTTTTAAAATTAATAATGAATTATTAACAATTTTTAATATTTTAGCAATCATCCTGCAACTATAAATTATGTAGTGTATTTCTATTATACATAAAGTTCTTTTATAAATTTTATAATTAACCCAGTTTGTCTCCTGTTGCTGGGTTATTTATAAAATGTTAGATTAAAATTCAAAATCATTTAATTAAGAAGTCTATTATGAAAATATTACTAGTTGAAGATGATTTATCTACATTATCCTTTATTAAAAAAGGACTTAAAGAATTTGGTCATATAGTTGATGCTTTTTCTAATGGTAATCAAGGATTAGATGCAGCTTATTTAGCAGAGCATGATGTTATAATATTAGACAGAATGCTTCCTGAAATAGATGGATTAACCATAGTAACTAAATTAAGAAATAATAAAATTACTACTCCAGTTTTATTTTTATCTGCTTTAGGTGAAGTAGACGATAAAGTAAAAGGACTAAAAGCAGGTGGAGATGATTATTTAACAAAACCCTTCTCATTTTCAGAACTAATTGCAAGAATTGAAGCATTAAATAGAAGACAAAACCCAAAAAGTGATATCGATATTTTAAAAGCATATGATTTAGTGTTAAATAAAAAAAGTAGAAAAGTTACAAGAAATTCAATATTGATTAATTTACAACCTCAAGAATATAAACTATTAGAAGTTTTAATGGAAAATTCGAATGAAGTTATTACTAGAACTATGCTTCTTGAAAAAGTATGGGACTTACACTTTGACCCACAAACTAATATAATAGATGTTCATATAAGTAGGCTAAGAAAAAAAATTGATAAAGGGCATAAAGTACAATTAGTTCAAACCATCAGGGGTGCAGGTTATAGCATCCAATATAATAAAACTTAAAAATGTTTTTGAGTTATTTTAAAGCTTTAACTGCTAAAACAGTATTAATTTTTTCACTATTTTTTATATTTGTCATTATCGTATTATCTATTTCAGTATATGAATTTACATACAAAGTAATGAAAAAAGAAAATAATAGAGTTATAAATATAGAATACGAATATTTAGTTAAAACTTATTTAAAATATGGACCTCAACAACTATATTTAACTATAAATCAAAGGTCAAAAAACCAAAATACAGCAATTTATATTGCAACAGATTCTTTTAATGAAAAAATAGCTGGTAATCTTAATTCATGGCCAGAAGAAAAAATTGGAAATGATGGCTTTATTAATTTTGAAATAAGTCGTTCTCTTGGCTCAGAAATTATTACTCATAATAGTAGAGCAAGAATTATTGAATTTAAGAATGGAACTAAGCTTTTAGTTGGAAGAGATATTCAGCCAGAATACTTAATTTCAAAAGCATTAACTAATCTTATGATATTCACTATTATTTTTATCTTATTCTCTGGTATATTTGGAAGTATATTCTTAGGCAGATATAGCTTAACAAAAGTTAATATTTTAAATAATGCAATTCAAAATATTACTGATAATGATTTGAATGGTAGAATTAATAATAAAAGAATCAATAACGAGTATAAACAAATTGCAACTAACGTTAATAGAATGTTAGAGAGAATAGATGAATTAGTTGAAAATTCTAAAAATATTTCTGGCAATATTGCTCATGATTTGAAAAAACCTTTAACAAAATTAAAGTCTAATTTAGAATTACTTTCTTTAAAGGTTAAAAATAAAAATAGTATACAATATATATCTCAAGCAATTATTGAGGCTGATAATCTTATCAAAATATTTAACGCTCTGCTTGACATAGCTGGCTTTGAAAGCGAGAAAAAGCATGACTTCAAATTAATAAAAATATCTTCCTTAATGAATTCTATTATTGAGATTTATAAACCAGTTATAGAAGAAAAAAAGATTATTTTTAAAAATAATATTCAAAGTAATCTAAAGTTATTTGGAAATAAGATATTATTAACACAGTGCTTTACAAATATTATTGATAACGCCATTAAATATTCAAAAAATGATAAAAATAGTTTTATAGAAATAAACTTATTTATGGAAAATAATTCAATCTACATTGAATTTAGAGATAATGGAGAAGGTATTAATGAAAAAGATTTTAATAGAGTATTTGACCGATTTGTCAGATTAGAAAAACATAGACAAACCCCAGGTAATGGTCTTGGATTAAGTATGGTTAAAGCTATCTTAAAACTTCATGAAGCACCAATTTCACTATCTGATAATAAGCCAGGCCTTATTGTAAGCATTATTTTTAAAAAAACTTAACCAATAACATGCCCACCGTCTACTCTAATAACACTTCCAGTCATAAATGAACCTAATTCAGAGCATAATAATAATAATGCCCCATCAAGCTCTTCTGGTTTACCTAATCTTTTTTGAGGTATAGTTTCTATCATTTCTTTTCCTTCATTAGTATCAAAGAAATTTTTATTAAGGTCAGTTAAAATATAACCTGGTGCAATTGCATTTACCTGGATATTGTATTTAGCATATTCTAAAGCTAAAGTTCTAGTTAAATGACTTACCGCTGCTTTTGAAGCACAATAAGAAGATAAGTATTCTCCTAAAACAATCTCTGCTGCAATTGATGATATATTTACAATTTTACCAGCTTTTTGTTTAGCTACTAATCTATTTGCAAAAACTTTAGAACAAGCAAAAACACCTCTTAAATTTGTATTCATTACATTATCCCAATCTTCAATTGAAGTTTTAAGTGATGATTTAGAAATTGCTATTCCAGCATTATTTATTAAGATAGATACTTCTCCATATTTTTTTTCAGCTTTATTAAATGCATTATTAATTGAATCTTCAGAATTTACATCCATATCGACAATATAGCACTCTCCATTAGATTGCTTAATAATTTCTTGTGTTTCTAATAATTTATCTTTATTTCTCGCCGCTAGTACTACATTAGCTCCCATATTACTTAATACAGAACTAAACCTTCTTCCTAATCCTCTTGACGCTCCAGTAATCATAGCTGTTTTATTATTAAGCTTTATTTTTTCTAAAATAGCTGAATCTTGCATATTTTTATCCTTTATTTTTTTTTCATTTAATATAATAATTACATACCATATGTAATATAAATTTTAAGGTCAAAAAATGATAAAAATAGATATAGTATCTGATACAGTCTGTCCTTGGTGTTATATTGGAAAGAAAAGACTAGATAAAGCTATTGAAGATTACAAAGGTCAAGAGTTTGAAATTAATTGGCATGCTTTCCAATTAAATCCAAATATGCCAATTGAAGGGATAAATAGAGAATTATATCTTTCTACAAAATTTGGAGGAAAAGAAAGAGCAGATAATATCTATGAGCAAATAAAAATAGCTGGTTCTTCTTCTAATATTTCTTTTAACTTTAATGAAATGTCTATTATGCCTAATTCTTTTTATTCCCATATGTTAATTGAACTTAGTAAAGAACAAAATTTGCAAAATGAAATAGCTGAATCATTATTTGATGCTTTTTTTATTAAAGGTAAAAATATTGGAAATTTAAGTGAACTAACCAATATAGCTATATCAAATAATATTGAAGATTTTAATGAGGACTTATTTAAGAATAGAAAAGATTTAAGAAATATAATTCAAACATCAGATGAAAATTCTAGATCTAAAGGTGTTTCAGGAGTTCCTTTTTTTATTATAAATAATAATTATGCTATATCTGGTGCTCAAGAGAGTGAAATATTTAAAAAAATATTTGAGACTTGCTTATTAGAAAATGCAATTTAGTTATCTATTAAATTTTTAATTTGGAAAGTAATATCTTCTAGTATATCAAGTCTTTCTTCTATACTATTCCATTTATAACTAATATTAATTTTTTGGTCAGTTCTTATTTTCACATCATATATTGAAGATTTTAGCCACCCTATAAATTTTTCTGGATCTATATATCCATTATTTATAACTTCTAATGTTGCACCATTTATACCACTATCAATTCGCTGTATTCCAGCACCTTCACAATTTAATTTAATTTTCATTACTTTTATTAAATAGTTGAGCTCTTTAGGAATAGCTCCAAATCTATCTATCAATTCAATACCAAAAGATTCAAATTCATTATTTTCTTTTAAATTACCGAGTCTTCTATAGGTTTGCAGTCTTACACTAAGGTCCAATATATAATTTTCTGGAATTAGTGCGGGTGCTTGAATATTAATTTGTGGTAATATATTTTTTTTACTTTTTGTTATACCTTTCAAATCAGAAACAGCTTCATTCAGAAGTTGTTGGTATAAACTAACGCCTACTTCTTTTATCTGACCGGATTGTTCATCCCCTAATAAATTACCTGCCCCTCTTATATCTAGATCATGCGCAGCTAAGCTAAACCCTGCCCCTAATCCCTCTAAAGACTGAATTGCATATAATCTTTTTTCTGCATTAGAGGTCATTGTTCTTTTATTACTTAATAAATAATATGCATATGCTCTCTTATCTGATCTTCCCACCCTTCCTTTCAATTGGTATAATTGTCCTAGACCAAACATATCAGCATTGTAGATAAAAATAGTATTGGCATTTGGTATATCTAATCCATTTTCTATTATAGAGGTTGCAATTAAAATATTACATTTACCTTCATAGAAATCTATCATTGTATTTTCTATTTCGTTTGATGACATTCTACCATGAACAGAAGAAATAAAAGCATTATCAATTAAAGTAGAGATTTTATCATGAACATCTTTTATATCTTTAATACGAGGGACAATAAAATATACTTGCCCACCTCTATGTAACTCTCTTTGAATTCCTTCTTTAATATTAAAATCATTAAAAGGAGTTACGAATGACCTTATAGGCAATCTTTCTTGAGGTGCGGAGGCAATTATAGACAAATCTTTAATACCTGATAAAGCCATATGTAATGTGCGAGGTATAGGAGTAGCAGTTAAAGTTAAAATATGAGAATTTATAGTTAAATTTTTTAATTTTTCCTTTTGACTTACTCCAAATCTTTGTTCTTCATCTACTATTACTAAACATAAATTTTTAAATAAAATTTTATCTGATAATAAAGTATGCGTTCCAATAACTATATCTACTAAACCATTTTTTAAATTTGTAGTAATAACTTTCTTCTCTTTATCTCTAGTTAATCTAGACATATGCGCTATAGAAATATTATCATCAATGAATCTTTTAGAGAAAGTTTCATAGTGTTGACGTGCTAAAATAGTAGTTGGCGCAATTACTAAAACTTGAGATTTGGATTTAGCTGCAATATATGCAGCTCTCATTGCAACTTCAGTTTTACCAAACCCAACATCACCACAAACTAACCTATCCATTGGTCGTTCTGAATTTATATCTTTTAAAACATCTTTTATTGCATCTAATTGATCATCCGTTTCATAATATTCGAATTTTGATACAAAATCATCATAATCATTAGTATTACAAGTTAATTTAATTGCTTTACCTAGCTTTCTTTCAGAAGCTACTCTCACTAAATTTTCTGCAATATCTCTAATTTTTTCTTTTACTTTTCGTTTTTTATTACTCCACGTCTTACTTCCTAATTTATCAAGAAGCGGTTCAGAATTCTTACTAGAAAATTTACTTAAAAGATTAATATTTTGGACTGGCACTAATAATTTATCTTTTGATAAATATTCTAATTCTAAACAATCATGTTTAACATTATTAATGTCTACAACTTTAAGCCCATTATACCTACCCACACCATATTCCAAGTGAACTAAATAATCACCAACCGTAAATGATTCTGCTTCTTCAAGTGCAATTTCTAATTTTTTAGATTTATTAATTCGTGAATATTTCTTTCCAAAAACATCAGTCTCTGAAATTATTATATTAGCATCTATTTCAAAACCTTTTTCTAAATTACCAATTAAAAGAGAAATTTTCTTGTTTGAACTAAAGTCTTTAATGTGCCATGAATTATCTAAATCTAAATTATATATACCGTATTTATTTAACTGTTCAGAAAATAATTTTCTACTACCATTAGATTTACATGCAATAATAATTTTATAATCTTGTTCTATTTTATTATTTATAAAAGAAATTAAATCTTCAAATAAATCTGTTGATTTAACTTTTTTATTTAACCAAAAATTAGGAACATTTTTACCTTCTAAATTACTATCAATTTTGGGGTTTCTAAACGGGGAAATTTTTATAGATAATTTATTAGAAATAAAGTTATTTAATTGAGTTTTGTTAAGATATAATTCATTACTACAAACAGGCTTATAACAATCTGTAATATTTTTATTTTTTATAGCCTCTTTAAAAGCTATATCTCGTGTGTTAAAGTAATCTTTTATATCATCAAAGCGCATTTCGCAATAATCATCAAATGAATTATCAAAAATATATGAAAAATTATCATCTAAAATATCAAAGATTGATTCAAGTTTTGGATAAAATAAACTGGCCCAATGTTCTAAGCCAGGATAATGAATTCCTTGGGATATAGACTGAAAAAATTCATCTTGTGATGCATTACTTCCAAAGGTTTTTCTATAATTATACTTAAATAAATCAATATTATCGGTATTTAAAAGTATTTCAGAAATTGGTAATACTGTTACATTATTAATTGACACTTTTGTAAGTTGAGTTAAAGGATCAAAAAACTTTAATTCTTCTATTTCATCTCCAAAGAAATCAATTCTTATAGGATCCATATAATTAGGTGAAAAAATATCTACAATACCTCCCCTAACAGTAATTTCTCCTATATCCATTACATTACCAGTCCTTCTATAGCCTGTATCAATTGCATTTTTTACAAAGGAAGATAAATTTATTTCTGCACCTATAGTTAGCTCCCTAATATTATTAGGAAAATATTTTAAGGGTATATTTTTTTGTATCAAAGCGTTTACTGTTATTATTACCAAACGAACTGGATTATTTTTATCTATTATTTTTAAAAAACTATTTATTCTTTCTCCTGAAACCCGAGTACTAGGTGATAAACTATCGTAAGGCAAACAATCCCATGCAGGAATATTTACATAATTAATATCTGGATAAAGCTGCTCAAATAACTTAGAAATTTTATATAATTTATCTTCATTTTTTACTACATACACAATAGATATATCACTATCTCTTAATATTGTGTCTCCAATAGAGAACACATCAAGCCCTTCTATTATGCCTCCAATATTCTTAGTATTATTATCTTTAATAAATGATTTAAGAATTGTTCAATCCGTTTTTATTTGAATAAATTTCTAATTTATCTTTTAAACTATCTGAGAGATTTTTAGGCCAATTAATTTTACTAGTAAAACAACTATATAAATCATTATCGGATAATGGTATAATAAAATTTTCAATTTCATTAATCTCATTTAATGAAAAATCTTTCTGAAACATATCGAAGAAACCACCCATTAATATGTCCATTTCTCTCATTCCCCGGTGCCATGATCTAAACTTTAATTTTTTAAGTTTTTTATTCACTTTTATAATATCCTTAAAAATTATATATTGCTGTTATCATTATATAATAAAAAATACAGTGATTATAATATATTTAGGAGCAAAATACATAATGTCTCTAAAATTACTAGATGAATTATATAATAAAATTGATAAATTAAATGGATTTGGCCCAAAAAATATAATTTTATTTGATAAACTATGTGGTAGTAGATTATTAGATATTATATTTCATCTCCCAAATTCAATAATTAAAAGAGTAAAAATTAATTCATTAAAAGATGAACATATATACAAAAGAATAATTATAAATGGAAAAGTTAAAAGCACTTGGTTTAGTTATAAGAAACCCAAAATATCCATAGTAACATTAGAGGTTAGCAACCAAATATTAGAGATTATTTACTTTAATGTTAATCGAAATTGGTTTTTAAATAATTTTATAAAAGATAATGAAATTATAGTTAGTGGAGAACTAATAAAAAAAGGAAATAAATGGCAAGTAATTCACCCAGATTATATACAAATTAAAAAATTAGAAGAAATTATTCCTATTTATGAAACTACATATCCACTAACTTCAGGCATATCGCATAAAAAAATTAAGGCTGCAGTAAAATATTCTACTTCAGAAATTCCAGGATTTAGTGAATGGATCAATTCAGAATTATTAAAAGATAAAAATTGGCAAAGTTTTAATAAATCTTTATTTAAATTACATTTTCCAAAAACATTAGAAGAAGTTGAAAATGCCAATCTATATAAAGAGAGACTAGCATATGATGAAGCTCTTTCGAGACAATTAGCTTTAAATTTAATTAGAAAACATAAACATAAAATTGAACAAAAAACTCTAATAAATATTAATACATTAAAAGAAAAATTAATTAATAATTTACCTTTTAAGCTAACTGATGATCAGCAGGATGTTTTAAAAACAATATATGAAGATATCAACTTAAATAAAAGAATGTATAGACTCTTGCAAGGAGATGTAGGAAGCGGAAAAACTATAGTTGCATTCCTATCAATTCTTCATGTAGTGGAGCATGGATTCCAAGGAGCATTGATGGCTCCTACAGAAATTCTTGCATACCAACATTATTTATTCTTTAAAAAATATGAGAGTATTATTGGTATTCGTATAGCTTTATTAACTAGTAAAATGCAAAAAAATATAAAAATAAATATCATTGATGATATTAATAATGGAAAAATTAATATTATAATTGGAACACATGCTCTAATTCAATCAAATATTAAATTTAAAAACTTAAGATTAGCTATTATTGATGAACAACATAGGTTTGGAGTTTATCAAAGATTAGAGTTATCTAAAAAATCTCCTAATACAGATTTTATGGTTATGACTGCGACACCTATTCCTCGAACTTTAGTTCTTACAGATTATGGCGATATGGATATATCCATTATACACTCTAAACCAATAAATAGAGCAAAAATAGAAACAATTAGTGTTAGCATTCCTAGAATGAACGAAGTTATTAAAGCTATTTCTCGGGCAATAAAAAATAATGAACAAATATTTTGGGTTTGTCCCTTAGTAAAAGATTCTGAAAAACTAGATTTAGCAGCAGCAGAAACAAGACAAAAATATTTAAATAATATTTTTCCAAATAATGTAGCTATTGTTCATGGTCAAATGGATAGCCGGGATAAAGAGAATTCATTACTTCAATTTAGTAAAAACGAAAAAAAGATATTAGTTTCCACGACTGTAATTGAAGTTGGTATAGATATACCAAATGCAACTATAATGATTATAGAACACGCAGAAAGATTTGGCTTAGCTCAATTACACCAACTGAGAGGAAGAATTGGCAGAGGTACAAAAAATTCGGTCTGTATATTACTTTATGATCCAAAAATAGGAGAAATAGCCAGAGAACGTATAACAGTTATGAGAGAAACAAACAATGGTTTCTTAATATCTGAAAAAGATTTAAAGCTTAGAGGCGCAGGTGAAATATTAGGGACAAGACAATCAGGCGGACAAATGTTTAAAATATTAGATATTAATATACATGAAAATTTAATTAAAATAGCAAATAAAAATGCAAAAATGATTATAAATAAAAACCCTAATCTTATTGGAATAGAAGGTAAAAAACTTAAACAACTTTTATATTTGTTCGGTCAAGATAAGGCAGTAAAACTTATTAAATCTGGATAATTTATATACTAATTTTTATTTTTCATATATTTTTTTTTAAACTTTGGTGTTACTATACCACCTGAAATAACCATTTTAATACCTTCTTCTACATTCATATTTAAAACTCTTAAATCTTTTCTAGGAACAAAGAGTAAAAAACCTGATGTTGGATTTGGAGTAGTTGGTAAAAATACATTAACCAGTTCATCTTTTGATGATTCTTGAACTTCTCCTTTAGTATCTCCTGTGATAAAACCAATTGCCCATATTCCTTTTCGAGGATATTCAATTAATACAACTTCTCGAAAAGATTTTGATGATGTTTTAAGTACACTTTCAAAAATTTGTTTTAAAGCACCATATACAGATCTAATAATAGGCAATCGTGCTATAATTCTTTCACCAAGTTTAATAATGTATCTACCAATAATTCCTGCTGTTAAAAAACCTATAAAAGTTAACATAATAAAAACAATTAAAAGGCCTATTCCAGGTATCTCGAAGGGTAAAATATTATCATAATGATATTTTACTGGTATGATATTTCTTACTTTACTATCAATGAATCCAATAAATAAAAAAGATACATAAAAAGTTAAGCCTATTGGAGCGGTAACAATTATACCGGTAAGAAAGTATCCTCTAATTTTTGTAAATATACTTTTTGTATCTTTCATATTAATCCAATTATATTTTTCATTTATTTAAAAAATTATTAATTAATTCATAAGTCTCGATAGGTTTTTCTTCAGGAAGAAAATGTCCACAATTTACACTTTCTCCTTCTACATTATTTGCCCACTCTTTCCAAACTTTTATAGGATCATATAGTTCTTCTACTGTAGCCTTTGCTCCCCAAAGTACTTGAAGAGGACAAGTTATTTTTTTAGTAAAATCTTCCTTGTGATGAACTAAATCAATACTTGCTCCTGCTCTATAATCTTCACAAGATGCATGAATAGTTTCAGGTGTAAAACATCTTAAATATTCTTTTATTATTTCTTCAGTTAAATAATCATTATTTGCGCCCCACATCTTAAGCTTAGACCTAATATAATATTCTGGATCCTTTCCGATCATAGTCTCAGGATGTGGAAATGATTGTATCAAGAAAAACCAGTGATAATAGCGTCTCGCTAATAAAGCATTAGTATTATCAAATACGTGGGAAGTTGGCACTATATCCAATAGAGAAAGTTTATTAATACTATTTGGATAGTCTATAGCCATTCTATGTCCAACTCTACCACCTCTATCATGTCCAACTAAATAATATTTATCAAAGCCTAGTTCTTTCATTAATTCATTTTGATCAAAAGCCATAGATTTTTTTGAATAAGTAAGGTGTTTATCGTCTGATTTTGGTTTATCACTATCCCCATAACCTCTCAAATCAGAACATATTACAGTATAATTTTTAGCAAATAAATGTGCAACTTTTCTCCATAAAATATGAGTTTGTGGATAACCATGAAGAAGAAGCAAAGGTTCACCTTTACCCCCTATTTTATAATTTATATTTATATCATTAACGGTAATTTTATTTTCTGAAAAATTTTCAAACATGGGCACCTCAAATAATATTAAAAGTAATTAATCATATCTCAATTATATGTTATATATAATATTTAATTAACAGAAATTTATTCTTATGATTAAATATTTTTTATTATGTATATATATATGTTTTTTAATTACTCTTTGCTATAAATATACTTTTTCTTATGATGAAGGTGATTTAGAAAAGCTGCTTAAAGACAATGCATGTATTAATTGTGATTTATCTGAAGCAGACTTAAGAAAAAAAAATTTAGTTGGAGCAAACCTAGAAGGTTCAAATTTAGATAAAGCTAATTTATGGAGAGCAAATTTGGAAGGTGCAAACCTTAAAAACTGCTCTTTAGAAGGTGCTAATATTAGAAGAGTTAATCTACAAAATACTAATTTGGATAATAGTTCATTTAGGTGGGCAATAATTAGGCATTCTATGATGGATGGTGCTTCAGCAATAAATGCTGATTTTAGAAAAGCTGGAATAAGAAAAACAAGCTTTAAAAATGTTATTTTATGTAATAGTAATATGAAATATGGAATTGATAACTCAGGATGTAAGAAAAATGATTAAATTCTTAAAAATTATTATTATTATTCTAATAATTTCACCAAAAGTATTAATGTCTGCTGATATGTCTGGTTACTTGCTTAATAAAGCTATCGAAGAATTTAATAATAAAAACTATGAGTCTGCTTATAAATCTCTTACAAACATAGCTCCAACAGGAAACCCGGTAGCAAATTATCTTTTAGGACAAATGTATCTAAAAGGATTAGGTATAGAACCTAATTACAAAATTGCGTATGATAAAATCTTATACTCTTCACAAAAATTATTTAAACATGATAAATCTTTAGCAATAGAATCTCAAATAACACTTTCAAATATGTACGCTAATGGAATTGGAACTGATATTGACGAGTCAAAAGCCTATATGTGGTCATTCATAGCTTATAAAACTAGTGAAAATATCCATTTAACATATCTAGAAAGCCTTCAATCATCTATTGCTACAGAAGATATTAAAAATATAGAAGAAAAAGGCTTAAGGCTTTTAAAAAATATTATAAAAGATTAACTTATTTCATTATTGATAAGTCAGTTGATTGAAGGTTTTGGACCACTATAGCATCTCTATCAATTAATGTAGCAACTATTGGAGATATTTCCTTTACCCATCTATCGCTTTTATAAACTTCTTCATATAGATTGTCTTTATGCTCTGAATTTTTAAAGCGTCTGATCCAAATATATGTCTCATCATCATCTTGTACAGAAAAACTACCGTGTATGACCATTCCCTTTGAAACTTGAAATGGTATTATTGTTTTTTCCATATAGCTTAACCATTCTTTCATCTTACCTGGAAAGACCTTATATGTTCTTAATTCAAAAAATGCTGACATTATATTCTCCTATATTATATTCTTTAAAATATTTAATCTCATCGGCTGAATAAATTCATATTTAGAATTAGAATAATCTGCTAAACTATTAAACTCATTCAGTAAAAATTCTTTATTATTCTTAATAAAACTAAGCCTATTTACATCTACTTTTGATAAAAAGTTAATGCAATCGTCACCACTGCCAAAAACTTTAACTTCATTATATTTCAACTCTTTAATGATTTTTAAATTATACTTATTACAATTATTAATAACTTTATAAGCTTCATTTCGTACTTTTGTTTCATCATCTATATTTTTAACAAAATTATGAAAATTTCCTTCAGCAATTGGCTCGATAATTAATATACTTCCACTACTACTAATTTTAGTTTTACAATACTCTATAGATTTTTCCATTAAATTTATTGGAATATGATGCAAACTATTAAAAAAAAATATTAAATCATAAACATTTATTAAATCATTAATATCTTCTGCACCTGCTTTGATAAAATTTATTTTATTATTATAATCTTTACTTTTAGCCTCAGTAATTTGTAGCTCAGATGGATCTATAGCATCAACTTTGCTTCCATTTTCATATGCCCAATGACTAAACCAGCCATTTCCACACCCTACATCTAATATAATTTTCTCTTTAAAATTTAATTCATTTAATAATATATTTTTTGATTCAGTCCAGCCTGTCATTTTACACCTAAATCTATTTGTTCTCTTTTTGTTCTTATGTTAAAATATTATTCCAAAAAGAAAGATAAAATCAATGAAACATAAAAACCAAAACAATTTACCATTTATACATAAAGATACAAAAGAAATAACTAAAAATGGTAAAATATTATTAATAATAGAAAAAAATAAATATTTATTGGAATACAATAATGAAAAATATATTTGCATAATAAATAACAAAAAAGAAATTTGCGCTTGTTATAATTTATGGAGCTAAAATTAATTTTTAGTGGTGCGGCCAAGAGGACTTGAACCTCCACGAGATCTCTCTCACAACGACCTCAACGTTGCGCGTCTACCAGTTCCGCCATGGCCGCTATGCCTAAAAAATACCAAAGAAATCACAACCGTCAACATTTAATATATTTTTCAGCTAATAAAATATCTTCCGGGTTATTTATATTAAAAAAAGGGTCTACATCTTTAAAACTCCAATCTACTACAGAAACATTATAAGAAGAAGTAAATGCATCTATTTTTCTTACTCCATTACTTAAAGCTTTATCTAAGTAATTATCTAAAGAGAGTGACCACATACTAACAACTGGATAAATATTATTATTAGAAGAAGCAAAGATTATATCAGATTTTTTTATTTTTAATTCTAAGGACATTCTATGCACTAAATCTATGGGCAATAGAGGAGTATCTACTGGTACAGTTATAACATGTGAAACTGGATTAATAGATTTTTTTGCCCATTTTATGGCAGATGAAATACCTGCTAATGGTCCTGAGCCACCCTCCTCTGTAATTAAATCCTCTATAATAGGGTAGTTATATTGAGAAAAACTATTTTTATCTCTTGTATTTATGGCTACTCTGTCTACTTGAGTTTCAATTTTACGCAAAACTAAGTCAATTAAAGAAACACCTGAAATATTTATAAATGCTTTACCCTTACCTCCTAATCTTCTTGCACTTCCTCCTGCTAATATAACACCAGGAAACATCTATAAAGCAAACATAAAATAAATATTAATCATAAATAATTCTCTCTAAACCAGATAATGCAATAAATCTTTTACCCTTAGCTCTTCCTATTAGAGTAAGATTAGCTTTCCTAGCTAAATCTACTCCAGCTGCCGTAAAACCAGAACGCGAAATTAAAATAGGAATATGCATTTGTACAGTTTTTATCACCATTTCGCTAGTTAAACGACCAGTAGTGTATAAGAGTAAATCTTCTGTAACAATTTTATTAAACCAAAGCCATCCAGCAATTTTATCTAGTGCGTTATGCCTACCAACATCTTCAATATATATTAAAGGTTTATTATCTTTACATAGGACACATGAATGTATTGCACCTGCTTCTAAATATAATGAAGGCTGTGTATTTATTTCTTTAAGTAAAGAGGTAAGCCATGATGTATGAAATTTGGAATTATTATTTAATTTAACACTCTCAAATAAATCAATTACATCAGAAAACATAGTCCCAACTGCGCAACCTGATGTTCTAATTTTTTTTTGCATTTTTTCTTCATAATTAGTTTCTTTCTCAGTTCTAACCACAATTACTTCAGCTTCCCAATCTAAATCTATTGAAATTATTTTATCATTTTTACTAAGCATACCTTGATTAACTAAAAAACCTACAGCCATCCATTCAGGGTGGTCGCCAACAGTCATACTAGTAACTACTTCCTGCTTATTTAGATAAATTGTTAGAGGCCTCTCCATTACAACATTTTGTGAAAAGGCATTTCCTAAATGATCTTTACCATCAACTTTCTTCATTAACCTTTGATCATTAATGTCAGGTTTAATAGATAAATTTTTATTCATTCTATAAGAGAAGCCTATTATTTAAATAATAGGCTTCTAGTCCTATTTTATACTATGCCTTAAAGCCTGGATGCGTATTCTCTACAAAATGCTTCTTATTAACTGGTTTTATTAATAAATTAGAGAAAAATGCAATTATTAATAAGCATGCCATAGCGTACATAGTGGTATTATACAAACTTGGAGTTGGGTCAACAGTTCCTGCAGGAGCAATCTCCATTAATTTTGAAATTGTTACTGTTTTTGCTTTAACTAACTCATCTACCTTTTCTATAGGCGCACCAAACTTTTCTAAAAATGCTGAAGGATCTATTGTTGCAACTAATTTATCTAAAGAATTTGTCACAGATAATTTTCTTAGCTCAGCAATAGCAACTGGCCCTATTACACCAGCGGTACTCCATGCAGTCAACAATCTGCCGTGAATACCTCCTACATGCATAGTTCCAAACATATCAGCAAGATAAGCAGGGATAGTAGCAAAGCCTCCACCATACATAGTAAATATGATCATTGTCGCTGCATAAAACATTACTAAGTACATTATTTTAGGATCAACACTTACGGCATTTGCTGTAAAAGGAATAGATAAATACAACAATGTTCCAATTACAAAGAAGCAGTGATAAGTATTCTTCCTACCTATAAAGTCAGATAAAGATGCCCATATAATTCTTCCACACATATTAAAGACGCTAATCATTAATACGTACGTTCCAGCAAAACCAGCAGTAACCATAGTAGCCATTTCACTTCCAGCAGGAGCTGAACCAAATATTTCTGACATCATTGTTTTAGCAACTCCTATAACCCCAATACCAGCAGAAACATTGAAACATAATACTATCCATAGTTGATAAAATTGAGGTGTCTTAATAGCCTGATTAATATGAACATTATTGAGAGTTTTCATTTTTGATGCAGATTCATCTTTTGAAGGAGGCTTATAACCTTCTGGTAACCAACCTTCTGCAGGCACTCTGTATTGGAATGCAGCAATAATCATAATAATGAAGTAGACTATTCCTAAAGTTAAAAATGCTCCTCCAGCACCAGTATCACCTGTACCAACTACATATACTCCAGCATCACCTGGAATTGCCATTTGAGCAGCTTCAGAAGCTGATGCAACAACTACTTCAACTTTTTCACCAGCTACTTCTGCAAATCTTCTGCCACCTTCTGTAATTAGTGTAACGGCCGATTCTAAACCTAAATATTCTGGTGCTTTAGCATAATAATCAAGAAGAAACTTTTTAAGTGGTGCTCCAATCATAGCTCCACCTCCAAAACCCATGATGGCCATACCTGTTGCCATACCTCTTCTGTCAGGGAACCATCTAATAAGCGTAGAAACAGGAGAAACATATCCTAAGCCAAGTCCGCAACCACCCAATACTCCATATCCTAGATATATCAACCAGAGTTGATGTGTCATAATCCCTATACTACCGACTATAAAACCTCCACCCCATAAACAAGCAGCTGTCACTCCTACACATCTTGGCCCTACATCCTCTAACCATTTGCCAGCTATAGCTGCTGCAAGACCTAAACAGACAATTGCTACAGAAAATATCCAAATAACACTACTAAGCGTCCAATCGTCAGCAGCACTAGTTACAACTCCTAATTCTTTAATTAAGGCTGGGTTAAAAATACTCCACGCATATACAGAGCCTATACATAAATGAATAGCTATAGAGGCAGGAGGTATTCTCCACCTGTTATAGCCTTTTGGTGCAACTATCTTGTCTTTCATTAAAAATGAAAACATTCCTGACATTAATTATCTCCCCCTTTAAAACTCTAAAAATTCTAAATTAAACCATAGCTGAGCCAAAAAAAATTGCAAACGCTATATGTAATAAATATTTATTCAGCTGCGATTTCAATTTTATCTACCTTAGCTGCACAAAATTTAAATTCAGGTATTTTACCAAAAGGATCTAATTGCGGATTTGTTAAAATATTTGCGGCAGCTTCATTAAAACAAAAAGGCATAAATATCATTCCTTCAGGTAACTGCCAATCCTGTCTTACTGCTACAGATATATCTCCCCTTCTAGTAGAAACTTTTACATTTTGACCAGGTTCTATCTTCATTTTTTTCATATCTACAGCATTCATGCATAAAATTGCGTTAGGTTCTAGACCGTCTAAAACCTCTGAAGTTCTAGTCATAGCTCCTGTGTGCCAATGTTCTAATAATCTTCCTGTAGTTAATACTAATGGGTATTTCTCATCAGGTATTTCAGCAGGGGAAACCAACTGTGCAGGAACAATTTTTCCTCTTGTGTCTTCTGTAGGATAACCATCGACAAATATAATTTCATTACCAGGACTATTTACATCATCACATGGATAAGTAACACTATGTTCTTTCTCTAACCTCTCCCATGAAATGTTATTTAAGGATGGCATAATCATAGACATTTCTCTAAATACATCAGAGACATCATCATATTTCCAATTCATATCTAAAGCATTTGCAATATCAATAATAATTTTCCAATCTTCTCTAGCTTCACCAGGAGTTTTTATTGCTTTCCTTCCCATTTGCACTTGTCTATTAGTATTTGTAAAAGTACCATTTTTTTCTGCAGCAGCAGAAGCAGGTAATATAATGTCTGCAAACCAGGCAGTTTCAGTCATGAATATGTCCTGAACAACCATATGCTCTAATTTAACCAATCCATCTAAGGTGTGATTTTGATCAGGGTCTGACATAGCAGGATTTTCTCCCATTACGTACATACCTTTTATATTATTGTTTATTACTTCATCAAGAATTTCTACTACCGTTAAACCTTTTTTCTTATCTAATGTTTGCCCCCAAAATGTCTCCATTTTCGTAAAAATTTCTTCATTTTCTACAGAATTATAATCTGGATACATCATAGGGATTAAGCCGGCATCAGAAGCACCTTGAACATTATTCTGACCCCTTAAAGGATGAAGACCTGTTCCAGGTCGACCAATTTGACCAGTAATTAATGATAGAGTTATTAAACATCTAGCATTGTCTGTTCCGTGTACATGCTGCGAAATACCCATTCCCCAAAAAATTATTGATTTTTCAGAGTTAGCATAAACTCTAGCAACTTTTCTTAGAGTTGAAGCATCTATGCCACATTTTTTAGACATATCTTCAGGAGAAAACCCTTCAATAGACTTTTTTAAATCTTCAAAGCCATTTGTCATAGATTGAACATATTGCTTATCATAAAGCTCTTCTTCAATAATTGTATAAATTAAAGCATTAAGCATTGCTACATCCATACCCGGTTTAAATTCTAAATGCTCCCAAGCATGACGAGACATATCGTTCTTTCTTGGGTCCATAATAATAACTTTAGTACCTTTTTTGGCAGCCTGTTTTATATAGGTTGCAGCAACTGGATGATTAGTAGTTGGCCTAGCACCTATTACGATAGCACAATCTGAATCTTCTGTAGCCGTAAATGGAGCTGAAACTGCACCTGACCCCACACATTCGAGTAAAGCTGCTACAGAAGATGCATGACATAATCTGGTACAATGATCTACATTATTAGTAGCAAAAGCAGTCCTTATTAATTTTTGAAATAAATAAGCTTCTTCATTAGAACCTTTTGCAGACCCAAAACCACATAAAGCAGATGAACCATTATCATTTAATATATTTTTAAACCCTCTAGCAGAAAACTCTATAGCCTCATCCCATGAAGCTTCTCTAAAATAATCTTCAATTTTTCTATCTTTCTGTTCAAGAATATACCTATCTTTAGGAGCATCGTCTCGTCTAATTAACGGTTTTAATAATCTGTTATCATTATGAACATAATCAAACCCAAAACGACCCTTGACGCATAATCTTTGATTATTTGCTGGTCCATTTCTTCCATCAACATGTAATATTTTATTATCTTTAACATGCACTTCAGTCTGACAACCAACGCCACAGAATGGACACAATGAATCTACACTTTTATCACTATAATTGACTCTTTTACCATCTTCATTTACTAGTGACTTTTCTATTAAAGCTCCTGTTGGACAAACCTGAACACATTCTCCGCAGGCAACACAGCTTGAATCTCCCATACCATCATCAAAATCAAAAGTAATCTTTGATTTATGACCTCTATAAGACATGCCTATTACATCATTAACCTGAACTTCTCTGCACGCTCTTACGCATAAGTTGCAATTAATACATGCGTCTAGGTTTACATGCATAGCTTTATGAGTAATATCTCTTTCTACATTTTTAATCTTAGGATACTGACTAGTATTTATATCCATTCTATCTACCCAATTCCAAAACTTTGATTCTGGATCTGGGTGGTTTTCTCTACACGGTTGGTCAGCTGAAAGAAGCTCAAATACTGATTTTCTTGCAGAAACAGATCTTAAAGAATCTGTATTAATTTTCATTCCTTCAGTAGGTTTTCTTATACAAGATGCAGCCAGAACTCTTTCACCTTCTATTTCAACCATACATGCTCTACAGTTTCCATCTGACCTATAACCAGGCTCGTCAGCATGACATAAATGTGGAATATCTATATTCTCACGTTTAGAGACTTCCCATATAGTTTCACTACTACTAGCCTCTACTTCATTTCCATTTATATAAAATTTAATTTTATCTTTGCTCATACTACTCACTATATACTATCTATTTGTTCTGGAAAATATTTTAAAACGCAAGTAAGAGGATTTGCAGCTGCTTGTCCAAGCCCACATATGGATGCATCAGTCATAACATTCCCAACATCTTCAAGTATTTTAATATCCCATTTTTTTTCTTGCATTAATTTAACTGCCATAGTTGTTCCATTTCTGCATGGTGTGCACTGTCCGCAACTCTCATCTTCAAAAAATTTCATTAAGTTTAAAGCTACATCTTTAATATCGACCTTATCAGAAATAATAACTATAGCTGCTGAACCAATGAAACAACCATAATCTTGTAATGTATCAAAATCTAGAGGTATATTAGACAAACTCGCAGGAAGTATTCCTCCTGAAGCACCTCCAGGAAGATAAGCAATAAATTTATGGCCCTCTAGCATGCCATCACAATATTCATTAATTAAATCTGATACAGAAATACCTGCTGGTGCCAACTTTACTCCAGGGTTTTTAACAAAACCCGATACTGAAAAAGACCTTAAACCAGTTCTATTATTTCTTCCAAATGATAAAAACCATTTAGAACCTTTTTCAAAAATTTCTCTAATCCAATATACAGTTTCTACATTATGTACCAAAGTTGGAAGCCCAAAGACTCCATTTTGTGCTACATATGGAGGTCTGTGTCTTGGAATACCCCTTTTACCTTCAACAGATTCAATCAAAGCAGATTCTTCTCCACAAATATAAGCTCCAGCCCCTCTTCTTATCTCAATAAAGTCTTTTTTTACTAGACCTATTTCAATTAATTTTTCTACTTGTTCTCTTAATATTTTAATTATTCCAGGATATTCATCTCTCATATAGATAAAACATTTTTCAGCTTCTACTACATGGGCGGCTATTAAAGTACCCTCTATAAATCTATGAGGATCAGTATCTAAATAATATTTGTCTTTAAAGGTTCCAACTTCACCCTCATCTCCATTTATACACATCATTCTAGGGCCTTTATTAGCTCTTACAAACTCCCATTTTTTTGACGCTGGAAAACCTGCACCACCTAAACCCCTTAAGTTCGATTCTGATATAACCTTACTTAACTCTTCATAAGTTACTTCTTTTGACTTTAACTTTTTAAATAATGAATAACCGCCACCTTTTATATAACTATCCAAATCAATAAACTTACTAATAGCAGGATGAAATGCTTTATTAGTAATTGCCTCTTCTACTTTATCAAGTGTTGCATTATCCACATGGTTATGTTCAAGCTCTAATGCAGGAGCATAATCACATTTCCCCATACACGGGGCTTTTAAAATTCTAACTCTACCTTTATATTTATTGGATAAATCATCATATAACTTTTCACTTCCAAACAAACTACAAGTTAAACTATCACAGACCCTTATAGTTATATCAGGAAGCTTTTCATCTTTGTCATCAACTATAGTAAAATGTGCGTAAAAAGAAGCAACTTCATATACTTCTGCCATAGAGAGTTTCATTACACTGGCTAATGCCCTTAAATGTCTAGCATATAAAAATTTAAATTTATCTTGTAAAAAGTGCAGATATTCAATTAAATGATCTCTTCTTATATCATTAAGAGGTAATAAATTTTTAACCTCCTCTAAAGAAAGAGGGTCAAGCTGTCTACCTTTATCAAAAGCAAACTTTTTTCTTCTACCTTCACCTGGTTTATAGTTACTATTCATTATATCTCAATTTAAGCTTATATTAATTATTATCCAGTTAAACTTATAAGCATCTTATAATATAAGCCATAACATAGTAAAACTTAGAATAGCCCGCGCCAAAATAAGGCGCGAGCTAAACGTTACATTCTAATGTGAATGTGCTGTTGCAGTAGCTTTGTAAATTCCACCTGAATCTGTAGAAATATATAAAGCGTTGTCCGGACCCATTACTAAGCCACGGAATCTATCTGTCATACCAACAGGCATATGAATTACACTTTTAACAGATAATCCGTTATCAGCAATATCCACTATGTCTATACGACTTCCAGCTGGTGTATCACCAAAAGCAATACCCATTATACCAGTTGCTAAACGACCTTCATAAATTCCCCAGTTTGCGCCTTTAAGGAAAGCAGCAGAACCAGTTCCTTGAGAATAACCGTTATTTTGCCATGCTGGTGGCATTAGATCATCAAAACGTGTATCACTCATAGGAGTATATGCAGCACGTTGAGATGGATCCATTCCATCCATTTGATTTGGCTCATATCCACAATACTGATCTGGACAAGCACCTCTACCGCCTCTTTTTTCAGCAGGATCCCATCCACCATTACCGCCATTAACTAGCATAGTAATTTCGTCATTGTGCCATGGTCCATGTTCTGCAGTAAATGCACGCCCATCACTTGGACGGAAGTCTATACCTTGAACATTTCTATGCCCATATGTGTAGATACGTTGATCAGCAGCAATTTTATTGCCGCCGTGACCATTACCATCGCCATCAATTCTTAAAACAACACCACATATTAATGTATTATCTTGAGGACATATACCTCTATGTCTGTCACCAGTACCTACCCATAGATATCCATCAGGTCCAATACGAATTCTTCCGCCATTATGAGCTCCAGGTCCACCAAATGGTTGATCTGATTCATATGGTTTAAACTGAATATCTTTTACAATATCCACTCTATCTGAAACACTCTTCATATCATTAGCAACTGTAAACTTCATTACAATGTTTCCGTCACATCTTTCGAAGTTAGTTTTACAGCCGTCACCATGATATTTACTTGAAGTTGAATATAGATATAATGTTCTGTTATTATCAAAATCAGGATCTAACACTACACCTAACATACCTTCTTGTGCACCATATGAAAAAAGGTCGTTATGTGTATCTGCATACCCAGATGAACCCTTCATACCTAAAAGTTTATGTACTTTACCGCCCATTAAAACTGATAGACCATCAAGTTTTTCTGTGAAAAACATAGCTGAACCGTCATTAGTCCAAGCCATATCCCACGGATTTTTTAAGCCATCAAGTACAGTAGTCACTTCAATCTTAGGAACATTCATTCCCATTCCATGTCCATCTGAATAACCAACTTTAGCTAAACCAAAAGACAAAGAGAAAATAATTGCTACTAAAATAGAAAATTTAGATTTAATATTCATATTCTCTATCCTCTCTTAAATTAATTATTAACACTCGATAAGTAAGCTGCAAGAACTCTTATTTCCTCATCAGACAATTTTCTTGCCATAGCTATCATAAGACCAGAATTAGATCCAATTTTCTCTCCGGACCTATATCTATTCAATCTATCGACAATATATGAAACGTCTAACCCAGACACTTTAGGATAACTAGCGACTCCCATACCAGCCTTACCATGACAATTATGACAATTTTTATGGAAACGCTTATCTCCTGCCTCAATATCATTAGCTAATGATTTTGATACAAAAAATATTAAAAAGATACTAATCAGTTGAAAAACTTTCAACATCTCCTCCCCCTCTTAGCAGCGAAATATCACTACAAACACATATAAAAATTCTATATTTAAAATTTACATATATTATTGTTATTTAATGTATGTGAATGATATATTAAATCAACTACTTTATTAGGAATTATTAATGATTTTAGGTCTAGCTGGTTGGAGTGGAAGTGGCAAAACAACACTTATTAAGAATCTACTCCCTGAATTAAAAAAAATAAATATTACTGTATCCACTTTAAAACATGCTCACAAAGGGTTTGATGTCGATAAACCAGGAAAGGATTCTTACATTCATAGAGAATCTGGAGCACAAGAAGTATTAATATCTTCTAAAAATAGATTTGCTTTAATGTCTAATTATGGAAACAAAGAAAAAACTCTAGCACAGCTTATAGAAAAGTTAGATCCTGTAGATTTAATAATAATTGAAGGATGGAAAACAGAAAATATAAAAAAGATAGAAATTTTTAGAAAAGAAATAAATAAGCCCTTATTGGCAAAAAATGATAAAAATATTATAGCAATTGCAACGAGTGATAAAAGTATCAGCGTAAATAATACCGTTTTATTAGATATTAATAATTATAAAGAAATAGCTATGTTTATAAAAAATTTAATTGAACAAGAAGTATAATAAATGACACAGTTGACAAAAGATTTAAAAGCATTTGGAAACAAATTAGTCAATTTAAATACTGCTATTAAAATTATAAAAAATAATTTTAATCTTCAACAACATACTGAATTAGTAAATTTAAAAGATACTCTAAATAGAATATCTGAAGAAAATATAATATCTTCCATTAATGTTCCAGCGCATTCAAATTCTGCTGTCGATGGTTATGCAATTAATTTTAAAGAATATTCTAATGGAAATAGAAAATTCAAAATTATAGGCAAGTCTTCTGCAGGACATCCCTTTAATAAAAAAGTACAAAAACTTAACTCTATAAGAGTTTTAACGGGAGCAATGTTACCTCCTAATTTAGACACTATTATTATGGAAGAAGACTGTGAGATAATAAATAAAATATTAATCCTCCCTGATAATGTAAAAAAAGGTATAAATTACAGGTATCTAGGCGAAGATATTAAGAAAAATAGTATTGTATATAAAAAAGGTCATAAAATTAAGCCTCAAGATATTGGAGTTTTAGCTTCTTTAGGAATTAAAAGAATTAGAGCTTACAAAGCATTAAAAATAGCAATTTTTTCTAGTGGAGATGAACTTGTTGATGTTGGCAAACCACTAAATAAAGGGAAAATTTATGATTCTAATCGTGAAATGATAAAAGCTTTCCTTAGTAAATTAGGTTTTTTAGTAACAGATCTAGGTATTTTAAAAGATAAATCAGATATTATTGAAAATAAATTAAAAAAAGCATCCATTAATAATGATTTGATTATAACTAGTGGAGGAATGTCATTAGGGGATGAAGACCATATTAAAAATATAATAGATAATAATGGTAGCATCTATGCATGGAGATTAGCAATTAAACCAGGTAGGCCAGTAGGATTTGGTATGTTCAATAAATGTCCTATAATAGGTCTACCAGGGAATCCAGCAGCGGCGTTCATTACATTTTTAGTAGTCGCAATTCCTATATTAAAGCAGATGTCTGGACAGATTGTTAATAAATACAATTTAATTCCAATTACTGGTGATTTTTATTACACTAAAAAAAAGGGAAGAAAAGAATTTATAAGAGTAAAATTAATTAATAAAAAGAATAAACTTACATTACAAAAGTTTCCCAAGGCAGGTGCAGGTATTCTAACATCTACTACATGGTCATCTGGAATTGGTATATTAGATGAAAAAGTTGAAGAAATAAAACCTGGTGATAAAATAAATTATTTATCATATAACGAAATATTAAATTAAAATGCCAAATAATAAGTTTATAATTGACCTATTAGGATTGAAATGTCCTCTTCCTGTTTTAAAAGCAAATCGTATTGTAAAAAAATATAAAGCTGGTGATATACTTGAATTTTTAGTTAATGATACGTCAGCCCCAGATGATTTTCAGGTCTTTTGTGATACTAAAAAATTTAAATTATTATCCATTAATAGAGATGAAAATATTACAATAAAAATTAAAATTTAATTAAAAACTATAGTTTTATGCTTATTTAATAATACACGTCTTTCAATATAAAACTTTACAGCTCTAAATAATACAATTCTCTCTACATCTCTTCCTGCAGCAACCATATCTGCAGGAGATGTAACATGCGTTACTCTTGCTACATCTTGTTCTATGATAGGACCTTCATCAAGGTCAGAAGTAACAAAATGTGCTGTAGCACCAATTAGCTTTACTCCCCTTTTGTAGGCTTGCTTATATGGAGAAGCTCCTTTAAATGAAGGTAAAAAAGAATGATGTATATTTATTATTTTTGATTTATATTTATCTGATATTTCTTTACTTAATATTTGCATATATCTAGCTAATATAATGGCTTCTGCATTATATTTTGAAACTAGAGACTCTAAAGATTTTTCTGCATTTTTTTTATTTTCACTGTTAACCTTAATCAAATGAAATGGAATATTATAACTTTTAGCTAATTCTTCCGTATCTGAATGATTTGAAATTATAGCTGCAATTTCAGCCTTCAATTCTCCTGTTTTTACTCTATATAACAAATCTACTAAGCAGTGGTCAAATTTAGAAACCATAATAATTATTTTAGGTATAATAGAAGTATTATATACATTAAACTGCATTTGTCTTTTTTGAGCTATTACCTCAAAATATTTTCTAATATCACTAATATCTATATTGTCATTATTACTAATAGATAAAGCTTTAACTCTCATAAAAAAAGAATCCGTCTCTGAATCACCAAATTGATTAGATTCTTTTATTGTCAACTTTTGCTCAGCCATAAAGCCAGCAACTTCAGCAACTATTCCAGAAGTATCAGGACAGGATAAAGTTAAAATAATCTCTGTCTTATCTTTATTATTCATTTACAATCCAAATATTGAAAATTAATCACTAATAAGTATCATGTCATAACGAAGATTTTAATATTAAACAATAAAAAACTAAGGATTTAAAATTGAATGAATGGCTAAAATTAAGTTCAGAAGAAAAAGAATTATACTTAAACCCTAAAAAATCAGTACCTGATCATCAAGTATATCAAAAATTTGCAACAAAATCAGCAGATAAATTTAGAGAAGTATGTAAGAAAAAATATCTTAATTTATCTTATGGACATAGGCCTAATCAAAAATTAGATATTTTTTTACCAGATAATAATAATAATAATTACGCTGTACAAATATATTATCATGGAGGGTATTGGATTGGTCGAGATAAATACGATCATTCACATTTAGCATTACCTGCCATTAAAAATAATATTATACACGTTTCCGTTAATTACGATTTATCACCCAATGTAACTATAGATGTAATTGTTCAAGAAGCATATGAATCTATACTTTGGGTAATTAAGAATATTGGTGATTTTGGAGGAAATGTTAATAATATAAATTTGATAGGACATTCAGCTGGAGCTCATTTAGTAGCAATGGCATTAACTAAAAATTATAAAAAGAAAGATTTTTTAAATTCTGCGACGCTTATTAGTGGAATATATCAACCACAAATTACAAAATATATATCCATTAATAATATTATAAATATATCAGATGAAACTATTAACTTAACAGATGTATATAAACATCCCTTAGTTAATAAAACTAATTTCCTTCTAGTAGTAGGAGATGAAGAACCAAATTCTTGGAAAATGCTTACTGCAGATTATGGAGATTCGTTAAAAAATAAAAATATTCCATTTATATTCTATAGTGCTATAAAGTTAAATCATTTTACAATTGTAAAAGATTTAGCAAATCCAAATTCACAGCTAGCTAAAAAAGTATTAAAAATGTGTCAAAAAGAATGAAAAAAAAATTACATATTCATTTAGATCCGATAGGAGGTATCTCTGGAGATATGTTTATTTCTTCAATGATAGATGCAGAACCTTCTTTAAAAAATCAAATAAAAATAATTTCTTCTAAAATTATAAAAGATGTAAAGCTATCAATAAAAAAATTAACAAATAATCATATAGCCGGAACAAAGTTTAATGTAGATCTTGTATCTAAAAAAAATAATCATCATAGGTCATATAAAGATATAAAATTACTTATTAAAAAAAGCTCAATAGATGAAAAAATAAAAGAAATTGCAATTGATATTTTTCATATTTTAGCAAAAGCTGAATCAGAAGTTCATGGAGTAACATTAGATAAAGTTTCATTCCATGAAATTGGCGCATGGGATTCTATTATTGATAATATAATATCAGCTTTTATAATAAATAAATTTAATACAGAATATGATGTCACATGGTCATGCAGTGCTACTCCTATTGGAAGTGGAATGATCAATACTGCTCATGGAATTCTATCTGTGCCAGCTCCTGCAACTGCCCTACTACTTAAAAACTTTCCTATAGTTGATGATGGCATTAAAGGAGAAAGAACTACTCCTACTGGAGCAGCAATTTTATCTCATCTAAAGCCATTACCTAACATATCTTCAGCAAATTTAGGAAATATAAAAATTCATAAACAAGGAATAGGTATTGGCTCTAAAGATTTCAAAACTATTCCAAATATTTTAAGGGTGTTAATTTTTAAAACAGCTAATTCTCCAGTCAAAAATACTACTAATGAAGTAATTTCTGAGATCAATTTTGATATAGATGATCAGACTCCTGAAGATTTAGCCCTTTCTCTTAATACAATTTCTAAAAGTAATGGCGTAGTTGATATTATTCAAAATCCTACTTTAGGAAAAAAAGGCAGAGTTTCTATTAATATTAAAATTTTATGTAGAGTCGAAAAAACAGAAAAAATAATCGAACATATATTTAATGAAACTAGTACTATTGGGCTTAGACATACTATAAAAGGAAGATACATTCTTAATAGAGAAATAAAAAAAATAAGTCATTTTTATATAAAAGAGACTAAAAGACCTTCTGGTAAATTTACTAAAAAAGTTGAATCAAATGATCTTAAGAATTATTCTTATAAAAATAGAAAATCTATAAAATCAAAAATAGAAAATAACTAGTATGTTGCAACCCAAATTAAAAAAAGTAATAGAAAATATTATAGTTAAAGAAAATACTAATCCAACTATAGCTGTAAGTGGAGGTATAGATAGTGTTACATTAGCAGTTTATATAAGCTTCATATTTAAAGATAAAAAAGTAAAAGTTTCGCATGCTGTTGGACCAGCTGTTCCAATAGAAGCAACTAATAGAGTAAAGTCCTTATCTAAAAAATATAATTGGGAATTAAAAATAATTAATACTAATGAAATATCTGATCCAAGATATGCAGCTAATCCAATTAATAGGTGTTTTTTCTGTAAAGAAAATCTCTATAAAACTATTAAAACTTATACTGAAGGTAATATTTTTTCAGGAGCTAACTTAGATGATTTAAATGATTACAGACCTGGCTTAGATGCTGCAAAAGAGGCGAATGTAAATCATCCATTTATTTTAGCAAAAATAGGAAAAAAAATAATCAGGAAATTAGCTTTAGATTTAGGCCTAGGAGAACTATCAGAACTGCCCTCTTCTCCTTGCTTAGCTAGCAGAGTAGAGACTGGTATACTTATAACTCCGGATTTATTAAATAAAATTGATAATATTGAAAGATACATAAAAACTTTATTTAGTAATGCGGATATACGTTGCAGATGGATAAATCAAAATATAATAATTCAATTTAATTATCCAAATTTAAAACAAATAAATAATTCTCAAAAACAACTTATACAAAATAAAGTTATAGAAATATTCAATATAAATCATTCAAAAATTAAATTTAGTGAATATAAAAAAGGAAGTGCATTTATAGCAGAAAATAAAGAAAAGAAAATATGACTAAAGAACATTTAATAGATTTTGATAGAAAAAATAGAATTGGAATACCTGAAACAATTTTCTGTCAGGATAAAGATATTAACCAAATAAAAAATATATGTAATGATTTAGATAAAGAAAAAACCACTCTTTTTACAAGATTATCTATTGAAAAGTATTCAAAACTACCCAAGAGAATTCAAAAAATATTAAAATATAATAATATTTCGAACTCTGCCATCTATGGAAAAATACCTTCAATAAAAAAAAATAATAGTATCGCAATAGTTTGTGCTGGCACTTCAGATATGCCTAGTGTTTCAGAGGCTCACCAAACACTAATTTCCTCTGGGCAATATAGTAAAATATTTGCAGATCTTGGCGTTGCTGGTTTATGGAGAATTCAAAAATATCTTGAAGAAATAACAAAATTTAAGATTATTATTGTTGCAGCAGGAATGGATGGAGCTCTTCCAAGTGTATTAGGAGGTTTAGTTTCTCAACCAATTATTGCTATTCCTACTTCTACTGGATATGGAGTATCCAATAAAGGTAAGACTGCCTTAAATTCTATGTTAGCTAGTTGTTCACCAGGTATTACTGTAGTAAATATAGATAATGGTTATGGAGCAGCAACGGCAGCTATAAGGATATTAAATGCAATCTAAAGAAGTAAAATTATTGTATGGCAAGAATGGTATTACTCTAAATATTCAAGATGACTGGAATGCAAATATTATAAGAAAACCATTAATGCCAATTATAAATGATATATCAGGTGAAGTTAATAAAGCACTAAATAATCCCATAAATTCACTCTCCATAGATAAAATTTCTAGTAAAGGTAAATCAGTATGTATTTTAGTATGTGATATAACTAGACCTGTTCCCAATAAACTTTTTTTAAAGCAAATTATTATAAAATTCATAAATGCAGGGATCTCAGCTGATAATATTCGAATAATAATTGCAACAGGTTTGCATAGACCAGCATCGCAAGATGAAATAAATGAAATAATTGGTTCATCTTGGGTACTAAAAAATATTAAAATAGAAAACCACTTTGCAAGAGATGACAGTATGCACAAAAATATAGGTACTACAAAACAAGGTAATATAGTTAAATTAGATAAAAGATTTGTAGACGCTGATATTAAAATAGCAACAGGTCTGGTAGAACCACATTTTATGGCAGGTTACTCTGGAGGAAGAAAAGTTATAGCTCCAGGTATCGCACATGCAGATACAATAACCACTTTTCATAGTGCTAGGTATATGGAGAACCCAAATGCTACAAGTTGCAACCTAATAAATAATCCTTTACACGAAGACCAGCTAGAAATAGTAAATATGATAGGACAGGTATATGCTATAAACTGTGTAATTGATGAAGAAAGAAATTTATCATATATAAATTTTGGCGAAATAATATCTAGCCATATGAAAGCTGTAAATTTTGTTTCTAGTTTTGCAAAAGTTAAATGTAATAATAGCTATAACACTATAATAACATCCGCTGCAGGCGCTCCTTTAGATGGTACTTTCTATCAAACTGTAAAAGGAATGGTTACTCCATTAGAAATACTTAAGAAAGGTGGAGATTTAATTATAACTTCTGAATGCTCTGAAGGATTAGGGTCAGAAGAATTTATTGCATCACAAAAAAAACTTTTAGAAATTGGTCCTAATAAATTTTTAGAAAATATACTAAAAAATGATTTTGCCGCCATAGATGAGTGGCAAACAGAAATGGAAATAAAGTCTCTTATTAAAGGTAATATATTCCTTTTTTCAGAGGGCTTATCAGAAAAAGATAAACTATATACTGGTGTTAATATTATTAATGATATAGCAAAAACTATCGATGAAAGTATTAAAAGGCATAATAATAATAATATAGCTATAATACCAGAAGGACCTTATGTTATTCCTGCAATTTAATGACGTTTCATTGTATATTTATTAATTTTTTTTGCTAAATCAGTCATATTCATTCTACATTTTTTTAACTCAAATTTCATTATATTATCTTCACTTTTCTTCATTATAAAAATTGAACCTAAAGACTTATTTTTTTTACCATTATATACAACTAGCGCTAAACCTATTTTTTTTCGTCTTTCTTGTTGGTCATATACGATTAAATAATCTCTTATTTTGAAATTTTCTGGAACTGCTGGAAATAGAGGATCAAAATTATTTTTTCCTTTTTTTAGTTTATATAAATATATACCATTTATAGGTTTATATTTAAATGCTGGGATAGACCTACTAGCGAAAATACCATCTCTACACAAAAAACCGCTAGGTAATGTCTTTATTAAATAAAATTGTGTTTCCAAATGATTAATAAATTTAAAGCTATGGTGATTATTAAAATGTTTAATAGTAAGCCCTTCTTTTGAAATACACAGTTTTAAATCATCGGATACAGAGGTTATTTTTATATTTTTTTCTTTGCATAAATTTTTATATTCTTTGCTAAAAGCATTATTGCAAGTAAATACCGTCCAAAAAATAATTAATAAAGTTAAATTTTTTGCATATTTTATCATCATTTAAATCCTAATCATCAAATATTAAACAGTATTATTAATATACCTATTAAAATTATTAATACTCCTAGTATCTCATTAGCAATAATTTTTTCTTTAAAATATAAAATAGATGCAAGAATAGTAAATATAAGTTCTATTTGCCCTAAAGCTCTTACATAGGCCACATTTTGAACACTCATGGCATAAAACCAACATATAGATGCAAATGCACCAAAAAAACCAACAATTAATCCGTCCTTAAAATTAAAATATAATAAATAAAATTGCTTTATATCTGTCAATAATATGTAAAAGGTTAGAATTAATGTTTGAATTACTATTGCAATTAATAAAGTAAATGACGAAGTTAACATATAATCTGTAGAAAATAAGCTATGTGATGCACCTCTAAATAATACTGCTGACAAGCCAAATAATGAACCTGATAATAAACCATAAAAAACTGATAAATTAAAAAAATTTATCCTTAAATTAACTTTTTTGATTGAAGTAATCATAATTCCAATTAAACCTATTATAATGCCTATTAATCCTATAAAACTTATAGGATCACTTAGTAATATAAAACCAAAGAAAGCTGCCTGAATAGGTTCAGTTTTAGAATATGAAGTTGCTACAGAAAAATTATTAGTCTTAAATATTTTTAGCAATAAAAGTGTAGCAATTATCTGACTTATCCCTCCTATTAAACAATAAAGTAAGAATATGGTATTAATATTTGAAACTAAAAATTTACTATTAGAAAAATTGTATAAAAATAAAAAATATATTAACACAAAGGGTAAACCAAATAAAAACCTAGTATAAGTTGAGCTTATATTAGACATATTTTTTTGTAGTTTTTTTTGGTATATTGACCTTATATTTTGCGAAAAAGCTGCAAAAATAGTTATTGGTATCCATATTTCAATCATTAAATATTATCTTACTTTTTATAAATTTTTTTATAATTGCTTTAAACTTAATGTAATCTATCATTATATAATTAATAATATATTAAAAAATGGGAGGGAAAAATGAGTAAAAATAATAAAGGTTGGAATTTTATTCATAATATTGCAAAAGATGCAGAATGGAAGCCAGGTTTAAGAGATATTTTTAACTATAGAGACCTTGGAATAAAAGATGGAACTAATGGCGATTATATAGCACATATAATAAAAGCAAACGGTAAAGAGCTTAAAGATGAAGTTAAAGAATGGCACATGCATGAATGTGATTTTCAATTTGTATTAGTTTTAAATGGTTGGGCAACTTTTGAATATGAGGGTGAGGGTATAAAAACTATACGTAAAGGAGATGCAATAAATCAAAGACCAATGATAGTGCATAGAGAAATTGACTGTTCACCAGACTTTGAAGTTTTAGAAATTGTTGCTCCTGCAGACTTTAAAACTAAAATTGTTGATAACCCTAAATGAATAGAGTTATTAAATTTGATATGAATATACTTAAATTTTTGGCCTGTGTAGCAATTTCTTTTATTATTTTTTATAAAAATTTATCCGCATCTGAAGTTGAAAGTAGATATTTGTATAATGTAGGAGATGAAATAAACTTTTACATAGAAACTATATTACCTAACAAATCAACTTATACATCGATGTCACGCTTAATAGATATAAAAGAGAATAAAGAGATATGGATAATTGAAAATAGTCCAACCGCAGATAAAAGAATTTATGATAGAACCACAGGGAATTGGATTGCTTCTTTCAAAGATGGCAATGAAGTAGCTAGAGCTATTCCACATAATGGTGGATTAAAATTCCCCCTACAAAAAGGGGATAAATGGACTCAGAGTTGGACATTTACAGCAGCAGGAGGTCTATTAACTGGTAAGTCTGAGGCTGAATACAAAGTAAAGAAAGAGACTATAAAGGCAAACAATAGCAAATACAAAACATTAAAAATTGAAATGAAAAACCCACTATGGAATTCTGAAAAAGATAGGAATTGGAAAAAAGAAATTAGATGGATAGATATTGATACTGGAAAAATTATAAAAATATACTTTAAGAATATAGGTTTCAAAATGGAATATACAGCTACGATTATAGAATAATACTATAAATAAAAATAGCTCCCCATAATACATGAGGAGCTACTGATCTCAAGGGATAGAGAGATTTTGAAATTTTATAAGTTATTTCCATTTTGAATATGTAAATTTTGGTTACAATTAGGGCGACAAAATTGTCGCTAGATTTTTTCTTTTTTTATGTATTAAAAACAATAATTTAATTGAAATATATAAAATATAAAAATAAATAATTAGAATTATATATACTGTACAGACTAGGAAGTATAATTATTCTTCCAGGATTTAATTTCACTTTTTTGAGAATCAATCCAGCTTTTCTCAAATTCTTCATATAAACTTAGTAATTGTTTTGTCCCCTGGTATTGAGGAGGTTTATCTCTTATAAACACTATATCCCCTCTATCTAGTCCCATTTTTATAATTCTTTGTATTTTTCTTTCTGATATATGCGTTAAGTGCCTAACCATAGAAACAGTAAAATAATCTTTTTCTCCACGTTCTTGAGCCAAACTAAGCGGTATTTGATTCATATTTGCAGATATAGCAAGCATTGCAATTAACCTATGTTCAGGAGAAGAATTCCAATAATAATTTCCATGTGATACAGGGTTTTTACATATACTTATCCAAAAATTAAGCCTAAATAGCATAATTCTTCTTAAGGCAATATCTGCTACAATATCCTCATCAAACATATCACTTTGTGAATAATTATTATCTATTAAATTCGTCATTATCCTCCCCAAGAATATTATAGATAATTACAATACTTAAATTTCTTCCTTATAGCTAGGCATATCACCTGCTACAGTAGTTCTATGCATAATTCTTCTATATTTAGACTCATCATATCCAGTACCTCTATGTAATACTCTTCTATTATCCCATAAAACTAATTCGCCCGTTTTCCACTTATGTTTTGCGATATTGCCTGATTCTAGTATCCAATCGTTAATTTCTTCTATTAATTTTCTACTTTCTTTTATATTCCATCCAATTATATGGCTACAGTGACTACCCGCATAAAATGCAGGTTTTTTAGTATAAGGATGGATCCTAATTAATCTTTGTTTCACAAACGGCATATCTTGCTTAAATTTATCATCAAATATATCGCCTGTATTATTTAGACGTGAATAAACAATAGAATGTTCGCATATACAATCTTTAAGGTCATCAACAGAATATTTTCTAGGTTTATTTTCCCAGGTTTCTAGTGCATGCCTCGCATCAATAAAATCTGTTCCTCCTCCTTCTTCTGGCACTTCACGCGCACTTAAGATAGATATTTTTGAAGGTACTTTCTTAAAAGAAGAGTCTGTGTGCCAATAATTATTTCCACGATCAAAAATAACTTTTTTATCATCAAAAGGTAACATTTTATTATTTAAATCAACGTTAGATATTCTGCTAATTTCTGGTCTGATAGCATTGCTAGTTTGATAATCAGGAGCTTTAGTTTGTGTACCAATGGAAATTTCTAATTTTCCGAAACCCTCTGAGAAGCGAATTTGATCATCATCGTTGATATCCTGAGAATCTATGACAACTACTCCATATGTTTCTACAGCTTTTTTAATCTCCAAAAACTCAGGTGTAGACATGGATTTAATATCAACACCTGAAATATTTGCAAAGAATTCTTGCTCTTTATATGTAGTTTTAATTTCCATTTAAATATTCTCAAATAAAATAAATATTTTTTCAAGAATATTTTAGTTTATTTGCTAATATTTATTGAGAATAATAACCAACAACACAAATTAAATCTGCAACTCTAGTTACTAGTTGTGTTTTAACATATTCATTTTTATCATCAGTAGTTAATCTTGCTATAACAAAATCTACTTCATTTACTTCATTATATTTTGCAATATTAATTAGTTCTTTACCTGCATCTTTACCAGTAGAATCTTGGAAATCAATAATATTAAAGCCTACATTGGTTGGATGCCCTAATAAAACACCATTATCTTTTAAACAAAAAGGATATAAGTCCTTTGGATGAAGGCCACCTTCTCCACTTGTCATTAAATCTAAAGCTCTATTTCTATCGTCTTGCACTATAGAAATTGCTCTATCTAATAGCGCTAGTGCTTCATCTTTAGTACCAAAATCTTCAGCAAACAGACTTTTAGAGATAAAAAGTGAAAAGACTAGTATTAAACTATAATTAATTAAATTCTTTGTAAAATTCATTATACATACTCCAATAAATTAAAATATAATTTTTCTATAATAAATTATTAAAGTCAACATTAAATACTTGCTGTATTTAATACTTCTTTATTTTGTGTGAAATTATTTTTATTCTATAGTATTATTAAATATTTAATTAAAGGAATAAATTATGAGTTTTATTGCAGCAGTTATTCAGGATAGTCCTATTGTTTTTGACCTTGATTCTACGATTGATAAAGTAGAAAAATTAACTAAAAAAGCAAAAGATAAAAATGCTGAACTTGTAGTTTTTCCCGAAGCATTTATTTCAGCATATCCAAAAGGATTAGATTTTGGTGCTAGAATTGGCATGAGATCTGATGAAGGTAGACTCATGTATTCTAAATATTATAAATCAGCACTAGAATTTGATAGTAAACAATTCAAAAAATTATGTCTAATAGCTAAGAAATATAAAATATTAATGAGTATAGGTGTAATAGAAAAAGATCATGGAACCTTATATTGTACAGTATTACTATTATCTCCTAAAGGTGAGTATTTATCCAAACATAGAAAGGTTATGCCTACTGCTATGGAGAGATTAATATGGGGATTTGGTGATGGTTCAACATTACCTGTTATTAATACTAAAATTGGAAAAATTGGATCAGTTATTTGCTGGGAGAATTATATGCCACTTATGAGAATGACCATGTATTCAAAAGGAATTCAATTATATTGTGCTCCAACTGCCGATGATAGAGATACATGGATTTCTACTATGACTCATGTAGCTCTTGAGGGAAGATGCTTTGTATTTTCCTCATGTCAGTATTTATTGAGGAAGGATTGTCCAGATTACTATAATCCAATACAAGGAAATGATAAAAATACTATAATTATGAATGGTGGTTCTTGTATTATAAGTCCATTAGGAAAAGTAATTGCTGGCCCCTTAAGAGATAAATCAGGCATACTTACAGCTAAGATCGATCTTAATGAAATTATAAAAGGACAGTATGATTTTGATGTAAAAGGTCATTATTCCAGACCAGATATTTTTAAATTAAGTGTTAACGAAAAAGAAAATAAACCAACAAAATATAAAAGCTAAAATTTTTATATTATAACTTTGGTGAGCCCTGTAGGGATCGAACCTACGACAAGCTGATTAAAAGTCAGCTGCTCTACCAACTGAGCTAAGGGCCCCCAAAAGTTATATAGGAAATACATAATCATTGAGATAATTACAAGTATTTTTAATTATATATTTCAATATCCCCTTTTTTATATTGATTTAATAAATAATTAGAGGTTTCGTTATAATTATTATTATTAATAGCTGACCTTAAAGTCGACATTAGTTGAATATAATGATTTATATTATGAATTGTTAAATAAATACTACCTAGCATCTCATTAGTATTAAATAAATGATGTAGATATGCCCTAGAAATATTATTAGTACATACTTTACACAAGCACCCTTCTTCTATAGGCCTAGGATCATTTCTATGTCTAGAGTTTTTAATATTTATAGTTCCTGTTTTTGTAAATAATTTTCCGGTTCTTCCTGATCTTGTAGGTATAACACAATCAAACATATCTACACCTAATCTCACGGCTTCAATAATATCTTTTGGATAGCCAACACCCATTAAATAACGAGGTTTCTCTCTTGGAAGATAATTTATACTAGATTTTAATGTATTTATCATCACATCATGGCCTTCACCTACAGCCAACCCTCCTATAGCATAGCCATCAAAACCAATTTTTATTAAAGTTTCAGAGGATTTCTCTCTTAAATTATTAAAAGTAGATCCTTGAACTATACCAAATAAACCATAGCCACTTCTATCTATAAAACTATCTCTGCACAGCTTCGCCCATTTCATAGATAAATTCATAGATTCTAAGGCCACATCATGCTGAACAGGATAAGAAGTGCATTCATCAAAGGCCATTGTAATAGTAGAATCTAATGCCTTTTGCATATCAATTGAATCTTTTGGAGTTAATCTTATTAAACTTCCATCTAAATGAGATTTAAATGTAACACCATCATTGTCTATCTTTGCCATATTTTGTAATGACATAACTTGAAAACCTCCTGAGTCCGTTAAAATTGGACCATCCCAATTCATAAAACTTCTAAGTCCTCCTATATCACGGATAATATCTTTTCCCGGTCTTTCCATTAGATGATAAGTGTTAGATAAAATTATTTCTGAACCTATTTCTGTTAAATCACTTGGTTGCATACCTTTTACTGCTCCATATGTTCCAACTGGCATAAAGACCGGAGTATTTACTATACCGTGGGCAGTTTTCATAAAACCACTTCTAGCATCACCATCTGTATTTTTAATATTAAAAGAAATTGTCATTATATATTAGCCTTTTTAATTAAACAGGCGTCCCCTAAAGAATAAAACCTATAATTTTTAGAAATGGCATGTTGATATGCTTTATGCATAGTTTTAATTCCTGCATAAGCACATACTAAAATAAATAATGTTGATTTAGGCAAATGAAAATTTGTTAGTAAAAAATCAGATGATTTAATTTTATTACCTGGAGAAATAAAAATGGATGTTTCTCCCTTAAAAGGTTTTATATAGCCATTTTCATTACTAGTAGATTCCAATGACCTTAAAACTGTAGTACCAATAGAAATTATTCTACCCCCGTTTTTTTTGGTAGAATTTATTTTATCTGCAACCGCTTCGTCTATAGTAAAATACTCACTATGCATTCTATGTTTTGAAATGTCACTAACTTCTACAGGTAAAAATGTTCCAGCTCCTACATGTAATGTAATTTCTGCTATATCTATTGAATTTTTAGCTAATGTATTTTTTAAATTTTTTGTAAAATGTAAGCCTGCTGTTGGTGCAGCTACAGCTCCATAATTCTTCGCAAATAATGTTTGATAATGAATGGAACTATCATCTTCTTTTTTCACTTTTATATACGGAGGTAAAGGCAAATCACCATAAATATTTAAGTAATTGATGAAATCCAGTTTTGATATATTTACATCAAAATAAATTAATCCTCTTTCTCCTTTTCTATTTACACTTATAACCATATCGTTAGGTAAATTTATATTATCACCTAAACTTAATTTTTTTGAACCCTTAACTAATGCTTGCCATATACCTGGTCTATATTCATTTAGCATAGTAATAGAAATACTTTTAAGTCCTAATTTTCCTTCTACTCTGGATTTAATAACCTTAGTATTATTAGCTATAAGTAAGTCCCCAGGTTTGAGAATATTAACCAAATCTAATGTATTATAATCTATATTTTTTTCTCTAGAAATATATAACAGTTTTGATCTATCTGGCGGGTTTGCTGACTTTTGGGCTATTAATTGTTTTGGTAAATGAAAATCAAAAGCATCAATATTCAATTTTATTACTTTTAATTACTTTTCATTTTCATAGAAATAATAACATCAGGTTCTCCTATTATAGAGCCATTATTACCTTCACCTTTTTTAATGTTATCTACATATTCCATACCATCAATTACTTGTCCCCAAACAGTATACTGCCCATTTAAATGTGGAGCATCATCTAAACAAATAAAAAATTGACTGTCAGCACTATTAGGGTCTTGTGCTCTAGCCATAGACAGAGTTCCTCTTAAATGTCTTTCATTATTAAATTCTGCTTTAATATTTTGACCAGAACCACCAGTTCCATTTCCAAGAGGATCCCCTGTTTGTGCCATAAAGCCAGCTATAACTCTATGGAATTTGATACCATCATAAAAACCATCATTAACAAGTTCTTTTATTCTTTTTACATGATTTGGTGCAACTTCTGGTTTCATTTCTATAGTTACAACTCCGTCTTTAAGTTCTAAAAGTAAAATATTTTCATCTGCATTAGCTGTCATTGAATATCCAATCATAGTAAATATTAAAAATAAAAATTTATATAAATTATTGTATTTTGCTTTCATATCAAAACCTTATTTATTATTTAATTTTTGTATTTGCATTTCTTTAAGCACATTAGAAGAAACAAAGCTAGAAATATCTCCACCAAAAGTAAAAATTTCTTTTACTAACCTAGAAGATATAAACTGCTGATTTTCACTTGCCATTAAAAAAACAGTCTCAATACTTGAATCTAACCTAGAATTCATACCTGTCATTTGAAATTCATATTCAAAATCAGTTACCGCACGCAAACCTCTTACTATTATTTTAGCATCAATTTTTTTTGCATAATTTACTAATAAACCTTCAAAAGAACGAACTTCTACAAATTCCTCTAATCCTAAGTTTTTTATATCTGATAAAACTAATTTTTCTCTCTCTTTTAGACTAAATAATCCTTTTTTACCTAAATTGACTGCAATACCAATAACTAATCTATCTACTACTCTCAATGATCTTTTAATTATATCTATATGACCATTCGTAATAGGATCAAATGAACCTGGATATAAGCCAATTCTATCAGTCATTTTTATTTACATCCTCATTTAAATTATTAATATCTTCAATATTATCATCATCAGTTATTACTTCATTATTATCTTCTTCGTCATCTAGTGATATTGTAGTGACAGATACAACTTTTTCACCTTCATCTATTGAAAATAAAGTCACACCTTGAGTATTTCTTGAAGCTATTCTTATATCATTAACTGGAGACCTAATTATTCTACCTTTATTTGTTACCATCATTACATCATCAGTATCTAAAACTGGAAATGATGCTATTACATTACCATTACGCTCAGAGGTTTCAATATTAATAATACCTTGTCCCCCTCTATTGGTAATTCTATACTCATATGCAGAGGACCTCTTACCATATCCATTTTCAGAAATAGTTAATATAAATTGATCATCACTATACATTGAGTCAAATGTATTATCCTCAATAAAGTTTTGACTATCACCTCTACGTTTTGCTGTAGCTGCTTTTAAATATAACGACTTAATTTCTGTATCAGCTTCTATATGCTTTAAAACAGAAATAGATATGACCTCATCATCTTTTTTTAACCTAATACCTCTTACGCCTATAGACCCCCTACCCTTAAAAAGTCTAACATCACCAGATCTAAATCTCATACATTTTCCTTGTGAAGCGGATAACATTATATCATCATTTTTCTTGCATGGAACGACACCAACTAATGAATCCCCATCAAGCAGCTTCATAGCAATTTTTCCATTGGCTTTTACATTAGAAAAGTCACTTAATGCGTTTCTTCTTACATTACCAGATTTTGTAGCAAACATTAAATCTGGTGGATCCTCATCATTCTCAGGTAACGGCATCATAGTAGTAACTTGTTCTCCTTCGCTTAAAGGTAATAAATTTACTATAGGTCTTCCTTTAGCTTGAGGGTTACCAAGAGGAAGTTTATACACTTTAAGTTCATATACTATTCCTGTGTTAGTAAAAAATAAGACTGGATCATGTGTATTTAAAACAAAGACCTGACGAATAAAATCTTCATCTTTTATTGACATAGCCGCTCTACCTTTGCCTCCTCTTTTTTGGGCTCTATAAGTACTTAAAGTCGTTCTTTTAATATAACCACTATTTGTTAGAGTCACGACCATATCTTCACGTTCAATTAGAGATTCTACATCCTGATTAATTTCTATATCTAAAATTTGAGTTCTTCTAGGTACGGCAAATTGCTCTTTAATACTATTAAATTCATCCTTCATGATATTCATTAATTTATCTCTAGATCTTAAAATAGAGAGCAATTCAACAACTTTAGTAACTATTTCTTTTAGCTCCTCAACTATTTTATCTCGTTCTAACCCAGTAAGTCTCTGTAAACGCAACTCAAGGATAGCTTTAGCTTGATTATTAGATAATTTATACATTCCATTTTCATCAGCTTTATCATTAGGATCACCAATTAAATCTATTAAATCTGATATATCTGACGCCTTCCAATCTTTATCTAATAATAATTTTTTTGCTTCATCTGAGTCTTTAGAAGACTTAATTAATTTAATAACCTCGTCTATATTAGATACAGCTAAAGCTAATCCAACTAAAGTATTAGCCCTATCTCTTGCTTTTTCTAAGTCGAATATAGTTCTTCTAGTTATAACTTCTTCTCTAAAAGTTAAGAAAGACTCTAAAATTTGCCTAGTACTTAATTGTTCTGGCCTACCACCATTCAAGGCTAACATATTTACCCCAAAATATGTTTGCAAAGGTGAATGTTTATAAATCTGATTAAGAACAACCTCAGGAGTTGCATCTCGTTTTAATTCTACAACTACCCTCACTCCAACTCTATCAGATTCATCACGTAAATCTGATATTCCTTCTATATTTTTATTTTTTACTGCTTCAGCAATTTGTTCGATCATTCTGGCTTTATTTACCTGATAAGGCACCTCGGATATAATTATTGCTTCTCTATCTTTTCTAATATTTTCTATTGAAGTTTTACCTCTCATCACTACCGAACCTCGGCCTGTTTCAAATGCAGATTTAATACCAGTCTTTCCTATAATTTGAGCACCCGTAGGAAAATCTGGACCAGGAATAATTTCAAGCAGCTCATCAGACGAAATTTCAGAATTTTCAATTATC
>Ga0209631_10000319_pt1 | contig 63956 bp, 47 predicted proteins | sample COG_08_FD_184752 | JGI IMG/M metagenome (GOLD analysis project Ga0209631, IMG submission 184752) | Pelagic Microbial community sample from North Sea - COGITO 998_met_08 (SPAdes) (version 2) | ecosystem: Environmental > Aquatic > Marine > Neritic zone/Coastal water | place: Helgoland, sampling... | reverse complement strand
TTTATCTTGGTTAAGATTTCAGAATTCGAATATACAAGAAAAATCTCGATAAACCACCAAACCAATGCGACAAAATTCTATTAACCGTCGGTCAAACCGCATTTTATACAACGTTACAGTTAGCGTGGATGCCTTGATATACAAGGATTGGTTAGGATACATGCGCAAGAATCATATCCCTAAAATTTTTTCCACTGAATGCTTTTCTGGCTATAAAATTTGTAGAATGCTCGACGAATCCACTGAAACGTACACATTAGCGATCCAATACTTTGCAGATACCATGGAGAAATTCCAAGAATACCAATCACATCATGCCCGTGACTTGCAACAACAGTACCTCACACATTTCGGCGAAGGAGCTCCGGCTTTTCGCACAGTGCTCCATGTCGTAGAAGAGGGCGAGTTCATCGCAGAGGGGGCGTCTTCCAAAAACTGAATTGCATGGCGCATAAATCCCATGGGGTCAAGGCAAAGAAGCACCTTGGTCAGCATTTTTTAAACGATGAGAGTGTTGCATTGAGAATTGTCGAGTCCATTCAAAGCGTGCAACAAGGATCCAACCTGTTAGAAATCGGTCCCGGAACAGGTGCCCTCACTCGGCACCTCGTCCACCGGTTTGGTCAGGCCGTTTTGGCGCTCGAAGTAGATAAAGAAAGTGTTGCGTTTTTAAAAGAAGCGCCATGGATTGAATCCAATCAAGTTGTACAGGCGGACTTCCTCGCGATGAAAGAGTCTGAACTCGCTCCTTCGGGAAACATCATTGTTGCTGGCAACTTCCCTTACAACATCAGTTCGCAGATTCTTTTTAAGTTTTTGGACTGGCGTGAGAGAGGCACGGAACTCGTGGGAATGTTTCAAAAAGAAGTAGCTGAGCGAATCTGTGCTCCCCACGGTTCCAAGACGTACGGAATTCTCAGTGTGTTGGTGCAGACATTTTACCACGCGGAATACCTTTTTACTGTTCCACCGCATGTTTTTACTCCTCCACCCAAAGTGCAAAGTGGTGTCCTGCGTTTGACCCAAAAGACTGAATCCACAGATCACATTAACTACGCCCACCTCAAACGAATCACGAAGGCAGCCTTCAATCAACGACGAAAAACATTGCGAAATGCGCTCAAATCTGGAGGTCTGATCATCGACGGCGTGCATCCTGATTTTCTTGGGCTGAGAGCAGAGCAGTTGTCTCCAGGACAATTCCTTCAATTAGCTGATTCCATTCCAACAGGCTAACGCCCTTCCTATAGGAGTTGCCCTATATTCGCTTTGGTTTTGAAATGAACAAAATCCAAGCGATGTCAAAAGCCATTACACTTCAAGAGTTCATCATGGATACTCAAGCGGAATTCCCGTTTGTGTCCGGACAACTCACCCGTCTGCTAACCGACATCGGTGTCGCTGCAAAGATTGTCAACCACCAAGTCAACCGAGCGGGACTTGCAGGAATCTTGGGTGCATCTGGAACTCAAAACACGCACAACGAGTCCCAACAGAAATTGGATGTTTTTGCGGATCGAACGTTTATGCGCATCCTCACAGCGGGCAAATCTGTCGCTGGCATTGGGTCGGAAGAACAAGAGGATTACATCCTGTGCGGCGATGAGGGTCGAAGCGGCAAATACGTTGTGATGATTGATCCGTTGGACGGGAGCTCCAACATCGATGTCAATGTTTCAATCGGTACCATCTTCAGTATCTATCGCAGGGTGACTCCGCTCGGGGAGCCTCTATCCGATCAGGACTTCCTCCAAGCTGGAACAGAGCAGGTCGTAGCGGGCTACATTCTATACGGTTCGTCCACCATGCTTGTCTACACCACGGGGAGCGGTGTCAATGGTTTTACGCTGGATCCGGCCGTTGGTGAGTTCTTTCTCTCTCACCCGGGCATGGTGTTTCCGGAATCTGGGACCGTTTATTCCATCAATGACGCGCTATTGGACGCCTCGCCTAATGCAATTAAACTATTCATCTCAGGCTGCCGTGAAACCAAGGGCACGGGACTGAAAGGGCGTTACATCGGGAGTTTGGTGACCGACTTTCACCGGAACCTCATCAAAGGAGGCGTCTATTTGTATCCCAGCACCACCCACAATCCCGAAGGAAAACTACGGCTTATGTATGAATGCAATCCCTTGGCATTCATCGCATTGCAGGCTGGAGGGCTTGCGGAAGATAACCACGGCGAAATTCTAACCCGCCAGCCCAACCACCTGCATGAGCGTTCGCCATTTTATGTAGGCAGCGTCAACATGATTCAAGGTTTACGTTCGTGTTGGATATCCGACGCGAAATCTTCGTGAAATCCTTAGGTTGACCCGCTAACTTTGCAGCCTCTGATTCGGCCATTTATGCGCGTCAACGACCTCCTCAATTTTTATCGATCCGATCCGCGCTCTCAGCTCGTAAAGGCGGCGTGGACGGAAGAGGCCTCAAAAACAGAATTAAAAGGCATTGTTGGTTCAGCCACCGCGATGCTCGCCTCTGCATTGATGCATTCATCCGAAGACAGTTCCTCATCGCATTCTGGCTCGTCCAATTCGGAAGATCATGAGCCAAGCCACCTTTTCATCCTGGATGACAAGGAATCGGCTGCTTATTTTCTCAATGACCTTGAACAGCTCATTGGGGACACCCACCGTGTTTTATTTTTTCCAAGATCAGCGAGGGTCCCCTACCAAGAAGAGGTAACGGAAAATGCGAATATCGCCATGCGTGCCGAAGTGCTGAATGAAATCAATCGACACGGCAAAGGATTGGCCATCGTCACATTTGGGGAAGCCATCGCCGAACGGGTCATCAGCAAGCGAGAACTGTCTGAGCAAACCTTTGCTTTGGCCATCGGTGAAAAATACACCCTTGACTTCTTAGACGAAGTCTTCATTGAGTACGGATTTCACAAAGTTGATTTTGTATACGAACCGGGACAATACGCCGTCCGCGGTGGAATTGTGGACGTCTTCTCCTATTCTTTCGATCACCCGTACCGCATTGAGTTTTTTGGTGATGAAGTGGAATCCATCCGGAAATTCGATCCAATTAGTCAACTCAGTGTCAATAAAATGACTCGAGCAGTTGTGGTGCCGAACATTGGAGACCAAACGCTCCATGAATCCGTTGAGCCCATATTCAATTTTATTCCTGCAGAAACTCGCATCTGGCTTGCCGATGCAAAGCGCACGGAGCAGCACCTCCTCAAAACCATGGAACGTGCCGAGAGCGCCTTCGAACGCGTAAGCGATTCACTCAAATTTACCCCTCCAGACAAGCTGTTCATAGCACCCGATCTCCTACTTCCTTTGCTCAAGCCTTTCCACGTTTTAGAATTCGATGGAGGCACGACATTCACGGAACGATTGGTCGTTGACTGGGACATGATTCCACAACCGAGTTTCAATAAAAATTTCGACCTCATTGCCTCCAATTTGCAGGCCAACCACCGACAAGGATATCACAACGTAATCGTCGCCGGTCAGGCTACGCAAATTGAGCGCCTTCACGACATTTTCGCAGACAGAGAAGCCGAGGTTCCTCACCATCCGATTCCAATTGAGTTGAGCCAAGGCTTTGTGGACAAACAGCTCAAGTTATTGGTGTACACAGATCACCAGCTGTTTGAGCGTTACCATCGATTCAGGTTGAAAGAGGGCTTCAAAAAAAGCAAGCAAGCGCTTACACTGAAGGAGTTATCTGCCTTGCAACCAGGAGACTATGTCGTCCACATTGACCACGGAATAGGACAATTCGGAGGACTTCAAAAAATCGATGTTAACGGTAAGGAACAGGAGGCCATTCGCCTCAGCTACAAGGGAGGTGATGTACTTTATGTGAATATCCATTCGTTGCATCGTATTTCAAAGTATTCATCGAAGGAGGGGACAAAGCCGAAAATCAGCAAACTGGGTACGGGCACATGGGCGGCTACAAAGGCCAAAACCAAGTCGAGGGTCAAAGAGCTCGCTTTTGATTTGTTGAAGTTATATGCGAAACGTAAAAGCTCAAAAGGATTTTCGTTTTCTCCGGACAATTACATGCTCCATGAACTGGAGGCAAGCTTCATGTTTGAGGAGACGCCGGATCAACACGCTGCCATCCAAGCCGTTAAAAAAGACATGGAGCGTAGCACCCCCATGGACCGATTGGTATGCGGTGACGTTGGCTTCGGAAAAACAGAAGTAGCCATCCGCGCAGCATTCAAAGCCGCAGCAGATGGAAAACAAGTTGCTGTGCTCGTTCCGACGACCATTTTGTCCATGCAGCACTATCGGAGTTTCGCTCGTCGACTGCGCGATTTCCCGGTCACTGTCGACTACATCAACCGATTCAAAACCGGTAAAAAGCTGACGGAAACCCTAAAGAAATTGGAGGCGGGTCAGGTCGACATACTCATCGGGACGCATGCACTCGTTGGAAAACGGGTTCAATTCAAAGACCTCGGTTTACTGGTCATAGATGAAGAACAAAAATTCGGTGTCGCGGTCAAAGACAAGCTCAAAACGCTCCGCGCCAACGTAGATACGCTGACGCTTACAGCCACTCCCATTCCCAGGACCTTGCAGTTTAGCCTCATGGGTGCCCGCGACCTCAGCACCATCGCCACGCCACCCCCCAATCGTCAACCGGTAGAGACCGCGCTTTCTCCATTTAACGAAGAAATCATTCGGGATGCTGTGTCCTACGAATTGAGCCGTGGCGGTCAAGTATACTTTGTCAACAACCGCGTCAAAAACATTCAAGAGGTGGCCGGAATGATCACACGCCTCGTTCCTGAAGCACGAGTCGGAATCGGTCACGGACAAATGGACGGAAAACAACTTGAGGACATGATGGCGCGCTTCATCGACGGCGCGTTTGATGTCCTCGTAGCCACTACAATTATCGAATCTGGCATTGATATTAGTAATGCTAATACCATGATTATTAATGACGCACATCAATTTGGTCTGAGTGACTTGCACCAACTGCGCGGCCGAGTCGGACGTTCGAACAAAAAAGCATTCTGTTATTTGCTATCGCCTCCTCTGAGCTTACTGCCTGATGAAAGCCGGAAACGGCTTCAAGCCATCGAACAGTTCAGCGACTTGGGAAGCGGTATCCAAATCGCTATGCGGGACTTGGACATCCGTGGAGCCGGAGACCTCCTCGGTGGAGAGCAAAGTGGATTCATCTCTGAATTGGGTTTTGATATGTATCAAAAAATCCTTGCGGAGGCCGTTCAAGAACTCAAGGAAGAATCCTTCTCCGAGTTGTTCGATGAAGAAGGAAAAGCTGATCAGCGTTATGTGAGGGAGGCAGTCATTGAAACCGATTTTGCCCTCATGATTCCCGACCATTACGTCGCGGACATCCCCGAGCGCATTTCGTTGTACCGCGAACTCGATGATCTGGATAAAGCTGCGGACCTCACCCACTTCAAACAGCGTCTGGAAGATCGCTTCGGACCGCTTCCCAAGGAAACGGAAGACCTCATTGAAACCATTCGTCTCCGATGGCTAGCTGAACATCTGGGGATGGTTAAAATCGTATTGAAAGGGGATAAACTCATCGCAGCATTTATCCCAGACGAGGACAGTCCTTTCTTCCAAGGCCGCACCTTTGCTCGAATTTTGAATTACCTCAAATTACATGCCCGGGATACGAAAATGTACCAACGAAACAACGCTCTGCGCATGAGCATCGAAAACATTACCAGTCCCTTGGCCGCTTTACGCGTGTTGGAAGACATTGCCGGCATGCGGGCCGAAGAAGCTGCTCCCGATTTTCAAGCCACAGAATCTAAAGGACATGCCTCGTAAGCCACTCGAAGATTTAGCTCTCATGGACTTCAGTGATCCTGCGTTGTTCCTAGAAGGGCAAATTTTGCTAGTGGACAAGCCGCTTGGTTGGACGTCTTTTGATGTCGTCAACAAAATCCGTTACCACCTCCGACACGCGCTTGGCATCAAAAAAATCAAAGTTGGACACGCCGGCACGTTGGATCCTCTAGCGACCGGCGTATTGGTGGTTTGCACGGGTCAGGCTACGAAGTCCATCGAAGAACTCCAATCGGATTCCAAAACGTACGAGGCCGTCATTCGCCTGGGCTCCACAACACCTTGTTTAGACACCGAGTTGCCTGCTGAACATTGGACATCCGCAGAGCACATCCAACTCGAAGATATTATCACCGCAGCCGTTCAATGGACGGGGTCTTTCGATCAAATGCCTCCGCTCTACAGCGCCAAGAAAATCAAAGGCCAAAAAGCGTATGCAGTGGCGCGCAAAGGAGGAGAAATCAATCTGAAGGCCGCCCCAATCTCAGTGAATCAATTCGACATCAGGGAAGCCACGCATAATTTAGTCGATGGGCATCAAATCGTCGATACCAAGGCTACCATTGACTGTTCAAAAGGCACCTACATTCGCGCGCTCGCTCGTGATTTGGGTAAATCATTGCGCGTTGGCGGGCACCTCATCGCCCTTCAACGAACCCGCAGCGGCCCGTATTCCTTGGACCAATGCCAAAGTTTGGACGCCATCCTCGAGGCCATTCCCCCAGTTGCTCCAACGCCCTCTGATTCTTCGGTTGCCCTTTGATTGCGAATTCCTTAGCTTTGCCGACCATTTAGCTCCTATGAAATTATCCTCCTTCAAGTACGACATCTCGCCTGATCTGATTGCTCAACGCCCCATGGACAACCGCGACGACAGCCGCATGATGGTCGTTCATAAGGATACGGGCAAGATTGAACACAAGATGTTCAAGGACGTTTTGCATGAATTTGATGAAGGCGATGTTTTCGTTGCCAACGACACACGTGTATTCCCAGCGAAGCTTTATGGAAACAAGGAAAAGACCGGTGCAGTCATCGAAGTTTTCCTGCTGAGAGAACTCAACCGAGAGAGCATTTTATGGGATGTCCTAGTCGATCCAGCCCGAAAAATCCGAATCGGAAACAAACTCTATTTCGGAGAGAACGACGAATTGGTGGCTGAAGTCATCGACAACACGACGTCCCGAGGACGAACACTGCGGTTTTTGTTTGACGGATCGTACGAAGAGTTCATGGATGTGATTTTCCAACTCGGAGAAACACCCATTCCCAAGTACATTGATCGCCCTGTGGAGCCGGAAGATCGGGAGCGATTCCAGACGATTTATGCAGACAAACTGGGTGCCGTCGCCGTTCCGACAGCGGGTCTTCATTTTTCCAAACAGCTCCTCAAACGACTGGAAATCAAGGGTATTGACTTGACTTTTTTGACTTTACACATCGGCCTTGGCACATTCCGTCCCGTTGAAGTGGAGGATTTGACCAAGCACAAGGTCGATTCAGAGCAGTTAATCATTCCAGAAGACTGTGTTGCCCGAGTCAATCGAGCAAAAGAAGAGGGCAAACGAATTGTCTCCGTTGGGGCCACTGCCATGCGTGCGATGGAAACTTCCGTGAGTACCACAGAAACCTTGAAGCCCTTCAACGGTTGGACCAACAAATTCATCTTCCCGAAATATGACTTCAAAATTTCGGATGCGTTGATCACCAATTTTCACACTCCTCAAAGCACCTTGCTTATGCTAAGTTCTGCCTTTGCTGGTCATGATTTGGTGATGGAAGCCTATGCAGAAGCAATGAAAGAGAAGTACCGGTTCTTCGCCTACGGAGATGCGCTGTTAATTAAGTAATTCACATCATTTCTGATGCTGGCTTGCCCAGCGACTCGAAGGATGTGCGAACTTCGTCGCAAACCAATTGTTTAAGACGATATGAAAACATTCTTTACCCCCATGCGTGCAATTCTAAGCATTGCACTATTTGCTGGCGCTTTTGTACTGATGAGTTCCACTTCTGCTGGAGATCCCCAACCAGAATTGGCCATTGGAGCCAAAGCACCTTTGGCCGACGCGCTCATGATGAACGTGAACGGCACCCAAATGAGCCTCGAAACAGCTGCTGGCCCCAATGGCGTATTGGTCGTATTTAGCTGCAATACGTGTCCATTCGTGGTTGGAAACGGAGAGAAAAGCGACGGTTGGGAAGGCCGTTACAATGCCACTGCTGCTTTCGCAAAAGACAACGGTGTTTCGATGGTTTTGGTAAACTCCAACGAAGCCAAGCGAGACAACCACGATAGCATGGAGGCGATGAAATCACACGCCAAAGAAAACGACTATGGCATGCCCTACCTGTTGGACTCCAGCCACCGGTTGGCCGATGCGTTTGGTGCATTGAAAACGCCCCATGTCTATCTGTTTGATGGCGACATGACCCTCGTATACCGCGGCTCCATTGACGACAACGTCAGCGACGCAGACGCTGTAAATGAGCGATACGTGGAAAATGCCATTGCTGCATTAGCCGCTGGAAAACGATGTTCCGTATCGGAAACAAAAGCAATCGGCTGTTCGATCAAGCGCGTTTCTAAATAAGGTAATCAGAGAGGAAGGTTGCCGTGCTTTTTGCGAGGCAACGTGTCCACTTTATTCTCGAGCATCTCAAATGCTCGAATCAGTTTGGCCCGGGTGTTGTGTGGAAGAATGACTTCATCCACATAGCCTCGGGCCGCTGCATTGTATGGATGAGCGAACAGCTCAGCATACTCTGCCTCCTTTTCTTTCCAAGTCGTCTCAGGGTTCTCCGACGATGCAATTTCTCGTCTGAAAATGACCTCTGCCGCGCCTTTGGCTCCCATGACCGCAATTTCCGCTGTAGGCCACGCATAGACTAAATCCGCCCCGATGTGCTGACTGTTCATCACATCATAAGCTCCGCCGTATGCTTTTCGTGTAATCACCGTTATCCGCGGCACCGTCGCCTCGCTGAATGCATATAGCAACTTCGCCCCATTGGTAATGATCCCGTTCCATTCTTGATCGGTACCTGGGAGAAATCCAGGGACATCCTCCAGAACTAAAAGCGGCACGTTAAATGCATCACATGTCCTCACAAAACGTGCGGCTTTCGTCGAAGCCTTGATGTCCAATACGCCCGCAAGAAAAGCAGGTTGATTCGCAACGACTCCGATGCTCTGGCCTGCTAACCGAGCAAATCCGCATACCATGTTTTCAGCGTAATCTTTCTGAACCTCTGTGAAGGATCCTTCATCGCACACTTCGAACACCACATCGCGTATATCATAAGGCTGTTGTGCGCTCTCTGGCACCACCGAATCCAGCTTCATCCGTGACTCATCTCCTCCCTCATAATCCAATCGCACAGGATCCTCTTCACAATTCTGTGGAAGGTAGCTGAGTACGCGCTTAATGTGCTCAATCGATTGGGCTTCATTCGTCGAGGTAAAGTGCGTTACTCCCGATTTACTCGCATGCGTTTTGGCGCCTCCCAACTCCTCGCTACTCACCTCTTCATGCGTAACCGTCTTGACTACGTTCGGGCCCGTTACAAACATGTAACTCGTTCCTTCCGTCATGAAAATGAAGTCCGTCAAAGCCGGAGAATAGACCGCTCCTCCTGCGCACGGCCCCAAAATTGCACTCAATTGAGGAATCACTCCGCTGGCCCGCACATTGCGGTAAAATATATCCGCATAGCCACCAAGCGAGACCACGCCTTCTTGAATCCTTGCTCCACCGCTATCATTGAGCCCGATCAGCGGTGCGCCATTTTGCATAGCCAAGTCCATTACCCGACAAATCTTCTTGGCATGGGCTTCCGCTAAAGAACCTCCAAAAACGGTGAAATCCTGGGAAAAAATGTAGACCAATCGGCCGCCAATTCGGCCGTATCCTGTGACGACGCCATCACCCAAATAGTGCTGCTTATCCAAGTCGAAGTTCGTGGATCGGTGCTTCACCAACATTCCCAATTCTTCGAAACTATCCGGATCTAACAGCAAGTCCAGTCGCTCACGCGCTGTCAGTTTTCCTTTGGCGTGTTGCGCTTCCATTCGCTTTTCACCTCCACCTAGTAAGGCTTCTTCACGAAGGGAATTCAGCCGGTTTCTGTGTTGCTCCATGAAGCAAATCTAAGGATACCCCGACCGCTTCGCCACAAATTCACAACCTATTGAAACGAGAGCAAAGACCGCTCAACGCGTTGTACCTTTGTTGCACTCAAAAAACGTTCAAAGAATCCAGCAATCATGCATCGAACGCACACGTGTGGAGAACTGCGCGCCAATCATGCAGGCGAAACCATTACACTCAGCGGATGGGTCCAACGCACCCGAGATCTGGGGGGGATGACCTTCGTGGACATCCGCGATCGTTACGGTTTAACGCAATTGGCTTTCAATATGGATTCGAATGAATCCCTTTGCCTTCGCGCTCGAAAATTGGGCCGTGAATTTGTCATTAAAGTGACGGGCACGGTCAAAATTCGGGAATCCAAAAACGCCCAAATGCCAACAGGCGACGTAGAAATCGAGGTGACCACATTCGATGTATTAAATGCGAGCAAGACGCCGCCCTTTACCATTGAAGATCAAACCGATGGAGGCGATGACCTGAGGATGCAATACCGCTATTTGGATCTTCGACGCAAGCCTGTCCAAGAAAATCTCATGCTCCGCCACCGGCTCAGTATCGAGACGCGCAAGTACCTTGACGCAGTAGAATTCATCGAGGTAGAAACACCTTATTTGATCAAATCTACACCTGAGGGGGCACGTGATTTTGTGGTTCCTTCCCGAATGAATCCCGGTCAATTTTATGCCTTGCCACAGAGTCCTCAGACGTTTAAGCAATTGCTCATGGTCAGCGGATACGACCGCTACTACCAAATCGTAAAGTGCTTTCGGGACGAAGATTTGCGCGCTGATCGCCAACCGGAATTCACGCAAATTGACTGCGAAATGGCCTTCGTGGAGCAGGAGGATATTTTAAACACGTTCGAGCATCTGGTGCGCCATCTGTTTCAGACTGTTCTGAGTGTCACCGTGGATTCCTTCCCCCGCATGACCTACGACGAAGCCATGGCACGCTATGGAAGCGACAAGCCAGATGTCCGGTTTGGTATGGAATTCGTCGACTTCAGACCGGTAGCCCAAGGAAAGGGCTTCGGCGTGTTTGATTCTGCCGAAGCCGTTTTGGGCATTGTAGCCCCTGGCTGCGCGAGCTATTCACGAAAGCAATTGGATGCCTTAACAGACTGGGTAAAGCGACCTCAAATAGGCGCCAAAGGCCTTGTTTACTGCAAGTGCAATGACGACGGTTCATTCAAATCCAGCGTCGATAAATTCTTCGACGCAGAAGCCCAAGCAGCTTGGGCAAAGCATTCAGGTGCACAGGCAGGGGACTTGATGCTCATGTTGTCGGGTGACCTTGATAAGGTTCGCGGACAACTCAATGAACTCCGATTGTACATGGGGAGCGCTCTTGAATTGCGTGACCCCAAAGTCTTCAAACCTCTGTGGGTTATCGACTTCCCATTGTTGGAATGGGATGAGGCGTCTGAGCGTTACCATGCCATGCACCACCCCTTTACGTCGCCCAAGCCTGACCACTTTGACCTCATCGACAGCGATCCAGGAGCCGTAAGAGCAAACGCTTACGATATGGTGATCAACGGTGTCGAAATCGGAGGTGGTTCCATTCGAATCCACGACAAAGCCGTGCAGGCCCGCATGTTCGATTTGCTGGGATTCTCCCCAGAAGAGGCGGAAGCACAGTTTGGCTTTCTGATGAATGCCTTTCAGTACGGAGCTCCACCTCATGGTGGACTGGCCCTTGGGTTCGATCGCCTCTGCTCCCTCTTTGGAGGAAGCGATTCCATCCGGGATTTCATCGCTTTCCCCAAAAACAACTCCGGTCGCGATGTCATGATCGACGCGCCATCGCCCATCCACGACGAACAATACACCGAGCTCTTTCTTCGATCAACTGTTGAGAATAAAGAAGCTTAAAACCACGAATACCATGTACCCACCTGAACTCGTAGCACCCATGAAAACCGACCTCACAGAGGCCGGTGTCAGCGAATTGCTTACACCTAGCGATGTAGACACCGCGCTAGAGCAAGATGGCACAACACTTGTCGTTGTTAACAGTGTCTGCGGCTGCGCCGCTGGATCGATGCGTCCGGGCGTAAAGCTTGCGTTGCAACACGGTAAACTTCCGTCCCATTTAACAACTGCTTTTGCAGGGGTCGATCGGGATGCGGTGGAGCGCGTTCGCAAATTCATGCTCCCCTATCCTCCCAGCTCGCCGAGCATTGGTTTATTCAAAAACGGCCAACTCGTGCACATGATTGAACGGCACCACATTGAGGGTCGCACGGCTGAAATGATTGCCGAGAACCTGCAAATGGCCTTTGACGAGCACTGTTAACCTACGGGCATGTCGCCCATCCAAAAAGCCATCCAACGCATCGGGCCCAGCTGGCAAGCAGCAGGTCTAACATGGTTGTGGGTGGCTTTTTTGCATCCTGCCGTTTTCTTTCATCCCAATGAGGCATTGCTTGCCTCCAGTCGTGATGCGGTCAAAAATGTCTACACCCTCGCCTGGCAGTGGGCGCATGGGGGTGCGTTTCAATCCGAATTCGCGGGGATGGGGTGGCCTTTCACTGAGCATGTGTTCTATACGGATGGGCACCCATTGCTTGCTTGGCTCACTGGCGGTTGGCTCTTTCCTCACATTCTCCCAGCATCTTGGACAGCAGGCATTCTGCACATCCTCATCATCGCTTCTTGGGGAGCAGCTGCAGCCATACTTGTGAAAATTCTAAGGCACTTCGGTGCAACTGGAATTTGGGTGATTGTGCTCTGTAGTTTAATTCCACTTCAGCATCCTCAAGTGCTGAGATGGACAGGACATTATGCGATGGCCTATGGCGTCGCGTTACCACTGACTTGGTATTTGCAGCTGCGCTGGATGCAATCGCCTTCCTGGCGCGGGGCGATGCTGCAATCACTCAATCTCCTTCTTTGGCTCCTAACCCATGCATATCTGGGGGCCATTGCTACCGCTTTTGCTGGACTCATCGGAGGAATGAACTGGGTACGACGGCCTAATAAAAATCAATTTGGACAACTCGCATTGGCTACGATTGTGCCACTCTTGCTGTATACTGGTTTGCTCGCTGCGACAGATTCGCATCCATTTCGCACGGATCGTCCTTTTGGATTTTGGGATAATGTATCCCGATGGAATGCAGTTCTGCTTCCATCTCACGGCCCGTTGGGTGCAGTGCGTCGAGAACTTGGATGGGGCTTGACCACATGGGAAGGATGGGGCTATCTGGGAACAGGAGTTTGGGCGATGGTTGTTCTCGGAGCCGTCCTCTCGGTTGCACGCTTTTTGCAACGAACATCATCTAACGAACCGCCCTTGCGCAAGGGAGAGATACGACCTGATTCAGATAGAGCCGCCACAACCACGATGGTCATCAGCCTCTCAGCAGGCATTATCCTCTATGCCGTGGCTGTGGGTGAGCCTTTTCTCACTGGCAAAGAGGTATGGCTCGAACAATCCAAGCTATTCATGCAATTTCGCGCCATCGGTCGCTTTACATGGCCCGCTGCATGGGTCTTTCCCATTGCAGCCGTTTGGTGGGCTCAGCGCAGGAATGATCAACGTGTAATGTGGTTGGTACTGTGCTGCTTCGCACTCGATGCATACTGGATGCAACGCGAAGCTCAAAACCAAATGGATCCCATCCCCAATGGATTCAATGTTCCCAGCGAAATTGCGCGGGAGATCGCTCAACACACAAACGCCGTAGCGCTACATCCTATCCCATGGTTTCAAATGGGAAGCGAAAGTGTAGGCCGGGAGGGCACGATTCCCGCTCATCGAAATGCGCTGTTCACCTCATTCCAGTCGGGGTTGCCCTTAACGGCGACCCATCTCACTCGCATGAGCATTCTAGAAGCTCGAACTCTCGCGGAATGGATGGGGCACGAAGACCTGCCCAAATCATTGCAAAACGAAATTTCCCCCGCTGATCTTGAAGGGACAATTGTACTGTATGCATGCGATGACACAACCACTTGGATGGGGGATGACAAGCGCATTTGGGCAAGAGGCAAACCTACCAGCCACCCCAAAATCCGCACCTTGGAATTGGCCGATTTTTTCGCCCATTCTTCACCCTCTGCTTTTGACGCACTGAAAAAGCAACCAGAGGATTGGCGTTGGAAAGGCTTAGATCGTGAGCCCTTCCACGCGACATTGGAGGGGACAGGCGTGGCGTCTGGGCGGCAAAATGAATACCTCCTGATCGACACCCTCCAACCGGATAGTACTTGGTTAAAACAAACGGTAGAAGCCCGTTGCTGGTTTTGGCACGGAAGTGAGCACGCCGGGCGAGATGCTTTGCGTTACGAGTGGGTTGCTGAGGCACTGTGGCCCACTGGTGAGCGAGCATGGTTGCACCACGTTCCTGTGTCATCCTCTGGTGATCACCTCGGCGAATGGACCCGGGCTGAGATTACGATCCAATTGGATTCCTTGCCTGATAAATTGTTTTTCTTTGCAGTAGGATTTGGTTCGGAAGGGGATAGCATTCGGGCCGACGCGTACAGCCTGCGCCCCGTCGATGAATTCAACGTAAATTAGGCGCCGCATGGCACGAATTCTTACAGGCATACAGAGTACCGGAACTCCCCACTTAGGCAACCTCTTGGGCGCGATCCGACCGGCAATTGAATTGGCTCACCAAGCAGACAACGAATCGTTTTTGTTCATCGCTGATATGCACTCCCTCACGCAAGTGAAGGAGGGCGCAGCATTGCGAGCAAACACATATGCCGTTGCTGCCGCGTGGCTCGCATTTGGTCTGGATACCGAACGCACTGTTTTTTACCGCCAAAGTGATGTGCCTGAAGTGACCGAACTCGCCTGGTATTTGAACTGCTTCTTCCCATACCAACGATTGACCCTCGCGCACAGTTTTAAGGACAAGTCCGACAGGTTGGAAGATGTAAACGGTGGATTGTTTTCCTACCCCATGCTCATGGCAGCCGACATCTTGCTGTACGATGCCGATTTTGTGCCGGTGGGGAAGGATCAATTGCAACACCTTGAAATGACACGAGATGTAGCGAGTCGATTCAATCACCTCATGGGAGAAACGTTCGTTGTGCCCAAGGAATTGGTTCGGGAGAATACGCAACTCATTCCCGGTTTGGACGGCGGGAAAATGTCCAAATCCAAGGGCAATACGTTGGATATCTTTGCCGATCCCAGTGCGCTCAAAAAACGCATCAACAAAGAAATCGTCACCGACGCCACGCCACTTGAAGATCCCAAAAATCCCGACGATGCCGTCGTCTATCAACTTTACCAACTGGTCGCAGCTGCGTCAGACACCGAGCAGATGGCCAACGCGCTTCGAGCAGGTGGCTACGGATGGGGCCATGCCAAGAAAGCCCTCTTGGACGCGATTGTAGACGGTTTTGCAACGGAACGTGCGGAATTTCACCGCTGGATGAACGACCCTACCGCCCTGGATGCTGAACTCGCAAAAGGCGCTTTGCGTGCCCGAGAAGTAGCGCAACCTGTGCTCCAACGTGTGAGGGAAAAAATCGGATTCTAAAACTTTGGCATGCTCCTTGGTTTAGGAGATGAAAGCATTCATCCCCCATCCAACCACCATGCAACATGCCCAACTGGCCCTCGGTCTCTTTCTAGGCCTCACAGGATTCCTCCATCTAACTGCAACAGCTAAAAACGCTTCAACGGAGGTTTTTGTGGAGACCACCATTGACCATGTCGTCGTCTACCAACAAGGAGCGCAAATTGAACGCATCGCTGACATCGGGATTCCGACCGGGCTTTCGACCGTGATTTTCGAAGGGCTAAACACCGCAATCGATCCCGCCCAACTTCGCCTAACAGGAAGTGGGCCTTTTCAGGTTTTGAGCATCTCACATCGGTACCATACCGATACCCTTAGTGGGGAAGGAAGTGCCGAAGAACGCAACCGCCTGCTTCTCGAACGAAATGAATTGCAAAAACAAATCAATCAACTCAATACCCAAAACATCATCTTCGATCGTGAAGAGCAACTGCTTTTAAATAACCAAGGCTTTACGGTAAAGGATAGCGGCGTGGACCTCGAACGACTGATTCGAGCTTCCGAGTTTTTTAGAGAACGATTTCAAGCGATTCAGTCGGGCCGACTAGATCTGCAAAAAGAAATCGGACTTAAACAAGAGCAAATGGGCGCCATTGATCTCAAAATGAATGCTCTTCCCGTCCTCCGAACTGAAACTGCCCTGGAAGTCGTCGTAAACATTGACTCTGAAAACGCAACGAAAGGAAAATTACTTCTGAGTTACTGGATGAACAATGCGGGATGGAACCCCTCCTACAATGCCCGGGTTTCAGATATCACCGAGCCCTTGAAACTCGAATATCAAGCACTGGTATATCAAACTACTGGCGAAGATTGGGAAGATGTTGGCTTGAGCATCGCCACTGGAACGCCGAGTAAGAACCGATCAAAACCGCAATTGCAACCTTGGAGTTTGGACGGCGGAGCTACAGCCAACAACCCCGCAACCGCGGCCAATGCTTGGCTAAAGGCCAAACCATACAATCCCAATGTCAAGCAAATTCGGGGACAGCTTTACGATTCCGGGGGACAGCCCTTGATTGGCGCAAACGTAGTCGTCGGTGGCAATCAAGCGGTCACCGATATCAATGGTTTTTATAGCCTCTCCGTACCAGTCGGAGCGAGCACCATTCAGTATACGAGTGCAGGTCACGTCGTCGAAACACTCGCTGTAAGTGACCCTGTTATGAACGTCTCTTTGGCATCAAGCCAAATGCTCAAAACCGTGCAAGTCGCCGACATTCAATCGGATGATCGCGAGGCATTGTTTTCCCCGCGGGCGAAACGGCGGAGCGAATTTGAGGCGAATGCAGCACTGACTTTTACCCCTGTTACCGTAGAGCACAGTCCGACGCAAACCCGATTTGACGTCAGCGCTCGCTACGATATTCCCACAGACGGGAAACAACATGCCGTACGCGTATTGGAGCATCAATTGCCCGTAGATTATTTGTACCAGTGTACACCCAAGTTGGACCCGCAAGTCTATCTCACGGCCCTCTTCACCGATTGGGAGGAACTCGACCTCATCAATGGACGCATGCACATTTATTTCGAAGACGATTACGTCGGTGAAAGTCAACTTCGCCTCGACTTTGCGCAAGATACCCTTGCCATTTCGCTGGGTCCCGATCCGTCGATTCAAGTGCGTCGCAAACGCACCTTGCGCGAAGACCGTTCGAGTCTAATCAGTGGAAAACGAGAATTTTTAAGGGAATACGCTTTTACCGTGACCAATCGCAAAAACGCCGCCATCCATATTCAAGTGGATGATCAACTTCCCATTGCAAACAATGAAGACATCGAAATCAACAAGCTCAAACTCGACGGTGCCGAAGTGGATAAAACCACCGGTCATGTCCTATGGGATTTGGAAATTTCTCCCGGAAAAGAGGAGCAATGGAACTTCCGGTACGAGGTGAAGTCTCCCAAAGACTTGTATGTCCAACTCCAGTGAACTCCGACTCAGTCGAGAATGGGCGCGCCGTACTTTGTTTGATACTTACGATACAACTGACGCTGCCGGTTATCTAAATCAATTGCGCGGCCTTGAATGAACGCCTCAGTTACGTAATTGGAACGCATATCAAGGGCGTCCCCCTCCGAAATAAAGAGGGTGGCGTCCTTGCCTGTTTCTAGGCTCCCGCAAAACGCATCCACCCCCATGATTTTGGCAGCATTCAACGTAATGCTCTGGACGGCTTGCTCATAGGTCAGGCCATAAGCATGCGCTGTTCCCGCGTAGAACGGTAAGTTGCGCACTCCCATGTGCTCCATGCCTCCCGCATTTTGCAGGCAGTACAAGACCCCCTCGTCTTCGAGGAGTTTTGGCAAACGAAATGGCTGGTCCACATCATCCTCCGCAAATCGAGGCAAAGCATGCACACGTTTGACCATGACAGCGACGTTGTTATCCCGCAGCAAATCCGCCACGAGTGGCGCATCATACCCCCCAACGAGCACCATCTTCTGAACGGCCATTTCGCGTTTAAAATGTACCGCCTCCGTGATTTGACGCACATCATCCGCATGCACGTACAAGATTAAGCTCCCGTCAAATAGCCCTCGCATGGCTTCTTGACGCAAATCTCTCGCCGCCGTACTCGGTCGATTGACATCTTCAGCATAAGCCTTGGCTTCTGTGAAGAATCGTTGGATTTCATGGCGTTCTTGATCGTAGGTCTTTCTTTTGCGCACATCGATTTTTCCATCTTCTCGGTGACGGTGATGGGTAGAGGGCCAGTTCAAGTGGATGCCATCCACTGTTTTGAGTGCGGCATCCTCCCAGTTCCATCCGTCAAAATGCACAAATGAACTCGAGCCACTGACCACACCACCTCGGGGGGTGATTTGGCCCATCAGCACGCCATTTGACCGCACCGTTGGTGTGACCTCACTATCGGTGTTGAAGGCAATGATCGAACGCACATGGGGTTTGAATGTTCCCACTTCGGCATCGTCACGGCTGGCGCGAACGGCACCAATCTCTTGCAGCCCCAAGGTCGAATTGGGCGCGATAAAGCCGGGATAAACGTGCTGACCTTTCGATTCAATCACACGGTCGTAAGTCGCCCGATCTACCGAGCGAGCAAAGCCCACATAATCAATCTTTCCATTACGCAGTCCAATTGCACAATTTTCGAGAACGTCGCCTGTGCCGAGGTGGGCCGTACCGCCGAGAATAAGAATAGACTCCGATTGTTCCGGTGCAGGTGTCGGTTGAGCTACGGTGAAGACTGCGCTCAGCATTCCCCATCCAAAAATCAGTGTTGCTTTGAAATTCATCGGTTCTCGTCGGTTAAAGTGTCACAGTGATAATGAGATCGCACCCGTTCTGTCGGTGTGCGGCCACCGCCCTTGGCAGCCTCCTTCATGGCTTGGACCAGACGGGCTCGTTCACCTTGCATCCACATTCGTTTCGCGGCATCGTCTTCAAGGTCGAAATACTTGATGCCATCAACGTAAGTCTGCTCGGCTCGGGCATAGATGCTCAGTGGATGATCGTCCCAAAGCACAACATCTGCATCCTTTCCAACAGCAATTGACCCAACACGGTGATCGATGCGCAACAATTTCGCCGGATTGAGTGTGACAAATTTCAATGCCTCTTCTTCCGAAACACCCCCGTACTTGACTGCCTTGGCGGCTTCTTGGTTGAGGCGGCGTGCCATTTCTGCATCGTCTGAATTGAAGGCTGTTACGATGCCTTGTCCGTGAAGAACCGCCCCGTTGTAAGGGATGGCATCCTTCACTTCAAACTTGTATGCCCACCAGTCACTGAAACTCGAACCGCCTGCGCCGTGTGCCGCCATCTTGTCGGCAACCTTGTATCCTTCTAAGATGTGAGTGAAGGTATTGATGGTGAAGCCCATGGAATCGGCGACGTGCATGAGCATATTGATCTCATCCTGGCGGTAGCTGTGGCAGGTCACAAACCGCTCCTTATTCAGGATTTGAGCGAGGGTTTCCAGTTCCAAATCCTTTCTGGGAGCGGCGGGCAAGGTGTTGTTGCGACGGGCCCTGCGACTGGCATTTCGCACGCGTTGATTGTGGTCCTTCCAAGCTTGATCGTATTCACGCGCTCGGTAAAAATGATCATAATACACCTGCTCAACACCCATTCGGGTTTGAGGAAACCGTGAGCGGTAATCATTGCCCCAATTGCTTTGCTTCACATTCTCTCCGAGGGCAAATTTGATGAAAGGCGAGGCCCCTTCAAACAGCAATTCTTGTGGGGATGCACCCCACCGAAACTTGATGATGGCGCTTTGGCCGCCGATGGGATTCGCCGATCCGTGCAAGATTTGAGCCGTGGTAACACCGCCCGCGAGTTGGCGGTAAATGTTGACGTCTTCGCTGTTGACGGATGATTGAATGCTGACTTCTGCGCTGCTCGCTTGGGTGCCTTCATTGATCCCACGGGTTGCAGCAATGTGCGTGTGCTCATCGATGATGCCTGGCGTGAGGTGCTTCCCTCGAGCGTCAACCCGCTCGTATGGTGGCACTTTTGATCCAAATACGGTGGCTTCATCCAGCCCTTGCCCAACCGCTAAAATCTGACCATTGTGCAGAACAACATCTGCGGTCTCCATGGTGCCCAGCTCATCGCATGTCCAAACCGTTGCACCTTCGAACCAAACTGTTCGCTGTTGCGGACGATCCGCATTTCCGTAAGCGACAAACGGCCAAATCACCTCTCCGCTGACCGAGTCGGGTTGTGCATCCCATTCGCTGATTTCGTTTTCTTGTTCGCTCTGTCGGATGGCACTCCACTCAAACCACGTGCCGTCTTGACGCTGGCCTCGTCCTTCCCAAATCCGGCTATCCATCCAAACATTCCCAGCCATCCTCCACCAACCCTCCATCCCAAGGGTGTCCAATTGAAAACTCAGATTGACCATGCGTCCATCGGGGTTGAAAGAAACCTTGTATTCCGTGGAATCAATGGAAATATGCGCTTTTGGCTTGGACAAATCGCCCGTGACTTCCATCTGAAGGACCGCTTCTCCCATTGTCAAATCATACATGCCGCGGACATCAATCGCATCACGTTCAACGTATACGTGCTGGACACCTTGGTTCCAATTTTCGAGCAATTGTGCGTCGGGGTGAAACACCGGTCCGTCCGTAACCAAAAGATTGGCCTCCAATCCTGGAGCTATGGCTCCCACACGATCTTCGGCGCCAATTAACTGAGCAGGCACTTCCGTCAAGGCAGCCAATGCTGCCCATTCCGGCAAACCATGCCGAATGGCTGTCCACACAGCACTGCGTATTTCCTTCGCGCTTCCTAAGCCATTCGATGTTATCGCAAATGGAATCTGAGCCGCATGGACGCGCGCAGCATTGGCGGGAGCCAATTCCCAATGCTTCAGTTCATTCAGCCCGATGAAACGAGACGAGAAAGGATCGCTCACATCGTAGGCTTTTGGATAATCCAGCGACAGCACTAGCGTAGCATTCATGGCCGTCAATTCATCCAAGCGCTGATAAGCATTGTTGCCAGCGATGAAAACAAACTCCTGTCCGACTTCATTTCCAACGGCTTCAGCACGCAAGGCGTCTTCCCAACCTCCAGCTTCAAAAAACGCCGGTAAGCTTTGGTGAGAATTGAAGGCTTCCAGCGATAAATTGGTCTCCAACCGTTCGTTCAATCGGCTTGCATCAGCGTACCATTTGGCATCGTAAAATGTTTGTTTGAGCAATGCTGTTGATCCCATTAAAGAGCGAGGATAGTCCTGAGACGACGTGCCTTTTCGAAAGCTAAAATGCGTCGAAACGTCCGGGCGAATGAGCGCACGCCTCGGATCGTCTGCAAATGAAACCAGCGCACCTGTGCCGCGGACAATGCCGTCTGTTACATGGCAAACCACTGCGCCAAATCCGCCTTCCAAATATGCATTCCGTGCTTTCCCAGCCTCTGACGGGTCAAACACAGACGCGGCAGACGTCTCTGGGCGCACGGCTTCATTCCAACCATACGCGCCTTTCTTGTCACTTAAGTCTTGTGGTCCTCGGCCCCAACCTTCTCGCTGAGCCTCGGGCATGGCGTACCCGCTGTGAAGGTCCACAAACGCTGGGTACAGGTGAAGTCCCTGCATATCATGACGCACCACTGGTCCATTAAGCGCAATCTCCGAAGCCAATCCGACTTGTTCAATGCGTCCCTGATGGATTACAACTGTGGCATCTTCCAACACCTGTTGAGCATTCACATGAACTGTCGCATGCTCCAATGCGGTCCTGACCAGTTGCTTGTTCACCACGCCATTGACCGGAAAAGTCTCTTGAGCATCGCATACAATCGGAGCGAGTGCACCGATTGTTGCTGCGCCGCAGAGCAAGGCCATTCTTTGCAAAAATTTCATCTTCCCTGAGGTTTTCATCGTCAATTTGAATCGGCAATTTACAAGACGGGGACTACCTTTGCACTATGTCGATTCCTACCAGTGTCTATGCGGAAATGACCCCGAACCCGGCGGTCATGAAATTCGTTGCCGATCGCCCATTGATTGCAGAACAATTCCAAGCCGAATTCCGCTCGAAAGAAGAAGCCTCTTGGTGTTCCCCTCTGGCGGAAGAATTATTCAATTTCCCTTTTGTCCAGGCCGTCTTCATCAGCGGTGCCTTCGTGTCGGTCAGCAAAGACGAATCCCTGGGATGGGAAATGATCGTGCAGCAACTTCGCGAATACATCCGCGAATGGTTGATGGAAAACGAAACAGCGGTCGACAAGGAAGCGTTTCTCGCAGTCCAAGAAAAATTGGCTAAACCCAATGAATCCACGGCCGCAGCCCCTGAAAATACGGGGGTGGAATTCATTGCCGAAGAGGACATCATCCCTTCAGAACACGATGCGGAAATCAAACAGCTTCTGGATGAATTCGTTCGACCCGCCGTAGAACAAGACGGCGGAGCGATTGATTTTAAAGCATTCAAAGAGGGCAAAGTTTTTGTTCACATGCGCGGAGCTTGCAGCGGCTGTCCTTCCAGCATGCAAACGCTCAAAGGCGGCATTGAGCAATTGTTAACCTCCAAGCTCGAGGCGGTCAAAGAAGTCGTTGCAATTGGCGTTTAAGACCGCACTGCCTTGAGTGCGTGAATTTCTGCGCGAAGCGAGTCCAACGTTCCTTGAATCCTCTCCATTCCGGAAAATGCGGGCGTGGGCCAGTCAAATGCGAGGTATCCGCGTGCACGCCAAACTTCAACCACGTCATTGGCTTTTACGGAGTACGGCGGGAAATCGGGGTTGTCCGAGATCAGCCAAAAATCCTTGTGTTCTGTATCCAGTCGGTTTTCAATGCGCTTAAAGACCACTCCGTGCTCCCGTGTCAACACAACATACGGGCGCATCCCCCCAATTCGGTGCCAGTCCTCTTCAAACGTACTCAAAATGTAACTTCCGCTGGGAACCGGTAACATGCTTTCGCCTTCAATTTGAAACAGGCGATGCGTCAGGTTCGGCGTTACTTCAGGAAGCGGCAATCCAAACGTTGGTAACCCTTGAACGTATTCTGGATCTCCATAACCCGACAGATAGCCCGCAGCAGCCTTGACAGGCACGACGGCTACCCGCTCTTCCTCGGTAGCCGCATCCACTGTCACCGACAATACGCGCATGGACTGGCCTCGTGTGCGATCTTCATCGCTGTGCTCCCCCTTCAATAAGGCATCCACTGACACCTCGAAAAATTCTGCAAAAGCGACGACATTGATGAGCCTCGGCTCAGCTCGCCCCTCCTCGTACGCGCCCAGTGCCGCGCGTTTGAGGCCCATGCGATCCGCGAGTTCTTGTTGCGTCAATCCCTTCGCTTTTCGGAGCGTTTTGAGGCGTTGGGCAAAATGAGGTAACGATTCGGGCATGCCATGAATTTGCTAACAAAAATAGCAATGCCACAGGAAAGAGGAAAATCAAATTGAGTGAACTATCTTGTATTGCCCAAAAGACCGCTGTGATGCGTTGGATTAGCTCAATAAAAATCAGCTTGCTCTCCACCCTCTTAATAGGAGGTTCTTTGCATGCCCAACGGTATTTTGGTTCAACCCAAAAACCATGCGCCCATCAAGCTTGTGGCGAAGGGCTTGAGGCGATTCCAGTGGATGCCCATTCCCACATCCCTGCACCGGTCTGGTTTACACCTGATGCGCCCCGGGATGTGAACATCATCGTCAATTACAATGGGTTTCCAAGTGAAGCCATCATCGCGTTCAATCACGCCGTGGACATTTGGTCTGTGACCATTTCCTCGAACGTCACCCTCCGCATCGATGCGACGTGGGAAAATTTGGGGTCAGGTGCATTGGCACAAGCGGCCCCAACCAACTTGCAACAGAATTTCCCCAACGCCCCATTGGCAGACACCTACTACGCTGTCGCCTTGGCGAATGCCATAGCCGGGGAAGACCTATCGGAACAATCGGACGTGACCTGTTCTTTTAGCAATACCGCCAATTGGTACTTCGGAACAGACGGCGACACACCCGCGGGAGCCTACGACTTTGTCACTGCAGCACTGCATGAAATTGCCCACGGAATTGGATTCATTGGAAGCGCGTATTACACAGAAGGATTTGGATTCATCGGCACAGCAAATACGCCGTATCCCTATGATTACTTTACCGAGACCGCAGATTCTGTGGCCTTGCTCAGTCTTCCCAATGGCTCGCAAACCCTGGGCGCCGCGCTCACATCCAATGCCGTTTATTGGAACGGGGTAGGCGGCATGGAAGGCGGCGGCGGCGAGCGTCCACGTATTTATGCTCCATCCAATTATTCCGTCGGCTCCAGCTACAGCCACCTCAATGAATCCACTTACAGTGCTGGATCTCCCAATAGCTTGATGACACCCGGTCTAAACACCGCAGAATCCAACCACAATCCCGGTCCTGCGTTGCTCGGTATGTTCAGCGACATCGGCTGGATCATTGGCGGATGCGAAATCGTGGAGGTTTTTCTCGGTGAACAAAGCCCTTGCAATCCGGAGAGCGACACGTATTCACAAGCCCTCGTGCTGTCTTACCAGGGTGCACCCAATGAAGGATTAATCAGCGTCAACGGCCAATTATTTTCGCTGACCACCAGTCCACAGACCTTGGTGTTAACAGGCCTTCCATCCAATGGGTCTTCTGTAGACTTGAACATCTTGTTCCCTGCTGAACCGACCTGTAGCACCCTCATTCCAGATGCATTCACAGCTCCAGCTGCGTGTTATTGCCTCACGGACTTGAGCGGCAATGGATGGACGGAAGTTCAAGATTTACTCCTGCTATTGGCTGATTTTGGATGCTTGGTTGGTTGCGTTGGAGATGTCACGGGTGACGGGGCAAGCAATGTTGAAGATGTGCTAGCCGTGCTTTCCGCTTTTGGAAGCGACTGTCCATAAAATAATTTTACCCTCTTTTGCATTTATTCTTAGGATTGCTCATTATTTTAGCAATCTCGAATGAATGCCGTACCGCCTCCATCTACTCGTGCAATTTTGCACCTGGACCTCGACACCTTTTTTGTGTCTGTCGAACGGCTCATGGACCGGCGGCTCATGAATCAACCCATCCTCATCGGTGGAACAGGAGATCGGGGCGTTGTCGCCGCATGCAGTTATGAAACCCGCGCATTTGGGGTTCACTCCGGCATGCCCATGCGACAAGCCCGGCTGATGTGCCCGGAAGCGCTCGTTATACGAGGCAACTCGATGAACTACATGAAACAATCGCGCGCCGTCACCGAAATCATCCAAGAAGCCGTTCCAGTCTGCGAGAAAACCTCCATCGACGAATTCTATGCCGACCTCAGCGGCATGGATCGGTTTTTTGGGTGTTGGCAGTTTTCCCGTGAATTGAGAGACCGGGTCATACACAATACCGGGTTGCCCATTTCATTTGGCATGAGTACCAGCAAAACGGTGAGTAAAGTTGCTACGGGCCAAGCCAAGCCCTTGGGTACCCTCAAAATTGAACATGGAACCGAGCGTCCCTTCCTTGCGCCCCTATCCGTTCGGAAAATCCCCCAAGTCGGTACACGCACCTACCAAACCCTTCGCAACCTCGGCGTCAAACGCATCCAAACGATTCAAGAAATGCCCATCGAATTGATGGAACAGGTCCTCGGCCAAAACGGCACCTCCATTTGGCGTAAAGCCCACGGCATTGATCCGAGTCCTGTCATTGCCTTCAACGAACGCAAATCCATCTCCACCGAACGCACCTTCGCCAAAGACACCACGGACGTCGAAAAATTGCGCGGCATCCTCGTCGCCATGACCGAAAACCTCGCGTATCAATTGCGCCGTGGCCGCAAACTCACCGCTTGTGTTTCCGTCAAAATTAGGTATGCCGATTTCGATACCCGCTCCCTCCAGGCCCGCATTCCCTATACCTCATCCGATCACGTACTCATTCCCAAGATCAAGTCCCTTTTCGAACAACTCTACAATCGCCGCGTCCAAGTCCGGCTCATCGGCATTCGGTACAGTCATCTCGTCGAAGGCGGCTTCCAAATGGACCTGTTTGATGACGCTGACGAACGACTCGAGCTCTACCGTGCGTTAGATCACATCCGCAACCAGTACGGCGACCGCAGCATCGTCAACGCCGCCGGCATGGAAGCGCGTACGATTGGACGCCCCAATCCATTCAATGGCGAAGCGCCCTTGCTTCTTGCCAACCGTCATCAGTAAATTCATCGCATCATGTGTGGCCGCTACGTTACCGTCTCCTCTGTTCAAACCATTGAAAAGCGCTTCCATGTGCAAGCAGCACCTGACGTGGGTGCACAGTGGCGGCCCAACGCCAACGTCTCCCACGGCGAGGCGGCACCTGTCATCGCAAGCGACGACCCGCACACCCTTCAGATGCAACAATTTGGGTTCACACCACGCTGGGCCAAAAAGCAGTTCTACATGATCAATGCCCGATCTGAGGGCGATCATAACAAGGAAGACCATCCGAGCTACACCGGTGCCATGGGCATTCTTCAGAAGCCCATGTTTCGACAATCCATCCGCGACCGACGCTGCATCGTAATCGCAGATGCCTTCATCGAAGGGCCGCGCCAAGAAAAACTCGCCAAGCCCTATTTGGTCTATGCTCGTCACGGGCGACACCCCTTCGGACTGGCCGGGATCTGGGACGAATGGGCCAACCCCGCCACCGGTGAAATCACTCGGTCCTTCGCCATTCTTACTACGGTAGCCAATGAACTGATGCAAGCCATCGGTCACCACCGGTCACCTGTAATATTGGACGAGGAACAAGAGCAAGCGTGGGTCAACCTCTCCACACCTCTATCGGATATCACCGGCATGCTTCGACCGTGTCCGGCCCAAAGGTTCAATGCCTATCCCATTTCGCCGCAAATCCGAGACCCCCGTACCAATGGCTCAGACCTCCTTCAACCCACCGGTGAACGCATCCATCCAGAACATACGTTTGAAATCCATCAGAGCTTGGAAATGTTTGGAATGGGCGAATCCGGGCGTTCTCCCAAGCGTGAAAATCGCAGGCCGTACGACAACACACAAGGCTCGCTCTTTTAACCAAGCATCATGCATCTGCATTGCCATTCTTGGTTCAGCCTACGCTACGGGCTCATGCAGCCGCGCGAATTGCTTTCTGAAGCACGCGCAGCGAACATCCGTGCCCTCGCTCTAACCGACATCAATGCTACATCGGCACATTGGGATTTTGTACGCCTAGCACCAGAATATGGCATTCGACCCGCCTTGGGCATTGATTTCAGAAACAAAACCGATGATGGCCTGCCCCTGTACGTGGGCCTCGCCCATGACAACACCGGCTATGCCCACCTGTGCCAGCACCTCAACGCTCATCTCAACACACACCGTCCATTCAACGACCAAGCGCCACCGTTGCACGGCGTTTCCATCGTCTACCCCTGGGTACGATGGAAAAAGTCCCGCCCCCAGCTGGGCCCCGATGAATGGATTGGAGTGCGGCCCTGGGAACAAGCCGAATTGCGGTTACTCAGCAAAAACAAATCGATTCCATGGGATCGCCTCATCGCTTGGCACTCCTTTACGTTTCGGCACAAACGCGACTGGAATTGCCACCGCATTTTAAGGGCAGTAGATCGAAACGAATTGCTGAGCAAATTGCCCGAAACCGCTACCGGACATCCCTACGACCGCCTCCTCGGAACGGCCAACTTTCACCAAGCCTTTGCCGAAAACCCCCTTTGGGTGAAGCGCGCCGAGCTGCTACTCGATCAATGCAGCATCACATTACCGGAATTGGTGGAAGGACGATTCCACAACAACCAACATACTTATACCAATTCTGAAGACGAGGATGAACAACTCATTCGATCCCTCTGCGCCGAGGGGTTGGCCTACCGGTACCCCGATCACGAAGAACCCGTCCTCGAACGAATGGAAATGGAGTTGGCCGTCATTCGTCAACAAGGGTACCTCGCTTATTTCCTCATCAATTGGGACATCACGAGCTACGCTCGAAGCCGCGGATATTTTTACGTTGGACGAGGCAGTGGTGCCAACAGCCTTGTCGCCTATCTCCTGCGCATTACTGATGTAGATCCCATCGAGCTCGACCTGTACTTCGAACGGTTCATCAACCTGTACCGCACCAACCCCCCTGATTTCGACATTGACTTCTCGTGGACAGACCGAGACGATGTGACCGAGTACATCTTCCAACGCTTCCCACATGTCGCACTGGTCGGAGCCTACAGCACTTTTCAATACCGCGCTGTCATACGGGAATTGGGCAAAGTATTCGGCCTCCCCAAACACGACATCGATCGACTCGCCGACGGCAAAACCCACCCCCCCGGCACGGACGACATGGAAACCATCGTTCTTCGATATGCCGGCTACCTTCAAGATTACCCCAATGCCCTGACCATTCACGCCTGTGGCGTGCTCATTGCCGACCGGCCAATGCACCACTTCGGAGGAACCTTTATGCCACCCAAGGGATTTCCAACCACTCAGTTCGACATGGTGGTTGCCGAGGACATTGGGTTATATAAGTTCGACATCCTCAGCCAGCGAGGCCTGGGTAAAATAAGGGATACCATTGACCTCATCGCTGCCCACGACCCCCGTGCCGCTGCCCGAATCGACATCCATGACATGACCCGCTTCAAGCAAGATCCGCGCATCAAACACCTACTCCGGGAGGCATTGGCTGTCGGATGTTTCTACGTGGAGTCGCCTGCAATGCGCATGCTGATGCGCAAATTACAGGTTGACAACTACCTCGGTTTGGTTGCAGCAAGTTCCGTTATCCGTCCCGGTGTTGCGAGAAGCGGCATGATGCGAGCTTACATCGAGCGGCACCGGCATCCCGAACGACGCAGCGAAGCTCATCCCGTACTCCTCGAGTTGATGCCTGAGACTTACGGCGTCATGGTCTACCAAGAAGATGTTATCAAAGTCGCGCACCATTTTGCCGGATTGGATCTGGGAGAAGCAGATGTTTTGAGGCGGGGAATGAGCGGGAAATTTCGATCGCGGGAAGAATTTGCCAAGGCGCGAAACACGTTTCAGCAAAAGGCTCTTGAACGTGGACGCGATGCCGCCCTGGTAGAGGAGGTCTGGCGACAAGTAGAGAGTTTCGCCGGGTATGCCTTTGCCAAAGGCCACTCTGCTTCATATGCCGTAGAAAGCTACCAAAGTCTGTACCTCAAAGCGCACTGGCCACTGCAATACATGGCGGCATGCATCAACAACTTCGGCGGATTTTACCGAACCGAGTTTTACGTGCACGAAGCGCGAATGGTCGGTGGCCGCATTGAACCACCGTGCCTAAACCGTGGAGGGTGGGAAGCACAAGTAGAGCCCGCAGTACAAACCATTCTCATCGGGTTCAATCTCGCGCGTGGGGTCCAAGCGCAAACCATTGCTCGCATCGTCAACGAGCGAAAAAGCAACGGACCCTTCGAATCACTTGAGTCGGCCATCGAGCGTACCGGAATCGGTTTGGAACAGTGTCTTTTAATTATTCGCTGCGGTGGATTCCGATTCACTGGAAAAAACCAACAACAATTGCAATGGGAGGCTCATTTCATCTTGGGCCATAGCCAAAAAGGAACCACCGATGCTACACTTTTCACGCCAGATATCACCCAATTCGAACTTCCGCAATTCGAAGCAAACGAACTGGAAACAGCCTTTGATCAAATCGAACTCTTTGGATTTCCGCTGGTCTCTCCTTTTCGATTGCTCACCGCCAAAGCCCAAGCCGTCGCTCAAAAAGGGGTTCGAAGCGAAGCACTTTCTCACTGCATCGGGCAGCACGTTGAAGTAGTGGGATATTTAGTAACGGTCAAAGAGACCCATACTGCACGGCGTGAGCGCATGAGTTTTGGGTGCTTTGTAGACTGCGAAGGCCAGTGGCTAGACACCGTACATTTCCCCCCTTCACTAAAGCAATTTGGCTTTAGGGGACGCGGCATCTACCGCATTCGCGGCCCGGTAAAAGAAGAATTTGGGTGCATCCATGTAGAAGCGGTTTTCATGGAGAAATTGGATTATATCCCCGACCCGCGTTACACGGAAGATGGACTCCCCGGTCGCGAACCGAGACCCAATAACGCAACATCAATGTCTCGAAGACGGCAAACCATGGGTGCCCGAAGCGGTGGCGGCATACTCAAACGCACAATGCGCTGAACCGCTGCATCGGGCTCATTTGGCGGAGAGAATGCCCCAGCGAAGTCCACCATAAATCATCCGACCAAAAATCGGTCCGTACACCAAACTGGCATCGAAGAACTGGTTAAAGTCCTCTTGTGCCACCGGATTGTCTCCATAATCAGCGCCGATAATAGGTCGGTCTTGTTTATAATTCAACGCATTTTCTACGCCTACGTAAATAGAGAATTCAGGTGTGAATTGACGGGTCACCTGCGCGTTCAATTGGAAAAAGTCAGGTGCCGTCTGCTCCCGTTGAAACGCTTCAGGATTGGATAACGTCAACGGCAGACGCTGCGCACCAATCCACTGAGAGGTGACGTCAGTTCGCCATTGACCCTCTTTCTCGTCCAGTTTCGACGCGTAACTCAACTGGCTAAACCCTCGGTGTTTCGAAACAAAAGGATCCTCCGTTGGACTGCCTTCAATGCGGTCCGTGTGGGCATTCACCCATCGGTATGCCAATCGCAAATCAAATCGACGGTGAATGTCCCAATTGAATTCTGCCTGTGCGGTATTCGCAAACGACTGTCCAGACAAATTATACAGATGTATGGCGTCAGTCGCTTGATCCAGGTCCACCACCAATTTATTTTGGAAGCGTGTAGAATAAGCATCCAGCGTCAATGTTGCTTCCCGGTAATTCAATCGAAATTTGCTCGTGAGGTTCGTCCCCACGTTGGTCGCGATTTCCGGAAGCACCCGACTGTCATAGCCCCAGTACCAATTCCGCTGGCTCGCCCAAGTACCCAATTGTTCCATGAAGGGATTCTGTGTTCTGTAGCCCCTGCCTGCCGCCACTTTCCACGATATATTCTCGGTCAAGCTCCAGCGAGCATGAAGCCTTGGGCTTATGAACGGGTCGAACATATTGTGATGATCATACCGCAGCCCAGCAATCACACTCAAGCGTTCATTGCCCTTCCAGGTATATTCCACAAATGCACCAGGCACGCGCTCCACACGCTCCGGACTGTAAGCAAGGGAAAGGGAATCATTGATTTGAAATTGGGCGTCTTCATCGAACGAATTGTACAGAAAGGAGACTCCTGAAGTAAAGCTATGGTTCGTATTCCCAATGATCCCAGCATACAAGACATTGCCTCTAAAAAAGCGCTCATGCCCTTCATACGTGCTAGCCCCAAAGCGTTGAGCATGCTGGTGATCATAGAAACTGAATTGCGTCCCAATGTTTCGCCATTCTGCATCGGGAAAAACAAACCCTGTTTTGGCGGTTAATTCCAGTCGATCAACTTGGGTAATGGCCGACCAATCATCTGTGGACTGGTTTATGAGTCCCATCAAATCCGTCCAACCAGATTCAGTACTGAAAGCGCCGGTTTTTCCCGCGGCAGCCTCTGTTTGCAATGCTGTAATCGCATATTCGCCGCGCACTCCTCGATCGCCTTTAAACTTCCACTCGTTGCGCGCAATGTAGTTCCGCTGCATGGGCGTATCCAGAAATCCATCAGCGTTCCGATCATTGATTTGCTCATTTACGAGCGCATGCAAAAGCACCGCAGTGCTCCATCTCCTCGAAACGTCATGGCGACTCACTTGATTGTATTCGAGCCGACCCGCTCCATTGACATATAAATTGACATGCAACGGATCTGCCGTTTCTGGGCTTTTCAGCGCCACATTAATTTGTCCCGTAATGCTCTCATAACCTTGTGTGGCAGTGCCCGCACCTTTACTAATATGAATCTCATTCACCCAATCACCCGGTATAAAGGTCAATCCTTTCACGGTGGAGAGGCCACGCGGTCCAGGTAAATTATCGACCTGAATTTGGCTGTATTTACCATCCAAACCCAGCATCCTGATTTGGCGTGTTCCGGTAACTGCATCTGTAAAAGAGGCGTCCACCGAAGCATTGGTTTCAAACGCTTCTGAAAGATTGCAGCACGCGGCCTTGACCAACTCTTTGCGATTCAGCGACTGCACATCAAGAGGAGACAAAAGGGACAACTCTACGGCAGACCTCTGCTCAATCACTTCAGCAGCATCTAGACTAATTCCCGACTCCAATGGTATGTCCACATAGGACTCGCCGTTGAAGACCCAACCTACCGTTTCGTATCCGAGCATGGAGGCCATTAAGGTATCTCCGACCGAAGCTTTGGAGATTTTAAAAAAGCCAAACCCGTCCGTTACGGTCGTAGACGACGCATCATGCGCCCAACGCACATAGGCTCCAGGTAATGAGATATATACAGGTTCGCTATTGACGTCTGGATTAGCTGTCTCCTGAGTCAAGACCTTGCCTCGAAGTTCAGAGAATTGCGCCCATGAACTTACTGAACACACGCAAAACCCGAGCAAGAGGGAAATGATTCGATTCAAGAATCCTCTGATTACTTTGGTGAGTGATCGTGGTCATTTTCACCTGCACAACTTCCTCCATCTCGGTATTTACAGCAACCATGAAGGTTATTGTACACTTCATCCGTCGCCTTGATTTTATCTGTATCGTGGCCTGCATCTGCGACCAACTGATGAATCTGTGCTTCAGTAAGGACTTTCGGTTTGAAGGCAACCGTAGCTTTCTTGTTTTTCTTGTCCCATTCAGCAGAAATTATCCCGGGAACATCCAAAGCTTTTTCAATTCGGTCCTCGCACATCCCACAAACTCCGCTCACTTCAAATTCAATTTCTGCCTTTTTTTGGGCTTGAGAAATAATCCCTACACCTAAAAAAACCGAAAGTAACATTAGTTTTCGCATGGTCTAAATTAACCCTTTTGCAATGAAGTTGGCCTCGAATTAACACAAAAAAAGCCAATCGCTTATGCTATCACTCTTCTTTTGCGCTAGCTGACAGGTAGTCTCGATTCATACGAGCAATGTTGCTCAAGTCGATTCCTTTAGGGCATTCTACGGCACATGCTCCTGTATTGGTGCAATTTCCAAAGCCCTCTTTATCCATCTGCTCTACCATTCGCTGAACACGCGTAGCGCGCTCAGGCTGGCCTTGAGGAAGAAGAGCGAACTGGGAAACCTTAGCTGAAACGAACAGCATAGCCGATGCATTTTTACACGTCGCTACACATGCACCGCATCCAATGCAGGTAGCTGCACTGAATGCATCGTCCGCTTGACCTTTTGGAACAGGAATCGCATTTGCGTCCAAGGTTTCACCTGAAGTATTCACCGAAATGTAACCGCCAGACTGAATTACCCGGTCAAAACTGCTCCGGTCCACCGCCAAATCTTTGACTACAGGAAATGCCGATGCGCGCCATGGCTCAATGGTAATCGTATCCCCATCCTTGAAAGAGCGCATGTGCAATTGGCACGTCGTCGTGCCGCGATTGGGACCATGGGCCTCACCGTTGATGAACATCGAGCACATGCCGCAAATGCCCTCCCGGCAATCGTGGTCAAACGCGACCGGATCTCCTCCATTCCGGATGATTTGATCGTTCATCATGTCCATCATTTCCAAAAACGACATGTCCGGGCTGACCCCACTTACCGGATACGTTTCCATACGGCCAGCGTCCTGCGGGCCGTTTTGTCTCCATACTTTCAATGTCAAATCCATGTCGATCAATTATTTGTAGCTGCGCTGCTTCAATTCAATGTTCTCAAACTTCAAATCCTCTTTGTGAAGGTTCGACTCACTCGGGTCACCGGTAAATTCCCATGCCGAAACAAAGGCAAAGTTTTCATCGTCCCGCAGTGCTTCTCCCTCCGGTGTTCTGAATTCCTCTCGAAAATGACCTCCGCACGATTCACTTCGCTCCAATGCATCCTTGCACATGAGTTCCCCCAATTCCAAGAAATCCGCAACCCTTCCGGCCTTATCCAACTCCGGGTTGAACTCCCCAGCCGAACCTGGTACACGAACATCTCTGAAGAATTCCTCTCGCAAGGTTCGGATGTCCGAAATGGCTTGTTTCAACCCAACTTCACTGCGCGACATGCCACATTCGTTCCACATGATTCGGCCCAATCGGCGATGAAAGTCATCCACAGGTATGGTTCCGTTGTTATTCACCAACTGATCAATGCGATCTTGAACACCTTTCTCAGCCGCCTCAAATTCTGGGGAATCAGCGGAAATTGCCCCTGTGCGAATATCATCTGACAAATAATCTCCAATGGTGTAAGGCAAAACAAAATAACCGTCAGCAAGTCCTTGCATTAAAGCCGAAGCGCCCAGACGATTCGCCCCGTGATCTGAGAAATTCGCTTCTCCGGTCGCATACAATCCAGGCACAGAGGTCATTAGATTATAATCCACCCACAGTCCCCCCATGGTGTAATGCACCGCCGGATAAATTTTCATGGGTGTTTCATACGGGTCGTCCGCGGCAATCTGCTTGTACATGTCAAACAGGTTGCCGTATTTGGCCTTAACCACCTCTTTGCCCAAGCGGATGATTTCAGCCTCAGAAGGGTTGCTGAGTCCTCGGATACTCGCTTCGGTCTTCCCATAACGGAGAAATGCACTAGCGTAATCGAGGAAAACAGCTTCTCCGGTCTCATTCACTCCAAAACCTGCATCACATCGCTCTTTGGCAGCGCGAGAAGCCACGTCTCTTGGAACCAAGTTGCCAAATGCAGGATACCGGCGTTCCAAGTAATAATCTCGATCTTCCTCTGCGATATTCGTCGCACGCTTGGTTCCTTTTCGAATCGCTTCGGCATCTTCCTTTTTTGCTGGCACCCAGATGCGCCCATCATTCCGCAAAGACTCAGACATCAAGGTCAGTTTCGATTGATGTTCGCCCGATACTGGAATGCAGGTAGGATGAATCTGAGTGAAACACGGGTTGGCCATGTAAGCCCCCTTTTTGTGAGCCTTCCAAGCCGCAGAAACATTGGATCCCATGGCATTGGTGCTCAGGAAAAACACGTTTCCATAGCCTCCAGAGGCGAGGACTACGGCATGAGCAGAATGCCGCTCTAATTCTCCTGTGATGAGATTACGGGCTATGATTCCGCGGCACTTGCCATCTACCACTACCACATCCATCATTTCGTGCCGGGTAAACATCTCGACTTTTCCTTTGGAAATTTGCCGACTCAAGGCTGAATACGCTCCCAAAAGAAGCTGCTGACCCGTCTGTCCTTTGGCATAAAAAGTCCGGGAAACCTGCACACCACCGAAGCTCCGGTTGTCCAACAACCCTCCATATTCACGGGCAAAAGGAACGCCTTGTGCAACACACTGGTCTATAATGCTCGTGGAAACTTCTGCGAGTCGGTGAACGTTGGCCTCCCGGCTCCGGTAATCACCGCCTTTGACCGTATCGTAAAAGAGTCGGTACACTGAATCACCGTCGTTTTGGTAGTTCTTAGCAGCATTAATTCCTCCTTGCGCAGCAATTGAATGGGCGCGCCGTGGAGAATCCTGGAAGCAGAATGCCTTCACATTGTACCCCATTTCAGCAAGCGATGCAGAAGCTGAACTGCCCGCCAAACCCGTCCCAACGACAATGACATCGATCAGTCTTTTATTTGCTGGATTCACCAGGTTAATGTGGTCCTTGTGAGAAGTCCACTTCTCCGCTAAAGGTCCCGATGGAATTTTAGATTCGAGCATAATGGTCTCCGTTTACAGTTGAGTGATGTATAAGAAAATCGGGATGATGGCGAAAAGAGCCGGCACCAATAAGGCAAACGCCATGCCGGTCCACTCGATGATGGGGGTGTACTTAGCGTGGCGCACACCAAGCGACTGAAAGCCGCTTTGGAATCCGTGAGACAAATGAAAAGCCACCGCCATTTGAGCCAAAACGTAACCTATAACCGCAACCAAACCCAGCGCATTTTCTGGAGAAAAGAACTGCAAAACAACTGAATGCAGATCTTTCAACCCATTGTGCAAGGGGATTTCACCAAAATGCATGGTGTACCAAAAGCTTTGCATGTGACTTACCAAAAACACCAAGATAATGGTGCCCAGAATCCCCATGTTACGGCTTGCCCATTTGGCATTGGCCGCTCCATTTTCTTTCACATACCCGACTGGGCGAGCATTTCGGTTCTGCATGGTGAGCACAATGCCGTCCACGACATGGAACAATACACTCGCATAGGTGAGGTAGCTCAATATTTTGACCAGTGGAAAGGTGGTCATGAATTGCGCATACTCATTGAAGGCTTGCTGTCCTTCCGCACCGGTAATAAAAATCAATTGCAGGTTGCCCGCGAGGTGGCCTACCAGAAAAAGGCAAAGAAAAAGACCGGTCAAGGCCATCGCATATTTCTTTGCCAATGAAGATTTAAGAATTCCTGATTTGCTCATAGGGCATCATTAAAGAGAAACCCAAAGTTAATGCCTCCATGACCGGTGACCAACGGAAGTTGTCAGAACTGCATCCCACCGGGATTCAGTGTAAGAAATGGGGACGAGAGTGACATCTCGCCCCCAACCGATTAGCCCTCAGACGCGTTGTTTTTCCGATCAAGCATCAACATTTCACCCGCCACGACCTCTGTCACATAACGCGTATGCCCTTCAGAATCTTCATACGTTCTGTAAGCCAATCGTCCTTCGATGGCAACTTCTGCTCCTTTCTTGAGGTATTGACCAGCGATTTCCACGAGCGCACCCCACGTCACCACGTCGTGCCATTGGGTGCGCTCCACGCGTTCACCTTCACCATTGCGGAATGATTCGTTGGTCGCCACCGGAAAGGCGCATTTCACCTTGCCTTCTTCGAAGCTCATCAATTCGGGATCTTTTCCCAGCCGTCCAATCAATTGGACCTTGTTTCTTAGTGCATTCATTTGGTTTGTTTTGATGGCACAAACATGCCTTCGCAGCTTCGACCGAATCGTATCAGCAACGCTTTCATTCAGCATCGGAGCAGCCTAATTCACCGCTGTCAGTCCCTATCTTTGGGCCATGAGCCAGCCCATTCGCGTACGATTCGCTCCAAGCCCCACAGGACCCTTGCATATGGGCGGTGTGAGAACGGCATTGTACAATTACCTGTTCGCCAAAAAACAAGGCGGGACATTCATTCTCCGCGTCGAAGACACCGACCAAACACGATTTGTACCAGGCGCTGAAGACTACATCCGAGAATCACTCGCATGGTGTGGGATTGCACCCGATGAAGGCGATGCCGAAGGCGGTGAATACGGTCCTTACAAGCAATCCGAACGCAGCGCACTGTACCAACGGGAGGTTGAAGTGCTGTTAAAAAACGGACAAGCGTATAAAGCTTTCGACACGCCAGAATCCATGGCTGCAAAACGTAAAGAGGCGGAATCCGTGGGAAATGTTTGGCAGTACGATGCCACCACCCGCATGTCCATGCGCAACACGCTTTCACTCAATGCGTCTGAAGTTGCTGAATTGGAGCAAAGCGGTCAACCCTATACTGTGCGGTTCAAAATGCCTGATTCGCCCTCAGAGGTCTCTGTTCATGATGAAATTCGCGGTGAAATTCGCGTTTCTACTCATGTGTTGGACGACAAAGTGCTGATGAAGACCGACGGCCTACCGACATATCATTTGGCCAACGTCGTCGATGATCATCACATGGCCATTAGCCATGTTATCCGCGGAGAAGAATGGCTCCCAAGTGCGCCGCTGCATGTTTTACTTTACAAAGCGTTTCAATGGGAATGTCCTCGTTTTGCGCACTTGCCTTTGATTTTAAAGCCCACTGGAAATGGCAAACTCAGCAAGCGCGATGGTGACAAAGGCGGTTTCCCCATCTTTCCTCTGGATTGGACCGACCCTGCCTCAGGAACCACTTCATCCGGATACCGCGAACAAGGCTATTTACCAGAAGCCTTCTTGAACATGCTGCTGCTGCTCGGATGGAGCAGTGGCGACGATGAGGAGCTGTTTTCTCTGGAGCAAGCGATTGCTGCATTTGACCTCGGCCGTGTGATTAAATCAGGTGCACGGTTTAATCCGGATAAAGCCCTTTGGTTCAATGAACAATACCTCAGATCAGGCGATATCAATCGTTGGATAGAGCCCCTTCGACAAGCGGCACATGGCCAGATGGATGGGTGGTCAGAAAAACGATGCCAGCAAGTGCTCAGCATGTTCCTCGAGCGGGTTCAATTCCTGCATGAAATCCAACAAATCAACTACCTGTTCGAAGGCCCTAAGGCCTTTGACGAGAAGCTCATTCGCAAAAAATGGAAACCCGAAACAGCCGGCTATTTGACCGAATTAGCAATGGTATTGGACAGAATATCTCCTTTCGAGTCCGCCCAAATTGAGTCAGAATTCAAAGCTTTTTTAGAGCGGAATGAGCTGGGATTTGGGGCTGTATTGTTGCCATTCAGGCTGGTGTTGACTGGCACGGGCGGCGGCCCCTCGATGTTTGATTTTTCAGAATTCTTAGGAAAAGAGGAAACCTTGAAGCGCCTGCAAGCCGGAGTAACGGCCCTCAGTTAATTCGCATTTCGGGCACGAAATTGGGGATGATCAACTCGCCCGCTGTGGCCGCAATGATCTCCTCTACGGTCACGCCCGGAGCCCGTTCAGCCAGATGAAAAGCACCGCCTCGAATGTCGAGCACCGCCAAATTAGTGACCACACGTTTCACACATCCTACGCCGGTAAGCGGCAAAGAACACGCAGGAAGAATTTTTGATTCCCCTGCACGGTTGGTATGCATCATCGCGACGATGATGTTCTCGGCACTAGCAACCAAATCCATCGCACCACCCATTCCCTTAACCATTTTACCAGGAATTTTCCAGTTGGCGATGTCGCCATTCTGCGCAACTTCCATCGCCCCGAGAACGGTGAGCTGGACGTGTTGACCCCGGATCATGGCAAACGAGGTAGCGCTGTCGAAGTAAACCGCACCTGGCATAGCTGTAATCGTTTGCTTTCCCGCATTAATCAAATCCGCATCCTCATCGCCTTCGAGTGGAAATGGACCCATGCCCAAGATTCCATTTTCAGATTGGAATTCCACCTCCATTCCCTCGGGGATGTAGTTGGCAACCAACGTGGGAATCCCAATGCCAAGGTTCACGTACCACCCTGGTTCTATCTCCTGCGCTATGCGCTTCGCAATTCCATTTTTATCCAACATTGTTCAAGCGTTTGAGGGGGTTTCGCGACTTCGGACCGTACGCTGCTCTATCCGCTTTTCGTAGCCCTCGCCTTGAAAAATGCGTTGCACAAAAATTCCTGGTGTGTGAATTTCATTTGGGTTAAGGGTTCCTTCTGGCACCAATTCCTCCACTTCCGCAACCGTAATTTTACCGGCCATCGCCATCATGGGATTGAAATTCCGCGCAGTTGCTTTATAGATGAGGTTGCCGGCTGTATCCCCTTTCCATGCCTTGACAAACGCAAAGTCGGAAGTCAGTGCTGATTCGAGGATGTGGGGCTTGCCATCAAAATCCCGGACTTCCTTGCCTTCTGCGACTTCTGTGCCATATCCTGCGGGAGTATAAAAAGCGGGGATACCCGCACCTCCTGCTCGGCACCGCTCTGCCAATGATCCTTGCGGAATCAAGTCCACCTCCAATTCTCCGCTGAGCATCTGCCGCTCAAACTCATCATTCTCACCAACGTAAGACGAAATCATCTTGCATATTTGACGCTGTTGCAGCAACAGGCCCAGTCCAAAATCATCTACGCCCGCGTTATTCGAAATGCACGTTAAATCGTTGACCCTCAATCGGACCAGTTCGCCAATGCTGCATTCGGGAATGCCGCAAAGGCCAAAGCCTCCGAGCATTAAAGTCATGCCGCTCTTTACGCCATCACATGCGTCTGAGCTGCCATTAACCGCTTTTGAAATTGCCATCTTACTCTTTGTTGATCATTGAAACAAATCGTTGTCATCCAACCCGGTTCCGCTTCCTCCAAAGGTTGCTTGATTGAATTGCATCAATTGCAAGCAATCCAACGAATCCAATCCCATGCCTTCGGGCCGCGCAAAATCCGACTGACTCAAGTCCAATGTCTTGTCTTTATAAGCTGCGTTCATGTAGAAGCCGTAGATCGGAAGAGCGGTGTTTGCTCCTTGACCGTTTCTAATGGTGCTAAAACGAACCGCCGGATCCTGCGCCCCTACCCACACACCTGTTACCAATTCGGGTGTGAGCCCCATAAACCAGCCGTCCGAATGGCCTTGGGTTGTGCCTGTCTTGCCTGCCATTGGCACCTTGATGTTGTCGTACTTTCTCCGCTCAATGTCCATGCGCAATCGAACCCCCGTGCCCTTGCGCTCCTGTGTATTGGGATTGTACGCCCCGTCCACAACTCCCTTCATCATATCAACAACGGTGTAAGCCGTGCGCTTGTCCAATCCTTGCCGCAATTCCGGTTGAGGGGACCAGATGACATTGCCATATTTGTCTTCGATTCGCGTAATGATCGTCGGTTTGATGTAGACACCACCATTGACCAACGCCGAATTCGCCGCAGTAATTTCCTTGAGCGTAAGCTGCGCGGCCCCCAATGCAATCGAAGGCACTGCGGGAATGTCCGATTCAATCCCCAAAGCTCGCGCAAGTTGAATAACCCGTTCAGGACCAAATTCCTTGATGAGTTTGGCCGAAATGGTATTCATGGAATTGGCCAAAGCATATTCCAATGTCACCACTTCCCCGTATTCAAAATCCGAGTTATCCGGGCACCAATCCGGCTGATCGCCTGGCATTTCCACACAAATACGTTGATTCGGTAATTCCGTGCATCGATCCATCCCATAGCGCAAGGCTGTAGCATACACAAATGGTTTGAAAATCGAGCCCACTTGCCGCTTGGACTGCGATACATTATCGTATTGGAAAAACCGATAGTCTACACCTCCGACCCACGCCTTGATGTGCCCTGTTCTTGGTTCAATCGACATGAGACCAGCATGCAACAAACTCTTGTGGTACAGAATGGAATCGAGTGGGCTCAGCACGGTATCCTTCGAGCCTTGATGGGCAAAAACCCGCATGGATACAGGGGTGTCAAACGCCGCGTCAATTTCCTTTTGGCTCGGACGATGCCATGTATGGCTGCATCCTCCCTTTTCTTCATCGCAATGCCAAGTTAATCCCTCAGGTGCATCGCCTTTGCGGATGTAAAATCCAGGGCGTTCGCATTCAGGACAAAACTTCCCAGCATACACCCGGTACCGAGCGCTTTGCTTCACAGCAGAACCTATGATCTGATCGCGGTCCTTGCGCTCAATGCCCGCATAAAATGGCCATTCAGACTTACTCCGCGACCTTAAATCCCGGTTCATTGTGGCCTGAAGCTCCTCTCCAAGGTGCCGATTGACCGCCACCTCAGCTGCAGACTGCAGACGGCTATCCAATGTCGTGTGCACCTGTATGCCATCACGGTATAAATCGTAAGGTGCGCCGTCAGCTTTGGAAACCGTCCAATTCCCTCTAGCATCTTTTTTGTTAAACAACTCTTTCAATTCAGCGCGCAACGCTTCTCTAAAATAAGGGGCCATCCCTTCATCGTGACTCACGCGTTGGAAGCTGAGCCCTAGAGGCATAGCAGATAGCGAATCCTTCTGGTCATCCGTGATGATGCCGTAACGCTCCAATTGCATGAAGACCACATTGCGACGTGACTCCACCAATTCTGCTCGCCTCAAAGGATTGTAAAGCGAACTGTTCTTTAGCATCCCCACGAGCATGGCTGATTCGTGGAGCTCGAGTTCCTCAACCCCTTTATCAAAGTAAATATTAGCCGCCGATTTGATCCCAACTGCTTGATTCAAAAAATCATAGCGGTTCAAATAAAGTGCTATAATCTCATCTTTGGTATAAAAGCGCTCAAGTCGAGCAGCGATGATCCATTCTTTCGGTTTTTGAAGCAAGGCCCGCTCGAGCCAGCTGGTATGTTCATACTGCTCGGTAAATAACTGCTTGGCAAGTTGCTGAGTCAGGGTACTCCCCCCGCCACGTTGACCCATGAAAGCTATCGCCCGAGCCAAGCCAATAAAATCGATGCCACTGTGCCCCGTAAAGCGAGCATCCTCTGTACTTATTAGTGAATTAACCAAGTTTTCTGGCAACTCATCAAACCGAGCATCTGATCGGTTTTCAGAATAATAGCGGCCAATTAACTTCCCGTCTGATGTGAAAACACGGGTGGCAAGATCGGTCTTGGGGTTTGCCAAAGCATCGGTATCCGGAAGACTCCCGAAAGATGCCAAGCCCACCAGCATCGCCAAGCCCAATAGGGGGCTCAATCCCAACAACCATGTCCACACCTTTTGGCGCGTAAACGAGGGCTTGGGAGTTTTTTTGGGCTTCTTCTTTGTTGTTTTTGCCATTCCAACTACAAGGATAATACACGAAACGCGACGGAGGGGTAACCAATTGCGTTCATTGGAGATTATTCGCAGTGTTCTCTTCGCATTCAGGGCTATTTGCATCCTAAATTTGTCCCACTCAAAAAAATTCCATGGTTGCCCTTATAAAAGCCGCTCAGCTTCTCCTCAGCTTGTCCATCCTCGTAGTGCTGCATGAACTTGGACACTATTGGGCTGCCCGTGCCTTCAAAACACGCGTGGAAAAATTTTACTTGTTCATGAACCCCGGGTTTTCGCTGTTTAAAAAACAAATCGGCGAAACAGAGTGGGGCATCGGATGGCTGCCGCTTGGGGGGTACGTGAAGATTTCAGGCATGATTGACGAATCCATGGACAAGGAACAAATGCAGCAACCTGCGCAACCTTGGGAATTTCGTTCAAAGCCTGCTTGGCAGCGCCTCATCATCATGCTCGGAGGTATCATTGTGAATCTCATTCTCGGTTTTGCGATTTACAGCATGGTCTTGTTGGTATGGGGAGAAACCGTTTTGCCAGCGGACAAAATCCCCTATGGCCTGGAGGTGGATGAACGGCTGAAGCCACTCGGATTCGAGGATGGAGACCAGGTCTTGGAAATCAACGGAGAGGCCCCTGCTTCTTTCACGGAAATCCGGCGTTCCCTTTTCTTTGATCCTGTCAGTTCCGTGGTACTCGACCGAAATGGAGAGCGCATTGAACTCGCCATCGATACGGATTTGGGACAGTTTCTTGTCGATAGTGCAATCCGACGTCCTTTTGGTCTGCGTGTTCCGGCTGTAATCGACTTCATTGATCCGGGATCTGGAGCAGAGCAAGGAGGACTGCTCGCGGGGGACCGGATTGTCAGGATTGATAACAACTCCGTGAGTTTTCATGGGGACGTCTTAGATTACCTCCGCCCAAGGCCTTCGACCGCTATGGACATCGCGGTCATACGGGGCGGAGAAGAAGTAACCTTGCACTGCACCACGGACAGTCTTGGCGCTCTTGGTTTCCTTCAGAAGGATCCCTTTACCATGACGGAATTCGTATTGGATGAGCGTCATTATGGTGCCGGTCAGGCGTTGTCCAATGGTTTATCGCTGGCGTGGACCACACTGGAGGAATACGTTCTGTCCATGCGGTTTTTATTCAGCAAGTCGGGGGCGAGTCAGGTGGGCAGTTTGGTCACCTTTGGCAGCATCTTTGATGCTGGCTGGGACTGGGAAATATTTTGGCGGAATACCGCATTTTTCTCCTTGATTTTGGCTTTCATGAACTTACTGCCTATCCCGGCTTTGGATGGAGGCCATGTTATGTTCTTACTCTATGAAATGGTCGTTGGAAGGCCTGCGCCTGAAAAATTCTTGGAACGGGCTCAAACCGTAGGGATCATTCTTCTCTTGGGGCTGATGGCATTGGCACTTGGAAATGATATCTGGCGGGTCATCACCGGCCAATTCGGCTGATTCTCCCTACCTTTCGAGCATGACCGTATCGGACATTAACGCCTATGGACTCGTCATTGGAGGGTCTTTGGTCATCATCCTGAGCTATTTCGCAAACCTGCTTGCGAAGCGCACGAACATTCCGAGTGTATTGGTTTTGATCGGCATGGGCATTGCCATTCGAGAAGGACTGAATGCCATGGGGCTGAATTCGATTCCATTCGAATCACTCGTTCTTGAATTGCTCGGAACGATCGGTTTGATTTTTATCGTGCTCGAGGCCGCTCTTGAATTGGACTTGACGCGCGAAAAAATGCCGCTCATTATCAAAAGTGCGACCATGGCGCTTTTGGCGTTGTTGGGCAGTTCCGCAGCCATCGCGGCCTTCCTCGTAACGTCAATGGAAATGCCCCTGTTCGAAGCCTGGGTATATGCCATCCCGCTGTCCATCATGAGCAGTGCCATCATCATTCCGAGCGTCTCAGGAATCGATCCAAACGATCGAGAATTTATGGTCTATGAGAGCACGTTCTCGGATATTTTTGGCATCATGGCGTTTTACCTGCTGCTCGGTAATTCCGCGGCTGAATCCACCAATTCCATCGTTCTAAGCATTGGCTCGAATTTGATCATCACCTTCATTCTGGCGGTTGTTGTGAGTTATTTATTGGTTTACGTGCTCCAAAAAATCACCAGCTCCGTGAAGTTGTTTTTGAGCATCGCCGTTCTGCTTCTGATTTATTCCATCCAAAAATTGCTGCACTTGAGTCCTTTGGTGCTGATTTTGATTTTTGGGTTGATGTTAAACAACCACCGGCTGTTCTTTCCTAACTGGAGTTCAACGCGAAAGCGGCTGAAATTTCTACCTTCTCCTGCCAAGCTCTTGGATGACCACCGCATGCATGATCTGCATCGGGATTACCATCTATTGACTTTAGAAACAGCTTTTGTCATTCGAACTTTCTTCTTCGTGCTCTTCGGAATGACGGTCTCCTTAATGGCGCTCACAGATCTCCATGTGATCACCGAAGGACTCATTATCTGCTGCATTCTTTTCGGAGTTCGAATTTTGAGCCTCCTTATCTTTCAGCGTCAGCGACTATTTCCTTTGCTTTACATCGCACCGCGCGGCCTCATTACCATCCTCTTGTTTTTCCAAATACAAGGTTCGTATTCGGAGTTTTCCCAACCCCAATTCGACCAAGGCATTTTATTGGTCATCATCCTGGTCACCAGCATCATCATGACGATCGCACTCGTGCAAAATGGCATCACCCTGCGCGGGATGACCCTGGTACCTGACATGGTGCAACGCGATACCAAAGAAAATACGACGGACAGCGATTCAGCGCCTGCAACGACGGACAGCGATCCCACAACTGAAGACCAGGACCAAGGCTAAACGGCCATTGGGATGTACCAATCTCCTGGAATTCGCTGGACATAACCTTGCATCTCCATCGCGTACAGCTGACGTCTTAGTGACGACTCTGGGCGCTCCAACGCACGGGCCACATCGGCTAACCGACCCCCTTGTTGAATCATCAACTGCCGCCAGACAGGAAGAAATGCAGTCGGTATCTTGGATTCAGATCGGCAGGAATTGGCTGGATTGGACGTTCCCGCAAGCCGTTCGATCAATTCGGCAGGGTCGGACCATCCCATTTCTGGAAACTGCTCCAATAATTTTGTATTGCCAGCCCATCGACCATTGGAATGCATCGTTTCAGGTCGGTATACCCAGCAATCAATGCCTGAATCGATGGCCAATTCTGCTGAAATCAATGCCCCCCCTTTCGCTGGACTTTGTATCAAGACCATTGCTTCCGAAAGTCCTACCACCAAACGGTTTCTAGAGGCAAAATGCCATGACGCTATGGGGTCGCGCAAGGCACGTTCGGACACTACCGTGCCACCGCATTGGATCATCCGCTCCGCTATCTTGGTGCTAGAAAACGGATGGATCGGGTGCAAGGGGCCACCCAACACTCCCACCGTGCAATGCCCTGCATAACAGGCGCCTCGATGCGCAGCCGCGTCCACTCCTCTCGCCAATCCACTGACCACCACCCACTGACGGCGAGCGAATTCCTTTCCGAGTTCGAAGGCCAATTCCACCGCCAACGGGGAGCAGTTTCGAGTTCCCACAATGCCCACACGTCTTTGTGGTATATGCGTAAAAGGCGTCCCCAACCCAAATATCAGCGGAGGAGCATCCTTCATTTCTCTCCAACCCGCAGGGTAGTGCATTCCCTCCCACGACAAAGCCCAAGCACCGGGCAACTTCATGGTATCAGAAAATGAATTATCCCGTTCAATGAAGATGGATCCTGCCCGCACAAACCGATTGCGAGCCTGTGCCAATGCCACTTCCAAAGATCCAGCCTGCTCGACCCACCTCCGCAGATTCACCGGGCCCAACCCCGGCATTCCCGCTAATCTCCACCAGTCCTTTTCACGTTCCACACCGCAAATTGGCGAATGAACGAGCCCCTCCTATTTATTCTTTGCCCTTGAAAGCAAAAAATTGATATTCGAACAAATGTTGCATCTTGCAATCGTGCACAAGGCAATGAAATTCATTTTTGGCTTCTTCTTTCTGACCGGGATTCTGTTTCAGCAATCCTTTGCGCAAACCCTTTCAGGAATTGTTAAAGACCAACAGGGGTTGGCCTTACCCGGTGCATTCATCACAGCCCGAACTTCAGGGGTTCAAGTCCAAGGTGCCGTCAGCCAGCCCGATGGCACGTATACCCTCGATTTGAGCGCATGGGCAGGTAAACCGGCCACGATAGCATGCAGTTACATCGGCATGGAAACATCCGAGAAGTCGTTTCCATCCCTGATATCGGGTGAAATCTACCCGCTGAATTGGGCGTTAAATCCCACTTCCGAGGTCTTGGACTTGGTCGTTGTCAGTGCAGGCCGTTTCGAACAATCTGCCAATGAAGTGACCGTATCTGTGGATGTGCTGCCTCCGCGAATTGTCGAGAGCAGAGGCACCACCACGTTAGAGACAGCATTGGAAATGAACCCCGGTGTGACGTTCGTCAATGGCGAACCCCAAATTCGCAGCGGCAGCGGTTTCAGTTACGGAGCGGGGTCGCGGGTCATGGTCATGATCGACGATCTCCCCGTCCTCAGCGGTGACGCAGGCCGACCGACCTGGGGATTCTTGCCCCTCGAAAATTTGGAACAAATTGAAATCATCAAAGGCGCTTCGAGTGTTTTATACGGAAGCGCCGCATTGAGTGGCGTTATCAACGTCCGCACGCGTTTTCCCGATGCACGGCCACTGACCCGGGTGAATGTCCAGCACGGCATTTATGCCGCACCAAGAAGCGAGCAAGCCAAATACTGGAAGGGCATGGCACAACAATCCAATGTGCGGTTCTTGCACAGCCAGCAACTCGGTCATTGGGATTTGGTTCTAGGCGGAAATTTTTTAGGAGATGATGGATACCTCGCACCCGAAGATGTGGCAGCAAATGATGCGGCGACTCAGCGCTACCAACCGTGGTTGGTAGATCGATTCGGAGCGGAATACCGTGCTCGAATCAATGCCAATCTGCGCAAACGGCAAACCAAGGTTGAAGGCTTGGTCTATGGGCTCAACACCAATTGGCAATTGGGTGAATCTTTGAACACATTGATTTGGCAAAATGCTCCGGATTCTATCTATGGAGCATTCGATGGCGCAGCCACCCGCACGAATCAATTGATCGGAACCGCTGACCCCTATGTGCAGTACCTCAGCCCAAGCGGCATCCGACACAGTTTGCGAAACCGATGGCAATACCTCAACAACGACAATGACAACGATCAATCCAATGGTTCGCACGTGGGGTATAGTGAATACCAAATGCACATGGACGGCGAACGATGGGGCGCCGAAGGTCTGTTGATCACAGCAGGGGCTGTCAATATGTTCGCCATCAGCCGTGCTGATTTGTATTCCGGCGGCTCATCAGACGGCAACAATTCTGCGCAAAACCGCGCTGCCTATATCCAGATTGACCAATCCATTGGTGAGCGCTTGAAGTTGGCAGGCGGTGCGAGATATGAGCACTTTTCAGTCAACGGAGAAGGTGCAGGTAAACCTGTTTTCCGTTTAGGAGGGAACTTTCAACTTGCAGAAGCCACTTTCTTACGCAGCAGCTTTGGACAAGGCTTCAGGTTCCCCACGATCGCTGAGCGATACATACGAACAGGCTTAGGGGCCCTCCAGATTTACTCCAACGAAGACCTTCGACCCGAATCTTCTTGGTCCACAGAAATCGGAATTAAGCAAGGTTTTGCCTTCAGAAAGACCCGAGCGGGCGATTTCATTGGATTCATTGACTTGGCGTTTTTCCGTCAAGACTATGAAGACTTCATCGAATTCACCTTTGGCCAATGGGGACCAGACGAAGGGGAAACCCCGTCAATCGACAACGTATTTGGCTTGGGCTTTATGAGCGTCAACACCGGAGGAAGTCGGGTGACCGGAGGCGAAATCTCCTTGACAGGCCGCTGGAAAACCCGTTCGTTTCAGGCCGATGTCATCACGGGGTACACCTATACCAACCCGATCAGTACCACCCCGGATTATAACTACAGCCCACAAGACGAGGGGTTGGAAGCGACTTATCTCAGCACGAGCCATGATACAACCGGGATGATTCTGAAATACCGCTCACCACATGTCTTCCGCTTTGATGTACAAATCACGGGGCAAAAGTGGTTCGGTGGATTCAGTGCCCGGTATCAAACAGCCTTGCAAAACTTTGACCAAGCGTTTATCGAATTTGAAGAGCAGGGTTTTGTGCAATGGGGTGTTCAGCAATGGTTGGACGAAAATCCCCGGCTTCCTTGGATTTTCGATGCACGGGTTGGGCGCGAATGGCCTTCTGGACATAAGCTGTCGTTGATCATGAGCAATCTAACCAATGCAGAATACGCTGTTCGGCCTATGGCCATGGAGGCTCCGCGCCTAACTTCGCTGATGTATACCTATCAGATTAACTGATGCCTTCATCCTCCCCCGCCTTGATTGGCGTCATTCCTGCGCGCTTTGGCTCAACGCGATTTCCCGGAAAACCTTTGGCTACGATCGGAGATCAATCTATGATTGCACGCGTTGTCCAGCGAGCCCTTGCCGCAGATGTGTTTGACCGGGTGCTCGTCGCAACGGACGATGAACGCATACGCGACGCTGCTGAAACAGCGGGTGCAGATGTTCGCATGACGGATCCCAACATTCCCAATGGTACTTTGCGCAGTTACGATGCGCTTACCCAGTGGGAGGCTGATAACGGAGAACAAGCCGGTTACATCGTCAACATTCAAGGCGACGAGCCTTTTGTGCACCCAGAACAACTCCAAAAATTAGCGCATCTGATTCGCAAACCGGGTGTTTCCATTGCCACACTTGCCCGACCCAAAACCGCAGAGGATAAAGAACGCACCAATCCCAACCGGGTCAAAGTTGCATGCGACCTCAATGGCAACGCCTTGTATTTTAGCCGAGCACCCATCCCCTCGTCCGAAGGCCCGTGGCTCGAACACGTTGGGCTGTATGCTTTCACCCGCGGGGCCATCGAAGCCTTGACCCATTTGCATACAACCGAATTGGAAAGGCGTGAACGACTGGAACAATTGCGTTGGTTGGAACACGGTTGGCGGGTCTCCGTGGGTCGAACAACCCATGATTCATATGCGATTGACACACCTGAAGATTTGATTGAGCTTGAAAAGCGGATTGAACGAGGTGAACTCCATTAACTTAGCACCCTGTAATTTCTTCTATGATGAACAATTCGCTCCCCATTGCCATCGCCAGCTGCCTTGCAGTTGGTTTGTTTTCCTGCTCAAGTCCAGAATCCAATATGACGTCTTCCGAACAACCTGAATTCAATGAATCGCAATTTTCTGCTCCACCCGTTGCAGAAAAAAAAGAACACATCACCGAAGTCCATGATTTGGAGCTCAAGGATGATTATTTCTGGATGCGTCTAAGTGATGAGCAAAAAGAAGCTTCGGAATCCGATGAGCAAACCACATCAGTGGTGAACTACCTCAATGCTGAAAACGATTACAAAACGGAAGTGCTTCAGAGCACTGAAGCCTTTCAAGATGCATTATTTGAGGAAATCAAAGGTCGCATTAAACAAGACGACCAAAGTGTTCCTTTGTTGGACAATGGATTTTGGTACTATACCCGCTATGAAGAAGGGCAAGAATACCCGATTCATTGCCGCAAAGAAGGCAGCATGGATGCGGAAGAGCAAATCATGCTCAACGTCAACGAAATGGCAGAAGGATTCAGTTACTACGCCGTTGGTGGACGTTCGGTCAGCACCAACAATAACTTGCTGGCATTCAGCGTGGATACGGTCAGCCGCCGCGAATACACATTGCAATTCAAAGATTTAACCACGGGAGAAATCCTTTCTGATCGCATCCCTGAAACAACAGGAGGAGCGACTTGGGCCAACGATAATCGAACGATCTTCTATTCCAAAAAAGATCCTGTCACTTTGCGTTCTTATCGCGTCTACAAGCACGTCCTGGGAACAGATGCGGCTCAAGATGAAATCGTCTTCGAAGAAAAAGACGAAACGTTCATTTGCGCAATTGGAAAAACCAAAAGCGAAGCATTCTTGATGATCGGCAGTTACTCCACCGTGAGCACGGAGTGGCGCTATTTGGATGCCAATAACCCCGAAGGCGACTGGCAAATCATTCAGCCCCGTGAACGGGACTTGGAATACAGCTGCAGCCATTACGAAGATCATTTTTACATCACCACCAACCGGAACGCCAAGAACTTCAAGCTCGTCCGAACTCCAATCAATGCAACGGGTTATGACAATTGGGAAGACGTCCTACCGCACCGCGAGGCTACGTTACTGGAGGGGGTAGACCTTTTCCAAGATTATTTGGTGGTGTCAGAACGAACCGATGGATTAAATCAGATTCGCATCAAGCGCTGGGATGACGCAGCGGATTACTACATTGAGTTCCCTGACCCCGCGTATTCGGCATACGTCGGAGCCAACCCCGATTTTGACACCCAAAGCCTGAGGTACGGATACAACTCCATGACAACTCCGAGCTCCGTATTCGAGACCGATATGGATTCCAAGGAAACTGTAACGCTCAAGCAACAAGAAGTCCTCGGTGGCCAATTTGACCCGAACAATTACGAAAGTGAGCGGGTCATGGTCGAGGCAAGAGATGGCACCAAGGTGCCCGTCTCCATTGTCTACCGGAAAGGCTTGGAAAAGAACGGCCAAAACCCCTTCCTTCTGTATGCATACGGAAGCTACGGATACAGCATGGATGCCGGTTTCTCCAGCACAAGGCTGAGCATGCTGGATCGAGGGTTTGTCTACGCAATAGCTCACATCCGTGGCGGTCAAGAAATGGGCCGTGACTGGTATGAGGACGGAAAAATGTTCAATAAAATGAACACGTTCACCGATTTTGTGGATTGCGGTCAAGCCATGTGCGATTTGGGCTTTACTTCCCCTGAGCATCTTTATGCAATGGGCGGTTCCGCCGGTGGGTTGTTGATGGGTGCAGTCATCAACATTGCTCCTTCTCTGTTCAACGGCATCATTGCGGCCGTGCCCTTCGTGGACGTCATCAACACCATGTTGGACGAGAGCATCCCACTTACAACCGGTGAATTCGACGAGTGGGGAAACCCCAAAAACAAGGATTCTTTTGACTACATGATGGCGTACAGCCCGTACGACAATGTATCCGCCCAAGATTACCCTCACATGCTTGTCACCACGGGCTATTGGGATAGCCAGGTACAATACTGGGAGCCTGCAAAATGGGTGGCTAAGTTGCGTGACACCAAGACAGACGATAACCTACTCATCATGGATTGCAATATGGAAACTGGACACGGTGGTGCTTCAGGCCGATTCAAGCGACTGCGCGAAACAGCCATGGAGTACGCCTTCTTCATGATGCTCGAAGGCATTCGCGAATGACCAAACGGTATCGCCGACTCACCTTAGCTGAGCTGGAAGGAGTGCGCTTGGAGTTTGTTCAATTCTTGGCCTCAGAGGGCATCGCTGCAGACGATTGGGAGCGGAAGCTCGCCGAAAAATCGCAGGATGTTCTGAGTTGCATTGATGAATTCAGTGAGAAATTCTGGGACGGTGCAACGGGTGCTATAACGTGTTTGGAACACCGCCCCGATGCCCAAAACCTCTGGCTATTTCATTTCGAAGAATCTTCTGCGCAGGTCATTCGATGCAAAAAAGATGGCGAAACCTTTGAGTGGTCACAAGGGGGTAAACCCTTCGAGCAGGAAGCCCGTGGCCAGGAAATTTTTATGCTGTTGGAACAAGGGGCTCAGCCCTGCTCCGAAGAGCGGTTCAAGGAGGTTTATAACGAATTGACGAGCGACAGCAAAAAGGACTAACGAGGACGAAAGGCCGCACGAGGTAGGTCAAAGCCACGCCGCTCCAACCAAACGGCCACGTCATCTTCTACCGGGTGGTGCCAATGCGCTTCCAATCCAGCCTTGCGCGCACCTTCGACGTGTTGCTTGGAATCATCAATGAATAGCGCCCGTTCAACGTGGACGCCATGCCGCTCACAAAGTGAGGTAAACGCCGCAGGATTTGGCTTCCGCTCTCCTAACTCATGGCTGTAATGAATGCCTTCAAAGGCTGAACGAAACGCGCTCAGTCCATAGTTCTCCTCTATCCACGCCTCAAAAACATGCGCATGAATCACATTCGTATTCGAAAAAATGTAAAGCCGAGTTTGCTTGCCTAGCGCCTGAACCAACTCAATGCGAGAACGGTGCATGCCAATCAAAATACAATTCCAAGCATCTATGACCTGATCACGCGTCGTTCCAGGTGCACAATGCGACTCCAAGAATTGATAGAAAGCATCCGGCGCTATCCTGCCACATTCCAACGCGTCAAATTCTGGCGATTGAGCTGCTTGCTTATATAGCCCGGCAAAATCAGTGACCCCCAATGACCTGAACGCGCGAACAGGGGCTTCGTACTCAATGTCATACAGAACACCACCAAAATCAAGAATCAATGCATCCGGGAGTGCTGACATGCCTCCTTGTGCTCAACGAATGATCTTCCAAGGCTTCAGCCATGCGCTTCTCGAGGCGGGTTGCGTGTGCAGCACATCCAGATGTGCCCGGGCACTCGTCTCATCGATATGCGTCGCGAACGTCACAATGTGCAATCCGCCATCCTGAAGGAAAACATCGGCATCAAACCCTTCATTTACCAATTGCTCCGCCAGAGCATTGGCATTCTCTTCCAGAGAAAATGCCCCGGCAACCAGCATATAAAACGAAGCTTCAGCTGCAGTGGTTGGGGTCCCCGTGATGGCCTCTGGCATCCATTCGGATGGCTCGGCTGAACTCGGACGAGTCGATTCGCTTTCATGCGCACTCAATTCCGCCACATCGGACCATGTCGGCACTGCCTCTCCTTCAAACCGCGGTTCATAAATCGCAGTACTCGATGCAACGGATAACGGACTCAACAAAGCATCCTGGCCATTCCATCCATCCATCATAAACATTCCCATTCCCCCCAAAATTGGAACCGCAATGGCGGCGGCAATTCGAGCCAACGGAAGCTGCGCAGGAGGCAACTCCACAACGCGACCTGGTCGCATGGGTGCACGGTCATTTGGAACCGCGACCGGCACAGCTACTGAAACCTCAGGAGTTAATGGTTGGAGCGGGATTCGACGCAATCCAAATGATCGGAGCATTTTCTCCATTTCCTCATCCGCCAAAAATTGAATCCGTCCGTTCAAACCATTGTACAAGCGCCCCACGTGAGCGATAGTCGCTGTTTTTCCCGCGGCAAGGGTCCGCTTGATTTGTTCTGCCTCAGCCTCCAATTTGGCCAATGCCGCATCCATGGTAATCCTTTCGGATTGAGCTACAGTCTGAACCAAAACCCCATCGTGATGCGTCAGTCGTTGATTGAATAGAATCCCGCGTGAAGGTGGGATCAGTTCTTGAAGCGTCTCATCGTATCGAGCAGGCTGACGGTTGCAAACAAACCCGCCCAAACCTGGAACCACGACGCAATCATGGTCTAAAAACAAACGATGTAAATGGTTGTTGAGGGCCGTCATGAAATCGGTTTAACTTCCCGAAAGTAGGAGAAACAAACCAGTCCTGCAAGACCGCAGACCGTGATTCTATCGAACAATAGCGACGGTCCCTTCCACAAGCCGCGGACCATCTCGCAATTCATACCTCAAACGCCAAATGTACACGCCGTCCGGAACGAAATATTCCGAATCGCTCACCTGATGATTGCCAATCCAAGGCTCTGCCGAATTTTCGCTGTAAAAAATTAAATCTCCCCAGCGATTGAACACCTCCAATCGGTAGCCCCTCGGCTCAATTCCTTCGACGAAAAACGCGTCGTTCACCCCGTCATTGTTGGGGGTAAATGTGTTCGGGACAAATACAGGATTGAACACGTCGATGTAGGTGCTGTCGCGAGCGATGCAGCCCTCCGGCGAAATTGTTTCCAATACAAACCAACCCGGCCCTGTTACCGTCACTTCGGGAGACAAGCAATCACTGCAACTGAGATTTTCTGACGGTGTCCACCACAACGTATCGGCATCAACGGTTCCAAACAACCGCACTTCATCCAGCCAATCTACTTCGCGATCAGGGCCAGCATCCACATAGGGTGGTTGCCACACTTGTACCGTAATCTCTGTACTTCCCGTGCAACCGAACTCGTCCGTGGCATAAACCGTAAATGTCGTCGTCTCCACCGGAAAAACGGAAGTCATTTGTGCATTGGGATTTGCGACGAGCCCCGCCGGCGCCCAAGAATAGGAGACCGCATCCGAAGCACTGAGTTCCATGGTTTCCCCGCGGCACATCCAGCCACCCCCTGTCGCAGAGGCTGTCGGTGCGATCAGCTCAATGCTCACGCTGTCCACTCCCACGCCACACGCGTTGGCAATGGAAACGTAGTACGTCGTATTCGATGAAGGTGAAGTGTAGGGATTTTGCACCAAAGGATTCGTTACCAAATCAGCCGGTGACCACAAATAACTAACGCCTTCGGCCGCTTCCAAAAAGACGCCCTGTCCCACACACAAATTGATGGTAGGATAGGTTTGTCCGCCCGGTGCGGACTGAACCACGTTAATGGTCACTTCTTCCTCAGCAAGGCAATCATTGGGGCTTGAAATCAACGCTGTGTACGTCGTTGTTTCTGCCGGACTTGCGGTGGTCGTCTCTGAAGTAGGTGAGCCCAAGCCTGCGGTCGGACTCCAAATTACATCGCTTCCACCCGTCGCCTCCAGTTGCACAACGTCACCAACACAAATCGTCATATCATCCGTGATTTCCGTCTGGAGAACTTCGACCACCACCGTGACTTGTGCCGTCCCAACACCACATGAATTGCTGTCCTCCACGGTATAGGTAGTGGTCGCATTGGGTGTCACCGACGGGTTGGGCAACGAAGGGTCGTCTAAGGTGGGGTCGGGTTGCCACTGCAAAGAGCCGGTGCCGTAAGCTTGCAGCGTTGCTGATTCTCCTTCGCAAATCGGAGGAACCTCATCAATCAAAGGCTGCGGGACGTCTTCAATGAATAAGCTTGCAAACGCTGTATCCGGCTCCAGGCAGCCTGCAGAACCTGAAGAGCTCGATACAATGAGCATCACATCCCACTCACCTGGCGTGGCATAGATGTATTCCGGATTTTCTTCATCGCTCGAATTGAGGTCTCCAAAAAACCACTCATAATTGGTTCCGCCGATGGAATTGTTGACGAATTGAATCGGCTCGCCGGCGCAAATAATGTCCGGCGCATCGATGGTGATATCCGCAACCAAAGAACCCAGATTGAACTTAAAAACGCCGAGGTTGCAATTGGACGAGTTGTTGGTGCTCGACCACGCCCCCGTTGTAGAAGGAAAGTCATCCCAGCCGCCGCAGCCTGCACAAACCGCCTGGTATACCGTACCGTTTTTATCGAAGCGCGATGTCCCGCCATCCACGTGCTCGTTGGAAAACGGCCCACCAAAATACGTTCCGTATGTCAAATCCGCCGCCTCTGGAGCCAAAACTCCCAACCAAAAATCACTTCCATCCGTTCCAATTTGAAAAGCGTCAACCGTCGTTGGCAGCCCATTCGAAGTCGATTGATTGGCATAACCACTGTTGGAGGAATTGGTCACACCCCCCCATCCACTGATGTACATCTCATCGCAATCAGAGACCAAAAAAGCCGTCGGGCTGATGTCCACTCCCACCATAGACAAACCCACTCGCGTCAAAAAGTCCACCGATTCTAAATTCTCTGTTAAACGGACAACAAACGTGCTTCCAAGTGGATTTGTAGCATACACATCCCCCACCAACTCCATATCACTCCCTACCGTTTGACCACATAAATGAGGTCGGTCTTCGGTATCGAGTTGCACGAAATACGCTTGATCGTAGTCATCGGTTCCAAAATATGTCGCGGTCGACAAAAATGGCGTGCCCGAATAATCGATGGAAAATACGTACCCGTCCACATCACCAGCTAGATCCGGCTGATACGCTCCCGGTGTGGTGGGCAAGTCATCGCTTTTTGTTCCCCCCGTGACATAAGCCAACGGTTCTCCTAGAGCGAACTGGATGGCGAATGCGGCATCGTCTGAGTTCCCTCCAAAAAAGGTCGAAAACTCCAATTCTTCTAAATCATTGGATAACCTAAAAATTACGGCATCGCATGTCCCACTCAGGCCGGGATCCAATGCATCTACCATGGGAAAGTCATCGCTTCGCGAGCTCGTTGCCACCCACACCTCTCCTCCCGGATCAATGGCGATTTCGCCTCGGCAGACATCGCCGTAATTGTAGTTGATTTTTTCTCCGAGGTTGAGCCCATCATTTTCTGAGCCGCCTACGAAAGTGGATGCCACCAGCGAACCATCCACTCCATCTATGCGGGATATCACGATATCACATCCGCTGTCGTATGCTCCGTAGAAATAGTTCGCCCCAAGGTCGATGAAGGGTCCTCCAGCAAAGTCTGGTTGGTATGAGCCTGCCGTCGTTGGGAAATCCTGAGATCCCGTTGTGCCCATGGCGTAAATGTCTCCATTCTCGTCTGTTACCAAACTGTGCGGGTATTCGCGCATGCTACCGCCCAAATATGTGCTGTATTCCAACGCAGAACCATCCGGTGAAAAAACACTGATGCCAAAATCGAAATCTCCTCCACTGAAGGCATTGCTAATGGCGCCTGCCGTTGTTGGGTATCCTGCACCGCGCACTCCTGATCCCCCAATCAGCCGACCTGCATCGTCATATGCAGCAGTAAAACCCCAACTGTCAGCTGAAGAGCCCACGAAAGAAGCGAACTCAATTTCAGGATCAATGATCAAAGCGCGCGACGGATCATATGAACCAAGGTCAAAGGTTAGCCGATTCTTGCCGTCTCCAATGGGTGTTAGAACGTAAGAGCAAGGCACTTCCTCCATGCGCGTACCGTTCATTTGATAGGCAAACGGCGCCGCTTCGGAAACATGACCCCAAGCTCCCGTAACCGCTTCACCTTCTCCCACGGCTGGACCAATCAAGTGCCTCAAAGTACCATCAACCTGCAGACGTGAATCAAGGCCGTCGTATCGCATCGAAATTTGAGTAGGATCCGCCCCGGGTGCCACGTGCCAGTCGGACTTGATGTGAGCTGCATCTCCTCGTTGACCGTCCATCACTGCGTCAATGCCAGGCCAGACTTCATGCACCGTGTATTTGCCAGTAGGACGAATCCCCTCCGCCCATTTTGACCGATCCTGACCACGGTAAAAAGACACTTGGTGCCCCGCTGGAGCAGCTGATCCATCGAACGACGCCTCAAGATTGCACCCTTCCCAATTCACCTCCAACACATGAGTCACCAGCGGTCCATTTGGCGCCTCATGCCTGCCCAACGCATCGTAGCCTTCGCCCAACATCGCTGCCTTCCATCCTGTTCCAGTCAACCACACATCGCCTCCGTTCACCCGAGCAGACGCCTCGACATCCATAGGCCATTGCCCTGCATTGGGAACAAACCACACCCCAGAGGGGGCCTGAGCATGCTGCACCGTGCGTTTGCGAGGAACATCATCCGCTGCAACCAAAAGATTCGAATATGCCGCACACCCCCATAGGACACCGAGACAAAAAATGGAGTTTATTTTGAGCATATCAAACAAATAACGGTCAAAAGACCGTTCCGGTTGCCTGCCTATCGGAGGTTATGTCAACTGTTCAGTCAACAAACGCATTTCAATCACAGGCGACATGCGCTCGTGTAAAATGCGGTAGACGGAATCCGCGATGGGCATGTCGACTTTGAATTCTTGATTCAAGTGAAACGTGCCTTTCGAGCCATTGAACCCCTCCGCCACCATGTTCATTTCCATCATCGCCCCCTTGACACTGTACCCCTTACCGATCATCATGCCCAAGGTTCTGTTTCGGCTGTGGGGGCTGTAGGCTGTGACCAATAAGTCACCGAGGTAGGCACTTTCCTTTACGTCCCGGTCGTGCTCATGCACAGCAGCTAGGAACCGTTTCATTTCCTGTGAGGCATTTGAAATCAGCACGCTCAGAAAGTTATCGCCGTACCCCAAACCCGTTGCAATTCCCGCGCCAATGGCGTAGATGTTTTTCAAGACGGCTGCCAATTCCGCGCCGACAACATCTTCACTTGTTTTGACCCGAATGTAACGCGTAGTCAAGGCCCCCCCGACGGTATCCGCAACGTCTAAATCCGGACAAGCCACCGTTAAATAGCTCAACTTTTCCCTTGCAACCTCCTCTGCATGACATGGTCCAGCGATGAGCCCGATCCGGTCGTAAGGAACGCCAAATTCCTTGTGAAAGTAACGCGCCGGGATGCTATGGTATTCCACCACCATGCCCTTGATGGCGCTGATGATGATTTTATCTTGAAGCCGCTTCGGTTCATATTCCTTCATGGTGACATCCAGGAATCCAGAAGGGATGGCGATGATCAAAATGTCGCAAGCATCGATTACCGATTGCATATCCGTCGAGACGCGCAGTTTTTGATTGTCGAATTCTATGCTTTGGATGTAATTCGGATTGCGACCAAACTCCATAAGGTGTTCGCCGGTTTCCTCTCGACGCACCCACCAATGCAACTCATCCATATTGGTGAGGAGCATTTTGGCGATCGCTGTCGCCCATGATCCACTGCCTATTAAACCGAAACGGGGATTGGAATCCATGCCGCAAATGTAAACGCAACCCGGATACCGCAGTACCAATTCAACGCGCTACCTTTGCAATCGCATCGCAGGCGGCACCGCAGCACAACATTCAAAACATGAGCGACGATCTTCTCAAAAAAGTCATCAGCCACTCGAAAGAGTACGGATTTGTATTTCCCTCAAGCGAAATCTATGACGGCCTTTCCGCTGCCTACGATTATGGTCAACTCGGCTCAGAGCTGAAAAACAACATCAAACAGTACTGGTGGACAGCCATGGTGCGCATGCACGAAAACATTGTGGGCATCGACGCCAGCATCTTCATGCATCCCCTCACGTGGAAAGCGTCCGGGCACGTGGATGCGTTCAATGACCCCCTCATCGACAACAAAGACAGCAAAAAACGTTACCGCGCCGACGTATTAATCGAAGATTATGTGGCCAAAATCGATGCCAAGATCAACAAAGACGTCGTCAAGGCCGCCAAGCGTTTCGGAGATTCATTTGACGAAGCTCAATTCCGCAGCACCAACGGCCGCATTGTCGAGCGCCAAGCACAAATCGACGACGTAAACCGCCGTTTTAAAGAAGCGATGGATGCCGAGGACCTGCCCGCCGTGAAAGCACTGATCGAAGACTTGCAGATTGCGGATCCTGACTCGGGGAGTCGGAATTGGACGGAGGTTCGCCAGTTCAACTTGATGTTCAAAACGGAGCTCGGTGCGGTAAGCGGCGACAGCGGCATCATTTACCTACGTCCTGAGACTGCGCAAGGGATCTTTGTGAATTACCTCAATGTCCAGAAAAGCGGGCGCATGAAGTTGCCTTTTGGGATCGCCCAAATTGGTAAGGCTTTTCGAAACGAAATCATCGCCCGTCAGTTCATCTTTCGCATGCGCGAATTTGAACAAATGGAAATGCAATTCTTCGTGAAGCCAGGCACCCAGAGCGAATGGTATGAATACTGGAAAGCAGCTCGGCTCAAGTGGCACAAAGCGCTGGGATTTGGCGACGGAAAGCATCGCTTTCACGACCACATCAAACTCGCACACTACGCCGAGGCCGCCTCCGATATCGAATTCGACTTCCCGATGGGTTTCAAGGAGCTCGAAGGCGTTCATTCCCGCACCGACTTTGACCTGCGCCAGCACGAAGAGCATAGCGGTCGCAAGCTTCGCTACTTCGATCCAGAGACCCAAGAAAGCTACGTTCCGTTCGTTGTAGAAACCTCCATCGGGCTCGACCGGATGTTCCTCGCAACGTTGAGCGCAGCGTACAACGAAGAGACCCTCGAAGACGGATCACAAAGGACCGTGATGAACATTCCCGCGCCTTTGGCTCCGGTCAAAGCAGCTGTATTGCCTTTGATCAAAAAAGACGGCCTGCCCGAGAAAGCACGGGAAGTTCTCGCCATGCTTCAGATGGACCACAACGTACAGTACGACGAAAAGGACGCCATTGGCCGACGGTACCGCCGGCAAGATGCCATTGGCACGCCCCTTTGCATCACCGTGGACCACGATACGCTAACGGACCAGGCTGTTACCATCCGCGACCGCGATACCATGCAACAAGAACGGGTGGCCATTGTGGACCTCGTCGCACGTGTGAACGAAAAAGTAGGGATGGCCCAATTATTTGCTACTTCATGAACTTGACCGAACTTGACTTTAGTGGCCAACGTGCCTTGATTCGCGTGGATTTTAACGTCCCCTTGAACGACGCCCGTGAGGTCACCGACGACACCCGCATCCGAGCGGCACTTCCAACCATTCAATACGTTCTGGACGCTGGCGGCTCGGTCGTTTTGATGTCACACCTCGGACGACCAAAAGGCCGAGATGAGCAATTTAGCTTACGCCACATCATGCCAACTCTAGAAGGGTTACTCGGACGATCGGTCAAATTTGCACCGGATTGCGTAGAAGACACGGCCCTTGATGTCACGCAATCCCTCAAGCCCGGCGAAGTAGCACTGCTCGAGAATCTGCGATTTCATCCCGAAGAAAAAGGCGGGGACGAATTTTTTGCAGGTCAACTTGCTGAGAACGGCGATGTCTATGTCAATGACGCATTTGGTACCGCCCACCGCGCACATGCTTCCACAGCTGTCATTGCAAAATTCTTCCCTGAGGACAAAGCTTTTGGTCTGTTGCTAGCGAGAGAAATCGATGCACTTGAAAAAGTCCTAGCTCACCCCGAAAAACCCTTGACGGCAATCATTGGCGGTGCGAAGGTCAGTTCCAAACTCGGCATCATAGAACACCTCATCGGACGGGTCGATCGACTCATCGTAGGAGGCGGCATGGCGTACACGTTCGTGCAAGCGAAGGGCGGTTCGATTGGGACAAGTCTGGTCGAAACCGAGCTTCATGCTCAAGCACTGGATATTCTGAAAAAGGCTGAAGCCTCGGGTACGGAATTGTTGCTCCCGCATGATACCCTCGCCGCCGATGCATTTGCTGCGGACGCCCAGACTCAGGTAGTGGCAACGAATGCCATTCCGGACGACTGGATGGGACTGGACATCGGCCCGGAAACAACCGAACGATTTGTCGAGGCCGTGCTCAGCAGCAAGACGGTGTTGTGGAATGGCCCGATGGGTGTCTTCGAAATGGAGGCGTTTGCAGGTGGAACCAACTCAGTTGCTGCAGCACTTGCCGAAGCCACAGCAAACAGCGGTGCGTTTACGTTGATCGGAGGCGGTGACTCCGTCGCAGCGATTAACCAGGCAGGATTAGCTGACCAAGTAAGCTACGTCAGCACCGGTGGTGGAGCAATGCTCGAATATTTGGAAGGAAAAGAATTACCCGGAATAGCGGCCATTCGAGTCTGACGATACATCCAAGGAAATGCGTTGTATAGCACTCATCTATTTCGTTACAAGCAGTGTTTTCGCCTGGACTCAGCAGCGAGTGGAGGTTTTTGAAGACGACCGCATGCTATGGAGCGAAATGATCCTGCATGTGGAGAACGGCGTGGTGCGTCAAGGTCGAGATTGGCGCGGGCAAGTGATCTGGACGACGCTACCCAACAAAATCTTCAAAGGATATTCTACCAGCGTGTTTGACTTGGTCTATTCCGTTCGTGATGGGCAATTGATTCAAGGGGACTCACATTTCAGCGACGCCATCATGTACACGACCGAACGGGATGGTGATGCCATCAAGCTGTTCATCGGTGATAGCACATTCCCGCTTGATTTGGTTTATACGCTCCGGCCTCACGCCTTCAACGAAGGAGTCTATGGTCTCTATAAAGAGGATAGCATGAGCGGGTTTGACCGCATTTCCGTCTTCGGGGCTATGCCAACAGCGGTCGAATTATTCGCCCTGCTCTTGGCGCAAGGTTTGTTGTAATGTCTTGAGGAAATGGCCCTTAAGCCACCAGCTCAACCGCCTCAACTTGGAACTCGAATTGTTCCATGATCTGGTTTGCTAAAAGCTTTTCACATGCCAACTTCACTTGCTCTTCAGCCTCGGCTAGATTCGCGGCTTCCACTTCCAGGGTGATGTGTTTTCCGATGCGCACATTGCCAATGTTGGCCAGTCCGATGTTGTGCATGTTGCTGGAAACCGCCTTCCCTTGGGGGTCCAACAGGGCCGGTAACGGCATGATATCAATGGCAGCGCGAAATGTCATATTACTGTGGTTGTTTTGAGTGACGTTGGATGTAACATCCTCCCATCGCGTACAAAAGTAACGCGGCAAGCATTCCCAACCCGAGCGCACGGCCAAAAAATACTGCAAGCAATCCAACCGCCACCATGCCTGACAAAAACACCACGCGTTTTCGGTCGAAATCTTTGTTTTTACCCCATCCTTTCAAGTCCAACATGGGCCGACGACTCACCATCCACCAAGGAATCAATGTGCTTCCTATCGCAATAGCCCCAACGACCGTTACCAATCCCCCCGTTCCATATAGGCCCCAAGAACCGTACATCTCATACTGTGCGCCAACCAACAAAATGCCAATCCACCAAAGCGCTCCTGCCGGTGCAGGCATCCCGCTGAAACCACTCGTGTATTCTCCGGCTGAGGCTTCCACGTTAAAACGAGCCAATCGATACGTCGCAGCCATCGCCATTGTCAATGGCAAAAACTTCAGCACTGCAGGAATCGCCGGTGTCCAAGCATGCAAGCACATGACCCCAACAACTGCCGGTGTTACGCCACTCGTTACCGCGTCTGCGATGCTATCAAGTTGTGTGCCCATCGCTCCATCCGAACCCGCCCAGCGCGCCGCAATGCCGTCAAATAAATCGAAGATCTGCCCGAGCAACCAGATGCCCGCCAAGGTCAACATGCCCCAGCCTTTCCACTCCTGGGACAAGGCTCCAAATTCATGGAGCGGTTCAATTACTGTGGCCCCAAAAGGCCAGATGAACAAACCAATAATGACCAGCACGCCACAAAGGAGATTACCCATTGTCAAGGCATTGGCCACGTATTTTTTCGCGTTCATGGTGCGAATGTACATTTCCCCGGTTTGACATGTAACCTTGGCCCAATCCTTTTCGTATATTTGCGGACCCGACATGATTTTGTCGGGATTATTGGTCCGATGGCCGAGTGGCTAGGCTCAGCTCTGCAAAAGCTGCTACAGCGGTTCGAATCCGCTTCGGACCTCAACGATTAAAAAGAAAGCCCCGTTATCATTGCGATAGCGGGGCTTTTTTGATTTTGTGTGCTTACCCCGTGCTTACATGTTGTGAACTTGATGGAATTTGGAGCTAGTTGCAATTGAGGCGGTAGTTTGACAGAAACGAGGCGTCATTCATGTCTCAACCTTTCTTGCTTGTTAGAATCTCCGATACATTCGCTTCGATGGTGTCGCACAATGCATTGAGAGGCAAATCGT
>Ga0209631_10000316_pt1 | contig 64042 bp, 57 predicted proteins | sample COG_08_FD_184752 | JGI IMG/M metagenome (GOLD analysis project Ga0209631, IMG submission 184752) | Pelagic Microbial community sample from North Sea - COGITO 998_met_08 (SPAdes) (version 2) | ecosystem: Environmental > Aquatic > Marine > Neritic zone/Coastal water | place: Helgoland, sampling... | reverse complement strand
ATTCGGCGCGCACCACGGTGTCCAACACGTAATAGATTTACCGGACCGCAGTTCAATGTGGCGGCCCAGGCGCACGAACGCCATCAGAAACTCCCATTCCCCCTCCCAAACACACTTAAACATGTCGAGAGGTATGGCGAAGCCTGTGTGAAACAGAATCAAATCTTTCCAGTGGCGATGACAATGTTTGTGTGCAGTGTGCAATGCTGCTCTCGGTCGCACGTCGCAAAACGCGGCAACATGTGACCAAGAATCGTCCATACGATACAGTATTGTAAACTTATATACATTGTGAATTTTATTTTTGAGCACTGTAACATTATTAATAAAAAAACAGAATCAAATCTTTCCAGTGGCGATGACAATGTTTATGTACAGTGTGCAATGCTGCTTATATAGGTGTGGCTTTCTCTACATTCCAAATACTTAAATCCCCAAATACTTTTTTTATATATGTTTAAAAAAAAGTATTTACTCGTTTGTTGAATAATATAAATGACGAAATATGGCAAAAATATTTTTGTGATGACCGGCGCCTTTCTGACGATTCTATTGTTGATTGTGGCACGAAATCATCCGCCTTCCAAACGCAAAATCAAAGAAATCTGGCATGGGCACGTGCACTGGGAGCAGGAATCGAACACGACGACGATGTTGCGGTCTTCGGCGCCTGACACTATTATTGATACAACAGTACCAACGATGAAGAAAATTGACATTAAGATGGCTGTTATTGTACTTACTGCTCGGAATTATAAAGAACGTCGTGAAGTAATTCGTAAGACATGGGGTAGAGGCCATTCGAATGTGTTTTTCGTAGTTGGAAAACATTGTCCATATAAACCAGACCAGCGCAAACCTTGGGTGTGCGAACCTATAAATCAAAATATGCAAATCGACTTGGATTACAATTCTCGTGAAGAAATACTGACACGCGAATTAAACAATAAACCAGATGTAATTGTCGTGGATATGTTTGATGTATACCGAAACTTGGCCGAAAAACTTAAATTGGCTTATTTATGGATTATCGAAAACACAGAGGCAAAGTATGTTTTAAAAATGGACGACGATTCTTTTGCACGTGTGGATTCTGTACAACATTGGTTGATGAATCGCGTAAATCCACCCAAATACGAAATAATTGCAGGTAAATTTAATACGGGCCACCCTGTTCGCCATGGCAAATGGGCAGAAACAAAATACAAGCCTAACGAATACCCACCATGGCCTAGTGGTTCAGGTCATATAGTTTCTCGTCCTGTTATAAAGTATATGCACGATAATATCGATACTTGGGTATCGTATCAGGGCGAAGATACGTCTATGGGTATTTGGATGGAAAATGTAAGACCACAAATGAACGTCCATCGGACTTCAAGTGAACATTTCATCACACATTCTGGCGATTGTCACAACACAAATAAGTTTGTCATAGGCCATTCAATTTCACCGCAGAAAATGCGAGAATGTTATACAACGATGGACGAATTTAAACATGTTAACAAAAATGTGAATAAAGTTATAATCTCTGGAAAGGAAATAGTGTATGATTTTCCAAAGATTATAACAACATGGTCAGGAATTGTCTTCGGAATTTTATCCGGGGGTAAAGGCAGTTTTGAAAAGCGTCAATCAATAAGAGATACTTGGTGTTTAAAACAAAATTGTTTATTTATTGTCGCTGGGTCTTTCGAAGATATTAAACAAGAATACGAAGAAAACCAAGATATTCTATGGTTAAATATTCCCGAAGGATATTTAACACTTACTTACAAGACACAAGTGTTTATGCATGCTGTTCAAACAAACATCGACAAACTTGCATATGCATTAAAGACAGATGATGATAGTTTTATTTTTGTTGAACGTTTGAAGAAAGAATTAACAAAAACAAAACCAGATTATTGGGGGCGTATATTTCAGAATGTGGCACCTATTCGTAACCCTAACCATAAATGGTATATATCTTTAGAAAAGTATCCTGATAAATATTTTCCCGATTATTGTTCAGGTGCGGGTTATGCGTTATCAACATCTTTTTTAACGTGTGCAGTGGCAAAGCTTGAAACAATGCCTTTTATGAAATGGGAGGATGTAGCCACTGGTATGTTAGCAAAACGTTGTAATATACCTGTTCATAACGCAGGTAAAAAAGTTCACAATTACCCCAGTAACTCTGCAGACACGAGTGGAGTCATTATTCAACACTATGTAACAACGAAAGAAGAGATGATTCGTTACCATAATTCTGAAGTATTTGTTGTAGAAAAAAATCTACATTGAAAATAGAATCAAGATACAACATCGTTTGTTTAATATTCATTCATAAAAATTTATAATTATTTTTTTAAAAGCATACGTGCGTCTACGTCGTTATCAATCTCTATTTCGCGGAATTCGAAGCATTCTATGAACCACCGTTGGTACTCACCGCTCTCGACATAGGTGTGGCTTTCTCGACATCGGCCGGGCCGTCAACCGGCGGTCGCTTTTTTTTTGCATAATATACATAGAAGAATGACGCAATCGCTGACGTTTGGAGGCCTATAAAGTTTATGAAGCTGAATTTGTACGTTGGGTCGAACAATCCCATGCATACGATGAGGCCCATCACAGCGGATTTGGTGGAACCGGCGACGGCAAGCGTGAGTGCGTCGTTCTTTTCGATAACCCAAGATGCGCCGTAGTTGATGCAAATGCCTAATGCAATAGAAGCAAACAAGCACACTTGGAACGCCGTGGCGTTCCACATGGAAAAGTCAGTTGGATTAAAATCGAAGCACAAGAAACTTGATATTATGATAGATGCCACGGAAGAAAAGAATAAAATAGTTTCTTTTTCTACGCCGTCGTCCATCGCCTTTTTTGCGGCGATTTGGGACGCAGCGGTGAACAAGTTGTTGGTCATGGCGAATAAATATCCACGTGCGTCAAACGCGAGGTCGTCCAGTGCAGCTACGAAAGACCCCCCAACCATGACGACGATAGATATGATGACTGGACGTGTTGATTTTTGGTTCAGAAACCACCATTGTGCAATGAGTGTCATCATAATAGATACCCGTCTTAATGCGGTAAACATGGCAATGTTGAGAGTTCCCGCTGCGTTCAACCCACAGAAAATATTGGCGACGTTGAGAACACTGACCATAATGACTCTGGTGTCGGCTTTTTGCTTCAGTTTGAATCTGAAAAAGAAAGCAGATACCAAAGATTGCCAAAACATGAGGAATGGAACGGATGGAAATTGAAACCGTGTCAGTATAATCTTATTGAAAATAACAATCATGAAAGAACTCGCCATGTAGAGTATAATGGACGGCCAATGCATTGCGAATAGTCAACGAATGTTAAAATAAGTACGTGGATGTTTTTATTGGATTTAATTATGACCACACGTAATGATAACACCAGTTGCAAGCTGTATATTTGTTACTTTTGTGACTTTCGAAATCTGTAAAAAAATATTCAAATAAATTATCAATCACTTTCTATTGATGCATCGGATTCTAATTCGTATTCTTCAATGTCTCCAAAATCCTCTTCCTGGTCAACTTGTGTCCCCTTTGTGTATTCTTCTCCATCGGATATCCTTTTTTGTGGCTGAAAATATCGCCAAAGGACTAGGGCTGCGACCATCGATACGAAACACACGCCAAATGCAACCTGTAACGTCATGTGTTTCTTATTCAGCAGTACGATAACTACGAACACGTTTAGCGGTATTCTATAGATGTTCATGACTGTTGTCCTGTGTTCGTTTGGGATGTATGTTGCCCTCAACGACCCGAAAGTTGGGAACATGAGCCCGCACATGAGTTCGAACAAGACAAAAGATACAAATGTGACGGTTCGGTTACCGATGTTCGTTGTAATGAGCGCCATTAGCACTGCAGATATGCTGAAAATCCAATAGGGTATATTTTCGATATGTCGAGAAACTTGTTTAAAAATGGCCGAACCCATCGAAATCATGACCATGAATATGGCAAACACGAGACCGTACGGTACATCATCACTTGTTGCGTCCATCGCAGGAGTCCACAGATACACAAACGTGTACATGGCTCCCAAAAACAATGATTGGGCGATGCCAAGAATCCACAAGTTATTATTCATACTATCAAGTCCTTCTTGAAATGCGACGATTAGATTTTTTTTTTGATGCGGCGAGTCTTGTTCCCAGAAACGCCAACAGAGAATGAACCCGGTTGTTAATGGCGAGATTGCGACCATAAACGGTGCCAGATAACCGTATTTGTCGGCACATAATTGGGCAACCAGGCCGGCGACAATGGCGGAACCAGAGTTGCATAAAGTGGCTTTGGCAAACGTATCGTCCAACATTTTTTTTGGAAAGTTCAGGCGGTGATGTTCGGAAACCATCCAACTTTCGAGCGTGGTTGTAAGTAGAGATGTACCGATACCGCTCAAAATACGCCCGAGCAATAAAATGCGGAAATTGGGAAACGGTTTGCACAAAGCAGATGCAATGTATACGACGAAATACATTAGTGCACATTTTTTGCGGCCGAACAAGTCCGCCAATGTACCGACGAATGGCCCAGATATGCCTGATGCACCGAATCCAGCAATAAAAAGAAGCGATATGTCATTTTCTGAAAGGTTGTAAGATTCGTAAAGAGCATAGACGTAGGGGCCTTTCAACCAATCTGCGAAATAAGCTAACGTGTAAACTACGAGATAATGACGTTGAAAAATGATTTGGGTGTAATCATTTTGTATACCGCTTTTGTAATGCATACATGTAGATATGATAGAAATACAGAGTGAGAACCAGAATGTAATCCAATAAAAATCCATATGTACATAACAAATCATACTTAAGTAGGCGAGTAGGTATTAAAGTGGATTCTATTGGCTGGGATTCCTCACAATGCAATACACATTTCGAAATATGTGTATATACATGACAGATGAATAACAACTATATAATGAGTAGTCGGTCACATTTTTTTATACTAACGTTTTGTTGGTTAAGTATTATGCTTGTTTTTATCGCAAGGCATCATAAATCCAACAAAATACACATTTCAAAAATATTTCATGGTCGAGTCTATTGGGTCAACGGCAACACATCAATGTTGCGTTCCAAAACCTTGTTGCATAACACTAATTCATCATTACGATTGCCCGACACATACATTGAACCGGAATTCAATAAAATGCCGACAAAAACGTCAGAACCAATTTCGAACTCCAAAGAGCCTAAACCTGAGCCAAAACTTGCACCCAAGCCGAAACCCAACCCAAACCCCAATATAGTCATACAGCCTGATAACAAACGCGTGCAACACCAAGGAAAAATGCCGATTCCGGAATTCATTCATATTACCAAAACAGGCGGCACGGCTGTAGAAATGGCCGGGGCAAAGTACGGCATTTCGTGGAGCTCGTGCCACACTACACGGAAGGTCATTCGAAACAAGTTGAGATGTCCAGAGTCTGAAGATTTGTGGGATTTGAAAATACCTTATGGTACCCCAAAACAACATACACTGACAAAGTATTTAATTACGTCCGTGCTAAAAGGCAAAAAAACGTTCACTGTTGTTCGTAACCCGTACACGCGCATGGTCAGTGAATATTACTGTCCATGGTCAGGATATAAAGGAAAGGGAAAGAATAACCCCGTACAGATGAACACATGGCTTCGTAAGCAAATGGAAAACCAAAAGGGACAGTACAAAGACCTCGGTGGTCACTTTACACCACAATACATGTACGTGTACGATGACGACAAACAAATCGTAGACACAGTGTTGCATTTTGAGCATTTAAAGACGGAATTTGAAAATTTTATGCGCCAAGAAGGGTTGCCTGTCCGCCTACTGCCCAAACCGGTAAACGTTGCTACAAGTTCGGCTTTAACTGTAGACGATTTAGACGAAAAAACCATCGCCATGATTCATGAGGTGTACGCGAAAGATTTTGAGTTATTGGGATACACCATCAATAAGCCAAAAAAAATGACCATAAAGTCTCCAATGATTGACGAGTCGCCAACGATTGGCGACCCGGATAATGCGCATCAGTTTAACAAAACCAAAGTTTCAAAGGAAGCGGTGGATTTTATAGTTATTGGAGTTCAAAAGGGTGGGACGTCTTCCATTATTGCATACTTGAATCAACATCCTGATGTTTACATCTATCCTCATGAAATTCATTTTTTTGACAAGTATTATGATAAAGGAATACAATGGTATGAGAAGCACTTTGAATCTGAGAAACGAATAAGAGGAGAAAAAACTCCCATATATTGTTATGACAAAAAAAGTATCGATAGAATACATTCACATTATCCCAATGTGAAATTAATCATGCTTTTAAGAGAACCAATACAGCGAGCATATTCGCAATGGAATATGTGTCAAGCAAGAAAAACGCATCCACTTAAGAACGTTCCATTTAAAAAAGTCATACAAAATGATTTGACGAAAAAGGATTTAGTGATTCGAGAAACAGATATCTTACAAAGAGGATATTACGATGACCAGATAGAGTACATTTTAAGCAAATTTGACAGGAAGAATCTATATATCGGCATTTCCGAAGAAATCAAAGCAAATAAAAATGCCGAATATGCAAAAATATTCAACTTTTTAGGTGTACATTTGCCCGACGAGTTCAATACCAATGTCGATAGACACATAATAAAATATAGAACACCAATAAACGATGATATGAAGCAGCTATTGTACAACATTTATGAACCACATATAAGTCGCACATATGCCATGTTAGGTAGGAAAATAGATTTTTGGGAAAAATATTACACACAGGCTAGGATTAGACCGCAAAACAATTTTAATCTTTCAAAACCAATGGTGGTCATACATGTTGGGAAAACTGGGGGTTCCACAACATCAGAATCTTTAAAAGGCGCCGGAATTAAATTCAAACAGTTACATACTGGGCGGAGTATTACAATGCGTTCAAAGATACGTAACGGCGATTTCGGTCTCATTGTTATAAATATTCGTGACCCGATTTCACGGACAATTTCCGCGTACAATTGGAAACACCCCAGAAATTGTAAAACGAACCCCATGTGCACATGGCGTGATAATAAATACGAAACGCAATTCTACGACTGCTTCCCCAATATCCACGCACTTTTTTATAATAATGGTACCGCGGTTTGTGCCAAACTATTTGAAAATGTATTTGTCACTGGTACTCGTATTATTGGACACATCTCAAGAGGGTTGGACTGGTATCTGAATGATTTGGATATTTTCAACCACCGGTTTACTTTGGTGCGCCAAGAGCATATGGGCGAAGACATGTCATGTTTAATGCAAAGTTTGGGACATGCGTATGTCCCAATGGCTGTCCGTAGCAATTACGCAAACGGCTACAAAAAAGAATACCCAACATCAGAAGAATTACTTCAATTGAAATCGCTTCCTATTATCAAAAAGGAAATGGAATGGTATAAAAAGTTATTGAAAGCGAACACACCTTGTATAATGCCACCATCACCAAGTCAAATTTAGCTACACAGGAACACCCATTTGATATCAAATAAAATCCGATATTTTTTTTAGCTTAGAAAAAGTATATAATATAAATGACTGATATATATCCGTGGTATGGAGAAAACGTTTCTGTGGGGTATCATATTATTTTGTCTTTGTATTGTTTTGATAAGTGTGTCATCTTTGCACGAAGATTCCACAGCTGGACGAAAAATTAAACAAGTGTGGCATGGGCGCATTTTCTGGGAAAACAGCGTTAAAAAAGATAATTTGCGAACAGCTGCGTCATCCAATGGTCATAAACAGAACAAGAATGTGTGTAATTCTTACGTGTACGGTAGCACTACTGGGCACTCATTACATGTGTGTTTTGAACAAGTTGTCATCTCCAACAAAAGTATAAAATATATATTTCCGAATGACATAAAATTGTGGTCAGGTATCGTGTACGGCATTGTATCCGGTGGAATGAATGGTAAATTAAAACGCCAACACATTAGAGACACATGGTGTAAAGGCCAACAGTGTTTATTCGTTGTATACGGGCCATTCGAAGGAATTCGCGATGAATATGAAAAAAATGCGGACATGTTGTGGTTGGACATAGACGACTCGTCTGATGATACATATATAATACCGTATCAGTCGCAAGTGTTCATGCATGTTATGAATACCCAAGTTTCGAAATTGACATATGCTTTTAAGACCTATGATGATTATTACGTATCGACAAGTAAAATAGAAGAAGAATTATTCACAAAAAGGCCTGAATATTGGGGTAAAGTGCATTATTCAGCTCAAGTTGAAAGAAACCCGTTATCGCAATGGTTTTTGACCAAAGAACAATACTCACCGGAAACATATCCCGACTATTGTGGTAGTTTAGCCTATGCAATGTCAAAATCATTTTTATCATGTGCATCATCAAATTTAAACACACTCGAATTTATGCCATGGGAAGATGTTGCTTCGGGAATTCTTGCGCAAAAGTGCAATGTTAAACCTGTAGATTCCACAGGGAAATTCATGAAGAGTGTCGTTATTAGTTACAAACAGAAAAAAACGGAAGAAAAGAAAGCAAAACAGCAACAAGAGGAAGAAGATAAAAAAGGGGAAGAAGAGCAAGCAAAAAAGGTTGTGGAAAACAAGCATTATAATTCTGAGATGCAACATGCAAATTTGGAAAAAATCAACAACGCACATTTTAAAAAATCAAACTTGTTATTCACAAGCGCTGGCGATTTATCGAATGTCAATCAATGGGCCATTCATTCACGAAAATATGATATTATAGTTGTATATTACGGCGAAAGGGAAATATTCGAATACGAAGATGACGTGGACTTGGTTTTGTACCATAAAGGTGTTAAATTTGAAAATTTAAAATGGTTTCTTCAACACGCGGACGTCTCACATTACGACAACATTGCAGTTTTTGATGATGACATTGAAATAACGACGAATGATATGAACAGGTTGTTCGAAGTTCCTAACAAATACGGAAACGTCAAAATATGGGGCCCTACGTTTTCAAAATATACACCGGAACGAGGATGGTATAATTCCCTTATGACGTTGAAAAATAGTGAAATTCGTTATGTAGAATTTATAGAAATGGGAACAGTGCTCTTCACCAGGCAACAAATTTTGAATTTCATGGATGTATTTGACACTTCTCTGAAAGGTTGGGGGACAGATACGTGGTTTTCGTATTTGTGTAATCAAGACAAATTTTGTAATATAGCGCTTATGGATAATATAGATGCGCATGCGCCATTAATCAGAATCGATGGCACTAGAGAGATTGACAAAGTTCAAAGTATGGAGAAACAACACAATCGTTGGGTGGAATTGTCAAAAAAAAGAAGTATTCCACCTAAAGTGCCACGTTCTGCCATGAAAATGTACTTTGACATTCCAAAAATACGAAGACACGATAAAATCATCCGCGACCCAATGAAAACACCCTTGGTTGTTGAACAATACAACTTAATTCTTTTTATTATCCCAGGCAATAACAATAGCTTTGTCATCGAGTTAGTGCAAAAACTGATGCAAAATGCCGAATTAAAGTACTTGTCAGACTACACCGACGAAGCAGCGACATACATGATGACCGATGACACATGGACTCGTGCAGTGTTTCTGAGGCATCCATACGAACGTCTTTTAAACATATATCTCACCAAATACGACTACATACTTTCAAAGTGTGGTAACGAGGAGTTTGCATTTCCTGAATTTGTTAGTCTATTAGATACATGTTCAGACCCACTTTGGTCACCACAAGAATACTCCATAGACCACAAATGGTGGAAATATATCAATTTCAAAGGACGTATGAAAGATATAGACAAATATGTAAACAAACTATTGAAAAAACTTAACATAACAGGCTACAATAGCGAAAGTTGGCCCGGTGGTCACGTGTATGGAAAATACGGGTACGAAAATGCCATGAATGATTGGCCGAAGTTCTACGATTATAATTTAAAAGTGAAAGTAGGAGGTTTATTCCAAGCTGACTTGGAATTGTACAGTCCAGAACAAAAGTCAAGTACCTCTTCGAAGGTTGCAATACTACCTGAATGTTCGATTGTTGCAGATTGTGTCGCCACAACTGATATTATTTATGAAGGTGAAGGTATATTTCAAACGTTGTGGAGAAATGAAAAAAAGGTAATCGGAGGAGATGAATTCTGGATTGGAAATCCAGATACTGGGATTGTGTTACAAACGATTGATTTACAAAACGGAAAATACAAGCTATTGTGTGAATCTCCATCCGATTCATTTGAAACTTTTGATGTGTGGTTGCAATATACTTGTGGAATGGGCATGGTAGAGCCACCTGCAAAAAGAAACTGCGCTAACAGTGGTGCTGTCAATAAGAAATTCTCATTGGAAGCCAAATGTGTATCTCAAGGATACGTTGCTACAGATACGTCAAAAATAAAATTATCAAACAAATTATACGTGATGGGTGGTACACTGCTTCATGATTTCGTACGCAGAGCTGGCGTAGCCCGTTACGATAACACACAGAGTGTAGAAATTGATATCAACCTCGATTTGGATACATTGTCATTATACTTTACACGAATTTTGAGACAAGTGTTGCCTAAAAACGAAGAAGGCTGGCTTATGTTAGGTTGTGATGGGTTAGACTTATTAATCGAAAAACAAGATGTGCATTTCGAAAATCATAGGAATGGTATGATTCAATTGTTTGAAATGCTTGCAAAAGAGTATCCTAAGCTTCGTATTTTGTGGAAAGGATTAAACGCTGTCCATTCTCACCTGCTTAAATGCGAGCATGATAGAAACACAGCATCGTGTCTAGCCCAACACAAATACATGAGCTCTGGGCGCGCAAAAGTATTACGAGATGTTGAGAAACAAGTTTGCGAGGACACTGGAGTTTTTTACATAGATTTATATGATTTTTCCTACGAAAACGCAAAAATGTTACGAGCAAACGATGGAATTCGCTACACAGATGCGGCAAACGATATGATGTGGAATATTCAGTTCGAATAAATAAATTAAATGTAGTTTTTTTTAATCTTTACGTTGGCCTTTCTCTAATTCTACTAAGTCTTCCTTGTCGTGTTGTGGTATCTTGACGTAATTGTCAGGATATGAGAGTTGTAGTCTTGTTTTGGCGAACAGTGCCAATGTCACAATCGTAACACCTACAATAGTATTCATATTCAACTTATGTCCAAATATCAGACACGACGTCACCAATGCGAATGCCTGTCTAGATGTCATCACCATAGAAAATGCCACCGCACCATGTTTTTCAATGGTTTTGAATATAAACCATTGACCTAATATTGCTGGAAATGACAAAGCACAAGCATGTAATACGAATTCTGGGTGACGCACTCCGAAATGAAAAGCTGCGTTAATTTGGCCAGAGGTAACGACCATGATACCTGTCAATAAGGCCGAACACAAGTTTACACCTTGCATCATTTCCAGAGGTGGTGTCTCATATTTCTTAAACACATAAGATTGCCATTGTGATGTCAAAGCATCTGCCATAACATATACCAGCATAAGACCAATGCCAACGAAACTTTGTTCCTGTGACCCTTTGTGCCTCGATATCACTGTTAAACTAACGCCAATTGCCATTACAAGTGCAAGTACGTAAGCGTGCGGTTTGTATTTTTTACGGAAAAAATACTTACCCACAAATAATACCGGAATAAGCTTTAAAGACTTGAAAACAACGACCACGGGGAATATTGTACTTTTTAAAGCATTGTATTGGCACACTGAGGATATTATATTCGTAATAGAAGCCACTGAAAACATTTTGAATGGCGTTGACGCTTTTTTTACAAAATAGGTTGCAAACAAAGCCGCAAAACCCCTGTTGACAAAGACTAGCACCGCTGGATACTCGAAACTTTCATCACCATACTTGAAAGACATGATTCGTTCTTGTGCAACACCCCAAATTAGATAACATGAGAGCAAAGCGATTGCGCACAGTGCGAAACTGACATGTTTACTCTCGTAATGTTCTCGTACAACCAGTTTTTTTTGTGGGTACATAAAAATACACAACCATGCGATACATACCAGGCTTAATTGAAACAAATCCGACCTCATCATAGTTGATATTTTGAACCATTGGAGATTCATTTCAATGGATGCGAACACGCCTTCTGTTTGTAGATTTGTCGTGTAGTCAAATTGCTTACCATCCGTCCATTGAACAAAAGTTCCGTTGACAGCTTGCATGACAGCATCTGCCGCACATATGTCCCAAGTTTTGATTTTTGTCACATGCATGTATGCTTTTGCGCGACCTGATAAAACTTCTACGATTTTGTATCCAGAGCCACCCGCAGACTCTATAGAATATCCGTGTACGATAGATGCAACTTCTCCTGCGTGCGAACGCGACACTATAACTTTTTCCGGGGCATATATTTGTTTGTGCTGAGATACAATAAGTTCGCTCTCAGACGCTATCCAAGTTTCGTTTCTAAATGGGAAATGTATAATACCAGCTTTGGGCCTGCCATTCTCAGTTAAACATGCCATAATTGTCACATATTGTGTAAGTCCTTCTGTATATTCTTGTGTTGCGTCCAGAGGGTCAACCCAAGTCACTAAATTGGGCAATTTCTTTTTGTACCAATGCGAACTCCACGTTTCTTCAGATATAATAGGGGTCATGTCCCAATTTGACGTCAAAATGTTACTGCTTTCGATGTCCGCGTTAGTTACAGGAGATTTGTCATCTTTAATGGATGATTTGCGATATCCACCCCTTACAATATCAGCTGCTCTTTCTATGCGTATCATCATCGTTGATATCCATTTCGAATGTTTTATATCTTTGTTAGATTTCAAAGTATATTTCGAATGACAATATTTGCTTGTTGGAATGTGGGCGTTCAAAATATCATCTTTGTACATCTCACGCAAAACCTTGCATGCCTTTTCTGAAAAGTAAACCTCTTTAACAGGCTTTTTATTTGCAACTACTATCCCAGCATCACCTTGTGTAAGTTTAACAGTTAAAGGTATGTTTTCAAGATTATACGCATCTAACATTTCAGACCAGTCGTTTTGAAGATTGGAAAAACGCAAATATATGGGGTTTTCAAGTCCGTTTAACCATAGGCTCTGTGGGGAGTAAGTCCATTTTAGTTTGAATTTAACCCCATCTATCAAGTGTTGGCGATTATTAATCTCACCTTCCACCATATTTCTCAAATCATTTCCGGGTGGGTTACTCAACGCTTCTGCCCAGTCGTTTGGAGTCGTTAGACCATTGTCAATGATTCGTTTTATTTGTAGCTCGTGACCATATTCTTTGATTGCGTGGTTGACCGCACTCGCGAAATGTTCAAAAGGGTCACGTACAACGACTACTGCTCTGTCTTTGTCGACACACTTTGCTCCACCAGGGTGTTCACAAATACGTATGGGCAGATTGTTGTTTTTAATTATTCTTGTTATAGATGTTCCGGCATTTTTGGGTATGTGTACAAAACACAATGGTCTTCTGTCATTATTTTTTGTTGGCATGATTATATTCGATTCCTTAGTATTTTTCAAGTATTTTTTCATTGTTTCTTCACATCGTTCCATCTGAATACCGTTCTTTGCAAAAAATGCGTACTCCGCTTTTGAAGCGTCGCATATCTGTTGTAAATATTTTTTATCAAGTACAATGGTACCAATGTGCTTCTTTTTGTTGACGTTTTTGTCTCTTTTGACTTGCAGTGGATACGGATATTTATATTTATCCTGCGATATATCATTCAAAATACTTGGTTCTCCAACAATATACTTCGTATTTAACCCTATACATTGTTCCAAAACAAATTGTTGTTGTTGGAAATGACTGTTCACTTCTCTTTGGTCTGAAATACTTAATGTTGATATTTTCAACAACGCATTGCTGTATTCTTCGAAATCTACACAGAATTTATTGTTGTCTGGCATATGAGCTGATTTTAGAAGGTCTTTCCTAAACCTCGATTTACCTCCCTCTACCACGTTGCTTACACATGCTAGCGATGTTTGCTGTGTTTCACAACATGATAGTTTACTGTAAAATGCTGAGATATATCGCTCTAATGGGTTTCTAGTAATTAAATACACTTCATCGAAGTTGTTGTGACCAAATGTATTATACATTCGATTCCAAGAATAAACCTTTGGACTAGACCATATTTTAAAATCATGAACCCACGGGCCACCAAGGGGTGGTACATACGGGGTTTTGAATAAAGAGCTGTAAATCGCGTTAAATGCGGATGAAGAACCACATTTAGCACAAATACACACCCCGTAGCTATGACGATTACCATTCGAGTCCGGTTCCGATACATAAGCAAATCGCGTCGTGTCCGCTTTCGTACAAACGAACTGAACATACACGACGAATACACATAAACACAAATTCAAAAGCATCGTTATATTATCAGTTAATATAACTTAAGTAGTTTTATTCGTTATTTTTTGGGGTTTCGAACCTTGACGTTAATTCTTCTTTCGTTAAAAACATAATGGTAACGTACGGACACATACGCGTTAAAGTTGCAGGAAGGCCTCTATACAGCGAAAGCATCCCATGTTTGCGTACCAGTGATAAAATTGAAGGTATCTGAGGGGTTGAAACAAGACCGGACATTCTCCATGTTTTTACCACGTCCATCGGATTCGAAATAATAGACGTACATATTCCTGCACTTATTGAAGACAAAATATCAACAGGGCCTTCAAAGTTTGAAGCAATCAAACATTCTTTTGTGTGATAGAACGAAGTTATTTGACTAGACGTAACTATAGACGCGCGTATAATTGTAGGTGCACCGCCGCGCCAATAATCGAATATGTTTTTTTTCACCAATGTACCGACTTGTGCTTGTTTACGAACTTTAGCCAAGTCGAAAGGAGTTGCAGCAAATGCGCCTACAGCGCCGACAAACGCACCCTTGGACATTTTTTCAAACAAAGACAACTTTCTTTTAGGGCCTATTGTATCGTAAAGACCGAACCGAATTCCAGAATAAAACACTTGACGTTTCAGTGCGTCTGGCAAACCAGAAAACAGATTTTTATAGGAGATGGTGGGCGACATCTGTTTCCGGACTTTAATCACATCCAATGGGTGTGTTCCCAGTGTTGCCATCATTGCGGCTGTTGCACCACATATAAAGGATTCCATTCAATCACGTAATAATAAGTATATATATACTCATACTTATAAAATTAATGGTTTTAAGAGGCACAAAAACGAAGGGCAACCCTGTACAAAATTTGGTATACGGAGGCATTGCAGGTGCGTTTTCTAGAACGGTAGTTGCACCGCTTGACCGTGTAAAAATACTTATGCAAACAACATCTACGCGCCAAAATCTATCACAAATGTTTCTAAAAGTTGTCAAAACGGAAGGTGTTCAAAGTTTGTGGAAGGGAAATGTTTTAAATTGCAGTAGAATATTCCCATACTCAGCTCTTCAATTTGCGACATATGACATGTGCAAGGCAACACAGTTTGAAGAACCTTTAACAGTACCTCAGCGCTTAATATGTGGTTCAGTTGCTGGATTTGTTGCAACAACGGCGACACATCCTATTGACGTGATTCGACACAGACTGTTGCTACAAAATAACATACATACTTTTCATGAAGCTACAAAAAGTATCCTCTCCGAAAAGGGCACCCGTTCCCTGTTCAAAGGGTATGGTTCAACCATTTCCGGTCTAGTGCCATTCATAGCTGTAAATTTTTGCGCGTTTGATACGCTTAAAACCCACCTACAATGGACGTCAACGCCCGGTATTCTATGTTTAGGTGCAGCTTCGGCTTTAATAAGTCAGAGTATTTGTTATCCGTTAGATACCGTGCGGCGAAGAATGCAAATAAAAGGCACACCTTACAAGCATGGTTTCGATGCCTTTTGGAATATCATAACAAAAGAAGGCGTGATTAAACTATACTCCGGAATATCTGCGAATGCGTTAAAAATCGTACCAAACAGTAGTATCCGTTTCATGGTCTACGAATTGTGCAGACGGTCTTTGGATTTTTAAGGCGGGCGTATTCGAATATATAGGCATTCATTCAACGAAAATACCATCATGCTTAGTAGACTGTTTAAACGCACATTCAGTTCTGTAAAATTTTCGGAGGGAGTTCATCACACCTTGACTCCTCGACAATTATGCGATTTTGAATGCATTGCGAACGATTCGTTCAAACCTCTACAAACATTTCTAAATGAAAAGGATTACAAGTCTGTTGTAGACCACAGTCGTTTGGATAATGGTGCGTTGTGGCCCATGCCCATTGTGTTAGATATACCCGCAGACACCAAACAGCAACTTGAATCATCCGGACAACCGCTCTTGTTACGCGATTCTCAATTCAACATTCTTGCAAAAATGGACGTCACTGATATTTTTGAACCAGATTATACACTCGAAGCACAAAAAGTTTTTGGCGGCGACCCGGAACACCCAGCCATACAGTATAAACAGGAAAAATATTGCGTGTCTGGTGATTTACATGTACACCAATTACCATTGCATCACGATTATACACATTTACGAATGTCTCCAGACGATATGAAGCTCCCTGAAGGGCCAGTCGTCGCTTTTCAGACGAGAAATCCCATGCACAGGGCACATATGGAATTGGCCAGTAGAGCAGCGGCTTCTGTGGGTGGCACAGCGCTTATTCATCCAGTTGTAGGACTGACCAAAGCGGGCGACATCGATTATCACACGCGTATCAAATGCTATCAAGAAATTATTGAAGATGGAAATCTACTAGGACAGCCTGCTATGCTGTCGCTGTTGCCATTGGCTATGCGCATGGGTGGGCCGCGCGAGGCGCTTTGGCACGCATTGATTCGTCAGAATTACGGCGCGACACATTTTATTCTGGGAAGAGACCATGCAGGCCCCGGCTCAAATTCAAAAGGTGAAGATTTCTACGGGCCTTACGAAGCACGAGATTTTGCCTTAACGTTTCAGGACGAATTAGACATTGAACTGTTGCCTTTTGAAATGATGGCCTTTGTCGCAGAAAAGGACAGCTACATGCCTATGAATGACATCCCAGAAGGAATGAATGCCACTACACTTTCGGGCACAGAAGTACGCAAGCGTTTACAGACAGGCGAAGACATTCCTGCGTGGTTTACACCACCAAAAGTTGTGGACATTTTGCGCAAATCAAATCCACCTAAATCCGAGAGGGGAATCACTATGTTTTTTACAGGGCTTTCTGGGTCGGGCAAGTCTGCTATCGTAAACGGTGTAAGCTCAAAGCTGCATGAAAACACATTTCGACCCGTGACAGTTCTTGACGGCGATGATGTACGCACTTTTCTGAGTTCTGAACTTGGATTTAGCAAAGAGCACAGAGACTTGAATATCAAGCGCATAGGATATGTGTCTTCTCTGGTCAATAAATCAGGAGGTGTTGTACTAACGGCTGCAATTGCCCCTTACAGGGAAACGCGCGATATGGCAAGGACATTGGTAGAAAATGCGGGTGGAGATTTCGTCGAAGTGTTTGTAGATGCGTCTGTAGAAACGTGTGAATCGCGTGACGTGAAAGGTCTTTACAAAGCTGCGCGCTCTGGGAAAATTCCAAATTTCACAGGAATTTCCGACCCGTACGAGGAGCCTATACGTCCAGATTTGAAAGTTACAACGAATGAAGAATCGTTGTCAGAGTCAGTCGATAAAATAATTCAATATTTGCAAGAAAATAAATATATTTAAATTCATTCAATAGTTATACCAGGGTTTAGCACCCATTTTCTATGTTTAAGAGCCTTCTCTGACGGTACATTAGATTTCGTCATATTCTCCATCAGTACCACGAATCGCATCTCCACAGGTCTTGAATCCGTAATGCCCTGTCCCAGACCACGTGCATCATCCTGGTCGCCGCGTCTATCCAACATGAGCACAAGCGCGCCGTCGTGAAATCCTACACCCGTCGGTTGTGCGCCTGTCCAAGTCATCCTCTGTGAAGATGAGGATGTCCAAGACATTGTCGGCATAGGCCAAAACTTGGCTTGTAAAGGCGCATCTTTTCTTTCTACATGACATTCCCAAGTTAGTCCATGCACATCCGAACACAATGTTTCCGCCGTCCACTCCGGCTTGTATACTGCCCACAACTCGCCATTATTTCGTGTGTGGATATCCACGTCATAAATAAACTCGATTGTTCCATCCTTATAAACACGAATCCGTCTCTTTAGCATGTCAAAGGTCGTCTCTATTTGTTTGTACTTTTTGGTGACACATGTTGTATGTTTTGTTGGTTGTAAGATATCTTTTGTACTTGTAACCGCCATCAAATAGGCACCCGCTACGCCCGAACCTGGTTTGTTAGAGCGCCAAACAAGTAATTCATGTACTGGTGTTCCATCGATTTGTATAAGGCGTCCATGTTCGTCTATTTTTATATGTTCAAATGGAACCGCGCCAGAAACACATGTATCTTCCAAGATGGGTCGAATCTCATCTGCTTTCATCGTAGGCGTGTCTATGGACAGTGGATTCATAAACACGCTTTCCGTGATAGACAGACACCCTTTCAATTTAGCACGCAGACTTTCGACAGCTTTTTGCATTGTCTGGTAATAATCTTGCACTACGTGGGATTTCGCAGTACCTGTAATCCCATCGTGATGTTGAAAAAGTCCAAGTGTTCTCTTTTCGGAATGAATGCTCTCTGACGGACACTTGCGTTCTACGGCCGCAATCAGTGATTCTAAGAGACGGTCATATCCTTTGTAAAATATGCGAGAATTGAAATACCCTGTCCAATAATCCTTCTCCCTGTCAGAGTATGGGAAAAAAGAGCCTTGAAGCTTTGGAACGTTTGTTTGAACGGCGGCATCGAAATATCGAGTTAACGTTGAGAAGGACACTTTGACCGCAGGCACGTTGGTTTCAATCCAATCGAACATCTTCTGATAATTACGATACTGTTTATGGGCTTCTTCCATCGTTTGGTAGCGAAAATCATCGCCCACTGGCACGAGTACATGTTTGCCGCGGTACAACATGGCTTTTTTGTACACCTGGTCGAGCCATTTCCTAGAACGTTCGGCGACGTTATGCTCTGTGATTTCGACAGCCATTTTGCCCCACGGACATCCCGTCCACGTTTTGCCTTTTCCAATACGTGCAAAATCGAATTGACAACACACCGATGGGTCAGGGCCACACGTATGAGGCCCGTCGTACGAATAAAACGGCATCATATGTGTGAATATCTCTCCGGCAGGTGTTTGCCACTGGAATTCAAGCTGCTGCTTTTGTGCCAATTGCTTTTTGACGGCATAATGCACGCGCTGGATGAGCATGCCCTTATAACCGAGTTCTTTGAGCACTTGTGCTTGTCCCGCAGAGTGTCCAAACGGGTCAATGGCCCATGAGTATTGGGGCGTGACACCAAACGTTTCTTTGAGCCATTCGCGCCCTTCTTGGAGATGCCATCGCGTGGCACGGGCCGTGACAGACGCCTCGTCATTCATAACCCATCCCCCAGTGACAAAATCGAGTCGTTTTTCCGCGACCAATTTTTTAGCTTGCTCTTTTTGCTGTTGTGTGGCGTCATCCCACCACAATGAAAAGTACGATATCTCGGCCCATATAAACGTGCGACGTGGGTCTTCGGTTAAAGCAGCGACCACGGTATCTAGAATATGCTTTGTTTGTGTCGAGTAATAGGTGTGGTACGTTTGAATCCATCCGGGGTCGTTGTGAGAGTGAGGTACAACATGTACGGTAAGACCGTCTTTGAAACGCCCGTCGTAGTCGTAGTCCCATCCCTGCTTCCATGGGCCTGAGTTTTCAGGCGCGTTATAGTCAATAACAGCGAAAAGGTCGGCGGTTTGAACATGTTCAGAGTGTCGCGCGCCCGACCAGTAACCGAGTTTTTCCTCAAGTGCAACATCTATATGGTTATTTACAATATCAATGACGTCGGGTGTCCATGTGTAAGTGTCATTTCCTTGTACCAAATTCGATATTTGGTTGTGTTTCACTTTATGATTGATACGTGAAAAGGGAACCTTGCAAGATATCTTGTATTTTTCACATAACTGTGTAATAAATTTTTCTCCTCCATCAACTATTAAATCCTCGTAACGAATATGCTCTGTCCTACTGTGTTTTTCATTATATGATAACCAATTTTTGTACTTGGACGTTCTCATTTCGAATATATTTTTCCAATATGGTTTATTTTCGTTTTTCCATTCAGAACGCAAGAAATCTTGCATTTCAACGTTACTTGGAGGGGTTCGTTCATATGTATTCAAACGCATACGAGGAATCCATGTTTTATAATCTCTGAAAATAAACAATATCACATCGCATCCGGTATCCAAATTTGGGTCGATTTCTGCGTGTTTCCATCCGTATTTGGCTTCCATATCTAAATTGTTATCCAACTTGTATTGTGAGTTTTTAATGTTTCGTTGAAGCAGTTGACGCAACCAACCTGTTCCCGAATGGCGTTCACCGCGAATTGAAAAACGAGTTGTCTCACACTTTATATAATTGTCTCGGGACATGTTTTCAATTTGTTTTGTGTCGTCATCGATTACGTAATTATCCGGAGTAGTGCATAATTTTTTGTTCGTAAAAATGTGTTGTTGCCCATTGGAATCTACAAACACTGAAATTCCATCATATAAACCGTAAATATCGTGTGATACATAGCTTTTTATGAATATTTGTTTGGGGTTTATGTAGCGTGTTATTTCTGATTCAGTGAGTGAGTGTATATGCGCTCCTAAAGAACATAGATACGACTCGTAATTCAAAAATTGGTCAATGTCGGGGAAAACAGTATTTCGCGAAGGTTGAATTTGCTGAGTTATGTGCAAATCATTACCGGAGACTTTCCACGGCATATGATACACGCGTGAAAACTGTGGAAACACACTGCTAAGTTTGTTTGACTTCATTTCTTTGTATATACATACGTCCCAGGGACTGCAATCTGTCAAAGCTGTTTCTAGCAGAGGTAGCCACCTTGCGGATGTTAACCAACCCAATCCCATGAATTGCTCCGTACGTAGGAATACATTTTTATTTGGCTTGACAGTAATATGACTGTTGTCATGCCACGCCGAAACACTGAAAACTGAAGGGTCTTTTTCCATGACACGTTGACCCCATTTAAAATAATCTATAAAATCCACGCCCAATTGTAAGTCGTCTTCAATTATTACTGCGTACTTGTTACTACGTAATGCAATATGTAGCATCCATTTGTATACAGTCGTGAGGTCGGACTTTTTGTCAATGATATGAATATTATATTCTGTTAGGTCTCTCGTTTCGTGTGGTTGTTTAGGAGCTCCCATAAACATCAATATATCATCCGTGGGCACGCCACTCAAACGTAAAAAATCATGTTTTGCTAAAGCGTAATTAAATCGTTGCATCGTAAACAGAATGCAATATACTATCTTGTTTTCGACAACAGACGGTACAAATGTGTCGTCGACAACGCTTTTCGAATTTGAACTCATACAATGAGACCAATCTCTTGGATGGCCCCAGCCACCATTCGGCTTAGCATGTGCAGTCAACCATTTGCGCTCTTGTGTATGTATAGACAATGGTGTTGAAAGCCATTTTTTAACATTACGGTGAATTGTGTCGATTTGTTCAGAAGTACATTTTTTGTTTCTGTTGCCGGCATCCCAACCACCACAATCACCCACGTGCATGGACAAGGATGCAGAAGGCACCACCGCTTTATTTGGGCCATGGCCGTGCTCCTTCATCCACGCAATCGTTTGATCCCAGTTGTAGTCATCATGTTCGCAAAAAGCCTTGGGGTCAATCGCCTGCCACTCCTTTGCAGACATACACCATGGCACAGCAATCTCGTCGGGTGTCAGTTTTACATTGCCTGTCTGTCTTGCAAGCCACTCAAATGCTTGCGGATGTATCACTGTGTCGTCCTCGAGCACACACACACGTTCTGGATTGCGAGCCCACGCATGTTTCATCATCCACCACCAATGATGCTTCAGACACGTGGCCCATGGAGACCGCGGATTGCCATACGTATCACCTTTGTAATTCTCGTTCAGTGTATCATCCTTGGCTGGAAATTGATTGGGATGCTTTGAACACGACCAAGGATGGTTTATGACCTCCGCGGTATATTTTTTTAAGACCGAATCAATGTCGGCAGAATCGGCATCTTTGGAGACCAATATGTTGGTAGCTTCGCGGCCTGACAGCGATTGCAATACAATGTCCAAAGACCAAGCGCGTTTGAAGGCTGGAATAACCCAGAGTAATGCATAGTCCACTTTAGTGGATTTCATCACAATATCCTTTATTGAACTAAATGTCGTACTGAGCGTACCAAGTGGAGCATTTTCTTTATCAACTTTCCAAGTAATCGGTGGTTCTGTGTGGTCTTCTAACCATGCATATGTCGCGCTCATTTCTGTGCGGACTTTATTCGCCATTTCTGAGGACGGGGTTTTGTATCCTTTCTTGCTTTTCAGTTGATTTGATATTATATTTGAAACCACAAATGGAGTGCCGCCAATATGTTTCATAATGGCCGATATTACTTCGGTCGCATGGTGCTTTAGGTTGTCCGTTTTTACGAGAATGATTTGTTTCGAGCTAAAGTATTTCAGAAATATCTTGAGCATTTTTGCATATTGTGATAACTCCCAAACCTTGTCACTGGAGGATGGCAAATTTTCAAATCTTTTATCAAAATCACCTTGTACACCATATCTCGATTGTTGGAAATTAATATGTGAAACCATTCTATCAATTGGCTCGCGTAATAGCATTATAAATCTTGCATTCGGGTGCACACGTGCAATATTTTTTACATGACTTTCCCTATAATAACGTGGACACGCATCAAGTGCAAATTTGGGTTGGTCACATCCGTGAAATTTAGACCAGTATTGTTGGGGAGACACAGAGGATTTTTCAGCCCAACAAACCTCTTTCCCGCTTTCTGCAAACTGACCTTCGTAATCGTGCGTTTTATAAGACGGCCCTTTGTGTTTTAATAACATTGCAAGTGTAGTAGAACCAGCTTTTCCGCCTCCTAAAAAATATACCGGTGTACACTTTGTCATAGTCCAGTCAGCTTCGACGTCGTCAAACATGATAGACGGTTCCGATTCAGGAATGATATATGAAACATATTCATTCTTTGTTTGGAGTTCATGCTGTTTCACATTTGTATACGATTTGACATGCTCCGCCGGAGCATTGGGGTCTTTCCAATGCAACCCTTTGAGCGGGCCTTCAATACAGTCTAACGAAAATCGTGTCGATTCACAAGGCCATATTTTCGGAAACGGCGGTTCCTCGGGCTCCTTAAAGACACCGGTTTTATACGCGTTCCAGCGGGCCTCGAATAACAACCTGGCATATTTAAATAACCAAATGTCCGCAGGCATAAGAGATTCCAAGACCTTTTCCTCAGATTCGGATGCTTTTGTATGATGGTGGGAGTTCGATTTGCCTAGTGAAATATCTTCTGGAGCATCGATCACAAATTTTAACAATTCCATCGAGCGTTCGATATCATCTAATATGCCAAACCAAATCGTTGCGCGTAAACGTTTTGCCGCTAAACGACATACAGATTCTATATCTTGCCATTTATTTTCACGCGCAGAGACCTCGGCGGCTTTGATGCCTACCCAATTTGCAATGTGTGTTCCTGACAACCACGAAACCATCGCCTGGCCATCTTGCCAAACACCCCGGCTATCCAAGAGGCCTTGTGGGTCTTTAAAATATTCGGTGAGTGTTTGATGACGCATAGGCAACCCTCTAGTCCATCCCAAGGTTTTGGCAAAATGAAAGTGTGAAACGGCTCTAGAGACCGGTTCTCGTAACATCGTAATAACACTCGCATCCTTAAGTGTATCAACATACGACCAATCAAAATGACGCCCGCCGATGTAATGATAACCTAATTTTCGAATAACTGGGCCAATCGAAGAATCTACGGAAGTTCCGCCGGCTTTTCCAATATGTAAAAATGCAATGTTCTTATGTATAGCAGGCCGCTTTTTTGTCATTTCTAGTTGTTCGTGTATAAATTCAGACGGGTTTAACGGAACCGGTTTCGCACCTTTCAAAAAATGCTCAGCCCGATGACGCACATCCGCCGATAATGTTTGCATCGGAAATCCCAACGATTTTTCCTGCGTCGTTTCGTGCGACCAAGAACCATGCATACCTATATGCAACACTGCCGAAGCCTTGAGTGCTTGCATAGGCACTTTATTTTTTTCACACCATTCCGACCAGCCCCAATCGAATCCACCCTCGCGATTCGACATCTCAGACAGCATTTTCTCGGCAAGTTCGCGCCGCCACACAGTGCCAGCGTTCCCCATCGATGGTTGTTCGCACAAAACGGCACCACAACTCGACGACTTGTGTTTCGGCGCGCCCGACCGATACAACGAAAGCACACCTGTAGAGTCGCGCAACCCAGCATGTAAAGAGTCAAGCCAGTTGGGCGCGACTATCAAGTCCGAATCGAGCAGAACCAGAACATCATAGTCCGTATCTACAAACCATTCCAAAATATGACGAGCCATGGCATCTGCTTTGAGCTGCTTCTCAGGCGAAAAGATATGCTTTGTCTCATACCATCGCATCAACTCTTTGGGAGTATACTCCGTAGATTTATCATCAAACAACCACACATCTTTTGACGGAAACGTGCCCGAAATTGCTTTTGACGCAAGCTGGACGTATCCTATACGGTTGTGAGTAGGCACGGCGACGGCCACCGAGGGTATATGCTGTATTTTTTTTGGCTTTTCGTTTCTACGCAATAAGTGCTTTTTTTGAGGTATATTCGTCAAATGGATGGGTGTATCGACACGTGGCAGTGGTGGGAGTCTAACAAATGTATCGCGTTTCACGCGCTTCGTCGGTACATTGTCAGAGACGTGCGTATGCCAGTGCAGAATATACGTCCAACTGGTCGTCATGACTATTAGAAATATAATGATACACCTATCGGACGGTAATATCATGTACCGTGGTGTGTCAGCGTGTGTATATAGAACAATTGTGACACGAAATTAAATCCACGCGAAACGACTATAAAACAGAAGTCATTACATACAATGAGAAACCGCGCTCTATCCGACGAAGGGTTCAAACTGTATCTTCACGGCACCCAACCACCCCGACGAAGATTCTGGGCCAGGCGACTCGTATGCGGCCTGTTTCACACCGAATATGACAACCGCCTGTGCGACGTCGTATGTCAATGCAGACAATCGTCGCAAGCGCTCGCAGCACAATTCCAATGCCCAAACATACGAGAAAGACTCGATGCTGGGATTTTACACACGATACGTCTCATTCTAACCAGGGATGCGAAAAAGGTCAAGAAAAGACACGTAATACGCAGCTTTCGTTTCTTTGTCGATGTCATGGAGAAAGCTCACCAATACCATGACCACCAAACTGCACACATGTTGTATTTGGCGCTAACGCATCCCGCTATCGCAAACCTCCACCTGAAAATGCGCCGAAAAGACGCCGAGCTGTTGCAACGCGTGGGCGACACTTATGGGCGACCCTCATATCACAAACACATTGCATTCTGGAGGTCTGTGCGCGAACAACACGCCTTACCGTCCCTCATTGCGTTCCACGCGTACATCACACGTAGAGATTTCATGGGGAAACGCTATGAGGCCGACGAAGCCCGAGACATGATGGATATATACCAATACCTTGAACATAATCCAGACGAAATACTACCACTATACAGCCAAAAAAGATTAACCAATAAACAAGTTATAGAATTCTCAAAGAAATTGAATTTTTAATTTTAATAAAATAAAACTCGGGTCAGGCACGAACTTTTTCAGTATCAGAGGTCATTTTTATTTTAATAAAATAAAACTCGTGTCAGGCACGAACTTTTTTCAGTCACTGTGACAATTTTTATTTTAATAAAATAAAACTCGGGTCATGGCTGATTTTTTTTGCTCTGAGAGGTCAGTTTTATTTTAATAAAATAAAACTCGTGCCATGCTCGAACTTTTTTTCGGTGCCAGAGGTCATTTTTATTTTAATAAAATAAAACTCGGGGCATGGAATAGATTCTTATAGCTGGATAAACTTTTTGATGGGATGTGCCTCAGTGTTAAACACATACTCCTGCAACGACAATACTTCGTCGGGTTGGAACGTCAACCACAAATACTTGATTGTCTCCGCCAAAAACCATGACTCCTGCTTGTTCATCTTTATGGGCGTAGATGTGGTCACTTGGCGTATGTCGGTAAAACCACCGGATTTTACCTGGCAATGTTTCGATATCGACTTCCATATACGCTCAGCGTAATCGCGCCATTTCTGGTCGTGCGTGTGTCGCCAGGCGTAAAAAATAGACTCCACAACCTCTGGCCTGAGCAGATACACGTCGTTCACACACCGTATCGTACCGTCCTTGTTTATGGAAACTTTATCACACGCGACACCGGACGGATTTGTCGTGTACATGCGCGCACATGTATCGGTCATCGCGAGTCCTTTCTCTGCGTACTTCTGACCCATAATGAGCATGCCACCCAAAAAACACCCCAAGTGTTCCAAGTCGTCTGAACCAGAGGCACGCGCGAACTCTGTACCTGCGTAATTGACGAACATGTCGTTGACAATCATGGTTTCGAACGTGTCGTACAGTTCGCCAGAGAGCGTATCTCCTGTCAGTGTGTTCAGCTTAATGAAGTATTCATAGGTCGAATCGATGCCGCCGCCAATCGTGGCAGGCCCGGACATGGTTTCGGTGTTCGGGTCGATATTCATTTGGAGTAATGTTTTGTCGTGTCGCTTCCAGTATTGATTGATAGCTTGGATTTTGTCGTGCCACCGGTTGTCGCCAGTCAATTTCGATAGCGCTTCAAATTCAACAGACAGTGTACCCACTTCTGCATTCACAGAATTGCTTCCCGCCCATGGTTGCGTACCACACCAACCGGGCTGTGTTGTGTCGATGACTCCGCAAGGAATGCGTTGCGGAAATGCGCGCAACAACACTTCGCCCACTTCTGTCGCTTTATCCAAATATAGCTGGTCTTTCGTCAGCGAATACGCCGACAACAAACCACCTAAGACACGAATCGTATTTTCGAACACGTTTACACGGCCTTCAAACTTGAACTCTGTCTCCACAAAGTGGCGCGCGGAATTGTACTCTGCTGTGAGGCCCATAATGTAGAGAGTGTCCAGCGAATCGACAATCGTCAATCCCTTCCCACCGAAAGTGTTCGTCCCACGTTTGTCCAGAGGCATGTACTCGTCTGCCTTCCACGCGTCTCGCATATAGGCTTGAAACGCATGACGCATCCCTTCTTTAATGTCGTCCGCTATGGTGGCAGCCGGTACGTCCACCAATGGTTTGAACAGTTCGATGGGTTGTGTGTGCGCATTGGCCAGGGGTGTGAGATTGTGATGTGCATTCTCGTGCTCTTCTAGCTTGGAGAGCAAATGCTCTATTTTGCGTAAAAGATGCGTCTGACTTGGGTGCTTGAAAAATATAAAGGGTACCAAGGCAAATACGACACATAAAAACATGACGAAAAAATACATACACAATTTCATTTTGTGAAGACGCTGTTTATGGTTGTCTTTGGGCATTTCTTCACCGAGTGTGAATTTTATATGCCATATGTTATCTAAATATGGATTTTACTGCGAGCGCACTGAGTACAGAAACTGCTTGTATGACAAGGAGATATATGCACAGATTTCTTTCTTTCATAGGGCCACGGACGTGCAAAATGACGTTCATGAGTGTTCCTCTCCCCGATGAAACCAGCGTGTCTTGTTGGGCATCGTGTTTGGGCATTCGGTGTCGTGGACACTCGCAATAGCCGGAGAGTTCTGGCAAAGACAGCAGCGTATTCGCCACTTGGGGTAACATCATCAGCGCGAGCGTTTCCGTTTCGTGCTGCGCAATGGCCACGAAAAACATACCACTCATGTAACACCACGAGTCGCCGACAAAAATAGATGCTGGGTACCAATTGTATGGCATCAGGGCACCGCCTACAAGAATGTAGGACAGTAGAATGCGTGTATCCTCCACGACACACAAAAGCCCACATGCTATCACGAGGCATTGTCCGACCTCAATTCCATTAATACCAGCGTGTATATTTATCGCGTTCCCGCACCAAATACACCATATCAACATGTACACGTGATAAACGATGCCCAAATCTACAACTTGTCCAAATAAAATGACTGACGTAATGTCAGAGTACAATGGTATGTACGCCAAAGCACTCAGACACAACTTGTATCGCCACGCAATATCCAGGATGTCGTCCAGGGCTCCAATCCACAGACCAATCAGTGTGCACCAGAGTATACGGTGGTTGGGTACGAAGCACAGCAATATGGTGCCGGCAAGAAGGCCTAATGCTTCGGGCAGTTCGGGTTCTTTTTTCTTGTGTAAATCTTTGCCTTGTATTCCGGCCATTCTAAACAATCGTCCAATGACCGGGGTCGCCGTGTACACTAAAAACCCCTCCATCTGTGGTCTGTCTGTGTGCGGCTTTTATACGTCGTACGGGGTTATTGGGCGTGGACGTGCTCTATTTTGAACTGTTCGTACGTTTCACCCGTACCCGCCCGCTCAATGCCCATTTCTTTGTCAATGCAACATTGAATGTGTTTGCAACATGTCCTGTTCGCCGCTCTGTCTTGGTGTTCGAAATCGGGACAGCTGCACAACCACGTCACGTCGTGCGGAAGACCGTTGTAAACGACCTTGTACGCTATCGAGGCTGCAAATTTAAAATAGGATACCTTGTAGACACGTCGAAACTCGCCCACGTCGACGAAAGGGCCACCGGTGGGTATTTGAAAAGTTCCGCGTGGTACGTCTCTACACTGCTGACCCGGTGCGTTGTGAGAATTGAAACACGCGTTTGACATTTGTTGTGTCGAAGCTGCTTAAATAGTTTACATGTATTTAAATGGTGTCCAATGTACCAAATGTCAGATTCGGAAGACGAACAGGTGTACAACCCACTGGTACGAAACGGTGCAATAAAATGGCTTGGGCCGCTCACGCCGAAGGAGCGCGTCATTGAAAAGATACAACAGATGCATTTCACACCGGACAAGGACAAACAGGCCACCGTCGACAAATTCTGGACGACAATGCTCACAGACTTGAAGAACTACGACCGACAACTCGCCGATACAAAACCTTTTGAACATTCGTGCTACAAATGCTGTACCGAAAATTGCATACGGAAATGGGACAAGACCTATTGGGAGTTCAAGGTGGCCGGGTTTCGAAAGAGAACATACGTGTCGGAATACAAGTTCCCGGTCAAACTGATGTCCGTCCTGTTTATTTTGGTCGCTGGAATGTTCAGGCTAATCAGGGCGAACCAAGACGGTAAAGCCTCCTTCTACGCCAACATTATTAACATCATCACCAATTTCGCAGTCATTGTCATCTACTGGATGGACGGCGAGCGTGTCATGCTGCTGCCGAAAATCGGGGCCATCGTGGTCTCGTGTGCAATTTTGTACGGGATTTTGCAGCACGCGGAAGAGGATGGTGTGGGGCTGTAGTATATAAATGCCATTTGTAGCATGAAAAGCACATGTTGGCGATTATCATACCCTACAGAGCGTCGACACAACCCGAACGCAGAGACCAGCTGAAAAATCTATTGGACGCGTTTGCCAAGTTTATACCATCGGCTTACGTGTACATTATGGAACAACACGATGACAAACCGTTCAACAGAGGTGCTCTACTGAACGTCGGCATAAAAGTCGCCGGAATGGGCGACAACGACGTTATTTGTTTCCACGATGTCGATTTACTACCGTGTGAAAATCTCATTCAAGAATACCTGATTCCCTTGGACAGAGGAACGGTTCGACATATAGCACGCGTCTGGAAACGTTACGACAGCGACACATATCTGGGTGGCATTTTGCTCATGAATCAAGGAGATTTCATTGCCATCAACGGGTTTCCGAACAATTTTTGGGGATGGGGAGGCGAAGACGACGAATTGAGAGACCGAATCCAACGGCACGGACTGACCATACAGCGTTCGGAACACGGCAAGCTTATCGACCAGGAGCACATGACACTTTCACAAAAACTATCTCATCTCAAAAGGACACAACAAAAATGTCCAAACAAATGGGAAATGCGACAATGGAATAAAGAACATCCCAACCAAGACGGATACAAACAAGTCCAGGACTCGATAGTCTATCATCACATGTACTCAAAACAATGTTTCCACTACTGGGTGTCGTTTTAATCCATATGTACTTACTCAAATAGATATAAACGTACCACTTACTCGAACAAATGCTTGCATATTATCTTCTCGTACTGTACTGTATTTATCATATTGTGTTTACGGCGGTGCGGTCTTGTTGTCCCAAATATTTGCCTCCTGCGATGCAACTGCAACGTTAGGTATTTAATACCCCGAGGATGTTGTGATGAAACTCATCCATGTGGTTGTAATGGCGGTGCTGACCTTTTGTTGGATTTGGTTATTGCCTCTCATGATTCTAGGACTTTTCTTGAGCGTGCCTGCGATTGTAGTCGGTTTGCCCGTGTGTATCGTCATTTCCATCACACTGCAGTGGTGGCAGCATGGGCAAATCATCTCTGAACACCCTGTCCGAAACTTACTCTGTCAAATACCGTGGCACGAATGGTTTCCCTGCAATACATTGACCATCGAAATGCCCTGTGTCGTGGCCGTCCACCCGCACGGTCTACTCTGTTGCGGTGCGTTGGCGGGGATACATTTTGTACCTGGTTCGACCACGTTGTTTTGTGTCGCACCACTACTGTTCTACATTCCTATTCTCGGATGGTGTATACGCGTGCTCGGGTGTATTCCCGCGCGCATTGACGTCATGCGCAAGTGCCTGGAGCAGGGCCATTCGTTGGTGGTGGTGCCTGGGGGGGTGCCCGAACTCGTACTGTGTGAATACGGCAAAGACACAAAGTGGTTTCAACGCGGGGGTTTCATACGACTCGCAAACGAGGCCAACGTGCCTATCGTCGCTGTCTTCGCACGCGGTGAATGTTCGACGTACACCATGCTGGAAGGCCCCTTCTTAAAACAGCGTGTCCACTGGTCGTGGAAAACCAACGTGCCTCTTGTTCTGCCCATATTTATCGGCTGGTACGGCTCGTGGTTGCCGAAACGCGTGCCCATTCAACTGTACACAAAAACAGTCGAAAACCCCGACAAGATAGGATATTACGGAATGTTAAAACAATTATCGAGTATTTAATTGAGGTGACGTAAAAAAACAGATGAAACCGTCCAAGGCTCTGATGGAGGAGTTCCATAGACAGTGCGAAGACAAATGCTACAAATATAAATACTGGTGGTGCGGAAAAGCGGCGCACGTTGCATGGAATTCGATGAATTACGAGGCATGCGTGAACAAGTGTGTTCGTCGAACCCTTGAACGCGCCCGTCCAGAGATTACCCATCGTTCAGACAATGTATTTAAAGCCCCCGGCCAGGAACACAAATGTCCAGACTGAAGCGTAACATCGCCAGACGGGACAAAGCTTGGACGTTGTTGGAACGCACAAGAGACGGACGTCAAATGCTCAACGTAGAGCCAAAGTTAATCGCTCTTTTGAAAGACATTCCCGCCTACGCGTTCAAAAAGACCACTGGGCCAATCCCGGAGTGGGAAACACTAGCCCACGTGGCTATGACGGCCACCTTGTCAGGCTTGTGGGACATCGAAATTGAGTCAGTGCAACAGGTTATGCCGGCGAACAACGCCGACAGTCTGGCACAATTCAGAAACGACTGGGCCATCGCCCAACAAAAAACACCCTTGTCTGTCGTCGACTTTTTAAATTTAATAAAAAAATATGATGTCGTCTAATACGAGTTGAAAAAGTTTGTCATAATACATAACGTTTTTTTATCATACTACAAATGAATGCACGCATGGAAACCCATCTCATCGTGAACATGCTACTCGACTACTTGGGCACGCTACGTCACTGGACAATGGCGCGCGTACTATGCCGTGAAACGCGCGCCATTGTGAACACGCGTCCGTATATGGACGACCTGTACGGAGCGCGCACCTTCATACGTCAAAACCAGTGCATGGGATGCTTCAAACACGTCGAGAAACCACGTTGGCTTATCTACACTGCCTTGCCCATAGAGTTTCGGCGTTATGCTGTGACGTGCCACCACTACCATTGTCAAGTCTCCGCACTCTTCTCCATGATTCGCGACTTGCGCTCCAATAGTATTCACGTGCTCAAAGCGCCTTTTCAAGACACGCTGGACATCGCTGTGCCGCGTTCCGACGGTTCCGAAACACCGGCCAAGGCTGTGATTCACGGCCTCGTGCGTGTTGGAAATGAATATTGTATTATGACGCGGTGGTCGGACATAACCAAGAACTTTCAGAAAAATGTTCCATGGACACATTATTTTCCGAATACATCGCCAGAATTTATATTTAAAGACCTAGATATGTAACACATGTTAAAATATTTATTCATCGTCGTATTGTATTTTATTTCGATGTACCTAAGCTATACTTGGATGGGTATATCAGGCATCGTCTACGAGCCTCTGACCCGACCAGTCACTTCATTTAAATTTAAAAGAGTACAGAAGCAATCACCTCATGTCCCAAGCACCCCCAGCCAAGCGCCGTAAGAAGACCACGGGGAACCCGAACCAGCACGTCGAGGCACCCGTATTCGGCCCAGAGAGCGTGAAGGAAGCGATTGCACTGCTCAAAAGCGGCCAACTCGAAGCGCTTATCATTGACGCGGGCATCGCCATCGACTGTCCCGGTGAGCAAATGGTTCGGTACTGGAACGCACGGGTCAAACCCTCGCACAGAATTCCTGTGCCCAGTCAGTGGTCTGACATCGACGCCAAGACCCACAAAGGCCTTCCCGGCATCGCCGGTGGCATGTGGCACACGTACGCGTCTTCTGCGCACGATTACGCGCTCGATTCGGCTGTCGTGGACGCGGTGTTCACAGAGACCACGGGCACCGCGGACTGGCGTATTCGCCCCAATCGTTTTCGTTTCAACCCTGTGAACAAGGACGATGGGTACAAAGCTGCCCACATCGAAGGGCCCTACGTGCTCTCCGAAGAGTCTGGCATCTCTGCCATTCTGTGCGTAACCCCTGGGCGCACGTTCACGTACTACAAGGGCTCCAACAACGACCCGCGCGCGCGAGAACTGTTCACGCAACTCGGGGGAAAGATGTCTCTGTTCGTACAACCCACACAGGAACAACTGGCCCACTGGCCCAGGACGACCATTCAGACAACGAAACCCGGTCAAATCATCTTGTTCGCGGACTCTGTGGCGCACGAAATCAGCCGCCTGGGCAAGAACTCACTCTCCCTGTTTCTTTCGCCCTACGACCCGGCGCGCGCACCCGACGAGGAAGAATTCTACAGTGGACTCAACCGCGCGCAAGCCGTTGCCAAGAAGAAACAAGCAGAGACAGCACCGCCCCTCCCGACGCGACTCATGTCGGCTGGACTGCGCAGGCAGCACCCCAGAGAGTTTGGAGGGCTTACGCGGCGCGAAACAGAGATATTCGGCTCCCTGTTTCATTCCACAGGCGCGTACTGGCCCTCGGACAAACCCACGTTCTTTCTGATGCACATGATGGCCTTTAACGCGTTCAAGTCTAAGCTGCTGCCGTTCATGTTCAACGCAGCGGGCAAGTATAACTACGAGGTCATTACGCCCGAACTCGTCTCCGGTTGTCCTGAATTCGACCATTCGTACTTTGCAAGACTGCCGTTTGCGAATGCGACGGACGCCGAAATCGCGTCTATGCGTGCGAAATACACTGGCATTCCGGCCGCCGCCTGGCCGCTCGTCAAATACTGGACAAAGGACATCCGCGCGTGCTCTGAAAATGTGTGCGCGCGCAGGGGATACATTTGAGTAAAAAAACTAAATTAATTCGTTTGGATATACTTTTTTCCGTTTCGCTTGCCGCCGTTTATTACTTTGCTCTTCCATGCATACAATGAGCCCGAACAGGACACACACCAGTACCCCGAGACTGCCTAATAATATAAACATGCCCTGCATATACGTCAGGCCCCCAACGGACGAGCCCGGCCCACTGGTCGTCACTGACTCATTCATCTTGTCATGCATGCTTCGGTATTTATACAGTCTACTATGCTGAGAAATTGTGAAAATCTTATTTGAAACCTTTGACCACTCGCGAACACGAGCGGAAGTGGTGGCCTTTTTTAAAGCACACGACACACTTGTTCTTCATCGCATGCAGACGCTTGTGACGTGCTCCTTTATATGTGGAGCAGCCGCATTGGCTCCGGTGTGCCTTACATTTGCGCTGGGTGTGGCCAATATGCCCGCACCATCCACAACGTCGTCGAATGCCTCTTCGTGTTGACCTTGTGCTAGATTGCGAATTCGTGCTAGATTGTGAGTTCCTACGCCTGTTAACGTGTCGCATGATGTGTGCTAGAGGCGAGACTCGGCGTTGTGAGAACGATGTACGCGTTGCCGCCGCCATTGCACCGGCCCAACTGCGGACGTTCTGTTGGCCTTGTGCTGATTGGAGTACAGACTGTGCTGGCTGACTGTTCTGTGTGGTCGAAGTTTGTGTTAAGTGTGTGATACCCAGTCTAGACAGGTCTTGTTTACAGAATTGGTGTCCACACGGCAAGACGAACATATCCGGCTTGTTTTCGAAGCATATTGGACACTCGTTGGCCGAGTTGTACAGGCGCAAGGCACACGCTTGTGGATGCGGTTTTTTACAAAGTGGACAGTCTGGCATATGTCTGTGGGTAGACGGTTTAAATAATTTCGCGTACAAAAGTATATATGTTTTAATTTAAAGTGAACATGGGGAATTGCTTACATCTAGTGTTGGCCGTACGACATCACGATATCCGCGAGGCCGTTTCATTCGAAGGGGGCCAAGTAGATAGTGTTGTCACCGTCCGACCACTTCAAGACACCACAATCCATGAAGAACAAGTGTGAAAAGGTATTTGTAGGTTCGACAAATGCGAAAGTTTTCTTGGCCACGTGGGCATCGCATTTAAACGACCGGGAACACGTGGGCTTGTCGCGCGCTTGTAAAGCCCCTGCCCATCGACCTCTGTCGTGCTTTAAGGTGATGGAACGTGCTGTTTTGGACACGACAATGTTGATGGTTCCTTTCGGTGGTATCGTCCTCCACACGTTCAACCATTGCGTGGTGGGTATAACGACTCGAATGTCTTGGGGGTGAACTGGGATAACGTTATCGTCCGCCACTGTGATATTCGGAAAGTTGTATTGGATGGCAGCACAGCAGTCTTGTGCGACAATGGACAGGTTCGTGTCGTGTATATTCAAGGTAATATCTGGAAAGTTGGACAGTAATTTCACGTATGCGCGCATGGCATCAGTTATTTTGAAGGTGACGTGCCCGCTCGTGGGTATGCGTCGCGTGATAACACGCATCCCGGCGGCCCCCTTTGGAAATATGGTGACCTTCAAACTTTCACCATCAATGCACATAATTGGATTCATATCTTGCTTGACACCCCCGCCCCACGCGTTGATCAACCATTCTGTAGGTACACCTACCGAAGCCATTTTTTTTAAAGTTTAAACGTGTGTTGTATTTTAATTTTAACATATGTTCGTATAATTCTAAAACACGTATAAAGTACGATTTTATACATACAATGACGAAGCGCCTGAGAGATGGCCCCGTGGTCTTACAGTCGAAGCGGGCTTGTTTAGGCGTCCCACACACACCAGTGAGTCTGAAACGCAAGCGTGACGACGTAGACGAGTACGTGAGTCATTTCGCTGCCGAAGTCAGTGGACAGAGGGGCACGAAACGTTCGGCAGAATCGTTCGACCATGAACTACAACGATTGGAAAAAAGGATGCGCGCGTCGGTTCCGACGGCCGAGGAAGCAATAGCGTTCCTGCTGCCACACATCATGCAGTTACGCGGGTTATACAACGCCGAGCGTGCTCGCATGGCCGAAATGGAGTCGAAAGCAATAGTTATGCGGCGGGCGTGTCTTCATTTGCTCCGGGAGAAGAGGCATTTAGAGCAGGAGTTGGGGTTGGCAAAGTATCGGGCAACTCTGAACGGTGCAAAGCCGCACGTCGCTTGGCACACAGAATAAGTTCAATGATAGCAACAATAGCGGACGCAACCATAAGTGGGTAATCGCTTTTGAGGGCGCCGTAAACCGACCATGCAACGCCGCCTGTGCACCGCAGTAAAATAGAGCCTTTCCTGAGTGTTTGTGGATGTGGCGAACACAGTTGGGGCAAAGACGCCGACGTGGAGCACGCGGCAGCAAACACACCTAAGATATCCATAGATAAAAAATCCAATCTAACATATATTTTGTCGTATATAGGTATTTTCCATGAGGTTACATGGCACGCAGAGCTGGCACTGGGAAGCGCGAGACGGACTCTATGATTGAGACAGATATCGAATCGGGTAAAATTAAATCGGATGCCATGTACGAACTCATGAAACTGCGCGATTTGCAGTCGTTTGTGTCTAAAATCTATTGGTTGGTGGTGATGTGTTTCTTCGCGATTGGTTGCATCCTCGCACTTGTGTTGTCGGACGGCACTTTCAGCGACGTGTTTATGGCTGAGAATTTGCTCTCGTCCATCGGCATTTCTGCATATATTCTGCTGGTTGCACTGATGGTCATGTGCAACAACCACAGCGAAATGCGCGTCGTTCTTCTTCTGACAATACTGTTCTTCACTGGCTGTTTGTCAGGGTTTATGCTGGCACTACACTTGCTCGATATTAACATCACACTACAATCTACAAAGACTTAATAAGTTTGCATTCATTATTCCACCATGTAAGACCCTCTGTGAACCCTCTCTCTTCGAATATCTGCTGACCTTGTTGTACCACAAACTGTACAGTGACCCTGCGCGTTGCTTTCTTGCTCTTGGGGCGTGTTTTGAACAACACTGTGCCGTCCGCGTAAAGACGTGGGACTCCGTCCCGATGCCGTTCGTCTTCGAATGTCGTGATGTCTATGAACAACATGTCGAGCCACGTTTTCATCATGGCGATGATATCTTCGTCACTGTCGGATTTCGTCTCGAGCCAGTCGGAGGCCGCCGGGCGCCAGTATTCTATGTACTCGTACACGGCCTTGGGTTTTTTATCTTGCATGTAGTTCATTCTGCATTTCACCCACCAATGCGCGTACGACTGTGGTATGGTTTTGTCGATGCTGATGCGTTTCTGCAAGGCTTCCGGCCATTTCGCGCGAATGTATTGTAGCATTGCGTCTTCCGACGCGTACGGAAATTGCGTGTCGGACAGCCACGTGTACATTTCTAACGAGTCGAACCAATTCGGATTTTTCTCCACGCTCATAGTGCCATTTTCGTCAGGCCCTTTATAGTGTTTACGGATTCTGTCGAATGCGTATATATGTGTGTGTAGCCAGTGGGATGATAATCGTGGCAATTGACCCCGGCCTCCGCAATCTAGGTTGGTCGGTTTACGACACGACGAGGGAATCCTTTATTAGTTTTGGAAGATACGACCTACTCAAAGACCAGCCTAAAAACAAACACACCAAGTATCCAGACTTGGTGCACGATTTCATCCGCGCCTCCAAGGATGTGTTTGACACGGCCGACGCCGTCACCATTGAAATTCAGATGGTCGCCAAATTCAAAGTCATCCAGACGGCGTTTCAATGCTTTTTCTGGGACAAGGCGCACCTCATTTCGCCACGCTCGGTACGCTGCCACTTTGACATCTCTACAGGCAATTACGCCAAAAACAAAAAGGCATCCGTCAACAAGATTTTAGAATTAGATATACCCAGTAAGAATAAAGTATGGTTTGAACGTTTCGAGAAAACGAAACGTGACGACGTCGCAGATGCGATTCTAATCGCGCTGTACTATGCGCAAAAGGGATACAAAAAGAGAAAAAGAAAATAACTATATAAGAATTTGCATGTCTATGTACAATGTTGCAATACGTAATTGCTTTGTTTTGTTTCTTGTGGTTTATCCGAGTCTGGTTTCTTGTGGTCGGCGCCCCGTTCCGCGTCATACTGTTTGCGCTTCAAACGGTACAAAAAGGCTATACAAAAATTGCCAATATAGCCAAATATGCGCGCATACAGCGACAAAAGTCCGCCTAGTATACCCACGATTTCAAAAAACGATTTCGTGGTATTAAACACGTGAAATCCATACAGGATGAGCACGCCGACGCAAAGAGACCCGCCTATCTGTTGTATACGCGTAAAGACGATTTGAAAACGTTTCCGGAGTTCTGTGTCGGCCCCTTGTAAGTCTTCCAAGTCTTCGTACGTCAATTTACGTCGGTGCATGCGCCTCGCCACCCACGGGTATTCGTTGAACACAAGATAGGCGACCGAGATGCCGGCGGGCACTGTGTACAGTTCATTTTGCAAAGCCGGTATCGCAATAAGCGCCAACAATATAATGATTAACCCTTTGGCCCACATTCTCATCACATACACGCCCCATAAATACAGTCTTACAACGACTTTAAAACGATTTAAAACATGTTTTAATTTTAAATAGTACACATGTCCATTGTCATGAATACATCTCCCCTGTACCTCCCTATGCGTGGCTTCGTCACTGTATGCACGCCGCACGCGATAGACCAAACCCTCGCACGGACGCAGCAAGGCATTGTGGAGTTCCTCGCCGCGTCTAATGTCAATTTGGAGCGCGTATACCGGGAATGCACGCCCGAAACATGCCACTGGATACCGATTGGTATCTTCCTCCTGTATGTCAAACGCAAGTACAACAAGAGTCGGCATCGACACGAACTCGAGCTCATATCACTGACTCCGGGGCGGCACAAGCGCACCAAGAACCGTGATTTCGCCGAAGGCGTCAACAAACAGGTCGCCGAGACGAAGAGCGCCTTCCCGACGTGGTTTGACGCCGAATGAGCCAGGGAGAATATATATAGATGTCTGGTGAGTATGTCTATGCGAGAAATATATTTTTATGTTTCAACTGCTGTGTTTATGATTGGGTTTATACTGTTGATAATTTTGCGTGTCCTGTTTGAGGAGTTCACCACTGTCATGTACATTGTGCCTATCTATCTGATGATATCTGGGGCTGCGATGGCGGCTCTTGTGTCCTGCTTTGAACCAAGACGGGACTTTGTGAATCCCGAGACACTGCAGCTAACGTCTCACGAAAATGGAGAACGTGACGCGATTTCTGAGCGTTCGTCGTCTCCCACTGTCTAAGCCACCTGGTAAGCCATGTGTCTGTATGTTCGCGCAACGATATCTTTTGTGTATTCTTGTAACGAACAATCCGTTTCCACCGACTCGTGAACGAGTCCATTTTCTTCAAATTCATCTCCGCTTCCGTCAACAGTACCGCAGCACTCTTTAAATCGTCGTCATTCTGAGTATCTGCCTTTTTGAGCGCCGCCAAAGCCTCGTCCCGCACCGACGTCAGTTGGCCCACATTTTCATCGAAATCGTCCAACCACGAGAGTACGTAATTGCGCACGTCTTGAAAGTCTACTTGTTCGGCAGTCCATGGATTATCCGGAACCATCTCGTCGTGCTGCGTCACCTCGGAAATCTGCATAAGCAACGCTATGTATTGCTGCTGCTGTTTCGTCTCCACGGCCACCGCTTGGGCCGTGGACGACAAAGATATCCAGTTTTCTACGAGCGGATGCTCGCGCTTTCGCCGTTTTTCAGGCAAACGCATGGTCTTGCCGAGGCGTCTTCGTTTCGCCGGCATGTCGTAAAATGTTGCGCGCCTAAATAGCCGATTCCTGACTTACTCCGCGGATGAGTCGCAAACTTGCCATTGGAATCAAGTCGAAACAATGGCACAGCAACATGAGTTTCCACAAATTGGTGAAATTTGTCGACGTCACGCCGAATACGTTTGTCAGCAGTGAACCCCACTCTTCAGCGACAACCCCGCCAATGTTTGTAATAGACATCAGCAACGCATACAGCGAGCCCTCCACGCCGACCGGACACAAACGCGCGCCCAACACCACCATGGGCATCGTAATGAATTGTCCCACCAGTGCGATTGTAACACGCTCGATGAACGCGAACACGTAGTCTGGAATGCCCATTTGGCGGTTGACGTGCAGCACCAGTAAGAGCATGGTATTTTCCAGGAGAAACGACAACAACAAGGCGGTACCGAATATTTTCGGGAACGACACATTGCGCAACCATCTCTTGTAAATCATAATACCTACAATAGAAACCACATGTCCCATCACATCTAACATACCGAATTCACTAGGCGTAAACCCCAACTCTCGCTCATAGAAAAAAGTCAGAGCACCGCCGTACCCAGGCGTCACACAAATTAAAAACAGGAACAGCGCAGGTTTGAGTATACTCGGTTGGCGAATGGCCTTGACTAACGTCGCGCCGGTCTTGCGCCAGTCCGTGGGCTTAAAGGACGTGTCCTCTTCTATGAAACACGCCAATACGGCGATGGATACGGGTATCATAGAGTTGAGAAGGAACACTTGTGCGTACCCCAGCTGCTCGTAGGCAATCGCGCCTGTAGCAGACGCTAACAGACCACCCACAAAACGCAACCCCCATGACCACGACTGGATGGTGCCCCTGTTCTCCTCAGTTTCTTTTTTCGCAACGGTCACAAGCAGCGAATCTGCCATTACGTCTGCGAAACACATGCCGGCAGACGACATGGTCATCACAAACGTAATGACGAACTCGTCATGTGGACAAAACGGCAAAATGAGCCACATGATGCAGGCCAAGTACGCCGACAAAATCATGTACGATTTCCGACGGTAACCAAAAATCGGCCTTGAATCGGAAACAAACCCAAACAGAGGTTTCATACACCAGGGTACACTAATGACACCGAAAATGGCCGCCATTTGTGCGGGCGTTACCTGCACAGTTTCCATAAGCCAGTAACGAATCGCGACGGACGGGAAAGCAAAATTAAACCCCAATAGCAAGTAAAATAACAGTAACGGAACCATACACTTTCTCTTCGAATATAGAAATACTTATTTTTTCTTTTCTAATGCGGATTTTGTCCACGCACGGGTTTTTGTTTGTGTATTTTCGTAATAGATGGTACCCGTCTTTTCACACTCCACTCGAACCACTTGCTTCTCAGCCAAACAAACTTCTTTGGGCGCGTGCTGGCGGTAAGACATTCAACGCCTATACACACACTTTTATACGGAGTATTTATGTGCGCCTCGTGGTAGCAGTATGTTTCGTGCATTTCACAACGCCAGTAAATTATCCACCATACGGAAACACTTTGCACTCCAACGGCTTCCGGTCGAATGTGGTCGACAGCCATGTAGCTGCGTACAACGCATGCGGGACTTGCGAACCCCGGAACACACACAAGAATATACAGAAATGAAGAGAAAATATAAAGGTTGTTTTCAGAGTAGGAAGCATTGGACGACAGGTGTCTAAGGTAATTTGCCAGGGCCAGCCGTTCCCTTGATTTGCTCGTCACGCTCTCGCAAAAAATCAAAAATGATAGAGATGTTTGTAAACTCGTCGACGCTTTCTCTCCCAACCCATTGGGTATAGACCGCGCCCGCGTCCACCGAACGGACAGAATCTTCCATTACGTGTATGATTACGTCGTAACTCGCTCGAATCATCGCAACACTGTCCAAGGTTGACGTTTGGATGCCCATCGCCACTTGGTAAGCGAGCAGATTTGCGTGGTATGGTTTTAAATGTTCCCAGACGGCAAACCCATCGTTTGATTTCTTATACAAGAAAGTTAACAAGTTTCTTAATGTCTGTACGTTCCTGTACAAATTAATGTCTTCTAACGCTTGGAGTACCTTTTCTGGCGAGCTGTCGGTGCAAAATTCGAGACGGCGCGCGTCACCCGATGCTTTGCGCGGCGGCTTGGCAGTCTTCACCGCCTTTGGGGCAGGTGTCCCTGAGGAAACCGCGGGGACAGAATGCATCTCTTCTAACAATTCATTGGCCCATTCCACATCTTCCCAGTCATCATCAGAATGTTCGGACATTTATTCATCATGCGCGTCCTAAATACGTGCATTTTTCAGAATCATTTCCAAGCTTGTTGGCGATTGCTCCAGTCACCGAAAGGAGACCCGGAGACATTTACGATGCCTCTACAATTTCCGTTGTGCTTGACCGCGCTGGTTTGGCTAGTCCCGGCCTGCGGCTTGGCTATAAAAGACCAACTCGCAACCGTTTGCCATCCTAGCTTTTGACTTGGGGAATATTTTTGAATCTCCACAAATTGTTCACGACCCATCCAAACTTTCCACGACAACGAGTATTTTTCTACACCAATATCGACTGTACGAGCGATTACGTACTCCCAATATGTTCCACCGGACACGGCGCGTGTTGGCAGTTCGTGCGTTTCCCCATTGAGCTCGAAACAGCACACTTTGTTGTTCAGGTCAAAGTTCACCCTCATGTTTTATTTTAATAAAATAAAACTTGGTCGGGCTGCAAGTTTTTTCTGGTGGACAAGCGATTTTTATTTTAATAAAATAAAACTCGGGTCGTGGCTGATTTTTTTGCTCAGAGGTCATTTTTATTTTAATAAAATAAAACTCGGGTCGTGGCTGATTTTTTTTCGGGGGCTCAAGTAGATTTTATTTTAATAAAATAAAACTCGAGGCTGGTCGGAACTTTTTTTCAGTCTCGGAGACAATTTTTATTTTAATAAAATAAAACTCGGGTCATGCCCGAACTTTTTCCGGATGCTCAGCAAGATTTTATTTTAATAAAATAAAACTCGGGTCGAATAATTCAACTATATAAATATTCGTTCACAGTTTATCCAAACATGCTCCACTCACTGCTTTACGTTGTACTTATCATGGGCTCCAATGTTCTTATCACATACGTAGAAGCATATCGTTCGAAATTAGCAGACAGATTGTGGGGCGGTCTACCCAGAACCTCTTGGTACAAAAACCCATGGGTCATTTCAATGATGTTGACCGTCGTGTCCTACCTTTACATGACGAGCATGTGGATATTCCGACTCGACGAAGCTCTCATTTTCAAACAACAAGGATTACAGAAGTATGTCGTACTTTCATACGTCACATTCATGTCCGGCGCTATTCTATGGGCACCACTCACTCTTGTCGCGCTACATCGGGACGAGAAACTGCCATGTGTGGCACTGGCGTTGTGGATGACGGCGTTGGGCTCAGTGGGTATGCTAGTTCTAGCCTCTGGACTTGAAGGCCAACCCTGGATGATTGCAGCATCTTTAATGTGCATGGTACACCATGTTGGATACGACGCTGTATACTGGTGGGCGACCTGGTTGGACAAGGGACAAAGAGATAATGGTTTAAAATATACAGAAATAAAGTACTAATTGATTGTTTTCGTTCAATATAGCCATTTGAGTGGTGTCTCTTCTAATTTTTGGTCATCATTGACGAAATCCATATCATCGACGTCCGCCTGCATTGCCACATAACCTTTCTTCGACCGGCGTGTCAAACACCCCAAAATAATCGCCCCTAGACACCCAGATACACACAAAGCTACGAGGATGGCAGGAATTTCTAAATTAGAACCAGTGTCGTTTGTAGGAGCTGAAGAAGCACCGACCTTTACGTCGCTGGGACATGTTATCTCAAAACGCGCGGCAGTCGCTGTGCAATGTACGGAACATTTAAAGTAACGTGTGTGACCTGCGTATTTTCCGCCCAATACTGTAAAGTCTTTTTCGTAATTGTTCGGTTGCAGGGTGTCCTCCCAAACTTCTAGTGCTTCTGAATTGCAATCTGCGGTTTTGGTTTCTATCAAGTCGTGTGTTCCATTCCAAATGACCCTGACTGTGTCCTCAGAACATGCCTCAACACGTGGGACACTATTTCCGAAAATAACCTCTATGATATCAATAGGCTTATCGGTGGATACGTCCGATTCAGGCGTTGTGACCATGCTCGAATTATCCGACTCGGCTGCTCGGTGGGGTTCAGGTGAATCCTTACAGCCGAGTTCTTCGTGTTCGCAGCACCAATCCCTTTTCTCGTCTGACCATACCTCCTTGGTTTGACAATTGACTTTTTCGCATGTGCCTCCACAGTCGCATTTGCCTCCACAGCCTTTCTTTGCACCCACTAGCTTGTATCCTCGCTCACAATCCACGGCAACACAAGGCTCTGCATGCGCATGGGAACAATTGCCAGATTTGCATGTTTTAACGACCGCTATTTCGACACAGGTTGTATCTTCGAGGTCGCATAATGTACATTTGTCTCCATCCGTCTTTCCATTACACGGGTCGTATTTAGGACTAGGACAGCCGAGTTCTTCGTGTTCGCAGCACCAATCCCTTTTCTCGTCTGTCCATACCTCCTTGGTTTTACAATCGTGCTTGACTTTTTCGCATTTGCCTCCACAGCCGTCCTTTGCACCCACTAGCTCGTACCCTCGCTCACAATCCACGGCAATAATACAAGGCTCTTGAGAATCGGCCACATTTACTTGAAGATTCATTCCATCATCAACACAGTGAGTACCTATGTTGCATTCGAAAAATAGAGTATTTTCGCTTGAATCTTTTATCGTGTACATCACACCAGATGTATCTCCAACTTTGTCCGCGTCTGTGACCATACCGCATGTAGCACTTGCCTTTTTGTAGACGTTGTGAGTTCCAGACCATGTGAATTCAAGGATATCACCTGGCTTGGCATCAATGGGAGATGCAACTGAAAACCCCCACTTGATTTGAATTGTTTTCGCGTGTAAGCAAATGGGTAATAACACGAGGAGCAAGTATAACATTGTATGTACATAATAGAGGTGGACTTTATAGTGTAAAAAAAATGTTATTGTAATTGTTGAATTTTAGCTTGTAAAACTTTAGCATAATCTTTCAAAAATTCCGACCGTAAAAGCAAGTCAGATTCTTGCAGCGGTTCTCTCGTCAAGGGGTCACTATGTTTGTTTCGCACCCATGTGAGCAAAGATTGTCTGTCGTAGTAGTGGTCATTGACCGGCGTTTTGACGATATCTGTGGTGTAGTCGTTTAGAATGGGACACAGCATCATGTGTGTGATATCTTCCCATGTCGGATTGTCTTCATATTTGGATTCCAGCTTTTTCATCATGGAGCACAATGCGGATGTGACGTTGGCGACAACGGCTTCTAGAATCATACTCGGTACAATTTCCGCGCACAGTTCGATGGCCCTGTCTGCGAAGCGCTGCTGTTTCGCCTGGCGAATCATGAAGCGGCAGACGTTTTGCGATACGGTGGTGCGTTCGTCTTTCAAAAGAATTTCAATGTGTGCGATGCGGGAATGCGAACAGGCGTGTTCGAGTGGTAGACGTTTATTTTTGAGGCGTATATTTGGGTCAAGACCTTTACTTAGGCAAACATCCAAGTAGTAGGCGGGTACAGCCATGAGGCTTTCCATTTGTGTCGGTGGCACTTTGTCAACGCGGTTGAGTACTTCCTTGAACAAATTTCTGTGTTGTCTTCTGATGGCAGAGGAGATGCATGGCGCTTCAAGCGTCCGCGCTAATCTCACACAGTTCAGGGCAGTCGTCACGTGCATTTTTCCAATGATGTGAAGCCATTGGAGCGTGGTTGGGTCGTATCCGGATTCCAAACATCGTATGAGCATCGTGGAATCGTTGATGCGCATCGCCTTTTTGAATCGGATTTGTATGATATTTGCCATGCTTTTTTCGCGGGCGACGCGTTGCTTTTCTTGCTGTGCTGTTGGCTGTGGTGGTGTTACATGAATCTGTATGCGCGGTTTTTGTTGTGTCGGGCCTGAGGGCATGGGCCCAATGATGTGTTCTACTCTCGGACGTTTGAGCATGGTGGCGTCTACAATGTCCGGAGCGTCTCTGATATCATTCATACGTTCCTTACAAAAAAGGCATTTATATACTTATAAATAGGCGAGGTACGACACTTTTGGAAAAGCGCCCGCTGAGAGTGGTCAAGTGTTTGCTAAGTATTTTTCGAAAAATGCACTATAAAATATTGAGTTGAATTATGTAATGGATGTATGAACTGTTAGGTGTTGTAGTTATAATGGTGTTGTTGTTCAAATTGCGCAACAATTTGCACCAAGTATTGTTCGCGGCCACCATGTACAGTTTGTCGCTGGCGGTCGTCGCGTGGTACAATCACAACATTGACACGTGGTTCTTCTCACTCAGCGTAGCCTCCCTGACGCTGACGGGCGTTTCTATGGTCGAATTGTATTCTTCCAAGTTTTTGCGCGAAAGTTACGCGTCTATGCAACACGTCACGCGATGTTGTATTCCACATTTTGGGTGCACTTCGCCGGATTCTGTGTTGTTTCTGACCTGTCTGTTTCGCTTTCTGGCGGGATGTACCGCCGCCAGTTCGTTTTACACGAGCTGGACGTTCCGCGATACGTTTTGGACGGGACATACGGACACTGTCATGAGTATGTGGGTTATCAGTAGCAGTTTGTGGCTACTGAGTTGTGTGCCGCATTTCGTCTGTTTGTTACAATGCGCCGCCGTGAATGAGAACCCTCGCGTGTTATATTTTCGCCAGCGTGTGTCTCTGTGGCTACTGCACGACGTGGTATTGGGTGTTTTCTGGCTGTATTTGTCCATGACGTTGAACCACCTGTTGAAAGACGATGATTCCGAATGGCGCACGATATTTTTGTCCATGCTGTCCTGGCACATAATTGTGTATATGTGCCGCCAGATGTATTTTTCGGACGCGTGGTCAACGTTGGAGCACGTCTCGTGCTGTGCACCGGAAACAGTCGGGCGCTGGAGTGTCGTGCTCATGTTAGTAGGCATGTCCGCAGTCTATGCCACACTCGTACACGTCGTGCGCGATTCCATCGACATGGGCTGTTCGCTAAACGACGTGGTAGTGATTGTGGGGGCACTCTTCGTTGGTTCTCTGGGTTATTTTATGTCCGGTACTGTGACCGTGCCCGTCTCGCTAACGCAGCGTAAGTCCACGCCGCTCACCGGGGGAACCTTCACATTAGATTTTTGATAAAAAAACAGTATATAAAGTGTCTTACATGTGTCACAATGTCTCGTTTGGCGTTTCGTTCCCCCGACACCTCCCCGACACCAGTCGATACTGCTGCTAAGCCGACGAAACATCACATCATACTGGAGGCGACAGTTCGTCCTGTTGGACTTCGCAACTACAACCAAGACCGTGTTGCTCAGCAGGCCGCCGCGCTGAAAGAGATGCGTTCCCAGGGCAAAGATTTGTTCGAAATGAACGAAACGCGCAAAGTGGAGAGCACCGGTACCACGTTGTACCAGACTACAGAAACATACGGCACGGCAATGTCTATCGAAAAAATTGCCGACGCCCTGCGAAAAGCGGATTTGACACTGAGGGTCAATTTCCGTCGCCCGGGTGTACATTCGTCAGCGACGTGCATGAACTTGTCATCCGACACACTGCAAAAGCTGATTGGGACGGCGGCGGACGCCCAAGGGAACAAGGTTGCGGAGCTGCGCGTCAAAGACGAACAAACAGCCGCCAAGCCGAGTCATGGCGCCTTGTATGTCGCCGTCACGTGCAGAGGTACACAGCATTATCTTTCACATATAGATTACAAAATTCTGTCATCGTACGACGCAATGTATCACGAATTAAATTAACTTTTTTTCCCATCTTTATTTACTGTTAATCGGTCTGCTCATCGTCTTCTGCGGCCCCCTTGTCAGCCTTTTTTGCTGGCTTCTCGTCAACCTTTTTGTCTGCTTGTGGTGTATCTCCCGGCTCGCTGACAATTGACGCAGGTTCCTCCAATTGTTCGTACGGCAACGATGCGTTAGCACACGCGTGTTGCGAATACGTTTCCCAACTGATGACACCATTCTGGTAATGCTGGTGCAGTTCTCCGTGCGAGAGAAAGGGCGATATTGGGAATATAATTTCGACTTGTAGACGCTTCTTCAATACATATACGTCTGAAATGTCAGTGCGTTTGCGCTTCTTCTTGCCTATCGCCTTCAGAAGTTGTTGTTTGATGTCCTCGGCGTATACCAACGAGTAAATCCGTTCGCAAACACTTTGTAGCGAGGTTTTCCAACTCAATATGGTCTTCTTGAACGTTTGATGCGTCCCTTCTTCGTCAGATTTGTGGGGCGTATCCGACATCAAGAGTGCTCGCGGAATGCCCATGACACCGCATACAATATCTTGAAAGGCTTTGTTTTGCGCCGCCACGTCACCTCTTCCGGTCTGCGCCGGGGTATTGACAATCCGTTGACCCAGGGGGACGTTCACCATGTTCTCCAAGACATTTCCTCCGACAGACGCGGGCGCTCCTCCTGTGAAAAAGGCATCATACAAGGCCTGTTGGTGTCGGAGCGCGGAGACGTTGTGACGGTCGCGCGTAAACTTGTTCTCGGCCGACGTATCTTGCATGTCGCCGTCCGCGTAGTAGTCGTAATTGATACCTTCGACGTTGTCGACTTTGGTGTCCACGGCTTCTGTCATCAGGATGGGGTCGGCCCGCTTTTGCTCCATGGTGAGCGACGTCCCGCGCAGTGTGTTGATGTATTTAATTTCTGGCATCAAATTGGCGACGACAGATGTGATTTGGCCGTCGCAGGTGGGCGAATGGCCGAACAGGTCAAACACGTGCGTATCCGGTATTTCGTTCATTTGTTCGTCCAGGACAGCGTATTCGCGCATGCCGAGTACGTAGTTCATTTTCAGGTTAAAACACGCGGGTTCGAGGACAACCGGGACACTCAGACCGTCTTCGAGCCTGACGATGCGCACGATAGCGATACCGAGCGCCAGGACTTGGTCTGTGATATTTTTGCAGCACGGTAACCAAAAGTCGTTCATAATTTCTTGCATGTGTGGGTCAGGGCGCACACGGCCGCGTCTGTGGGAAAATTCTATACCGTTTCCGAACAGGTGATGATGTATCACGTTCCTACACATGTAAATCATGGGTGTGGTGCGTAACACTTTACTGTAATGAATCATATCACGCATAGGCAATGCGATACCTTGGTCCATGTTTATTCTCCGACAACAACTTATATAGGAAAATTCAGTCCCAGCGCGATTCTACAATTTCGATAGCGTGGAGCCATTTGCACGCGTCGACGGCTGAACGTATCACCTTGGTTTCTTGCATGAACGTAAATCCCGAAATATATTTAAGCGAAAAGGGAAACGCGCGCGTCTTTATCAAAGTCTTGGTACCGTACGTTTCGCGGCACCGCACAGATTCATCCGCCTGCCCGGAAATAACCGCGCGCGCATTGATAATGGGTCCGTGGCCACAAATATATATGTACGATTCTTTCATGATGTCGGCATCGAGTTCGATGTTTTTATTCGTGTACAAGCTGTAGTTGCCCGTTTCACATTCTTGCGCGAGCATATCGTTCACGTGGCGCATTTTGACACGCCAGTACACGTCGTCAATCTTGTCCGCGCCCACGGTAGCTCCTGGCAACTGTTCTAAATCGGAATCGGTAGGCGGTTTGATGCGCACGGGCGTTGTGTCGCGCAGTATCGACCAACCAATAAACGCCAAGATGATGATGCTCGTGGCGTACACCGTGTAACGTTGCCATTTTGGCCGGCGGCGGTCTTGGTAGATGTTCACGGGTCGACGCCGACATTTCATCCTTTTCATTTTTGAAAAACAACCCTATATATACACATGTCAAAAATGAAAGGGATTCCATGAAGACGCTACGGATTCAAGAAAAACTGCCGTCGCGAAAAAGTCTTATTGACGCAAAGAGCAAGTTTCTGAGTGACCTAGAAGCGGCTCTCGTCAAAGAAAAGACGATTGCGAGCCATATATCTCGAGTAGAGCGCGTGCCAAAACCAGCCACTGTCTCGAGAGATGATATCCATTTACAATTCGGTATGATGGAAAACTTTGTGCGACACGTGTACGAAAAACGCACGCACGACAAAAACGCTGAGAAATTGCAAACACTCATCGACAACGCGAAAAGAGAACTGGCGGCGGCGCGGACAGGCCCGAAGACCTCTACGGTGACGAAGCGTACTCTTAATATACACTTCAGGAACGGTGTCATCAAGCCTACCGAAAAGGTGCCGGCGAATTTAGCGACGCGGTATCACTGGGAAATGCAGTCCGACGCCCAATCGTGGTCGCAAATAGGTGCAAAAGGTTCGACGGATATCCGGCCGGAATTGTCCTCGGGCGATGTCCGTCTCTCGTACAGAGATGGCAAGTTGCTGTCGAACAAGATAAAACTAGGGACTGTCATCAAACGCCAGGCCGCGTCAGCCAAGCGCAAACAGTATCGTTTCGAAGTGGGCGACGCCGAGTTCGAACAGCGTTGCGTTGGCGTTGCCGGGAGAATCAAACGACTGTTGAAACCCCCACGGCATATTGTGGACGCGAGTTTCGACGCACGCGTGTTCCAAGACCGTGTCGCTCAACTGCCAGAGCATCTAAACCTGGACGTCGTGGACGTCATTGACCTGTGCGAGACGGGTACCACGGCCGACAAGGACTACGTACATATGATTGAATTCGTAGAACCGACCATCTATCTCAATCCGAAAAAATTGCACAGCGAACTCCGAGACATATACGACGGCAAACGCGTTTCGTTGCGTTTGCCCATCTCGGGGAACGCAGTGCCAGACGCGGCACCTCCACCCGCCAAAGCGCCCATACTGATGTTGGACGAGGAACAGGACGACGTTATCGCGCAAGCACAGCGCAGGGGCGCGCAAGAACGCGAGCGCAGGCGGTTGGCGCGCGAGCAACAACGCGAACGTGCGAGACTCGAACAGCTAGAGCGCGAACAGCGCGAGCAGCGCGAACGCGAAGATGCAGCCCGGCGCGAAGTCGAGCGCAAAAAAGCGGAGGAAGTCGCACGCCTAGAATCCGAGCGCATTGCGCGTGAGAAAGCCGAGGCGGAAGCAGAGGCACGTGAAAAAGCCGAGCGTATTGCAGTCGAAAAAGCCAAGGCCGAAGCGGCCGCGCTTAAAGAATCTGAGCGCATTGCACGCGAGAAAGCCGAGGCCGAAGAGAATGCGCTTAAAGAATCTGAGCGCATTGCACGCGAGAAAGCCGAGGCCGAAGAGAAGGCTCGGCGCGCTGAAGAGGCACGCGCCGAGGAGGCACGGCTTGTTGAACAACGTGCTGCAGAGACAGCAGCGCGTCTGGCACGTGAGAAAGAGCTGTTGGAACGTGAGCGTCAAGCCAGTGCGCAAAATCAAATGTCTGTATACCCAACTCAATCCGCCGGCACGTCTGCATCCGTCGCAGATGCCTGGTTTATGACTGCGCGCGGAAATATTTACAAAATGACGGGCACGGGAGGTTCGAGTGACAAGGTGAAAAGCGATGACGAAGGCACTGCCGAAGAGAAAGCCAATGCAGCCGGGTGGTATGTTAATGCCGACGCTGTCAAACTGGCACGGGAGCAGTTGGACAATGCCAACGCATTGGCACGCGAAAAGAGGCGTCTGGCGAAAGAAGCCAAAGCAGCTGCCAAACAAGCCGCCGCCGAACAAGCACGGCTCGAGGAAGAACGCGTGGCGCAGGAAGCTGCTGCCGCCGCCGAACAAGCACGGCTCGAGGAGGAACGCGTGGCACGGGAAACCGACGCCGCCGCCGAACAGGCACGGCTCGAGGAAGAACGCGTGGCACAGGAAGCTGCCGCCGTCGCCGAACAGGCACGGCTCGAGGAGGAACGCGTGGCACGGGAAGCTGACGCCGCCGCCGAACAGACACGGCTCGCCGCCGAAGCTCGCGCGGCGAAAATACAAGCACTGCGGGCCGATGAAGAGCAGGTCGCGTTTGTGAAATACGTGTTCACGACCTACGATGTGAACGCAAATGGCACGATTGAGGAAATCGAAATGGTGCGCGCGTATTTGGCCGGCAAGATACGCGTGTCCTCTGGAGCTGGTCAGAAGGTCATTGCTGATAACGACTCAAACGGTGACGGCGCCATCGACGTCGATGAGTTTATCGATTGGTGCGCCGTGTCCGGTGTCCTTGACGACGACGTTTGGAAGCGCGCCGCTGCAGATTTCAAAAGAAAACTCGCGGCGCCCACTGTGCAAGATTTCGGAGACCGGACGATTCGTTACGCCATGAATAAAGTTCGTGTCGGCCAGAAATTCAAAGTCAAAGGCAAAACATACTTGAAGAAGGGTTCGAAGGCCAGTCAATACGAACCTGTCAAGGAAGGTGTGATGATGGTGTCAACACAACAGCCGCCTGGCGAGCTGTCGGCGATGATTGAAAACATGACGGACGATTGGGTGTCGTCTGACGAAGAGTTAAATTTTGCCGAGCAGTCTGAAGAAGATTCGATGGACTTTGCGGCTTCGTCCTCACTGGATACGGATTCAGACCTGGATTTCGCACAATCGTCTGAAAGAAGCGTGCAAGCGAACTCGTCGGAAGAAGAGTCTTCGGAACGCGGTAAAACGTCGTCGGGGATGGAATTCGCAGAGTCTTCCGCCGCAGAAACGGATTCCGACATGGAGTTTGCGGATACGTCGGACAAAACATCGTCGGGACTCGAATTCGCAGAATCTTCTGCCGTAGAGAGTGACTAAAATTACATATAAAAGTGTTTATTCTATATTCAACTATTTTCCAATGGTACATAAAATTATGTTGTGCTTCGTCCGCTCTGACTCGGATATTCTCGAATCCTCGTGGTTAAATCGCATCGCTGCTTCTTTGGCGTCGACCGACGACGGCACCGCACCCTTCATCCACGCGGAACTACTTTTTTGTCCACCGGGGTCTCCGTCGGGCACAGACACCATAGCGGGTTTGGCGTGTTCTATCGTATATAACGGTGCCGTTCATTTGGAGAAGAAACGTTTTTCGCGAAAGGAGTGGTTTTTCAGGTCGATGGAGTGTTCCAAGTCGCAGTACGACACGATGCTCTCGTTTTGCAAAGACCACCAGGGTGACTCGTTCAACCATTTGGGGTATTTTATGTATTGGGCGCCCTTTTCACCGTCTCCTATGTCTTATACGTATTTTGGCATGACCCCGCGTTGGTATTGTTCGGAAATCGTGATTGGCGCGATGAAACACGGAGATATGCTGGACGACACGATTCCAGATTCTATGCATCCCCACGAGTTGTACAAACTCGTGCAGGGCAGTTCTATGGCCGACTGTGGCCGAAATATGAAATCCATCAAATTAAGCTTCGTCTGAATCTTTGTGAACCGTAGATATTTTCCATACACCATACATAGCAAGAAAACACCCCAAGAAAAAAATTACTTGTGACCACACTGTTAATGTCGCCATGTTGTCGTACACTACGATTCCCGTCAGCGTTGTAAAGAAAAACCAGGTCGACTGGTAGACAATGATGCAATAGTACGCGTCGTGTTTCGCTAAACCCTTGTTGAGCCATGCGATGTGCACCACAATCGACGCAATGCACATCGCGATAACCGACACCAACACGTCTACACGCACTGTTAAATGCCCTGTGTGCACAGAGTCTGCCACAGCCCATGCGATATACTTGCCCATGCATACGTTCTGGGCTCCTAATGCACCGGCGATAAAGGGATACCCAAAACGCTGCAGACTACGTGGTAACCTACGGTGTTTCAGCGCCACGTCCGCGAGCTGCCAGAGTATCCAATTTGCCACGATGAACGCGCACGAGATGGGTCGTTCGATGAGCTGGGGGGCAGGCGTATCGGTGTCGCTGACCACTTTGGACAGAATGGCCAAAATACATCCCGTGACCACACATCCGATGGATAGCCACTCTTTCGCATCGGGCTGTTCGAACAATATTATCTTGGACACGAGCAGATTCACAATAATCGACACGGCGCCGAAAATGCCCACTGTGAGGGGGGGTAACCACGTGAGCGCCAAGAAATCCATGGTGGACGCTGCGAACGACAAGCAGATGGCGACCACAAACAGCGGTCGGCAGTACACTGGACTTGTCAGTGGAAATTCCCTTTTGCGTTGTCGGGTGCGTGGGTCGTGATAGTGAATCTCGTGCTGGGCCAGTTTTTGAAAATTCATGGACACGGACGACGATATGGAGGCAGACAGGAGAAATAAATATCCAACGAACTGAACCACTAACATTATGGAAATAGATTTTATGTTAAATACCCGTTTAAAAGAATCCCTTTTTGTAACATATAAAAACACGATATAAATACACCCTGTAAAAACACGCAAACATGACAGCTGTTGTAGGCAGAATCGGCAAAAAAGACGTCACTGCCGAATTCAAAGACGGAAAGGTCGAATTCAAGTGTAAAGACACTGTCTTGAAGCACGTTTCTGCAACGTGGTTCGTATATTTCCAGCGTGTCTCCAAGCGTTTGAAGACATGTGACGTTATCTTCTTCGACGGCCACGAAATTACCGAGTTTTGTACTGGGCAGCGGTCGATTGAGACCATTCGGGACGAAATTACGTGTCCAAGTTACATCGGCGGCATCGACCCGATGCCGTGGAAGCGCATTTTAAAAGACGCACAAAAAAACCAATGGTCGCTCGAAGATTGGCAATACCACCTAGAGGGAGAATCCGACGGGTCAGAATCCGATTCGGACGACGAATGGCAACCGGAGTGTGCAGAGTCCAGTGACGACGATGACTTTAGCGACGACGAGCCAGTGGCAAAACGGCGTAAGGTTGAACAGGGGCAAAGCGACCATGACTCAGAATCCGAATAATACAAGACTTGATTTGGTTCGTGTCGGGGCTGTCGAAACAACATTCGCACAATTCCATAGCAAACTCTCCAATACCATCCCAGTCGTCGTGCGAAAACCTCGCGTGAGTGCGCTGTTCCTCGCGTCTCCAAAACGTATGCCACGACCACGCAGATTTCGAATCCACCACGGACTCAATGTCGTTGCGGTTGGGGCCCACTACACACTCGCGGGCATCAAAGCCAGTCAAGTCGCACAAATATTCGATGGATGGCGGCGGTTTGCGCTTTTCGAACAACGCCTCGATAGCCCAGTACTCTGTGTCTCGGGGGTCGTACAAATCTTCCTCCGCCTCGTCGCCTTCCGACTCAGTGTCGGAACTCCATGACGCGTCCGAGTAATAGTCTTCGTAGATAGGCATAATCTAGAAAATTTAAAAATAAAGAACTAGTTTGTTGAATTTCTATTTTTATACCGTGTACCAATTCCAAAAAATAATATTCCAAACATATTATGAACTATAAATGCGCCACTGATTTACGCGTATGGTAAATGATTCCGGTCGACTGTTTGCGTATCATTGTCGACTACTCACGGCTGCGAGAACGCTATTTGTGGTCGATTGTACACAAGGATTTCGAATTCGTAGACGGTGATTGGGTGCGTTTCAGCGAGTATTATCGTTTGGGTTCGCACACGCGCGCGGGAATCAAAGAATTGTGCCAGCGCGCGTATCAATCACAAATATTAATATCGCGACTAGAACGCCATCTGTGGTCGAACCACCTGCGGGAACCTCTGCGCATATGGTCGCCGTGGACACCTGGTAAATTTTGCAAACGTTACAGTCGTGGTTGTAGTATGCTCTTTCGACACTATTCCTTCGTCAACTTTGTGCGCGACATTACGGTCAAATTCAAGTTAAAATCGTCTCTTTTAAAACAAACAAGCGTCAACGTCAACATATGGAACAAGACAATCCCCATGGTCTACATTTCGAACTCGAAAAGGGTAAAAAAAGTACATATATCTTCTGCATTTAAAGCGTTTAATGTGGCCCGGGCACTGCTTGTGTTTCATGTGCGGAACGATGTGCTGTATTTACACCCGCAACGTTTAGAGTTTTTGACATAGGCCGTACATCTTCTTCTTCCTCGCGACTCCTTTTTTTCGTACTGTATCTGAACTGAGCGTCCATCTGTTTCCACCGCTCCACAAGCTTTTGCTGCAATTCTACGGTGGTCTCGGACATGTACATGAATTCGACTCGGTTATATAGTCGCCCGTGGGAGTTCCTGCAGGGGGACGCGCTCAAAATACTCACCGTTTTTCACGAACATCCAGCGCGCCAGGAATTCAATCGACGGATTGGTCATCGCCAGTTTGACCACCAAGTACGTGGTAATGACGTCGACAGTGTACTGGTAACGCGAGCTGAACGCAAATATTATCGTCAACACTGTCCAACACTCGCCGAGTAACCAGACCATGTTTGCAAACCGGTGACGCTTCGAAGGTACCATCTGCACGGCCAACGCGGTGAACACCACCAATTGCGTAATGTTCGACGACCACAGCATATTTCCACACGCACGATGAGGCCATCGCCAAAATATCCAATCCATGTCCTCGTCGGTCGGGATATTGTTCACCTCGAGACAATTCGGAATCGAATCCGGAACGACGGTCAGTAGTTGGGCGCACGAAAATGCCGGAATAAGCACAATCTGGGCCATGAGTCCCTTTGCAATAACGATGGGATTTTTTGAAAAGCACAGCCAGGCGAATATCGTCACTATCACCCACAAATACGTACAGACGTCCACCATGTCGCGCAGTGTGATAGTGGATGGCAAAGGGATGTTGTAACCGTGAATCCAGTCCATGAAGAACGAATCGTACAGCGGTGTGAGCGACGTTCCGTTGTTAAAAGTATTGGTGTACCATCGTTGACGATACGACACCAGGTTCGTCAGCACCAAATTGATATAGAGCGTGACCGTCGCCACGCATACGAAACGTGCTGTTCGGAGTTTGGGTTTCATTATGGGATTTCAAAAGATAACTATATAGTCCGTTTCGTACTTCGGTAAAATGAATGCAACTTCCAATCAACCCACCACACCGGCGCCCGTCAGCGACCCATGGGTGGAGTCTGGTGCAATGGTCTATGTAGCCATTACGGTAGCCACGTGTTCCGCAGTCATTATGTGTTGCACGTGGTTCATCACGCACAACCAGACCGTCAAACGGTGGTTCGGCCAAGACACTGTGTACAATTCAGTCGGCGGCAGCGACGAAGAAGTTGAAATTCAACTCACCGCGTCCAAAGATGACACGGAAGATTTCCCAGACGCCAGGTCTTCTCCGTTTACACTAGAAGACAACGATGACTCGGAATCGGAGTCGTCCGAGCCGAAAGACTCTGACGAAGACCGCGTCAACGCACAAGAAGCTGTGTAAATACAGGCGGGCAGTACCGCAAACAGACCCCAATACCATGGAAACCAGTCGCACACGCGTACCAACGCCACGAAAACTGGCGCTTCCAACCATAAGAACATCAGACACACGTCATTGCGCTTTACATCCGGTTCCGTCATGTGAAACGATTTCAAACGTGCGGGCCTGTGACGCAAATATTTCCAGCATTTCCAGTGGTACATATGCACACCTATAGACAAGAGTAATGACACGGAGAACAATGTCAGCAACGGCGACCACGCGATGACAACACAGGGGGCAAAACAACGCGCTAAAATGACCGTCACCAAACTCAAATTCAACGCAATCGTAAACGAAAGAAACATATATTTTTACGCCTGAATTATTTATACTTCGTTTATTAGTCCGTACTGTAGGCTTTTGTCCCACGCCAGTGTTTCAATAGGCAATGTTACAATTATACATGTCAGTGAAAAACACGCTATGAGTGCCCGGTACTCCACCACCGGTTTCACACACAGCCAGGGCGATACGTCCAACAACACGGAAAATATGCCCGACCACGCAGAAACCAGTACACACTGTACCCAGAATATCCACACAATGTTGAACTTGTGCGGTGTCGAATGCACGAGCTGAGATTCTCTATCGTATTCACGATATCGTTTCGCGGTAGAGATGACAATCTGAATCAAAACCAAGGATGCAAAAATATATTGGTGCAGCATCACATACTGTAAATCATTGTGCAGACAAATATCAGCCAAGGAAGACCGATGACCCAACTCCACAAAAAGGCGGTCGACCCACCACGTAAACAAACAGACCCAGACAAACGGAAACGTAGAATCGTACAGTGATAAGTTTTTCTTGTAATACATTATGTCTTTCTTTCTTTATGTTTATACTTTATTCGGCGCTTTTTTCGTCCGCGTAACGTTGCTTGTCCTGATGGGCCATCTCGGTGTAGCGCGCGCGCTCTTCGTCCGAAATGGACTTCCACGCGGCAGCAATGTCGGACATCAATTCGCGCGGCGTCTTCTCTGGCGCTAGATTTGCAATGCGTTCACGAACGTCGCGCATGAAGAACGCATACGAACTACGCGGGCGCTTGATTTTCTTCGGTGGGGTGTAGTGACTCATCTGCTCCTTGTAACGCTCTTGGTCGGCTTTGGCCTGCTCGATGTACTTGGATTTATCCGTGACTTCTTTCCACAGCTGAGCGATGCGCCGACTCTGCTCGGGGAGAGTCATCTTCTCGTCCGTCTGCTTCAGAATCTTGCGCTGCTCACACGCGAAATACAGGAAAGGAGTCATGGCGCGCTTCGGGCGGGCGGGGTCACGTTGGCGTTTTCTCTTCTTGGTACGTACCATTTTCTCCAATGTCGAGGGCTCTATATAGTCTTCCTATGAAAAGTGACTTTGGATTTTTATATGGTTTTTGGATTCCAATGAAATTTCTGCACGTCAATTTTTCTGGTACACGAATTGTATGCGTATCTACACACAGTGTACAAGCCATGCCCAAACGTACCAAACCGACACGTCCCAAAACACTTACCAAACGCCGTAAAAAGAGCCAAAACCACGCTGAAAGTGATTCTTCACCCGACCCGAACGAAATGAGCAAGCAGAAAGCCCCATCGCGATACGGGGGCGCCTCGACCAATCAATCTGGTCACTCGGATAAAAAACTGATGCGGTATCTGACCTGTGCCATGTTCCACGAGATACTGTTCCGCACAAACACGTACCCTATGTCGGTGCCCAAATGCCGGGCCCTCAATCACCACAGGTACTGGAAATCCATGTCGTTCCTGGGAGTGCCTTTCCACATGTATTTGGGTCAGAAGACGCTGAAAATGGTCAACAAAGTCGTGCGTCGTGGAATAGACGATTTGTTCCTCTTAGACCAAGTTCAGTTCAAGCTACATATCTACAACAAGGACAACAAGGAAACCGCGTGTTTCATCACCCATATGAACTGGGAAAGCGACGCAGTCGCCCTCGGCACCAGCCGCAGCGCCAGCAAGTCCAATCCCGTCAAAGAACCCATCGTGAAAATATTGTTCCGACGACTCGTCAGTTGTTTGACGTCGCGCTGGGACGGAATCCCGGACGCATCGAACGAGTGGCGTACTATCAAAATAGACGTCGACGACTTCGATTACGACTTTGAAACGAGCAACGACGAAAACGATGAACGCGAGGACTTCGGCGGCAAGCTCGAGTACAGTCGTCAAAAGCTTACCATGGCCAACGACGACAGTAGCAGCAGTAGCAGCAGTAGCAGCAGTAGCAGCAGTAGCAGCAGTGCTCACAAGGAAATTCGAGATTTTCCACCGGTGAAAGCCGGGGGCCTGACAATGACGTCGAAGATTATGTTCCGCACCGTCGTTTAAAACAAAATCATTTTTATAAAAACAGGATCAATAATGTATTTAAAATTAAAAGGTTGGTTTAATCTAAGATGCATAGTTCAACGGTTCGTTCGGTTCCGTTACGTGTGTTGTCTTCGTCAGTGTATAGCTCACACAAACGCCTGCGAACCAATTTGGCGGGTCATTTTGGAAACCTTGGACACGCCCGCACACTCCACGATGCACAATATGTCGAATTGACACGTCAAAACGCCGAACTCGAAAGAACTATCGCGCGTGTCCGTAGCGAGCGCAAGCTTGCACGCGCCGAACACCGCCGATGCTACGACGCGTACACCAAGCTCAAGCGAACTATCGCGGAACTGACGCGTCGCCACGACGAATCGGGGGTGGGAAAAGAACGTTCAGACGCCGGTCAAGCTTCAGGAGAGTCCGAATATCGCGAATCCGACTTTGAACCGATGGTGTGGGTCGCCGATGTCCGAACGCCCTCTGGACAAGCGACCCTAAAATTGGAGTCGATGATACGCGAACTAGCCGCGGGCAAAATCCGTGAAATAGCACCGCCTGACGACATGACCCGTTACGAATTGTATAACAAAATGGGTCGGGCACTGGATACCAAAATAGGGAACGGATTAGAGAAAATCGTAACTATGCAGGGTAAATTCCATAAATTACCAAAAGACAATCTTTCGGGGCACACGTACGTGAATACGGTGAACAATCCGTTCAACGCGTATGGTGGCAAGTACGCCGACGTCGCCAACTATGTACATACAGTGGAATGCAAGACGTCGATTCATTCGGTGACGAAAGGATTTCTGCCCACCTTGATGGATGGACTTCGTCGGCGTAATGAGGGCACTTTCACGCGCAAAATTCGCGGTACCACCGGCGTCCACCCGGTGCCAAAATATGCAGCTGCGTGGGTCGTGCTGTTCGGCACAGAGGCGGAGCGAGACTCAGACGCCGCGACCTTCAAGCTCGATACGGTCGCGTTTTGGCAGTCCTGTGGACTTAACTACTTTGAATTGGAAACGGTCTGGAAAAAAAGATTCGCGATTGTCGAACATGAAATAAACCGTTATTTTTCAAAGTGAACATATTTTACGCATTTTTTGTTTCGTATATAAGCGGGAGGAATGTATGTAAACATGCTTAAAACGTTTTCTTTTTGCAGTGGTGCTGGTGGCCTCGACATCGGGCTGCAGCGCACATGTGACACAGAAATCGTGTCCAGATGCGAAAGCGACTCCGTCATACGCGAAACGATACGTCATCATCATCCGGGTGGCGTTCTGTACACAGATATCATGCAAACATCAGTGGAACAAATGCGAGAACACGTATCTGGGTCGGACGTCATCATGTGCGTGGGCGGCATCCCGTGCCCCAGTTTCTCCACTGCCGGCAAGCGGAAATCTTTCGACGACCCGAGGGGAGCTTGTCTCACCAAATTTTTAGAATTGTCTATACAAGTCGGAGCGAAATATATTATCCTTGAGAATGTGCGCGGCCTGTTGTCGGCATCTTTGAAGCATCGCCCATTGGTGCAACGGACTTCACCGCTCCAAGACGACGAGAAACCTGGTACCGTCATGGCTAGTATTGTCTCACTGTTGGAGGAGCACGACTACTCGGTATCATATCAGTTGGTGGATGCGAAATACGTCGGGGCGGCGACTTCGCGAGACCGCGTGATTTTGATAGCAGTTCACGACGAACCGTGTCTCGGTCTCGTCCAACCCACGCACGGTGACGCGACGGCACCGTTCCGCACACTTGGGGATGCTATTCGCTCGCTAGAGGATATGCCGGGCCACGTGCACACACAGTTCCCCCAAAAGCGACTCCCTTATTTCGCGCGATTGCAGGCTGGGCAGAATTGGCGCCATTTGCCCGCGGACGAACAAGAGCTGGCGATGGGCGCGGGCACATACGCCGCGTCGGGGGGCAAGTCTGGTGTGTTTCGACGTCTCTCGTACGACAAACCGTGCCCCACACTGACATGCTCGCCCATCATGCACACCACGGCTCTGTGCCATCCCACCACGTTACGCCCATTGTCCGTGCAAGAATACGCTGCCATTCAGGGATTCGACCCGAGTTACCAAATAAAAGGCCCGGTGGCCAAGCAATATCGGCAACTGGGAAACGCAGTGCCGGTGCCGCTGGGTGAAGCCATTGGCCGAGTCATTCAAGCGCATCGCGACGGAAAGCCAGCGGACAGAACCGTCTGCAAGACGAGTAGGTATAAGCGCCCCCCGTATGGTACGCAGGCGCGCACGGCTCTAAAATAAATTGAGACCAGTACTAGTTGTCTGTAAGTTGTGGACAACCAATTAGTATATATACAGTATAAATAGTGGGCTAGTCATACAGTACGGTAACATAATGTTTATTCATAATGTTTTGGTATTCCTGTTAATATCTACGACTTCTGTATTTGCTGAAAATCAACCATGCTCAAACCAAACATGTATTGAGGATATTACTTCGTCGTGTAACTTACTTCCGTTTCTACCGGAAGTCGGGTTACTTGAACAAGCGTATACCAACGCTACGAACACCACAGTAAAAAATGAAATCGAAAGAAAAATGAATGCGACCCGAGCAAGATACGACACATGTTCAGAGAAGGGGGCCCCCCTCATTGATGATAAATGGGGAGGAAATTACTCAAACTATCTCAAGAAAGATGATGCTGGGGCTTTTATCACATATATGTTTTGTTCGCCCTACGTACTTAACCTTGAATCACTTAAAGTGGCCGTAGAAAACAACCCTGACGCCGACACTTCAAGCGTAACAAAAACAATATGGCCAGGTTGTCTGGCGTTAATGAAAGAATTTTGTAATGACCAACAAAATGAACCGCCACACATACAACAAATATGTAACTTAAATGCGCCAAATGCATGCAAGATTAACGGGCTAAAAGATTTGCTTGGGAATCATTTAAAATTTTGTTGCCCAGCGGGGGCGGATACAGACAAAGATGGGCATTGTGATGACAGTGACACGTTTCCGAATGACCCTGCAGAATGGAAAGACTCGGACAGCGATGGTACAGGTGATAATTCAGACCCGTTTCCGAATGACCCTACAGAATGGAAAGACTCGGACGGAGATGGAACAGGTGACAATTCAGACCCGTTTCCGAATGACAATTCATCTATAGTCGCCGCTGTGTACAATGCGTCAGAGTTGTTACTTATAACAGTGTTTAATGAACGGTTCGCATGTAATGAATAGTAGCACTACCTTATCATTCTGACCATTACTTTATGTATTTAATCCCATTCGATGCCAATGTAAAACGGAACCATGTGTCCATAGGATTCCCAACTCGGCGCCCGAAATTCCTGCACTACTTTATGCGGTAGATATATCGTTCTGTCAGTGTCACCCTCTTCACGCAGGATGGCATAGCCATGCACATGTGCAATAGTGCAACACACTCGGAGAGCGGCCTCGAAGGGTTCGCGCGAAGTCTTAAAACGAAACACGTGTGGAAAGCAGGGGTAACGTCCAAGGCGAGTACGGGGCCCAACGGCCCGAGTCAACGCCTTGCCGTCTTCGGGACGAGTCAACGCCTTGCCGTCTTCGGAAACGCGGATATTGTCAGGCCCGTAGCCTCTCCCCGGCAAGACCATGGCCCATTGTGTGTTGGGGATAGGCTTCTGGTCTGTCAGGCTCGGGTTGACCGAGTCAAAGTATATTTTCACGCTACCGGGGCCGTACGAGCCCGCATGACACATCTGAAACGGCATCGACATTTGCACGGGCTCTTCGTCGTCAGAGTCAGAAGAGTCAGAGTCTGACTCTTCTCCGAACTGCCTGTAGGACAGCCTAGGGTCAACGGGCCAGTATTTCCGAAACTTGCCCGTCCTCCAGGTGCGCTGTATGTGTACGGCAGCGCGCCTGTGTCGTTCTGCAGCCGCAGCTTCGACCATATGCCGCTGTTGAATGGCAAGCATACCCTCCAGGTAAACCTCGTGGTTGTACCGTTTGTTTGCGTTGAGTGCCTGCCATTGCCTGTCGGACATGTTGTGGGGCTTGAACTGGAGACGGTGACTCACGTGCGCGCGCTTTTCTGGGGCGCGGTTGCCGACGCGGGCACTGGGCTCGCACCGCGGCGGCTTTTTGATGCTCTTGAACATGTTTGAGAGGGCTGCCATGGTCAGCGACCGACGTATGGTAGTGCTTTATACGTGGTGTATGATAATGTGAAGAGTATGTGTTGGTCTTGAGATAGAATAAATTTCCAAGAAGGATTTTATTTTAATAAAATAAAACTTGCGTCGGGCCTGAACTTTTTTTCAAGTCTGAGAGGCAAGATTTAATTTTAATAAAATAAAACTCGGTCTGAGGCCGAAC
>Ga0209631_10000315_pt1 | contig 64128 bp, 45 predicted proteins | sample COG_08_FD_184752 | JGI IMG/M metagenome (GOLD analysis project Ga0209631, IMG submission 184752) | Pelagic Microbial community sample from North Sea - COGITO 998_met_08 (SPAdes) (version 2) | ecosystem: Environmental > Aquatic > Marine > Neritic zone/Coastal water | place: Helgoland, sampling... | reverse complement strand
CTTTCGTTGCGTCCTGCTCAACTTTCTTCGCCTCAATTGCAGGATCGAAAATCACGGCTCTCAACTCATCGCTCACTTCACGCCCCGTGTCTTCAAGCAGTCCATCAAAATATGCCTCTGAAAACTCAGGCATGATCTTGGTGTTGGCGTAATGGTGATGGATACCATTTGAAAACCAAATTCGTTTCAAGTAAGTTTCAAATCGATTCCACCCTTCTGTGCCTTTATCTCCCTCGAATTGAGTGTAAATTCCCTCGCACAAGTCTCTTACGCGCAGATTGTACCGGTTATTTTGGTCATACATCATATCGCGACCACTAAGCCCTGCTTGATTCAGACAATAGACGAGTGCCTTTTGGCGCGTTGTTAACTTTTCCCATCCCGGAATTTGGTAACGAACAATTTTCAAATCCGCAAATTGCTCCGTTTGCCAAACAAATCCATTGGCATCGGGCTCACTAGCGCCTTGGTCTGCCGCAGAATGAGCGGTCCAATCATCCACGACTGCACCGGTAGAACCTGAATTCTCCCGCTCACTGCATGCGGAGAGGAATAAAATGGCGGCAACAGAAGCCGCTGAAGTAAAGTGTAATAATTTTGAGGCCATCGAATACGTTGTTCATAGGTTAACGACGGCAAGTTACTGCATCCTATCTTTGAATCGTGCGACGTTTTTCCCGACTTCTACTGCGTTCATTTCTAGCTCCCTTTGCAGTGACCATGCCCGTTTCGCTGTTTATTCTGGATATGCAGTTTTTGTGGGTGTATGCTGATGATCTCATCGGAAAAGGACTGGCACCTTGGGTGATCGCTGAATTAATGCTCTACGCTTCGGCTCGCTTGGTCAACCTTGCCCTTCCACTTGCGATCTTGGTTGCTTCAATTATGGCATTCGGATCGCTTTCTGAGCGCAATGAATTAACCGCTTTAAAGTCAGCAGGATTATCCATTTCCAGGATCTTTAGGCCTTTGGTGGTCACGATGCTTCTGATTTCATTTGGTGCCTTCTGGTTTTCAAATGCTGCGTGGCCTGTTGCGAATCTGAAGTTTCGAGCCTTATTGTTTTCCGTTACGCAAAAAAAACCAACCCTCAATTTGGTTCCAGGTACCTTTTACAATGGCATAGAGGGCTTCGCTATCCGAGTGGATTCGAAAGGAGAAAATGGCGTTTTGAACGACCTTCTGATCCACGACCACCGGGAGGGAGAGACAGGAGTTTCAAGGGTCATTCGTGCAGAGGCTGGACAAATGGAACAAAAAGGGAATCGGTTGATTATGACCCTCCAGAATGGCGTTTCATACGAAGAAGATTTAGAGCAGTCTAAACGACGAAAAGAACGATTGCAACCCCATATTTCTTCAAGATTTGAACAGCAAATTTTCGAAATTGATTTGGCTTCATTGGATTTTAGCAAAGTGGATGAAGGGCTGTTCAAGCGCGCTCATGAAATGATGACGGTCGCTCAGCTCCAAATAGCCATCGATTCATTGGGTGGAATGGCGCGCGATCGTTTGGATGAAATTCAATTCTTTGGAGCTCGGCAAACCGCCATCTTGAGGGATACCATCGAAACGGCCGGGGCCTCATGGGCTACAATTGGGATATGGAATGCGTTGAATCCAACCAAGCGAAGGATGGCCTTTGATGGTGCTCGAAGCCTTGCAAGAAATAGCCGGCAAGGAATTGCCAATGGCTTGGAAGATGCAAGGGGACGAAAACGTGCCATGGATCGGCATGCCATCGAGTGGCATCGGAAATTTTTTCTCGCACTCAGCTGTGTCCTGTTATTCTTCATTGGAGCGCCTCTTGGAGCGATTATCCGAAAAGGCGGCTTGGGAATGCCTACTGTACTTGCAATCGGCATTTTCTTAGCATTTTACATCCTTTCTATGCTTGGCGAGCAAATGGTGAAAGCAGGGCAGGTCTCCCCTGCTCTTGGCATGTGGATGAGTTCCCTCATTCTATTGCCGCTCGCCGTCTTTCTTACCCGACAGGCCATGCGAGATGCCCGGGCTTTTCGCTTCGCTTCGCCGAACTTTTTAAAGGGTATATTTCGAATCAAATCCACACCGAGTGAGTAAGGTATGAGGATACTTCAAATTTGCCACAAGCCTCCCCGTCCCAGCAGAGATGGAGGATGTCGAGCCATGGATGCCATGACGCGTGGATTGATTGCCGCAGGAAACCAAGTCAAAGTGCTGACGATTGCGACAGAAAAGCACCCGTGGCAACCTGAAGAAGTCTCCGCAGAATACATCGCTGAAACAAACATAGAGGCGGTCACCTTGGACACGGCGCTCAACCCAGTCGACGCATTCTCTACCATTCTTACCGGTGACAGCTACAACATCAGCCGGTTTTATTCACCCGATTTTGAGCGCCTGCTCACCGATGTTCTGAGAAAGCAAGTCTTTGACTTGGTGATTTTTGAAAGCCTCTTCACAGCACCCTATCTGAAAACCGTTCGGCGACTTTGCGATGGATTCGCAGTTTTGCGGACCCACAACGTCGAACACCGCATTTGGGAGCAAATGGCTCAAGAAACAGGAACTTTGACGAAGCGCCTCTATCTAAAGCATCTCGCAGAGCGCCTCAGAGCATATGAAGTCAATGCACTGGAGGATTTTGATGCGTTAGCTTCCATTTCGGAAGACGATACCCGGCATTTTAAATCTTTGGGGTGTGGATCCCCCATATTCTCCATTCCATTTGGACTGGACGAGAAAGAGCTCCCTCAACCTGTTTTTGGCCCAGCTCGTTTTGTCTTCCATTTGGGCTCCATGGATTGGGCACCCAATGTCCAAGGTGTTCAATGGTTCGTGGACGAGGTTTGGCCTTTGGTTCGCAGCGAGGTGCCGGATGTGGAACTGCAATTGGCCGGGAAAAATTTCCCGACAGTGCATTCTTTCACAAAACCGGGTCTGACTGTACTGGGAGAAATTGAAAACCCTTGGGATATGATGAGCTGCCATGCTGCCATGATCATTCCTTTGCGCTCAGGAAGCGGAATGCGCATCAAAGCCATTGAGGCAATGGCAGCGGGAAGGCCAATCGTCACAACTACTTTAGGGGTTGAAGGGATCACAGGGACGGACGGCGTTCATTTTTTTGTGGAGGACGATGCCTTTTCTTTCGCTCGTAGACTGGTGGAGTTATTGAAGAATGACCAGCTCGCGAAGGACATGGGCAGTGCTGCAAGGGCTTTTGTTTGCGAAAACTTCGAGAACAACGAATTGGTAACTCAATTTCTATCCCGCTTGAATCAGTCCATTGAACGATGAAAATTTTGATGATCACATCGAGGCTTCCATGGCCCTTAGATAAAGGCGACAAATTAAGAGCTTATCATCAAATAAGACACCTGAATCAAGAGCATGATGTATTCGTCTTCAGCCTCTCTGAAAAACAGCCTTCGGATGAATGTTCTAAAGAGATCAAAGCTGTTTCGGTAGACCTGAAAGTTCACGTCCTCCAGCCGTTAAGACGATGGATGCGCCTGGCATTGGCCGTGTTCAGTTCCCGTCCATTTCAAGTGCATTGGTTTTACCAAAGGCCAGCCCATGCTGAACTTGACGCATGGATTGAGGAAATCCAACCGGATGTGGTACTCTGTCAGTTGGTCCGCATGGCCGAATATGTCAAAGACACGCACGATGTGCCTCGTGTATTGGACTACATGGATGCACTGAGTGCAGGCATCGCAAGACAAACCAAATTGGCAAAGCCCCTGTTGCGCTGGGTCTATCGATTGGAATACCAGCGTCTAAGATCATACGAATCTAAAATTTTTGACTATTTCGATGGCAAGGCCATCATCAGCCAGGCAGACCGCGCGCTAATAGCACACCCTGAGAGGAACAAAATCATGGTCGTTCACAACGGAATAGACACCTCTTTCTTTCGTCGCCAACAAGCCGAAGAGCACCATGCTTCTAAATTTCCGACTCTCTTGTTTTCTGGCAACATGAGTTACCCTCCCAATGTGGATGCGGCCGTGCAACTCGTCAAGCAAATTCTGCCCTTGATTCAAACGCCCCATGTTCGCGTACTCATCGCTGGAACCCAGCCGGTTTCAGCCGTATTACGTCTAGCGAGCGAGCAAGTAGAAGTCACGGGTTGGATACCGGATATTCGCGAAGCGTATGCACAGTCCGATGTTTTCGTTGCACCGCTCAGAATTGGAACCGGGCAGCAAAACAAAATTCTTGAGGCGATGGCTATGGAACTGCCTTGCGTGACGACCAAACACGTCCTCAATGGATTTTTATGGGAAGCAAACGACCCCGTTCCTTTGTGCCTTGGAGATTCCCCTGCACAACTAGCCCATGAAATAGATAACTTACTCAGTCAAACCGAAAAACGCCGGCAGATTGGCCGGTTATCACGAAACTGGGTGGAAAAACACTGCGATTGGAGGCGTTCAACCGCTGTTCTCTCTCATACATTCGTATCTTCAATGAACCTACAAACGGACGAATCATCATGGATCACCGACAAGTCAGCCTCCTAGCAGGCATTCCAACCCTGGATATCCGCTCTTTTACCCAAGGAACAGAATCCGAAAAACGCTCATTCGTCAAAGACTTGGGCGATGCGTACGAAACCATCGGATTTGCCGCCATTCACGGACACGGTATTCCAGATGATCTGATCTCGAAGTTGTATGCGGAATCGGAATCTTTCTTTTCGCTGCCATATGAAGTGAAGGCACAATACGCCAGACCCGAATCAAACAACCAGCGTGGATTTGTCTCTATGGGAGTTGAGCATGCAAAGGGCAGTCAAGCAGCGGATCTCAAAGAGTTTTGGCAAGTTGGCCAACCTACGCCACCCACCGGGCACGACCCAAGTCACTTCCCCTCAAATGACACGGTTAATGAGCGGCCTGAATTTCAGGCGTCTGCTGTTCAGGCGTTCAAGGCACTTGAAGATTTAGGAATAAGCATTCTCCAAGCCATTGCCCTTCATTTGGAAATCGAAGAAGGCTATTTTGATGAATGGGTCCGTGGTGGCAATTCCATTCTAAGGGCGATTCATTACCCTGCAATTAACCAAGAGCCTGAATCGGCTGTGCGAGCAGGCCAACACGAGGATATCAACTTGATCACTCTCCTGGTTGGTGCTTCAGCCGCTGGATTGGAAGTTTTGCGCCATGACAATGAGTGGATTCCCATCACCGCCTTGCCTGAACACATCGTTGTCAATGTCGGTGACATGTTACAACGGCTGACCAACCATCGCCTCAAGTCGACGACGCATCGCGTCGTCAACCCTCCTCGCTCTGAGTGGGGTAAGCCCAGGTTTTCCATGCCCTTTTTCTGTCACCCTCAACCGAACATGCGCCTGGATGCCATGCCACATTTGGTGCGTGAAGGAGACGAACCCATTGATGCTCCCATCAGCGCAGGGGAATACTTGGATGAGCGATTGAAAGAGATCGGTCTCGCCAAATAATCAACGTTTCTTAACGCCTCTTGGCAAATGATTTAAAGTTTCTTTTGAAACGTTCAATATCAATTCGACTTATTCATCTGTTTTTTTGGAATCAAAGAAATCCAAATGAACAGACCCACCTTCATCACCATTGGCCTCCTGTCTGGTAGCATTGGAGCTACCGTCATGTTTTTCGCCCTTCAATCATTCGCAAATCATCCGCAAATGATACCGGCTGATGTGAAGTCTCAGCCTCATTTCACAGCGAGCACACCCGCTTTAATTGTGCCAGAAGCTCCTTCGTTCACACGAGCAGCTGCGGTATCCGTCGATGCCGTCGTACATGTTAAGACGAAAACAAAGTCTGCAGCCACAGGAAGTCCCTGGTATGACTTGTTTGGTTACGGTTCCGCCAGTCAGATCTCGCAAGGATCGGGATCAGGTGTCGTTATTGATCCTTCGGGGTACATCGTTACAAATAACCATGTGGTCCAATCCGCTGATCTCATAGAGGTTTCCATGAATGACAACAGAACTTACGTTGCAACTGTTGTCGGCACAGATCCAGCAACAGATCTAGCCGTATTAAAAGTTGAAACAGAAAAAAACATTCCTGCACTCACCTTTGGAGAGTCCGCCAAAATTGAAATTGGCGAATGGGTGCTAGCCGTTGGAAACCCTTTTGACCTAACCTCGACCGTTACCGCTGGAATCGTTTCCGCCAAGGCAAGGAGCATCAACATCCTCAGAGGTGACCCAAAGACCATGGAGTACCCCGTTGAATCGTTCATTCAAACCGATGCAGCAGTCAACCCCGGAAACAGTGGTGGAGCCCTCGTCAACATGGCAGGAGAGCTTGTTGGGATCAATACAGCCATCGCCTCAAAAACTGGAAGTTACAGTGGCTACTCTTTTGCAGTACCATCCAGCATTGTGCAAAAAGTAGCTCACGACCTTGTCACATTTGGAGAGGTCCGGCGTGCATACCTTGGAATCCAAATCGAACCTGTAGATGAGGAACTGGCTTCCCAACTTGGATTGGATGACGTTGCTGGTTGTGCCATTGTTGGGGTCGTTCCGAATAGCGGCGCGTCGGAAGCGAACCTCGCGTTCCAAGATGTTATTCTCGCCGTGGACGCTATGCCCATCTCAAATTTTCCTGCATTGCAAGAATGCATTGCGCAGTACCATCCAGGTGATTTTGTCACGGTCAGTATCATTCGCAATGGACAAAAGGAGCAAATTGATGTTCAACTAAAAAACAGGGATGGATTTGTGAACGCCAGAGCGGATTCAGGCCCTTCAGAAGCAACGACAATCAATTGGGTCGCAGCGTGCAATGCTGGGTTTTCCACCCCTTTAGCCCATATCCGCAAGGATCTGAACCTAGCGCAAGGCATCCAAGTAAGCTCTTTGGGATCAGGGCCAATGCAAGATGCAGGCATTCGCAAGGGGTACATCATTACCCACATCAATGGCTCGGTTATTCATGAATCAGAACAGATTCGAAACGCCTTTGAAAACGGAGAAAGAGGTCTGCTTCTCGAAGGAATCTATCCAAATGGAAAAAGAGCGTACTACGGAGTCGAAATTCCGAAATGAACCTAATAGTCTTGGAAGTGTTCAACCTGTGTGCGCACGTCACATTCATCCTTTCCATTGTTTCCGCTCTCCATGCTTCCTATGCCTGGCGAGACGGTCGCGCTTCACATTTTTGAACCGCGATATCAAGAACTATTTCGAAGGCTCGAGCTTGGAGATTTAGAAGAGTTTGGAATCGCCGCGCAGAACAGCCAACCGCTGTCCGCTGAAACCAATGCAGAATGGGGCAGCACAATGCGATTGGTTTTTGTCACCCCAACAGGTGCGAGCGGTCCACGGGATGTCGTCTTAAAATGTGTAGGTCTCTTTCGAATTGAAGCGCTCCATTTGGCACCTCCATTCTCACCGGAGCCCTTTCCAACCGGCCGGATCGAAGCCATCACTACCTGGAAGAATTGGCGCATTTCTGAGCATTCACGTTCCGAATTTGATTTTATCGCCCGGTCGATGGGTGCTCAAATGGGCCAACCGATAGACGAAACTGCCAAAAAGCCTTTGATCACAGAAGCCATGATTAAACTCCAGTTTAATCCAACGGAGCGGGAAGCGGTACTTTCCAAAGTACCTGGTATTCAAATGGAAAAGCACTTTGCACAGGTTGTTCGGTTCAAGCGGATGATCCACGAACAGGAAGCCCTGCGAAAAGGAGAGCACTTTCCCAATTAAGCCCCTATTTTTGTTCCATGAACCACACACGAACATGGAGCTTCGTTGCATTGATATGTCTAATTGCAATAGGATCCACAGGTTGCTCGGAAGACGATACTGACTTCCTCACTGAAGTCACCATTTCAGATAAAGAACTGAACGCTTATCTGGCGATGGATACGCTCGAGATTATCACGGAGAACTTAACTGAATATTTTAAAGCCACCAATGAGGCACGTTGGGATGATCTGATGCATTATTTTCCTTTGCACAAAAAGCAGGGAGATACCGCCTTTGTCAACGGAAGCATGCGAGCCCTCGATCATTGGACAGAACGAGGCGTCCGAAACCGAACCGCTTCGGCGGAAATTGTTTATGCGAGTCCCGTATTGCGAGATAACGACCAAAATGTGGTCCTCTTGAATATGCGTTTGTCTCATTTTGTTGAATTTTTCGCACATTACGACGGTCCTCCTGCCAAAGGGATGAAAGGAATGGTCGAGTCAAATTATGGCAAAGGAAATGCAACATATAAAGAAACACCTATGCAACCGGGTGACTCCATTCCAGAAATCAGATACTGGGAAATCAATGGCTTGAACCGTATCTGGGCAGTCAATCATGTCGATTCATCCCACTGGAGTTTCTTGCCTCCCAATTTCAACGAAACGGGTGCTGCGGGCATGATGGGAGCCAACGCGATGGTCGAAGCCCTGCGCCATCGACGAGCCAATGATCCCACGGCCAAGCAATAATCAAGCATGAAGCCCATCAAATGGAACATCGAAGATGAATGGCAGCCCCTTGAAGCTGTTATGATGGGCATTGGCGCAGGGATGGGGCCGGCACCCGCTTTGAATGAAACGTACGATCCTTTGTCGCTTCGTCATGTCCAAGCGGGTACTTACCCTACTGAAGAAGCCGTCAAAGAGGAACTTGATGCATTTGCAACGACTCTGGAACAGCGAGGAGTGCGTGTTCTGCGTCCGGATGCATTGGGCATAAATCAGGTGTTCACCCGGGACATTGGAATGGTCATTGACGACCTTTTCATCATGACACATATGGTCGAAGACCGCGAACTGGAGCAAAAAGGATTGGAATCCATGCTCAATCGGAATCCGGGAAGAGTAATTTACCCCCCGAAACAGGTTCGCTTGGAAGGTGGTGACATCATGCCCATGAAGAATGAAATATGGGTGGGCTATGCCAAAGAGCCTGACTTCACGACCTTCACTACAGCCCGCACAAACGAGGCGGCAGTGGAATGGCTTGCGGAGACTTTTCCCAACCGAAGAGTCCGCGGGTTTGAATTGAAAAAATCGGATGCAATCCCGAAAGAAAATGCCTTGCACTTGGACTGTTGCCTCGCAGCACTAGGACGAGGCCACCTCATGATCCATGCCGCAGGGTTTAAGAACCCGGAAGACATGGAGGATGTGCGCGCCTCTTATTCTGAAGACCGCATTTTCGAAATGACAGCAGAGGATATGAAGGACATGAAGTGCAATGTATTAAGCCTCTCTCCAGATGCAGTCGTTTCAGGTTCTAGTTTTCACCGAACCAATGCGCAAATGCGCTCATGGGGCTATGAAATCATAGAGGTTAACTTAAGTGAAACCTCCAAAATGGGGGGATTGCTGAGGTGTTCAACCTTGCCATTACGCCGAACACCCAACGAATGAAACAAGCAAGCGCAGCCGTTTTCATGGTGCGGCCCCACTCCTTCCGAATGAATGAGGAAACCGCGGAAAACAATCATTATCAAAGCACGCTCGGGGACATCGGTCCGGAAGAAATTGTACAATTGGCGCAATCAGAATTTGATGGTCTGGTCGATCAACTCGAATCGGCTGGTGTTGAAGTTGTGGTCTTCGATGAGGCGGAGCCTCATGAAACCCCGGATGCGCTCTTTCCCAACAATTGGATTTCTATGCATGAAGATGGATCAGTGGGATTGTACCCCATGTTCGCCCCCAATCGACGCAAAGAACGCCGTGAAGACATCCCATTGACACTCGAACACACTTTTGGATTTGAGGTAAATGAAATCATCGACTTCACGGAATTTGAATCACATTCCAAGTTTTTGGAAGGAACAGGAAGCATGGTTTTGGACCGAATCCATCGCAAGGCCTATGCCGCACGAAGCGAAAGGACGGACCCGCGCGCTTTGGAGCATTTTTGTTCCAATTTTGACTACGAGCCGGTCATCTTTTCCTCATTTCAGTCCGTCGAGGGACACCGTCTTCCCATCTACCATACCAATGTTATGATGAGCATCGGAACCCACTTTGCGGCGGTTTGCTTTGAATCAGTGGACGACACCGATGAAAGAAATGCCTTGCGGTCTTCACTGGAGTCAGATGGCCTGGAAATCATTGAGCTCAGTGAGCATCAAATTTCCCAATTTGCTGGAAATATGCTCGAAGTAGAGGGCAATGGCAAGTCATTTATCGTGATGAGTCAACAAGCCCATGAAGCATTGAACTCGATCCAATTAAGCCAACTTTCCGCGCACGGCACACTGATCTCATCTCCTTTGACCACCATCGAAACCCTTGGCGGAGGCAGCGCTCGCTGCATGATTGCTGAAATTCACTTGCCCAAGTTATAACCCTCTCGAATGCAACATTTGGACACCCTTCTTACCCAATCCGCGATCGCTGGTTGCAAAGCCTGTTTTCAAGTCGATGTGCTTGCATCCACTATCCAAATACAACAAACACGGAAAGAATTTGAAGGACATCGAACCATCGTCGTTTTCCCGCTTACGCGAGTTTCCAAAAAATCTCCCGAAGAAACAGGAAAGCAACTGGGTGAATGGCTGATGGAGCATGAGCCATTGGTGGTTGGATTTCAAATTGTTAAAGGGTTTTTGAATCTCAGTATTTCATCCGTGTTTTGGTCGGAACAATTGGTCTCAGCTTTGAACGTCAGTGAGTATGGCATCGCTCCATTGAACAGCTTGCCTCGCGTGATGGTGGAGTACTCCTCACCCAATACCAACAAGCCGCTTCACCTGGGGCATCTGCGCAATAATTTTTTGGGGTTTAGCGTAGCGAAAATTCTTCGTGCGGCCGGCCACGAAGTCATCAAGGTCCAGATCATCAATGACCGCGGAATACACATTTGCAAATCCATGGTTGCCTGGAAGCGATATGGGAATGGTGAAACTCCCGAGTCGTCCGGAATAAAGGGAGACAAGCTTGTTGGGAAATACTACGTCGCCTTTGATGTTGAGTACAAGAAGGAAATCGCCGTTCTGATTTCCGAAGGAACCCCCGAAGATGACGCCAAAAAATCGGCACCCATCCTACTCGAAGCACAAAATTTACTCCATCAATGGGAACGTGGAGACGCCGAGGTTGTCGAACTCTGGAAGAAAATGAATGCTTGGGTTTATGCAGGATTCGAAGGAACTTACAGCGAAATGGGCGTCTCGTTTGATAAGTTGTATTACGAGTCGGACACTTACCTCTTAGGAAAAGCACAAGTTGAAAAAGGACTGAAAAACGGGGTCTTCTTTCAGAAAGAAGACGGCAGCACTTGGATCGATTTGAGCGACGAAGGTTTGGATGAAAAACTCGTGCTCCGTAAGGATGGAACTTCGGTCTACATGACCCAGGACATCGGCACGGCGCTTATGCGTTACGAAGAGTTCCCCGGCCTGGACCGACAGATTTACACCGTTGGGAATGAGCAAGAATATCATTTCAAGGTCCTTTTTAAGATTCTGTCAAAACTGGGCATTGAGGGTGCCGAACGAAATTTCCATTTAAGCTACGGGATGGTTGAATTGCCAGAGGGCAAAATGAAATCCAGAGAAGGCACAGTGGTCGATGCGGATGATTTGCTCGTCGAAATGGCTGAAACGGCCAAAAGGATGGCTTCAGAACTCGGTAAAATCAATGATTTGTCCGAACAGGAAAAGGCCACCTTGTTCAAACAAGTTGGATACGGAGCTTTAAAGTATTTTTTGCTCAAGGTCAGTCCACAGAAATCCATGATGTTCGACCCCGCCGCTTCTGTGGATTTTATAGGAAACACTGGCCCTTTCATTCAATTTAATTTTGTCAGAGCGCGAAGCGTTTTGCGAAAGTGCATAGATGAGGGAATTCCAACAAATATTGAATCAGTGGATGCCAGTGCTTGGGATGAATCTGAGCTACGCATCATTCAACAGGCCCTGAATTGGCCCGAAATCGTTCAATTGGCGGCGGCACAATATGACCCAAGTGTAATCGCGAACCATGGCTATGAGTTGACCAAAGCGTATTCTAGGTGGTATCAGGATCACAGTGTCCTGAAAGAGCCCAATGAAGCAAAATGTACTGCCCGTGTGGCCTTAACTCAAATGTACACGCGTCAGATAGAGGCGGCGATGGCGCTTCTGGGAATCGAAATGCCTGAGCGGATGTAAATTTCCCTTTAGGGCATTAGGGCAGGGCACGATAGAGTTTCTGCCCGGGCACATCAATGATAAGCGCACGAGCCCCTTCTGGAATCAATTGCGTGTATTCAATGGATTCGACGGGATCTATGGAAGTATAAAAAGCCTCCATCTTCATTCCATCTTCTAATTCATATGCCATCGCAATTGTCCCTTTCCAATGAGGTGGAATGGCAAGTTCAATGAGCAATTGGCCGTCCTCCATCCGTCGAATCAGCAATTCTTCGAGTACAGCAGGACTCGCCTTCACCACACCTTTATGCATTTGGGTCGCCATGCGACGAACAACGACATAGGCGACCACCATTAGACCTGTGACCAATAAAGCCCAAACACCGGTCTCTAAAGCTGCGTATAGTTGGTTGCCTGTCATGCTTTTACCTCGCTGTTGTCCGATGGTTATAAGGAAATAACACCTGGAATGCTAGCCGCAGCTTCGTAACGCTCAAAGACTTCCTCAGCAGCATGCACGCGCTCCTGTATTGTAAAAGCAATAAAACGGCCGTTCCGAGATGGCCTCGAACGAAAATCAGCATCCTTCGAAAAAATCTCTTTCAGCATCCCCTCTCCCTTTCCTTCATTCGGGACTATGAATTTAAAGGTGAAAGCACTCGGCCAGCTGTGTGTATCATCCAATTGCTTTCTTAACCGTTCTCGCTTTTCAGCTGCTGACTCATCTTTCGACATCGACTCTCACTTTGATTACGAAATTACAGCATGAACCGTCAATAAACGACAAGAAAGGACCACACCGAAGTGCAGCCCCCTCCCTAGGAATCAGTCTTGCCAGACTCGAATTCTCTATAAAGTCGTTTTTAACCGGATTTCGATTACTATTCGCAGGTCTGCCCGTAGTATTGGAAGAACTCCAATAAGTCACCAACATTCACGACACCGTCGTCGTTGATGTCTCCCGGACATGGATCTGGATAGTCACAACCACCTGGGTAGTTTGCATTCGGATCGAAGTCGTAGCCGTCAGGATCCATGCAACCAACCGTTACACATGATCCATCATCGATGGAAGCGATCGGGTTGTAATTCGCAGATGTCATATCGGTACAGCCAGCATACTCACATGAACCATCATCCACAATCGCAGCTGCGTCGTAGTTTTCTGCATCCACGTATGTACAACCTGAAGAGTAAACCGCTATGATCGATTGTTCGATTGTCGTAGAGTTTCCACAAGCATCTGTGAATGTCATGACACGGTTCAGCTCATATCCTGTTAGGCTATTGCCGAGCCATGTATCCGTTGATGTATAAGTCCAGTCGCTGCAAGCGTCCATAACCTCTACACCTTCGAAATCATCGAGTTCACTTGTCGCAACATTATCAAGCGTAACAACCGCGTCATATGTTACAACGGGTGCCGTCGTGTCTTCCAACGTGATTACTTGTTCTGCGGATGTGCTATTGCCACAACCATCGGTTACCGTCCAAGTTCGCGTAATGACATTGTTTGCCAAGCAAGAACCTTCAGAAGTACTCATGACGTCAGCATACGTAACGAAGATGTCCGCGCTGCATACATCTGCTGCATCCATCACATCGCCTGTCAAGCTCAAGTCAGAAAGGTCTGAATCGCATTCAATTGTCACATCTGCTGGAGCCGTGAATGTAGGAGCAATCACATCGTCGTAAGATACGCTCTGTGTTACCGTGCTGCTATTTCCACAAGCGTCAGTAGCCGTATACGTGCGGATGAAGGACATCTCACCAGAGCAGCTCAACCCGTTGTCAACATCTTCGAATGTTACTTCGACAGAAGAACAATTGTCCGTTGCAGTTGGTGCATCAGGCAGAACGTCTCCACATTGGAGTACCACTTCTGCGTCTATTGAACTCAAAACAGGTGCTTCGTCATCCACTACGGTGATCGTCTGCATCGCAGTTGAGCTGTTGCCGCATCCGTCTGTGAAAGTATACTCACGCTCGACTACAAAGCATCCCATCTCACCATCTTGGGTAGATGACACCTCCATCCAAGTAGCTGTTACAGCTCCAGAACAGTTGTCTGATGCTTCGTACGAACCAAATTCTGCAGACCCATCATACGATGAGCAGGCAACTGTTGCATCCGTAGTAGAACCCTCAGGTGCTTCTTCGTCCACAAATGAAATCACCTGTGTTGCCTCGCTTGAATTTCCGCAAGCGTCTGTGGCTGTGAATGTTCGTATCACTTCAGTCAAACCACTGCATGTCAGGTCACCTTCAGCGTCCGTGAATGTTACTGTTACCTCAGAGCATGCGTCAGCAGCCGTAGCCATTTCAGTTGGCAATGCATCACTGCATGTCAACGTAGCAGATGCTGGTACACTTGTGAAGTATGGCGCGTTATCATCCACTAGCGTGATGGTTTGCTCTTGAGAAGTTGAGTTACCACAATCATCCGTGACTGTCCACGTTCGTGTCAAGACGTTGTTAGCAAAGCAACCATCCGTGGTGTAAGCGTCAGCGTATGAAACCTGAGCTGTTCCGCTACAATCAGAGGCATCAGTTACGTCGCCTGTTGCCGAAGGATCAATGTCCCCATTCGAACAAGCGATGTTGACGTCGGCAGGCACCGTAAACGAAGGACCCGTTGAATCAACAACGTTAATGGTCTGAACAACTGATATGGAATTGCCAATGTTATCGAATGCTGTCCACGTTCGCTCAATGGTGTAAGACCCATTGCAATCACCTTCGAAGACCACGTCACTTGAAGTGACATCGAGCAGATCATCGCAATTGTCTGAGAACATTGGCTCACGCACATCCGTTTCAGCATCATCACAGGAAGTCGTGTAGGACTCTTCAAAAGCGACTACTTCTGGATTGAATGTATCGTACAAGCATGTTGCACCACAAGACTCCCCTTCAGCTGCATAGAAGCAAGATCCGTCATCTGTGACGTTATCATCTTCGTAGTTACATGCCATTGGATCTGTACATCCGCACGCGGCGCTTCCAAAGGATAAGTTCACATACAATGTATTACCTGCAGACAGTCCGTCAGGGAACACCTGCACATACAACTGACCATGGATAGAACCTGGAGTCGTCAATTGAGCAACCATTACTCGGTTGTCATCACCTGCTACTCCGTACTGGCCCATTACATCAGCGTTCATGTACCAACCGCTACCAACGGCGTCCATGATTTCGATGTTTCCTCCGTTTTCAAATGAAGTGACCCATGTTGGTTCATTTCCGTCTGCTGTTGGAGGGAAAGCCATTGCATCGGCAGGGGTGTCTGCACCCAAAGTCACATACGAATCGTACTGGAGCATTGGGTAGAAGGCAAACATGGCTGCTGGTGAAGGCAACGCTGAACCGGCTACATTTTGGTAAATCTCACTTGAAGATGCCAGAACAATTGGATTCATTTCGTTACCCAAGATGGCGTTCACTACATCAGTCGAACTTGGCGTAGTAACAAAGACTTGGTAAGTCATCGCTCCATCGATTTCAGAAGTCAACTCCTCAATTTCGATTCCATATCCGTCAACCGAAGATTCGATATTAGGGCAGCTGCAGAAGTCACAGAAATCCAAGGATGGGAATTCAATTCCTTCCTCATAATTGCAAGCATCTGGCTCAGCGCACCCTTGGAGGATGTCACAGATCAAGTCGCCGTTATTATCGAAGCAGTTTCCTGCGCAATCAAATCCTTCAGCAGGGTATTCACAAGCCGATGCATCAGAGAGCGTCGCTTCAAAGTCGAAGTTACAAGCAGCTTCATCCAAACAACCTGCGCATGTTTCATATTCACATGAGCCATCGTTGAAGTTTGGTTCAGGGTTCACATTTGGATTGAAATTGCATGCCGTGGCATCATTGCAACCAATGCAGAATGGAGATGTCTGACACATCGTTGGATCATTGGCAGTTGCCTCTGGATCGTATAGGCAGTTGCCTTCTTCCATGCAACCCACAATTTCATCTTCATCACAAACACCGTTGGCTGGATTGACGTCATTCAAGCAAACTCCGTCGCAGTCCAATCCTTCCTCAGCATACGTGCAAGAATCGTAATCCGCATTGTTCACAGCGTCGTCATAGTTGCATGCCATAGGGTCAATACAACCTGTTACTACGCATGAGCCGTCGTCTTGCGTGGCGTCTGAATCGTAGTTATCCGCTGCTGGGTTTGTACATCCGACGCAACTTGTGAAATCACAAGCACCTGGCAACGTGGCTGAATCATCATAATTACATGCTAACTCCGATAGACATCCCGCACATGATTCAAATTCACAACTTCCATCACTTGAAGTCGCAGAGGCATCATAGTTACATGCTGCCGAAATCATGCAACCAGCGAAATCACAGCTGCCATTATCAACAGTCGCTGTAGGATCGTAATTCGATGCATTTTCATCCGTACAACCCGTGCAACTTGTGAATTCACAAGAACCATCATTGATAGATGCTTCAGGATCAAAGTTACAAGCGCTAGCCAATGTACATCCAGCACATGAGGTGTATTCACATGTACCGTCGAAGTACACAGCCTCTTCGTCGTAGTTGCATGCTGTAGGCACCGTGCAACCCATGCAGGAAGAGTACTCGCATTCGCCGTCCTCACCAAAGTTACAAGCCGCTTCATCCGTGCATTCTGTGATAACGCCAAGTGGAGTTGGAGAATCTCCTGTTCCATCGGTGCAATCAAAACACAATGAAATCGAAGGCATCACCGTCGCATCCGGATCGTAGCAAGGCAAGCTTGGCACCAAGCAACCGACCACGTCGGTGTAGAAACATGTGCCGTTATCATCCGTTGCAAAAGCGTTGAAATTAACAGCAGTTGCGTCCGTACAGCCTGGGATTTCGAATTCATCGCATACCCCATCTCCATCCGTATCATTCGAGCAATTGCCATCGCAGTCGACATAAATGCTCTCTGGGTAGATGCAAGAACCTGAGTCATTCAAGGTAGCAGTGCTATCATAATTACAGGCATTCACATTCGTGCAACCTGAAACGGAAGCAATGCAGCTGCCATCGTCATAGGTAGCGAATGGAGAGTAGTTCAAGGCAGCAGTATCGGTGCAACCACCGAAATCGAGCGGATCACAGATTCCATTCCCGTTCTCATCGAAGCCATCAGCGCAACCTCCATCGCAATCTTCCCAAGCAAAAGCAGGGAATTCACAGAATCCAGGCACTGTAGCATCCATGTCATAGTTACATGCCGTTTCGTCCATACATCCTGCGCATGAGGCAAACTCGCATGAACCATCGTCTGTATTGGCGTCGGCGTCGTAGTTACATGCCAATGAAATCATGCATCCCAACGCTTCACATTCCTCGCCATCTAATGCATAATAGCACGAACCGTCATCGTATGTCGCAGAAGCATCGTAGTTGCATGCCATTTCGTCGTTACAACCACACTCATTGCCTCCAAAGCTTAAAGTGAGATAAGTATCCTGGCTTTGGTCTCCGTTCGGGAAGACTTGCACGTACAACTGTCCGTTCAACTCACCATCCGTAGTCAATTGGGCCACCAGTACACGCTGATCATCTCCAGCATATCCGTTGTTTGCTGTGATCAAGGCGAACCAAGAACCTCCAAAGAAACTATCGATGCTCAGGTTATTCCCCGCGTTGAAATCAGCCATCCAATTGTCCGCAGGAGCTTCGACAAATGTGATGGCACTTTGACCACCAGCAGGCTGTGAATCCAAACCAATAGTCAACCAGCTATCGTACAACAAACTTGGTACAACAGCATAGAAGGCCGTATTGATGTTGTCAGGGCTAATTGAGCCAAATGGGTGCTGATAAAATGACGTGGTCGTATTCAAGTAGGCCGGTACATCCATACTTCCAGAAACAGAACTCACAAAATCATCATTGCTCGGAGTCGTAACGTAAACCCGATATGTGTTCAAGCCAACAGGCAAGTCAGGGTTTGAACCATCATGGGTTGTTACCAATTCAAGCTCCAATCCAAATCCAGCTTCTCCTCCAGATCCACAAGAACAGTAATCGCAGCTTCCGTCATCATAGGATGCTCCACTGGCGTAGTTACAAGCTTCATCATCCATGCATCCAAACACCTCATTCACGGTAATTATTTGGTCTTGTGAAACACTGTTTCCACAGGCATCCGTTGCAGTCCATGTTCTTGTAATCACCGTAATTTCAACATTGCTGTTGTCCTGCGCATCACTAAAGTCGATGGTAACCTCGTTGCAATCATCAGAAGCAGTGGGTTCGTCAGACATCATTTCCTCACCAAAGGTGTACGTGACATCCGCTGGGAACGATGTGAAGACAGGTGCCTCGGTATCTACGACCATGATGGTCTGCGTGTGCTCAGAAGAGTTGCCGCAGTCATCAGAAGCGGTCCATGTTCGGAAAATAGTGTAAGAAGTTCCACATGTTCCTTCTTGAGTCTCCTCAACGGGGTCAGAGATGGACACCGCACCGCAATCTTCCGCAGAAACAGTTGCCATTGGAATTTCGTCGTTGCAGCTCAATTGTAAATTGGCTGGCGTAGACGTAAAGACCGGTCCTTCTGTATCAACGATTGTGAAGTACTGCACGGCTGTATCGCTATTATCACAGCCATCAGTTACGGTCCATGTTCGCATCAAACCAGACTGGGCTAAGCATGAAGAAACGTTGTCAGCAGCAAACTCAGCCGCATCATTTTCTGTGAAAGTCGCCGTGCCTGTCCAAGTCACCGTAAAGCCATCTCCAGAAGATGAAGTGGTAAGTTCGGCACCAGCGGCAATACCGTTGGTAACAACCGAAACGCCAGCCAAGTCATCAATCGACATGTTCGAAACGGTTACGACAGCATAGTCGTATTGGTAAGGGAAACCGTCTGTTCCGACAACAGACATGTTGATGGTTGAGCCTTCAATATCCACAGCAATCGCGCCACGGTGTGATGAAGGATTTGAAACCAAATCACCGTAGCCAATTTCAGCGCCAGAACCAATGGTCACACCTGTAGCTTCCAAGATCAATGATTGTCCGAAAGGTCCTCCAAAATCTTTACCCATTTCCACATGGAAATCAGCTACTACCCCATCTAGGTCAAAGCCGGGGCTGTATGGAGTATCAACGTAGCTGAAACTTAAATCATCAGAGCAGTTGTCATACGAGTTCGTTGGGAATTCAGCCACACCAGAACCCGGTGTTAAGTCATCAGAACATTGGGCTGTAGCGTCAGCTGGAGCAACAGCAACAGGTGCTTCATTGTCCTCGAGGCTCACAACTTGGGTGGCAACAGCAGAGTTACCCCACGCATCAGTTGCTGTGAAAGTTCGCGTCAAAACGTATCCGCAATCTGCATCGGCTAACGTTTCTTCGACAGTCAATGTAACTTCCGCGATACAGCCTTCGTCCGTAGCCGTGGCCATTTCAGTAGGCCATGCTTCTGAGCAACTTTGAGTCACGTCAGCAGGCACGGAAGTAAAGACTGGTGCGTCAGCATCATCACTCGCATATCCAAACGGCAAGTGCACTTGAATTGGATTTTGCTGATCTCCCTCGGGGAACATCTGCACAAATAACTCACCACTCAAAACTCCATTCGTAGTGAATTGACCCACAAGTATGCGGTTATCGTCACCCGAAAGACCGTTTGTGTAAGTTCCTGAAGTTTCATCCCAAATGACAAACCAACCGTCCCCGAAATCACCTTCTAACTCGATGTCACCGCCCGCATTAAAGGCCGCTTGCCAATCTGTTGTTGGAGGTACTATTTGAACACTTGATTCCGTAGGAGAAAGCATGTTGTTCTCAATTCCGATCGTTACCCAACTGTCATAAGCCAATTCCTCAAAAATTGGGAAGAAAGCAGGGTTGATTCCGTTCGGTGTTATGTCACCGAGTGGAGACTGGAAGAACGACTGCGTCGAACGGATGTATGTGGGGTTCAGTACATCACCCGTAACGGCTGATAAAACATCCGTTGAATTCGGAGTTTCGATGTACATGCGCTGAATCATTCCTTCAGGAGAATCCCCCATATCTTCGATGATGATGTTGTAACCTACAACTGAAGCTCCGGAAGCACAGCAGTAATCACACGATCCATCCTCTTCTGAGGCAGCTTCATCATAGTTGCAAGCTGAGTCATCTGTACAACCATCAATTTCTAATTCGTCACACACGCCGTCACCGTCCGTGTCATTGAAGCAATTACCGTCGCAGTCATAAACGATGACTGGCTCATCATCCAACACCAAGACATCTAGGTAATCACAAGTTCCATTGTCTTCTGTTGCGGTTTCATCATAGTTACAAGCTGTTGCATCTGTGCAACCTCCGAGCTCATCTTGATCACAAACTCCATCTCCGTCCACATCGCTCAGGCAGTTGCCATCACAATCCAGTCCTTCGTCTGGGAAAATACAAGAAACCAAGTCTGTTGGTGCTTCGACATAATTACAAGCGTTCGGGTTCAAACAACCCTCAATTTCATTTTCATCGCATACATAATCTCCGTCAGCATCGTTCAAGCAGTTGCCTTCACAATCGATGTTTTCGCCCCAATATGCAGGACCGTCTTGACAAGACCCGTCATCCCACATAGCCACTGGATCAAAGTTGCATGCAGTTTCATCTGTGCAGGCACATGCTGGTGATGTGAAGGAAATATAGACTTCTTCACTGGCTAATTGATTGCCTTCAGGGAACACCTGTACAAATAAGTCTCCGCTTAAGAATCCATTGGTCGTGAATTGGCCAATTAAAACACGGTTGTCATCACCGGCAATTCCACTTACAGAACCTGGTGATAGAAACCATCCACCACCGGAGGTCGACTCAATCGAGATATCATTGCCTGCTTCAAATTCTGCTTCCCAGTCTTCACCTGGAGTAGATACAGTTTGTATATCGGACTCACCCGCACCGGCATCTGCCATTTCAGTGTTTCCAATCGTCACAAATGAGTCATACGCACCAGCAGCAAATTCTGGAATGACACCAAAGGCTGATTGCCAACCATTTGGGGTAGATCCTCCACCAGGACCTAAGTACTGGTAAAAGTCCGTCGACGTCGCTAAATTCATGGGATATGCAGCGTAACCGGTTACAGCGGAAACAGCGTCTGTTGCATTGGCTGTCGTAACATACAAACGGTAGGTTCGAAATCCAGTAATTCCACCCACTGCGTGAAGCTCAACTTCTACACCGTAATCTGCATTCGAAGACTCTACGGTATCGCAGCAAAAATCGCAACTACCATCATCGTCGTTGGCGCCTGAATCATAGTTACAAGCCGCGTCATCTGTGCAACCCGGGTAAAGGCATGAACCATCGTCTTGCGTTGCTCCTGCCTCGTAGTTGGAAGCTGCTCCATCTGTGCAACCACACAACTCATTGCTGAAAGAAAACTGATAGCTTTGAGCTGATTCTGCACCATCGGCCAAAATTTCAACAAAAAATGCGCCATTCAATACACCATCTGTAGTGACCTGCGCGAGCATAACCTTCATATCATCTCCCGCAAAACCGTTCGCCGCATCTGCATCGACAAACCAACCACTTCCTGCAGCGGAATTTGAGCTATCAATGCTGAGGTTGTTTCCTGCGAGGAAGCTAGATCCCCAACTTTCCGAACCGCTCAAAGAAATGGAGGATTCTCCAGCGCTCGACACAGCCTCCGAATTCAGTCCAATGGTCACATAGCTATCGTACTCCAATTCAGGAAAGAACGAGAAGAGGCCCGGGTTTATAGCATTCACCGTGATCCCTCCAAAATCGTTCATGTAGAATGATGTGCTGGAAGTCAATTGAACCTCTCCCTCAGCACCATCCGTGTGTACTGCAGAGACAAAATCCAATGCGGAATTTGTTTGAAGGTAAATGCGGTAGGTCGTGGAACCTGCCAAGGCGGCTAAGGCTGGAGTTGCTTCGGTACCGTCGAAGGTAGCGAAGGACTCAACTTCCAATTGGAAGCCGGCTGGCGCATTTGCGTTAGCGTCGTAGCCAAAACATTCAGTTTGGGCAAAAAGTGGGTTGGAGAAACTTGTAATTCCTACAAGCAATCCGAACACGATGGATAATTTCGTCTGCATCATTCCTAGGTTAAGCAATCGAAAATTACGAAATATCTTGCTTAGAAACAAACCCGTCGATTAGAAAAATAATTCAATCGGGTAAATCATATCATTCAGCGAACGCACAATCTACTGTATAATCAAGCGTTCAGGTGTTAAGTTTGCAAGAAAAAAAATGTTCGAAAACCTGCAAGAACGATTCGATAAAGCCTTTCAAACGCTGAAAGGACACGGCCAAATCACTGAAATCAATATCGGAGAGACTCTAAAAGAGGTCCGTAAGGCTTTGCTCGATGCCGATGTCGACTTCAAAACAGCGAAAGAATTTACTCAACGGGTGAAAGACAAAGCACTTGGGCAAAAGGTACTTACCTCCATTAAACCTGGACAGCTTCTCATAAAAATCACGCACCAAGAGTTGACGGACCTCATGGGAACTGCGGCAGCTCCTTTCAAGCCTACAGGCAATCCTTTCACCGTTTTGATGGCCGGCCTGCAGGGTGCGGGTAAAACAACGCATTCAGGAAAAATTGCTCAATTGCTGAAGGACAAGCATGGAAAGAAGCCACTCTTGGTCGCTTGTGATGTTCACCGTCCAGCCGCTGTAGACCAGCTGAAGGTATTGGGCGAATCCATTGGTGTGGAAGTGTATGCTGAGCCCGGTAACAAGGACGCCGTCCAAATCGCAACGAAAGCGCTTGTGCACGCGAAATCCAATGGGCACAGCGCTGTCATCGTGGATACTGCAGGACGTCTAGCCATCGATGAAGCCATGATGGCCGAAATCCAAGCTGTTCGACAGGCTGTCAAGCCCGAAGAGATTCTTTTCACGGTTGATGCCATGACAGGTCAAGATGCAGTGCGGACTGCCAAAGCCTTTAACGAAGCGCTCGATTTCACAGGCGTCGTACTGACAAAACTGGACGGTGACACACGAGGCGGTGCGGCATTGGCGATTCATTCCGTGGTCGGTAAACCCATCAAATTTGTCGGGGTCGGTGAGAAAATGGATGCCTTGGATACGTTCCATCCGAACCGAATGGCGGATCGAATTCTAGGGATGGGCGATGTGGTTTCATTGGTTGAGCGCGCTCAGGACGTAATCAGCGAAAAGGAAGCTGCTGCCTTGGAGGCCAAGATTCGCAAAAATAAATTTGATCTGGAAGACTTTCTAAGTCAGATCCAGCAACTGAAGAAAATGGGCAACATCAAAGATTTGATGAGCATGATTCCCGGAATGTCAAAAGCGCTGAAAGGCATAGAATTGGACGATAATTCGTTCAAGCAAGTGGAGTGCATCATTCAATCCATGACCCCTATTGAGCGTTCGAAGCCAGAAATCCTCGATTCGCGCCGAAAAGAACGAGTCGCGAAGGGATCCGGAACGGACATTGCACAAGTCAATCGTTTACTCAAGCAATTCCAAGACATGAAAAAGATGATGCATGTCATGACAAAAGGGAAAGGAGGCAAGCGAAGCCGCATGGCGGGACTTTCTGCTTTGGGACGCTGAGCAGAATTGATTTAGAACCAATGAGCGAATTACCATGATACTGATTGACGGAAAGAGCACGTCGCTCCAAATCCAAGAGGAGATTAAAGCACGTGTGGAATTGAGGGCGGGAGACGGCCATAAAAAGCCCCACCTCGCGGCCATTATTGTCGGCGACAATCCTGCAAGCCGCGCGTACGTTGGACATAAAATAAAAGCATGCGAACGCGTTGGTTTTGAAAGCACATTGGTCGAATTGTCTGAAAGCGTCCAAGAAGAGCAACTTCTGATGGAAGTAGAGGCCCTCAACAACGATGAATCCATTGATGGATTCATCGTTCAGTTGCCCCTGCCCGACCACATCGATGACCAAAAAGTATTGGAAGCAGTGCGCCCGGACAAAGACGTTGACGGTTTTCACCCAGTAAATGCTGGGAATTTAAGTTTGGGATTGCCCGGCTTTCAACCTGCTACGCCTTCCGGCATCATTGAACTCCTCAAGCGATACGAGATCGAAACCAGTGGGAAGCACGCGGTAGTCATCGGCCGGTCAGCCATCGTAGGAACCCCCATGACACTCCTCCTTAGTCGCAATGCGAATCCCGGGAACTGCACGGTAACACTCTGCCACTCTCGCACCCAAAACCTGGAAGAAATCACCCGAACGGCTGACATCCTAATTGCTGCCATCGGTAGACCCCACTTCGTGACGAAAAGCATGATCAAGCCGGGTGCCGTCATCATTGACGTTGGAATCAACCGAATTCCTGATCCATCGCGCAAATCGGGAAGCCGTTTAACAGGCGATGTTGACTTTGAAGGAGCTTCTGAAGTGGCCGGGAGCATCACACCTGTGCCCGGAGGGGTGGGTCCTATGACCATTGCCATGCTATTGAGGAACACCTTGGAAGCCACAGAACGACCCGTATGAAATGGACGCCAGACGACCTAAGGCACATGCGACGTGCCATAGTCCTGGCTGAAAATGGCGCTCGGACCGTCGCTCCTAATCCGTTGGTGGGCTGTGTGATCACCTCTGAGGCCGGAGAAGTCATCGGCGAAGGTTGGCACGAGAAGCCAGGGAATGATCACGCGGAAGTGAAAGCGTTGCAGAGCGTTTCCGATTCGAACCGGTCAATGTTGCCAATGAGCACGTGGTATGTGACACTCGAGCCTTGCAACCATATGGGACGAACTCCTCCGTGCGCTGCATTGATTGAAAGCGTGCGTCCAAGAAGGCTGGTCATTGCGTGTTCAGATACCAACCCGAATGTTCAAGGAGGTGGCGCCGGACGACTGAGGCAAGCTGGAATTTCAGTCGAAACTGGCTGTTTACAAAATGAGGTCCAATGGCAAAACAGGCGATTTTTTTGGAATGCGCTCCACCAAAGACCTTGGGTAGTGCTTAAATGGGCTCAATGCCAAAACGGATACTTGGACCCTCGTTCCTCAGAGGAACGCACACCAGGTGCTGGAAGCTTTGCACTCACGGGACCTGAGGCACGAGCTATTACACACGACTGGCGATCAAAGGAACAAGCCATTGCAATTGGGTCGAATACAGCATTGGTCGACAATCCCCGACTCGATGTCAGGGTAATAGATGCTCCATCTCCTCGGATAATCCTACTGGATCCATCCGGTGAACTGCCCGCATCGCATCCTCTGTTCAAAAATGCTCAGAACCTCATTCATGTGGTGGGGTCAGGGCATGCTGCCCATGGTGATTTTGGATGCACATGGGACATCCATCAAGGCATCGATAATTTATTGACCAAATTATATGGTGAGTTTGGCGTGATGAGCGTGCTCATTGAAGGCGGCGCTGCCGTTCTGAGCGCATTCCTCGACGCTGATCGATGGAATGAGATCAAAACATGGACCAGCGCAAAGCAATATCATTCAGGCTTGAAAGCTCCTGAACTTCCTCAAACCTTGCTGGCACCTGTGTATGAAAGCAATACGGAAGGAATGTCCGGAAGCGATCAATGGAATTGGTTCATTCATCCTAGAGTTTCTAAACAATAGGCTTTGTTTTACCTTCGCCAATGTGGTGTATTTGTTAACCAGCATCGGCCTGTCAGCAGGCATCTTCCTTTTATTTCAGCTCTTTGCGAGATGGAATGTCGACACATTTGTTGCCATCGTCATTAACTACGGTGTCGCCGCTGGATTGGGCTGGACCTTGGCTGGAGGAATGACTGTGTTCGAATCGGTCATGCACGAACCCTGGGCACAGGTGGCACTCTGTATGGGGTTGCTCTTCATTTATCTGTTTCAACTCATTGCACGTTCGACCCAAGAAAACGGAGTGACGGTCACCTCAATCGCCGCCAAATTGAGCATGGTTTTGCCCGTTGCCTTGTTCCTTTTGTTTGATCCAAACGACTCGCTCAACTGGCAAAAAGGACTCGCCATTGCGCTGGCAATACCGGCGATTATTTTAGCTTCTTGGAAAGGAGGTGAAAAAGGCAAGGTCACAAAATGGACCATTCCGTTGATCATTTTCTTTGGCAGTGGACTGATCGATCTCATGTTCGCAGGATTTTCAGGCCCTGAGCACATGCGACAAGTGGAGCACCGGTATTTATTCGCCTCACTACCTTTGGTCACGGCATTTTTTTCCGGGGCGTCCTGGTGGACTCTGCGGGCATATCAATCCAATCACTGGTCACTTCCAGCCAAGCAGACATGGTTCGGTGGCATAGGACTCGGCGTCATCAATTTTGGCTCACTGTATTTTCTTCTCGAGACCTATGACAAGACGGGGGTAGACCGCAGCGCAATTATGCCCGTCAATAATCTGGGCGTCATTTTGATGAGCAGCGCCCTGAGCCTATGGCTGCTCAAAGAGACGCTCATTCGTAAAAATTACCTTGGGCTTATCCTGGGAATTCTGGCCATTGCCTTGCTCCTCTGGGATGCCTTGGCCGGTTAAATCACTCCTCCACAGGCTCCTTCATCTCCGCATCGCGCTGAGCACGTTGCATCGGATTCTCACCACCACTCCCACCGCGGCGCCCTCGATCGGACTTGAATAATTCAAATCTCGTAGGCTGGGGCCGGGCTGGCCAGTAGTTGTCTGACAGGTCCACATCTGCCGTTTCCAACATCGGGTCAAGCACAATTTGCAATGCGGGGCGATTCGTTACAAACACCTTGGTCACCGTTGGCTCACTCATGCGCCATATTTCCGCCGGAATCCGATGAATCTCTTTCTCACCGTCTTCGTACTCGAATTGCAAAATCAGCGGCATCACCAGCCCACCTTCATTCCGAAAAGTGATCTCGTAGAAATTCTTTCCGCTTGCAAGCAAGGCTTTTTCTGATTCGTCCAACTTTTCCAGGCGCTCTGCATACTCCACCTTGTCCAATTCCAATACCATGAATGGATCCGTCGTGGTGTAGAAATCGTGCAAAGTAGCGTCGTTCTCGAGGTAAGTCGACTCGATGTAGGTTGCATCCCGAATCAATGAGATGTCCGCTGGCTCTCCGTCAGCCTCAGCGCGATCGAATGCCGTTTCGATATCGGGATCTTGGGTATCAATTTGAAACCACTTCACATCCTCCATCGCGATGTCCACATGATCAGTGCTGTAAAACCATCCCCGCCAGAACCAATCCAAATCCACACCAGATGCATCCTCCATGGTCCTGAAAAAATCTGCAGGTGATGGATGCCTGAAGGCCCAACGCCTCGAATATTCTTTGAATGCATAATCAAACAGATCTCGTCCCATTACCGTCTCTCGCAGAATGTTCAGGGCGGTTGCAGGTTTGCCGTAAGCGTTGTTTCCGAATTGATAGATCGATTCCGAATTGGTCATGATTGGACTGATTCGCGACTTATCCCCTCCCATGTAATTGCGAATGTTCCGGGCGCTCCCTCGGCGTGTTGGGTAGTTCCGATCAAATTCCTTTTCCGTCAAATACTGCACAAATGTGTTGAGTCCTTCATCCATCCACGTCCACTGACGCTCGTCTGAATTGATGATCATCGGAAAGAAGTTATGACCAACCTCATGAATGATCACCGAAATCATCCCAATTTTAGTGCGCTCGGTATACGTTCCATCCGGCTCTGGGCGGCCGCCGTTGAAACAAATCATGGGATACTCCATTCCAATCCATTTCGTATGAACAGAGATGGCCACCGGGTATGTATAGTCCACTGTGAATTTCGAATACGTCTTCAAGGTTTGTGCAACAGCTTTGGTAGAATACTGTTCCCAAAGCGGGTTTCCCTCCTTCGGATAAAAGCTCATTGCCAAAGGGGATTTCTTTCCCACTTTCACTGCCATGGCATCCCAAATGAATTTTCGACTGGAGGCCCACCCAAAGTCTCGGACATTCTCAGCATCAAAAACCCATGTTTTCGTTCCTTTCTTTTTATCCTTTTCCGTCTCTCGGGCCTCTTCCTCGTTGACGATCATCACAGGTTGATCGTAGGTTTTTCGAGCCAATTGCAGGCGCTTGCGTTGCTCCGGAGTGAGTACCGTCTTTTCATTCTTCAGGATTCCCGTTGAAGCCACAACGTGATCCTCTGGCACGGTGATTTCCACGTGATAATCACCAAAGTTTAAGGTGAACTCACCGCTTCCCAAAAATTGCTTGTTCTGCCATCCTTCATTGTCCATGTAGACCACCAATCGCGGATAAAATTGCGCAATCGTGTAGAGGTAATTGTCCTCATCCTCAAAATACTCATATCCACTGCGGCCGCCGTCCTTCATTCGATCGTTGATGTTGTACCACCATTCTACATCAAACACAAACGTACCTCCTGGCTTGAGCGGTTGTGGCAGGTCGATGCGCATCATGGTTTTGTTGATGGTATAAGGCAAGGGCCTTCCCGTCTCATCCCCCACATATTCTATTTTGAATCCCCCGTCAAACGTGGGCTCAAGTCCTTGCACAGCTCCGAAACTCGACCGATTGTCGATTCGAGATTCTCTGATCTTGTAACTATCACTGTCCAATGCCCGAACGTTTTGGTCCAATTGCAGCCAGAGGTACCTCAACTCATCGGGGCTGTTATTCTTATACAGAATTCGCTCTTCCCCATCGATTCGTTGGGTTTCATCATTCAGAGCAACTGAAATGTTGTAGTCAACCTGCTGCTGCCAATAGGCATGTCCCGGAGCGCCACTCGCGGCGCGGTAAACATTGGGGGTCGGCAACTCCTGCCCCAGTTGACGAAATTTATTTGTGTTGACTTGGGATGGGATATCCTGCAACTCCTGCTGGGAGTTTACATCCAATGCAAGAAATAAACCAAAGGCCAGCGCCAAGTGGAACCCGTGTGAGAATAATCGCTTCATTTTCTTTCGAATAAGGGCTCAATTTACACCCGCTATCCCAAAATCCCACTCACCAGTGTTCCCATTTTAATTGCCCCGAACCCGTTCTATTCAGTGTGTACAGCTCAGGAGGTACCCACCCTCCATATACATCTCCTGCTGACTCGATTGCAACATAAGCGTATTCGGTAGCCCCAAACTGCATCGGCTGTATACTTGCCTGGGTGATGTAGGCAAAATCGGCTTCGACCGATGAGGCATCGACTCGGGAATATCCAGATGAATAGCACCCCAAAAGCGAAGCATAGCCCGAAAGCTCTGCAAGACACACCCCGTCGTGCAGGCGCACCTGCAAGGTATCCGCATCGCATGCCACGCGCAATTTCCCGGCATAGGCGTAGGCGTCAATGAACACATTGGCACCCGGCAAATTTGGCTGAATATTACATTCGCCCTGGCCACGTAAAATGAATTCGGGAACCTCGGGAGATTGAACATGGATTTCAATCATATTGGACAAATCGCGCACCCATTGACATGGCTCCTGGAATCCAATACTGAGTTCTCCACCATCCCACTCCATTCGAAGATCCGATAATAGGTTGCGGTGAACCTCAACGGAAATGTGCACGTCACTGCTGTCCCACGTTTCAAACGAGACCAGCATATGGCCTTGGGTCTTCAGCACATCCAAAGGGTGCTCAAACGTAAATTCATGCACTTCGAATTCACCTGCAGACTTCAAGCAAGCCGGAGCTTCAGGTGAATTGCATCCCAGAACAAAGAGGCACACAGCACCAATGGAAACTCGAAGGTATCTGCTGCCCTGTCTCATTCATGCACGGTTGTATCCGTCGCGCGTTTGGCCTTATTCCAAAAGGCATCCATCTCAGCCAGCGTCATATCGGACATGGGTTTACCACCATCCGCCATCCGTTCCTGTATGGCTTGCTCCATGTGCTGAAAACGAGCTTGAAACCTCCGATTCGTTCGTTCTAACGCCTCATCTGGATTGATTCCCTTAAACCGCGCATAATTGATTAAAGCAAAAAAGACATCTCCCAGTTCATCCGTCGCCCGATCTGATTCCGTTTCAATTTCAGCTTTAAATTCCTCGATCTCCTCTTCTACTTTGTCCCAAACTTGATCTGCATTTTCCCAATCAAAACCAACTCCACGGACCTTGTCTTGGATGCGATACGCTTTCACCATGCTCGGAAGGCCTTTAGGCACTCCTTCCAGAACTGATTTATTGCCCTCTTTCAATTTCAATTGTTCCCAATTGGCTTTGACCGTTTCTTCATCGTCCGCTTTGACATCGCCGTAAATATGCGGATGCCGATCTACGAGCTTATCACAAATTCCATGAAGGCTGTCCGCAATATCCCAGCCACCCTGCGCCTCAGCCTTCTCGCTAGCAATTTGAGCGTAGAATACCATGTGCAGGAGCAAATCTCCTGTCTCTTTGCGGATTTCATTCCAGTCTCCATCCAGAATTGCCTCAGATAATTCATACGTCTCCTCGATGCTCAGATGCCGCAGCGAATCCATGGTTTGCTTTCGATCCCACGGACATTTTTCCCGCAACTCGGTCATGATTTTCAACAACCTTTCAAATGCGGCCAATTTCTCTTCCATGCTATGCATATTGCGAAGGTAAGCCTTGCTAAATTCACAATTCATGAGCCTTTCTGCATTTTCATTCGGTCCTTCGCTCACTGTCCTGACATTGCTTGTTGCTTTGACTGCTGAAGGTCAAATTAACACATGGTCTTGTCGTGCTGAAGGAGGCTATGTACTGCCTCACCGCGAAGAAATGAATGCATTGGTTACGGGGCATGCACGTGGGTTAGGGCTTAGAAAGGGAACCCTCGGAAAAGAAGGCTGGCGATCGAACTGGTCTCGTCATGGCGATGCCTGGCAAGGCGTTGAACTGGGCTGGCTTTATGGCGGAAGCACATCACTGGGCCATGTAATCAGCGCACTTTGGCTTGTTGAATTGCCTCTCAGTTCAAGTTCACACGCCGAACTCGGGGCTGGATTGGGCTGGGCAACCAAACCGTATGACATCCGTGAAAACCCTTTGTCGATTGCATTGGGCACCCACCTCAATGCTGGACTGCGTCTGGCACTATCAAAGGAACTGTGCAGATTCGACTCTTACATCTTCTCCATGTCCGCTGGGCTCTCACACTTTTCAAATGGGGCCGTGCAATTGCCAAATCTAGGAATCAATAACATCCACGTCGGCTTATCCTTTGAGCGCATGGCTGATCTTCCGGACAGGAACGAAGTCGGACAGCTCAACACCCCTCCTGAGGTTGATGCCATGATTGCCAAATGGAACGGTATCATGGCCATTCGTGCCGGCGTGCGTGATGTTCCTCCGGCAGGTGATCCGCTCCATCCCGTGTCAAGTTTCATGGTGGGTGCAGAACGAAGATGGAACATGCGTTGGGGGTGCCTTATCGCCTTGGACCTCACTTACAATCAAAGCTTACGTGCCATTTCTTTCGATCCTTTGTCCGTCAACGACCGAATCCAATTTGCGAGTGGAATTGGCAACCAATGGCATTTTGGCCGTGCGCACTTGGCTATGGTGCATGGATGGGTATGGACCAACCCCGATCATATTCTGGGTCAACGTCACCTTCACACAGCTTTTGCCTATGAAGCAGGTGAGCTCTTCTTCATAGAACTCGGGCTCCGATCATTTCGGCTGCGTGCAGATTATACCTTTTTGGGTATTCGATTCACCCTGTGATTGGTCGTCACGGACAAATTGCACCGAAAGCACTTAGAAACATGAGCAAATCGATGGTATTCACTTGGCCATCTGCGTTAATGTCTTCAGGGCATGATGCACCATCGGGCCATTGGCATGAGCCATCATCCCAAAGCGCTGTCGCATCATAATTTGCTGCAGCAGGCCATGTGCATCCTGAGCAACTCTCAACCTCACAAGAGCCATCATCTACCGTTGCATTTGGATCAAAATTGCAAGCAAAGTCGTACATGCAACCAGCCAGCTCCGAACCGCCTTGAATCCATTCACCGAACAATCCCAATTGTTCCATGTACGTCCAGCATGTGAGCCAGTTTGTTCCATCACTGGCAAATGCACCGATGTAACCAACAGGATAAAACCAGTCGTCGCTCGGTAAATATTCACTGTTCACGGTCATTTCTAACGTGGCATCAGGTGTTAGATTGATCGGATCCGTCACATGCCCGTCCACCGATGAGAATTCAAAATCCACTCCCGGATTCGCTGCATAATTGTTGTTCTCAACAAAATGAGCTTCTACTTCTTCTTGGCCATTGAATACAAACCCCGCGTTGTACAAAATCATCTCATCGAGCTGAGTCGAGTCTCCGATGTCCCAGAATCGATTGTTCTCGATGTTCGTTTCCCCAAAAAGCAACAGTTCCCAAGCATCGCAGGGATCTTCATCTTCAAAATCAATCCCAAGTTCAAACGACACAATCAAGCTATTGTGCATGCGCAAACCCGCACCGTTGTGCATTCGAATGGCTGTGGCCTGACCCCTCCCCAGGTAGGTTTGGTTGTACAACAAAGGATTCGAATAGGGCATGAATGTCATGGCCACATCAAACTCCTCGTAATCATCCCCTTCGTAATCGCCCGCATGTTCTCCTGCTCCATTCAATTCGTCTGTCACGACAAAAATAAACTGTCCTTTGCCTTGCCAACCTTGATCGTATTCCAATCCATCTTCCTGATTGAACGCCAGACCGAGGTAACGAACATTGACATTTCCTCCAAACACCTGAACACCGTCATCCCCACTTGCGATGGCTTCAACAAATTCGACGGTTGTCTCTTCCCCCACACCGCAAAGAGTAAGTGCATTGGTTTCCAATCCATTTTCAAATTGACTTATCCCCATGGACGTGGACGCATGCCGCAGACTGACGTATCGAACAATGCCCGAATTCTGGAACGTGCTGCCATCTCCACCATAAACATGCCGATCTTGTCCCGTCACATCCACGATTCCTTCTATTTCATCCTCTCCATCGAATGTGTTCAATTCACCATCACCGCAGAGGATTAATCCTCCCCACATTCCTCTGGTACCATACCCCGTGCTCCCATCCATTGGATCGCCTTCATACGTAAACACAATGGGGCAATTGGAGGATCCATCCGCTAAAATGCTCGCACCCTTGCTCACCACCAAACTGCCGGCCTCTTGGCCAAAAACATAATCCTGGCGAGGAGAAGGATTGCCATTGGGCAGGACGTAGGTCAACGTGTCAACTACGAGGCCTGTTCGACCTTGAATAAGCGTACCCGGCTCGATGGTCAATGCATCTCCTTCGTTCACAAAGACTGTTTCCGTTAGAACATAAACCGTGTCACAGCTCCATGTGGCTGTTCCCGTTCCTAGCCCGGCCTGATCCGTAACTTCCTTTGTTGGGCGATCGGCAATCGGCAAGCAATTGCACGGTCCTTGCTGCCCTCTGGCTTCCAGAATCGCTCCAAAGCAACCCAAAGTCACTAAAGCAAGAACAAAGCTCCGCATCATAATTTCATCGTTAAGCAAATAGAAAATACGCAATTTTTCGCGGAAATAGGCCATGAAATCGCAATTAGTCCTCCATGAACCTGTTATTTTTGCAGTATGGAATGGAAAGTTATTGCTCTGTCAATCGGTTTACTGGCACTTGGCTTTGCTGGTATAGCAATCAAAATCCTTGTGAAAAAGGACGGGAAATTCGCAGGAACCTGTGCAAGCCAAAATCCTTTCCTCAATGAAGAAGGCGCCGCTTGTTCCCTCTGCGGCGCCAAACCCGAAGAGCAGTGCCGTGGTGAGGAGAAGAGCGAAATAAAAGCGAATTAGTCGTCCTTACTCCTGAATTTCGACTGCCGTAAGTGCTTGCCATCCGGGCGAAACCCAATTCACCCAGTTTCCCTTGCCATCATCGCTGATGAAATAGGCCTCAATCCGATCATACGGATTGGAACTCCGGTAATTCAGAATAAATTTCTTCCCATCCTCAGGCCCCCAAACCATGCATGCAGTGGCCAATGCATCGGCCGTTGCAGCGTTGGTAGCGTGCACGGTCGCACTCAAAAGTCCATGCTGGACAGGATAACCCGAAAAAGGACTGATGGTATGTGATCTCTTGATCCCGTCTGTTTCATAGAATTTCCGATAATTACCACTGGTGCAAATTGCCGCATCGGAAACATTCATGACCGTTTGCATTTCTCTCTCATATTCACCCTCTGATGCGACAATGGGCTGGTCCACGGCTATCCTCCAAGGGGTGCCGTCCAGTCGAACTCCACCGCAACGGACCTCACCCCCTACTTCCACCATAAAATTCTTGACTCCGTTTTCTTCCAACATTTCTACGAGTAAGTCAACCGTCATGCCTTGAGCGATCCCATTGAAATCAAGACGGGTATCAGGATTGCGCTTTCTCACTGTTGTGAATTGATAGATTCGGTCACGTTCCACCTCATTCAAATCGATGTTCTCGAAGGTCATTCCAATGTGATTCAATGCAGAATCCACTGCTTCTGCCGTGACCTCGCCGCGCTTACTCAACCCGAATCCCCATAATTCAACAAGCGGCTGCACAGTCGGGTCAAATGCACCCTGTGACGCTTCGAATAAATCCATACTTTGAGCCCAAATCGAAGACCACAGGAAGTGCTCATCCACAAATTTGAACAAGGAGTCTTTATCGGAGAATGAGTTAAGCATATTGATCCGGGACTCTGGACGCCACAAGTTAAATTCGATATCCACTACTTCAAGGACCGAATCGACCGCAGCTTGCGGAACCGCAGACGCACCATGGTACTTGATCAAATAGGTCGTTCCCTGTGCATCACCCTGGTGCACGATGACATCACCCTTGGCATCCGCATTTGTCGGCACCGACGCCTCATTGCAGCCTTGAAAAACAAAACCTCCTTGCACCAAAACGAGCAGCACAAGAGCCACTCGTTTTAGTCTAGCCAAACGTAAAAAACCCTGCATCGAATTACCCTCCAAAATCGTCGAAGGCCACATTCTCAGGAGGTACCCCCCAGTCGTCACACATCTTCAAAACCGCTTGATTCATCAATGGAGGACCGCAGAAATAAAACTCGATGTCTTCGGGGGCATCGTGTTGAGACAACTGATGCTCAATCACAGCATTGTGAACGAATCCAAGGAACCCGTCCCCTTCGTCCTTCATGTCCTTCTTTACCTTCCAATCGTCCTCCTCTGACGGCTCCGACAAAACAACGTGGAAGTCAAAGTTTTCAAACTCTTTTGCAATGCTATTGAAGTCATCGAGGTAAAACAATTCTCGCTTCGAACGCCCACCGTACCAAAAAGTCACCTTTCGGTCCGTTTTCATGGTGTGAAACAGATGAAATAAATGGGATCGCATTGGTGCCATGCCTGCGCCACCGCCAATGTATACCATCTCAGCCTCAGTCTCTTTGATAAAGAACTCGCCATAAGGTCCCGAAATGGTCACCTTATCACCCGGCTTTTGAGCAAACACATACGAAGAACAAACACCTGGGTTGACTTGCATCCACGCATTCCGTGCCCGGTCCCAGGGTGGTGTTGCGATCCGAATGTTCAACATTACGATGTTGCCCTCAGCTGGATGGTTGGCCATGGAGTACGCTCGGACAATGGGTTCATCATTTGTCATACTCAAGTCCCAGAGGCCAAACTTATCCCACTCATTCTGGAATGTGTTGGGATCCTTGTGGTGATCCGGGTGGGCAGCGATGTCCATGTCCTTAAAACTCACAACGGTTTCTGGCACATCCACTTGAATGTAGCCTCCCGCTTCAAACTCGAGTGTTTCGCCCTCTGGTAGGCGCACAACGAACTCCTTAATGAATGAGGCGACGTTGTAGTTCGAAACCACCTCGCAATCCATTTTTTTGATTCCAAAGACTTCTTCAGGAACTTGGATTTCCATGTCTTCTTTGACCTTCACTTGACATCCCAAGCGCCAGTTATCCGTCACTTCTTTGCGAGAAAAATGAGGTTCCTCGGTCGGCAATATGGACCCCCCTCCTACAGGTACTTGGCAGCGGCACTGTACGCACGTTCCTCCTCCTCCACAGGCCGAAGGTAGAAAGACGCCATTGTTGCCCAACGTCGTTAGCAAGGTGCTCCCGCCGTCCACTTCGATCGTTTGCTCACCGTTGATCACAATCTTGAGCTTGCCGCTCGGTGACAACTTCGCTTTTGCAAAAAGTAATAACCCCACGAGCATCAAAATGACCGCCAGGAAAAAAACAATGGTTAAAAGAATGGTGGTTGTCATCTCTATCAAATTTCAATGCCCATAAAGCTCATGAAAGCAATCCCCATGAGTCCGGTAATGATGAATGTGATGCCCAACCCTTTCAAGGGGGCAGGCACATGGGAATAGCGTATTTTTTCTCGAATGGCAGCGATGGCAACAATGGCCAACCACCAGCCAACCCCAGATCCTAGGCCAAACACCGTTGCTTCACCAATGCTTGGATACTGCCGGTCTTGCATGAACAGCGCCCCACCTAAGATGGAGCAATTCACTGCGATCAGGGGCAAAAAGATGCCCAGCGCACCATAGAGCGCTGGAGCGAATTTTTCTACAATCATCTCCACCAGTTGCACCATGGAAGCAATGACTGCGATGAACATAATAAAGCTCAGGAAGCTCAAATCCACGGATGCATATTCTGGATCGATCCACTGCAAAGCCCCCTCCTTTAAGACATAATTTTCTAGCAAATAATTGATGGGTACGGTTATTCCCAAAACAAATATCACCGCCAGCCCAAGGCCATTGGCAGTCTTGACTGTTTTCGACACCGCGAGGTAAGAACACATGCCCAAGAAATAGGCGAAAATCATGTTCTCAACGAAAATGCCTTTGACAAAAATACTGAGGTATTCCATTAGTTCTCTTCAATTAAGGCCTGGTTACGGCTGCGTTGAATCCAAATGATGATGCCCACGGTGATCAATGCCATTGGGGGCAGAATCATCAAGTTATTGTTCTCGTAAAAACCACCTTCACTCATGAACCAGCTCGAGGGCAAAAACTTGATTTGTCCCATGCCGGGGAGGGATATGGCTCCGCTGCCAAAAACTTCACGAACGACCGATACTGCCAAAAGAATCCAAGCATACCCCATGGCATTTCCAATGGCATCCAAAAACGATGGGCCCGGTTTATTCGCCAATGCGAATGCTTCCAAACGTCCCATAATGATGCAATTCGTTATGATCAGACCAACAAAAACTGAGAGCTTCTCAGAAATGTCCGGTTGAAAAGCTTTCAACACCTGGTCGACGATAATGACCAAAGATGCGACAACAACCAACTGAACAATGATGCGAATCCGGTCAGGAATCATGTTACGCAGGAGGGAAACGATGACGTTTCCACCGATCATTACGAACAGGACGGACAAACTCATTATGACGGCTTGTTGCAACTGAACTGTAATGGCCAAGGCTGAGCATATGCCCAAGACCTGAACGGTTATGGGATTGGAATCATCCAAAGGGTCAACCAGTAATCTCCGGTTTTTCTTTGAAAACAACGACTCCTTTTTCGTCGTTGATGCTACCGTTTCTGTACTCATCGTTGCGCTCGGGTTTCAGATTGAAAATAGCGGAGGTACACCTTCAAAGTGCGGTTCATCATTTCATCTACCCCTTTCGAAGTAATGGTTCCTCCCGTGATTCCATCCACACTGTATTCGTCTGTGGGAGCTCCACCTTTCAAAACACTAAAAAGTGTCGCTCCTTCGACGTCAAGTTGTTTGCCTTTAAATTTTTCAGTGAAAAATGACTCCCTAATCTCTGCTCCAAGACCCGGAGTCTCGGTCTTATGGTCAAACTTGGCTCCGAAGATGGTCTTCATATCATCCTCCAATGCGACATACCCCCATATCGGCCCCCATAATCCAGATCCTACAACCGGAATGACATACAAATTCTGATCCGCGTCAGTCACGCATTGAAAGAGCGGAAATGTGAGACCTTCATCTGCCAATGCGGCCATCAAAGCAGCATCATCACCATCGGCAGATTTCGCTGCAGACTTCACGGAAGAGCGGTAGTCTTTTTTGACATCTATGCTAAACGGGTCTGTTTTGTCTTTGGGATTGACCGGCTCTTTGGTGGATGAAACTTGCTGACCTTCCAAATCAATGGCAATGCGCTCAACCACGTATTCTGCAAATATCTCGCTCGCATTGGAGCGATCTGCCTTCACTCCAATGGCTCCGAGAATATCAATCATTTTTTTGTCCGCTGCATTCGCATCTTGGCGATCCTTGAGCGACAAGGCCGTAAAAGCCAATGCGGTTCCCACTACGACCACCATTGCGATGGAAAACAGGAATGTGTAACCGGTGCTGTTCTTATCTATTGCCATGGTAATTCTGTTAAGCCGTTGCTTCTTGTGTTGATAGCATGCGTTTCTCACGCTTACCTACGTTCGCTTGAATAACATAATGGTCAATCAATGGTGCCATCACGTTCATAAATAAAATGGCCATCATAACGCCTTCCGGATAGGCTGGATTGAACACCCGAATCATGATGCTCAGAAAGCCTCCAAAGAAACCATAGATCCATTTTCCTCTTTCCGTTTGCGATGCGCTAACCGGATCAGTGGCCATGAAAACCATACCGAACATAAATCCGCCCATGACCACCTGATGAATCGCAGGAAGCGTCATGTACGCATTCAGCCCCATCAGGTTGAACAGCAGGCCCATAACCAAACCACCGACTAAGAAAGACGACATGATCTTCCAGCTTCCAATGCCGGTCCAAATCAACATGACCGCTCCGATTAGAATTGCCAAGGCGCTCGTCTCACCTATTGATCCGGGAATCAAGCCCAAGAATGAATTGGTCAAACTGAACATGCCCTCTGTTCCGAACATATCCATAACCCCGGTCGCTGCTGCATCCGTCGGAGCCTTTCCAACCGTCGATGCCAAATGGCCCAATGCCGTTGCTCCAGTGTAGCCGTCTGCCAGTAAGCCTGCATCGGCAGAGGCTTTGACTTGATGAATCCAGATTTCACCGGACAGTTGCTTTGGGTAAGCAAAAAAGAGAAATGCGCGCGCTGTAAGAGCGACATTTAGGATGTTCATCCCTGTTCCACCGAACACCTCTTTGGCAATAATCACCGCAAAAGCCACAGCTAAAGCGACCATCCAAAGCGGCACATCCACCGGCATGATCAATGGAATCAACATCCCCGAAACCAAGTACCCTTCGTTGATGCTGTGTCCTCGCATCCCTGCGAAGAGGAATTCAATGCCCAACCCCACACCGTAACTCACCACCACAAGCGGCAATACTTTGACTGCACCAATGAACATTTTGTCCATAAATGCCATCATCAGCGGGTCAGCAACCGAAATCTGTCCGATGGACAATAAATACTGATGACCTTGGTTCCATGTTCCGAATAATAAAGCGGGAACCAAAGCCAGAATCACCATGAACATGGTTCGCTTCAAATCGACACCATCCCGGATGTGCACTCCATTTTTGGTGCTATGTCCTGGTGTAAAAGCAAACGTTTCAAGCGAATCATAGACAACCCAAAACTTGCTCAACTTCCCTCCTTCTTCGAAATGAGGACGCACAGCGTCCAGTAACTTGTGTGCAGCTTTCATCTTATCCCAATTCTTTCATTAAGCGGTCGAGGCCTTCGCGAACGATGGATTGAACGGCAATTTTTGAGGTACACGCATACTCGCACAGGGCAAAATCCTCTGGAGCAACTTCGTAGATGCCCAGTTTTTCCATGGCATCAATGTCATTGGCTAAAATGCTTTTGAGCAACTGCACCGGGTAGATTTCAAATGGAAACACCGGCTCATATTGACCCGTAACTACGAAAGCCCTCTCTTCACCATTGTTGCAAGTGTCCATGGTAAACTCCTTACTTTTTGGCAGTAACCAAGTAGGGTAACTTCGGGACAGACTGAATTTGTCGAAGCCAAAGCCCAACCAACCATCGGCCAAAAGAAACTTTGATTTATTGCCTTCCGGCAACAGGCAAACTTGGCGATGAAGACCCCCAAGGTGACCGCTCGCTTCCGTTCGTGATCCCGTCAATGGATTCCCCGAAACAATTCGAACCGACTCTTCATCAATGGACCCGCCCGTCAAAGTCTTCACCTCGCAACCCAACGTTGTCGTCATGTGCTTGGGTGATGCATGTTCAGACCCTGCTACCGCAACGGTTCGTTTCGCACAGTAAACTCCGCTTGTGAGTGTCTCGCCCAAGTTGGCAACATCCTCTGCATGCAGTGTCCAAACTGTCTCGCCTTTGTTGATGGGAGCTGTGTGGTGAATCTGGACACCGACATTGCCAACCGGGTGTGGACCATCAAAAACGGTGAGGTTCACCCCTTCCATTCCATCAAAGAATTTTTGACCTTTCCGGGAGCCCAAATGAATGGCGTCACCACCAACAAGGCATTGCAGCGCTTTCACTCCTGATTGGAATGCGGCTTCACGTCCGGCCAATACAACGTCCATTTCCGGGGCAAGAGGTGAACTGTCAAATCCACTCACATGAATGCTACGTGGCATGTCCTCCGGGTTGGCGACCGTTGCAAACGGGCGCTGTTCTACGAAAGGAAAGAATCCTCGCTCCGCCATGGCTTCTTTCATGCGCTGAGCATCACAAGTCGCGGGATCAATCTTCTCGAAAGATCTAGACTCCCCTTTGCCATCGGCATCCATTACGACAGAAAGAATCCGTCTTTTTTCGCCGCGTTGGATACGTTTTACCGTTCCACTTACCGGGCTCAGAAATTTTACCGAAGGGTGTTCTTTGCTGTGAAAAAGAATGGAGCCCGCCTGCACGGCTGCACCTTCTTTGACTTCTAGTTTAGGAACAATTCCCTGGTAATTGGGAGGTTGCACGGCATATGTTGCCGTTGCTGAAGCAGCTTCCACTTGGGGGGAAGGACGACCTTTCAGTCGTATATCGGCTCCTTTTTTTATCCGTATCGTGCGGGACATCAGCTCGCGAAGGTTTACTTTTCGGGGCGCAAAGTTAGGTCTCGGTCGCATTGCGTGCACCCCTTTCATGATAAAATTCTTCAATCTAACGGAACATGCACAAGGTGAAATCACGAAATCTCTTTTCCAGGTCCATAACTCGCGGTCTAGCGGCCTTCGTTTGCATCATCTCTTCGATGGATTCACCGGCTCAGGTTCTGGGCGTCGACTTCCCCTATCCTCAAGCATTCACGGCCTCGAGCCTACACAGTTGTAAACTGCACCCAAAAGGCATTCCCAACGCTCATCCCTTTGTGCCATTGAATAATGGGCAGTTAACTTTGAGCTTTGACGATTTTTCAGCTTCCTACCGTCCTCTTCAAATTCGATGGAAACACTGCACCTTTGACTGGTACGATTCGCCAGATTTATCGTCGCACGATTACATCAATGGGTTTTCCAGCTTGACATTCGATCGGGTGGAAGCTTCTTTCAACACCAAAGTGCCTTACACCCATTTTTCCTTGTCGTTCCCAAACGACTTGATGTCGTTCTCAAAAAGTGGCAATTACATGGTCGAGGTCTACGATCCTGCTGAGCCCCAAAAAGCCTTAGCTCAGATGCGGTTTGTCTTGTATGAATCATTGGTAGAGGTAGAAATGGATGTTCATGAGTCTTCTCGCATTCGCGATCAACGAACCCATCAAGAAGTTGACCTCTCGTTGTTGCACAGCCGTGATCGGTATGCCATTCAGGATGCCTACGATGCACTGCAAGTCGTGCTTCTCCAAAACGGTCGATGGGAAACCGCTATCATGGGGCTTGAACCACAATTTGTTCGTGGGGACGAAGTGACCTACAACCCAACAGGTGAACAGTCATTTGCTGGAGGTAATTCTTGGCGCTTCACCGACCTAAAGAGTTTGCGTTTCGCGAGCTTGGGCATTGAGCGCATCCAAGACGAAGGCGAGCGCTGGCACGCCTACCTCGAGCCTGATGAAACGCGCACCTATGATTTTTTGAAGGCGCGACCGGACATAGATGGCCATTATGTCATCTCCAATGAATTGCAAGATGATGCGACGGGAAGCGATTACGTGTGGGCTCATTTTTCGCTCAAAGCGTTCGAAGAACGTTCGAGGGAGGACATCTACATTTACGGTGAGTTGTCCCAGTGGACGTATCCGGAATCACACAGGATGCGTTGGAACGCAGATGCACAGCGATATGAGGCCAATCTATTCTTGAAACAAGGTTATTACAACTACGAATACCGCGTAAGGCCCTCTTTGGATCGTGGGAAGAATGATCTCGTTACCATCCAATCACAGCCCACCAATGTTGCAGCCATCGAAGGGTCGCATGCCCGATCGGATACGCCTTACATGTGCATCGCATATTATTGGGATTTCCAGGGATTCGATAGGGTCATTGGATTTGCACAAGCAAAACCCAATGACGTTCCATAGTCCATCTCGCCAGGTGATGTAATTTAGTCGCGTGAAACCACTCCGAATCCTCTTAACCGGTGCATCCAGCGGCATCGGTGCCGCAACCGCCCGATTGCTTGCACAAAAGGGCCACAAACTGTTTCTCCTTGCACGGCAAGAAGAAGCCCTTGCGGAAATCGCAGGTGAATTTGAACAAGCACAAATCCAATGGTTGGCTGCAGATGTCACAAAAACCGTCGACCTCGATCGGGCATGCGAAGCCATGATCCAATCGTGGGGAGGGATTGACGTGTGCATTCCAAACGCGGGTTTGGGAATCTTTTCTCCATTGAAGGATGCCCGATTGGCCGATTGGAAAACGATGGTAGACGTCAACATTCAAGGCGTGTTGAACACGCTGCACAGCGCGCTTCCTTCGCTCATTGAAAATCGCGGTCACGTCATTCAAATTGGCTCCATCGCTGCACGCAATGTTTTTCCAAATAGCGGTGTATACTGCGCGACCAAACATGCCGTTTTGGCCTTGAGTGAGGCTCTTCGCCTCGAATTCAGAGAGGAACTCGCGGTAACCACCATCAATCCGGGTGCGGTGAACACAGGCTTCATCAACCAAACCAACGACGACTCCCTCAGAGAATCTTACCGCCCGCAGTTTGAAGCAGGAATGGACGCTGCATTTATCGCCGAAGCCATCGCAACCGCCATTGAATCAAAAGGGCGGGGCATCTTCAGTGAAATTACGGTTCGTCCGGATCGCCGATGAAAATTTGCTTCTTATCAAGTTCCTCAGGATGGGGAGGTTTGGAGCAAAATCTCCTCCGCTATGCGCGATGGATGCAGGAAGCAGGTCATGAGGTTGAAGTCAACTGCGTCGCTGGAACCGCCCTCGCCAGAGAAGCTGCAAAGCTTGATCAAGCCCTTCGTTTCATCCCGCGACAGCCCCGCCATTACCCTTGGCGTGCCTCTTTTGCCCTTCGGCAACATCTCAATCGAAGCCAGACGGATGTGCTGTGGATTCGAGATCCTCGGGACCTGAGCATGTGCAGCGGAGCCGTCCGAAAGATCAAAACACGGCTTTTATTTCATCAAGGAATGCAGATCCCCTTTCCTAAAAAAAAGCCTTGGCATGCGTGGCGTTTTGGCCAAATTGACGCGTGGGTTGCTCCACTCGAGCAACTGCGAAAACAAGCGATTCAAAATACGTTCATTCAGGCCAACCGCATTATTGTGATCCCGCTTGCCCTCGAGACAGCGTGGTTCGAACCGCAGCAGCAGAGCAAAGAAAGCCTTCGCCGTCAGTGGAACTTACCCCCAGATGCTCATGTCGTTGGACTCTTTGGTCGCCTCGATCCTTTGAAGGGGCAGCGCACCTTACTGGACGCTCTGGCTCAGCCAGAAGGACAAAATTGGAATGCCTTGCTGATCGGCGAAAACACTCCGAACGAAAAGGGCGACGAACGCAGAGCGTTGCAGCTTCACGCCGACAATTTGGGCATAGCCGATCGGGTTCATTGGCATTCTCCCGCTCGAGATTTACGGACCGCATATGACGCATGCGATGCTTACGCCATGTGCAGCGTGTCCGAAACCATTGGAATGGTGACCATCGAAGCAATGGCTCGTGGCCTTCCCGTCATAGGAACTCGAGCCGGTGGGACCCCCGAATTGCTGAGGAACGGTGAGGCCGGCGTTCTTTTTTCGGTGAACGATTCAGTTGCTTTGGCAAGAGAACTGAATGACCATGAAAATTGGCCCATTGCGGAGCCATCCCATGTGGAACAATTTCAAAAATCCGCCGCTTTAAAAAAGTGGAGTCGTTTGTTAGACAACCTTCGCTCATCTCCATCGTAAATTCGCGCTCTAATGGGTACGATACAAGAAGAAATCAAACGGCGTCGAACCTTCGCCATCATCAGCCACCCCGACGCGGGCAAGACGACACTCACCGAGAAATTCTTGTTATTTGGCGGAGCCATCCAAACCGCTGGTGCGGTGAAAAACAATAAAATCACCAAGACTGCAGCTTCTGATTTCATGGAAATCGAACGACAAAGAGGGATATCTGTCGCTACTTCGGTCATGGCTTTTCATTACAAGGATCGTCTCATCAACCTGCTTGATACGCCGGGTCACCGTGACTTTGCGGAAGACACTTACCGCACGTTAACTGCGGTCGACAGTGTTATTTTGGTCGTGGATTGTGTGAAAGGTGTAGAAGCCCAAACAGAGCGACTCATGGAAGTCTGTCGCATGCGGAACACCCCCGTCATTGTTTTCATCAACAAGATGGATTTAGAGGGTCAAGATCCGTTCGATTTGTTGGATGAATTAGAAGAAAAGCTCCAAATCCAAGTTCGACCGCTCAGTTGGCCAATCAGTGGAGGACAATCGTTCAAAGGGGTGTACAGTTTGTATCAAAAAGAACTTCGGCTCTTCAACCCCGACAAGACCAAAATCGCCAAAGAAGTGTTGTCCATAGAGGACATCGCAGATCCTTTGCTCGATGATTTGGTGACAACAGAACATGCTGAACAGCTCCGCAAGGATGTTGAATTGATTGAAGGAGTCTATGAAGAGTGGGACGCTTCGCCTTACCTCGAAGGGGAGCTAGCTCCAGTCTTCTTTGGCAGTGCAGTGAACAACTTCGGGATTCAAGAGATGCTCGACACCTTCATTGAAATCGCTCCAGACCCCCGGCCTCGTTCGACCGATGTGCGTGAAGTGGTACCCACCGAGCCCAAGTTTACCGGATTCATTTTCAAAATACACGCCAACATCGATCCGCGTCACCGGGATCGCATCGCGTTCATGCGCGTGTGCAGCGGCCAGTTCAAACGAAATACCTTCTTCACCCATACCCGCCTTCAAAAGAAACTGAAGTTTGCCAATCCAGCGACGTTTCTAGCGCAGGACAAAAACCTCGTTGATGAAGCTTGGCCCGGTGATGTAGTGGGATTGTATGATACCGGCACCTTCAAAATTGGAGATACAATGACAGAAGGAGAAGACATGCAATTTCGTGGAATACCGAGTTTCTCTCCAGAAATTTTCAAAGAGCTGGTCAACAAAGACCCAATGAAAAGCAAGCAACTCGAAAAAGGCATTCAGCAATTGACCGATGAAGGGGTCGCTCAGTTGTTCGTTCGAGAATTGGGAAACCGCAAAATTGTAGGAACGGTCGGTGAGCTGCAGTTCGAGGTGATTCAATACCGTCTAGAGCATGAATACGGTGCGAAATGTGAATTTCAAGCGAAGAAATACTATAAAGCGTGTTGGATCGTTAGTGAAGACGAAAAGAAGCTCGAAGAATTCAAACGCATCAAGGGCACCGAAATGGTAAAAGACAAGGATGGAAATGATGTTTTCTTGGCTCCTTCTAAGTTCCTTTTGGACATGGAAATTAGCAACTATCCCGACTTGACCTTTCACTTTACGTCTGAATTCAAAACCGCACAGGCCTCTTAACTTGGGCCTTTTACCTCTTCGCCTTACCTTGACCTCATGCGACGTTTCCTTTTGATAGGCCTCTTACTTTCTAGCATCCCCTCAGCTTATGGACAAGACACACTTGCTGTCGAACAAGCAGTGGAAGTGGTTCAAATCAGCGGAATGGTGGTCACAGGAGACTCCCTCGCTCCCCTCGCATTTGCTACCGTTTTTCGAGCCCGGGATTTGAGGGGAACCATGACCGATGTGAATGGATTTTTCAGCATTCCAGCATTGGCTGGTGACACCCTAACCGTTTCATCCATTGGTTATCTGACGCAAGCATTTTCGGTACCCACTGATTTGGAGCTTCCACGCATGAATGTGGTCCAACCGTTAGGCCGAGATACGGTTGCACTGGAACAAGCCTTCATTTATCCATGGCCTACCAAGGAACGTTTCAAAGAAGAATTCCTTCAATTGCAGCTGTCTCCGGATGCTTATGCCATTGGACAAGAACGACTTGACGCTGCTGCACTGTATGACCGCCTCATGGAAGTTGGACGGGACGGGACGGAAGTCTACAATTACACAATGCAACAGCAAGCACAACAGAATTACTACCAAGGACAACTGCCTCCAATGAATGTTTTCAGCCCCGTTGCTTGGGCTAAATTCATTGATGCCATTCGGAACGGGTCCCTTAAGCGATGAGTATTTTCTCCTTCCGATTCTTTTGGACATTCCTTGGACTGTTCGCTTTCTTAGCGACGGGCACATTGCACGCTCAAGAAAAAGGAACGATTCAAGGCATCGTAACCAATGACAATGGCATGCCCCTCCCCGGCGCAACCGTCATTCCAATGGATCAACAATCAGCTGCCGTTGTCACAAATAACCGAGGCGAGTATTTTTTGACCTTGAGATCTGGTGTGTGGAATGTGCGATTCGGATTTGTTGGATTTGAAGCGAGAGACGAAGTTTTCATCCTTGAAGCAGGTGATGCACTCGTAAAAAACGTCCGACTTCGCGCTGGAGTTTCCCTGAATGCATCTGAGGTCATTGCCGACGGAGACCGCTCAGCCCCGGTGCAACGCATCGACCCCAAAGTAGCTACGCGCATTCCTTCTCCCCGCGGAACCATTGAGGATCTCTTGATTCAAGCTCCAGTAAATTTCAATAGTGAACTTTCAAGTGGCTACAACGTTCGAGGTGGAAGCTTCGATGAAAACTTGGTGTATGTCAACGACATTGAGGTTTACCGGCCGTTTCTTGTGCGTGCAGGCCAACAGGAAGGATTGTCCTTTCCCAATCCTGACATGGTGGAATCCATCAACTTTTCCGCCGGTGGATTTGAAGCAAAATATGGCGACAAGCTCAGCTCTGTGCTTGATATCCGCTACCGCAAACCCAACGAACGAAAAACCCGACTAACAGCGAGCTTGCTCGGTGCACAAATCCAACAGGATTGGGCGAGTGCAGCGGGTCCCGATGGTCACAAAGAATTCACCATCAATACCGGATTGCGGTACAGAGATAACTCTTACGTCTTGGGCTCTTTAGATGAAGGAGGAGAATACCAACCTCGCTATGTCGACGTGCAAAGTTTTATCACGTGGGATCCCGACGGATACGGTCCTTGGGAATTTGAAGCGCTGGGCATCTTTGGACAAAATCAGTACCAATTCAACCCCATCAAACGCGAATCAGATGTGGGAAACATCAACGAGGCGCTGCGTCTCACCGTTTATTTTGATGGCCAAGAAAAGACGTCATACCAAACCGGTTTCGGAGCGTTTGGTGCCAATTACATCACTGAAAATCATCGAATACGCTGGATATCATCTGCGTTTCAAACTGCAGAATCTGAGACCTTTGACATCCTCGGAGCGTACTGGCTTGATGAATTGGAGCGGGATTTGGGGTCTGATGCCCTGGGCGAAGCCACAGCCAACCGTGGGGTCGGCGCGTTTTTGAACCACGCCCGCAACCGGCTGTATGCCACGGTTTACAGCAGCGCTATCAAAGGATCCAGTGCTTGGGGACAAGATCGTGGGTTTTTAGAATGGGGGGTGAAATGGCAAGCAGAAGACATTGAAGATTACCTCTCTGAATGGTCTCTCGTCGACTCAGCTGGATTCATTACCCCCCACCCCCGCGACAGCATCGGCTACATTGGCGATGGCCCTGACCAGGTCATCCAACTGGATGACGTGATTCGAGCGGACAATCAGATAGAAACGCAACGCGTCCAAGCCTTTGTCCAAAACACCTGGCGCTGGAAGGATGCTACACAAGGCCAATGGAAGTTCAATGGCGGAATTCGAGGCCATTGGTGGAAAAATGACCAGCAAACCCGAGATCCCGGACTCGTTGGAGGACCTCGCGGACACCTCTCATATCAGCCTTTCAAAGCCGTCGACCAGCCTTCAACGGTCTTCAGCCTATCGGGAGGCGTGTACTGGCAACCCGCATTTTACAGGGAAATGCGAGGATTTGACGGTACGCTCAATCCAGACATAGGCGCACAAAGAGCCACACATGCCGTACTGGGCATGGACCGGATTTTTGAGATGTATGGCCGTCCATTTAAAATGGTGGGGGAACTTTATTACAAGGACATGGACTTCCTCATTCCGTATGAAATTGAAAACGTGCGTCAGCGCTATTACGCCCGGAATAACAGTTCGGGATATGCAACAGGTGCCGATTTCATGCTCAACGGCGAATTCATTGATGGAATTCAAAGCTGGTTTCGCATGTCCCTGCTGAAATCAGAGGAAGACCTCAATGATGATGCGTATTGGCAGTACTATAACAGCGATGGCCAACCCATCATTGCGGGCTTTACGCTGAACAATCAGATCACCGATAGCATACAAATTGAACCAGGTTTCATTCCCAGACAAACCGATCAACGTTTCAATATGAGTTTGCTGTTTCAAGATGAAATGCCAGGCAATGAGGCTTTCAAAGTGCTTGTTAGTCTGTACTTTGGAACCGGACTGCCGTTCGGCCCACCTTCTTTTGATCGCTACAAAGACGTATTAAGAACGCCAACCTACCGACGCGTAGACATCGGATTTTCTCGTGAATTATTTGACCGAAGGAATGCTGTGCCCGGCGGATCGACTGGCTTTATATCATTGGAAATCTTCAACATTCTGGGTATACGAAACACCATCAATCACACCTGGATTGAAGATGTCAACGGCCGTCTCTACGCCATACCTAATTATCTGACTAACAGACGAGTGAACCTAAAGATAGGCATTCAATTCTAGCCAAACTCATGCTAAAATTAAAAGCCAATCGTTTGCGAATTAAAGCCTTGTTTGTGACATGGACCATCGCTAGCGTGTCTCCTGTTTTTGGACAATCCTATTTTTTGAACGGTACTGCCCAAGAAGCAGGTACCGACTGCTACCAACTTACAACGTCACAGGGGAATCAAAATGGAGCGGTCTGGTACACAGAACTGCTCGATTTAAGTCAGCCGTTCGATCTTAATTTAACGATGAATTTTGGAACGCTTGATGCCAGCGGAGCCGATGGAATGGTATTTGTCTTGCAGGACGTAGGCACAGCCGCTTTGGGGCAAACTGGAGGAGGATTGGGGTTCAATGGGTTCAATCCGAGCTTTGGCATTGAATTCGATACCTGGCAAAATGGACAATACGGTGACCTCGTCCAAGATCACATTGGGTTTATATCAGATGGCAGTGTGGACCATGCTCCACCGAGTGGGCTGGGCGGGCCAGTCACAGCCAACATCAATGGTGCCAACATCGAGGACGGTGAAGATCACCCGGTGCGCATTACCTGGGACCCTGCAGCTCAAATTGTCGCGGTGTATTTCGATTGCGAATTGAGGCTATTCAATCAAGTCGACCTCATCGATGCTGTTTTTTCCGGACAGGAACTGGTGTATTGGGGCTTCACAGGAAGCACCGGAGGATCGTACAACATTCAAAGTGTTTGCCTTTCTCCGACCATTTTAGCAACCGGACCAGAGACCATGGTTTGTCCCGGAGGAACGGTACAACTGAATGTTGTTGGCGCACCTGGAACGGATTACATCTGGGAACCCAGCACTTTTTTAACAGATTCAACGGGCTCTTCGGTAACGTGCACTCCGGACAGTTCCATCATGTATGTTGTGACCTATGACGGATTTTGTGAAAATTCCATTCAAGACAGCATCTACGTTGAAGTAGCCGAATTGGAAGCCACAGCTGAAGCAAGCCCCAATCTCACGTTGAATTGTTTGAACCCCGTTATTGACCTCATCGGTGGCAGCAATTATTCCAATGGTGTTAGCTACGATTGGATCGCCGAGGACGGCGGGAACATCACCACAACCCTCGGTCCCAACGCTACGATTGATGCGCCCGGAAATTACGTGTTGGTGGTTGTTTCGGATGACAACGTGTGCAGAGATAGCATCGAGGTGGAAATAAATGGAGATTTCCGAACATATGAAAGCGAAATAATCGCCTCCTCTTCTCAGCTCAATTGCCTCAACGATTCCATTGCGTTGTCCATTGAAAGTGCTGCCGATGCGATCCTGCAATGGTCCGTTCCCCCCAACGCGTCGTTCTTCTGGATAAACGAGCCGTTGGCATTGTGGACGGAAACCAGTGGGATTTGGGAAATCATGACCGTGCATCCAGAAAGCGGTTGCGAGACGGTCAACTCCATTGACATCAGTTCTGACTTCACCTTACCTGATGTTTATGCCGGAATGGCTGATACGCTCACCTGTTCGGAGCCAACAGCGATGGTCGAAGGCGTCGAAATCACTCCGCTTGGTTACACATCAATTTTGGAATGGACTTGGACAATTGGAGCCCTCAACCCCTTCTCCCCGTGGAGTGCAGAAGCACCGCTTGTCCTGCTACCAGGTACCTATTATTTGAATGTGACGTTTCAAGAAAATGGGTGCAGCAGTTTGGATTCGCTGGTTGTTGTGCAAGATCCAGAGGCAACCATTGACGCAAGTTCAGCTCAATTTCCAAACGTCATTTCCCCCAACAAAGACGGTAAAAATGAGCGATTGACTTTGTACTTGGCAGAAAATCCTGACTTTCCGCTGCTGTCAATCATCGAACAATACGAATTGATCATATTCAACAGGTGGGGCGATCCCATCTTTTCATCCACCGGGGCTCCAGTCGAATGGGACGGCCGTATCAACGACGAAAACGTTGCCGAAGGCACGTATTATTACCGCATTCGGTATGTCATAGTCTGTGGAGAGGAGCAGCGCGGAGAGCTGATGGGTTCGTTTGAACTCCTTCGCTAGAATCAATTGACCGAATCCAATTTTTGAAGCGCCATTTCAAATTGTTCTTGCGTCAGAATAGGGATCTCCTGTGCCTGACACTTGGCATATTTGGCGGCACCCATGCGCTCGTCCGCAACCACAAAATTAATGGCACCCTTTAGGTAACGTTTATACACGAGCCCTTTATCCAATCCTGCCTTGCGCAATTGGGATTTTCTAGCTTGTTCAAACCCGCTCAAAACGAATTGTTGATCGGATTCGATGGACTTGATTTCAGCTGTTGGTTCCCACGCGACCAACTCATGGAGATAATCGGAACGCTGAAGAGCTCTTCCTGGTTTTGTTGAAGCTGACAATTTGGTATGGTATTGAGGAATTCGATGGGGATGCAACCGCATCGAATTTGCCAATTCTGACCAATCCGTAATTCCTCGATCGATCGATGATTCTTGAACGATCGATCCACAAACGCGTGCATCACTTTCAGGATTGTGGTGGTCCAATTCCCAACCAAAATGCTTTGCGACATATTTTATGCCGTGTTTGGGTAAATCGGGCCACTGAGCCCGCGCAAGTTGGAGCGTGCAATAAAAAGTCGGGGAATCCAACGCGTCCAAGCCATGAAAAGAAAACGCATGTCCCAGATGCTTGCATTCTACCTCTGTGGCATTGTGAGCTACAACGGGCAAATCACCAATCAAAGATTTGGCCGTGGACCAAACATCCGCAAAACTTGGTGCCCTGAGTGTGTCGTTGAGGGTGTAGTCAAAATTCCAACGCTGCCAATCCCCAAATGACTCAACAACTGGACGCACCAGCGAACGAAATTTACGGATCTCTTGCCCCCCCTCAAAAATGACCAGTCCGATCTCGCAAATATTGCCTGTATCGCTTGTTGCGCATTCCAAGTCCAACGCTGCAAAGGACATTTGATTCTCTTTACTCATGGTTTTTTCTCATATCCTCTCCGTCCATTTCTTCGCTGGCATCTGCTCTCACAGCCTTCAAAAGGTCAGCGTAGTTCCAAATTTCAATCCCCAGGGCCTCTGCTTTATTCAATTTGGAACCTGCCTTGTCTCCAGCAACCAATGCATGTGTTTTCTTACTGACCGAACTCGAAGCTTTTCCCCCATGTTCTCGAATGATGGCGGCTAATTCTTCTCTGGCAACCGGATGGGTGCCGGTAATGACAAATGTTTTTCCTGCTAAGGCACTGCCTGAGGCTTTTGAAGGCCCTGCATCGTTGCGCAAGTTTACTTTCCGAGCCTTTAATTTAGCAACGATTGTTTGGCATTTTTGGTCACTAAAGTAAGCTTTGACACTCCGTGCGATTTCAGCTCCCACGCCGTGAATGGTTAAAACCTCTTCTTCCGTTGCTTGCTGCAAAGCCTCGATTGAACCGAAATAATCAGCCAATAAATTTGCTGTTTCGCTGCCAACGTGTCGAATTCCGAGCGCATAAAGCACCCGATGAAAAGGACGGCTCTTAGATTCTTCAATGGCTTCCAATAGCTTCTTCATTTCCAATTCTCCTAACCGCTGTCGGGTCCTCGACGACAGACGGTGAAGTAAATTTTCCAAATGTTGCCACTCTGTGAAGTCCACGCCCCATCCATCGCTCTCCCAAGACAAAGCTTCTGGCCCCAGCAATAAATCATCTGAGAATTCAGATCGCATCGCCTTGTTAATGATCTCTTCCTTCATCGGGAAGGAAATTCCAGCTGCGACCAAGTAGCCTTGCCACGCAGATCCTTCATTCGGTGCTCCAGCCAATCCAAAGGGATCACCGTTTCTTGAATCCATCCAGTGCTCCACCGCAGAGCGTGGAACGGGACTGGCATCGGGAGCCACACGTTTGCCCTGTGCATTGCGGTAATTCCAAATTGCCAAAGCGTGAAGACGCTGGGTATGCAATCGATTGGCTTCGATCACCGTGGTTTCTTTGTACATCACCGTCGCCTGCCGCCACTCCTCAGTGGCCTGGTCCTGGAGCGCGTAGAGGTCAGCCATGGTCTCTAATCCTCCTTTACTCACTAAAAGTTCTATGATTTCCGGTCCCAAGCCGTCAATGTTCATGGCCTTTCGGCTAACGAAGTGTTCAATTCTCCCGCGAACCTGGGGCGGGCAACTCAACGCATTTGGACAATAATGGCGAGCCTCTCCTTCTTTTCGCTTCAAAGCTGTTCCACATTCAGGACAAACTGAGGCATAGACAAAAGCATGACTGGCAGCTTTTCTGGCAGCCAAATCGACCGCAATCACCTTAGGAATGATCTCACCGCCCTTTTCAACAAAAACCGAATCTCCAAGCCGGATATCCAGCGCTTCAATCTGATCAGCGTTGTGCAATGAAGCGCGCCGCACTGTCGTTCCAGCAATCAAAACCGGCTCCAGTTCAGCGACGGGTGTAATTGCCCCAGTACGTCCCACTTGGTAAGTAACCCCCTTTAAAATCGTCGATTGCTGTTCGGACTCAAATTTGAAAGCGATCGCCCACCTCGGTGATTTTGCTGTCATACCAAGCTCACGCTGATGGGCGAATGAATTGATTTTAATGACGATTCCATCTACCGCAAAAGGAAGGTCGTGACGGTGCACATCCCAATGGGATATAAAATCCATGATTCCATCCACGTTCGCACTCGTTTCCACCATTCGCTTCTCTGAAGAAGGAATTGGGAATCCCCATTTGCCCACGGCAAGAATGGAATCCATGTGGCTGGAAATATCCGTTGGTGGATTCACCACGCTGTACAGTTTGCAATCCAATCGTCTTGAAGCAACAACCGAACTGTCTTGACTTTTCAGTGTTCCAGCGGCCGTATTTCGGGGATTGGCGAATTCTGGCTTTCCATTTTGCTGCTGGAGTTTATTCAAAGCCTTAAAATCATCCCAAGGGAAGTAGATTTCTCCCCGAATTTCAAGCTCATCAGGAGCATCTGATGGAAGCTTGAGTGGAACGGATTGGATGGTTCGAACATTGGTGGTTATGTCTTCGCCCGTGGTCCCATCTCCCCGGGTCAAGGCCCGATGCAGCGCCCGGTTTTCATAGTGAAGAGCGATGGCCACGCCATCGTATTTTAATTCCATGACGAATTCAACAGCCTCGCCCTCCAAGATTTTATCCGCTCGCTCAGCCCATTCTTGAATGTCCTCCGCATTATAGGAATTGGACAGCGACAACATCGGCTCGCTGTGTTCCACCTTTTCAAACCGATCGGTGATATCTCCGCCTACCCGACAACTTGGCGAATTCGGGTCCGCCCATTCTGGGTGACGAGACTCCACATGGATCAATACATCCATCATCCGATCAAACTCCCGATCGGATATCATTGGTTTTGCTTCGACATAATACCGGCGATTGTGATCGCTCAGTGTTGCCCGCAAACGATCCAACTCCTCCCTTGTTGTCGGCATATTGTCGGTGGATGAACCCATGCCTTAAAGGTAAATCGACGCTCCAAAGGTCTGCCGTTATTTTCCCGATTTCTAAGGAAATTAATCCACAATTCATTCGGAAAACATCCGGATTGCACCTCTAGTCCATCCCTACAATTCTCGTTCTTTGAATGATGCAAATGAGGAAACAGCATGGTCCATGGATGGTCTGTTTGGCAGCGGCCATGCTGTCGACAGGCTGCTCGGTGCTCTATCGCTCCACCTCATCCCAAATTGCAGTCCATCCCGAAAACGGATCCGATGTGAAAATCTCCAAAGACGCATGGGATTGGACCGAGGGATTTCATTACGACCCAATGGGCCAAGGAATGACCTGGATTGATTTGGACAATAAAGAGCCTGTGCACCTCATCCGACTTGAACAAGAAGGTCATTTCCCGCAAGTCCATCCATTGTTTCCAGTTGCCAGAAACCCCTATAAAATTGTGGATGCTGGCGCCGCTTTAGGCTTGTCGATTGTAGGGCTTACGGGACAACAACGCGGAATTCAATCGAGCATCATTTGGGGTGCGTTTATAGGAGCAGCAGCCAATGCCACTGCTCTATTCGCCCAGCCTCAAAGGGTTTTTGACAAAACTTACTACTTCGAAGGATTGAATCCAATGCCCACCGGTAACCCGATCAATCCGCCATTGAAAGTCGAAGGGTTCCACATGCACATCCCCTCAGGTGACCACAGTTGGCATTACTTTCAAAACATGGACAAGTACCGAATTGACCGAGTTGAATTCATGAGTACGTCCGATGAATCCATCGAAATTGAATATTCCAATTTGGATGAAGGACTCAATGCAACGCTTCAAAATCAGTCTTTTCAACCACCGAGTGCCGATGGAATGTTTCAGCAACAAGCAGGCATCCAGATTAGCGGACAACTTGTTGGTGTCGAAGAACATCGGGTCCAGAACATCGTGCGCTATGAATTGGCAACCGAATGGTGGGTTTACAATCCTTTTCAAATCCGAACCGACACCGCACGGATTTCCTCTCATTCCAATTGGGCATTGTACAATTTCTCAAGTCCCGGATTTGACCGCGACCTCATTGCAGAAGGGCTGAATGAAGCCCTGTTTCAAGCCATTGAATCGGAGACGTTCGCAGGTAAATTGAATCGCATCGAAGATTTAGAATTGGAATGGACCAAGGAATGGGACGTGATTTCGGTCGATCAACCCCTTGAACCAGCGGGCAAGGTTTCATCTGCATTAGAATCCGTGGTGACCGTTGCAGCGGCAGATGGACACGGCAGCGGTTGCATCGTAAGCCATGATGGCTATATCCTCACAAATTACCACGTCATCGCTGATGGTGATTTAGACTATCAGGTTCATTTCCAAAATGGCGAGCAACTTCTGGCGCAAGTGGTTCGGTACCACCCCTTGTATGATTTGGCCCTCCTCAAAGTGGATACGGTTGGGTTGAAACCATTCTACATCAATTTAACTCAGTCTATCGATGTAGGAGAAGAAGCATATGCATTGGGGACGCCATACGACATCGATTTGGGAGCTTCAGTTACGAAAGGCATCATTTCAGGCAAACGCAAAGACGGAAATCGCATCCTGATTCAAACCGATGTGAGCATTAGCCCAGGAAACAGCGGAGGGGCATTGATTTCCTCCACGGGTGAACTGATCGGAGTGGTCAATGAAAAGGTGCTTGGAATGGGCGTTGAAGGCATCGGATTCGCCATTCCAGCGTTTCACATTTCCGATGCTCTCATGCTCGAGTTCAAGTAGTTGCCCTCAACTTTTTGAGTCGAGTGCTCTCCTTTGAGCAAAGATCATTCGCCAGTTTCCCTGCATATCCTGTTCTTTCTCTACGCTCTTCCAATGGTCGGGGTCAAAGAGCTCACATATTTCTTGCACTCCATCCCGGTGACATTCAAATCCGAGCCAACCAGCCGACGTTAGCCAACCATTCGATTCACATCCTGCGATGATGCATCGATAGAAAATTAGCGGATCGTGGTCTGGAACAAAAAGGGCCGTATCCGGCTCCCAATCCGTCACCTGTCTGTTCATCTCGCTCTTTTCAGATTCAGCTATGTAAGGGGGATTGGATAAAATTACATCGCACGCATTCAGGACTTGATCCGCGACCGTCTCACCGGATACAATGTTTTTTTCATGCCAATGAACGACGAGTCCTAACCGTTCGGCATTCGATCGAGCCGTCTTGAGCGCCTCAGTCGAAATATCCAGGCCATGCACCGTGTCCAGTGGTCTATTTGACTTCCATGCCAGTGAAATAACTCCACTACCCGTGCCGATGTCCAAAACCTTTCTCGGCAGGGATTTTGAAGACGGAACGCGTTGGAGCATCCGGTGCACCAGCTCTTCGGTTTCAGGACGTGGAATCAATACGCTGTCATTTACTCCAATATCGAGGCCCATGAAATGTGCCGATCCAAGAATGTACTGCAACGGTTCACCCTGATTCAATCGGTCACAAGCAAGCGCCAGTCGTTCCAATTCAGACTCACTTGCCATCCAATTGCCCAAAAGCCGTTCGGAACGAGATACGCCGCTTACTTCATCGAGCAACAGCCGAATCACCGATTGCTGTTCACGCAATTCAAGACCAACGATTCGGGTCATAAGCCATTGACGGACGACCAACGCTTCGTTGCTCAGTGGCCAAGGACCTCGCCCCCGTTGCACTTTCCCAGACTTCATCCGCTTACTAGAGCGCTGCGGCCGATAAGCAGGCTTGCAGTAGCATAATTCGTGGCCAATGGAACATTGTGGACGTCACATTGCCGGAGCAGCATGTTGATGTCCGGCTCATGCGGATGTTTGCCCATCGGATCCCTAAAAAAGATCACCGCTTGAACTCGGTTCTCTGTAATGCGCGAAGCAATTTGTGCATCTCCGCCTAAGGGACCGCTTGCCAAGCATTCGATTTGAATACCAAGGGAGGCGATGCGCCCTCCAGTTGTGCCCGTGCCAATCAAATCAAACTTCTCAAACCAAGGTTGATTGGCTTGGACGAATTCGACGAGCGCATCCTTTTTTCCATCGTGCGCAATGAGTGCAACCGTCGGGCGATTCATTGTTCTGAGCCTTTTGACCAAACACCTGCGCTATGAGCTGGAATTTCTACGAACATCTCCGCATCCATGCCGCCCCATTCAGTTCGGTAAGTAGCATCCAATTCAAGCTCCATCGTAATGGGTTCACTTGAGAGATTCACAGCTGTGATCACCTCATTTGATTCAACTTTGCGCTTCCAAGCCATTGCGTCGTCTGAATCGATGGTATAAAACTCTGGCTGTGCGCCCACCGCACCATTCCACAACGCTGGATGACGGTGATGCAATTCATTGATCGTTTGGTATAAATCTGTCTTGTCATACCCTCCCCAATCCACCGTGTCTTTTTCAAAAAAGCGCAATCGCTTTGAATTGGCGGCTTCTTGCCCACTGTAGACCAGCGGCATTCCCATCAACGTGCCTGAAAGCACTGCCATGGCATCACCGTTGGGGGCCATCCGTTCCTGAATCGTTCCATTCCAACTGTTTTCGTCATGGTTCGTTATGAACATCATGCGGTACGCATCTGGGCCAAATCGTTCGAGCTGTCGAGGAACGGCTGCCATGATCGAATCCACCGACCATTCGCCTTTGGCAACTTGATTCATGATGTGGTGCATTTCCCAGCCATAGGACATATCGAATGCACGGAGGTGATGTTCTGGCACTTCAGCTTCAGCGAGCATAAAGATTTCCGGGTTGACCCGTTCCATTTGTCTCCGGGCTTTTTCCCAAAAATCAGTGGGGACCTTTTCGGCAACATCGCACCGGTAGCCATCTATATCACATTCCCGTACCCAAAACTCCAAGGCATCAGCCATCGCATCATACAAACCCGTTTGTTTACCATTGGCCCAATCCAATTGAGTCACATCCCACCAATCCGTGCCCGAAGGAGGTTGCAAATTCCCTGCATTATCCAGTAGAAAATACTCAAGATGAGAGCTCGTCCATTCGCTATCGAAGGCCGTATGGTTAGCAACCCAATCAAGAATAACTTTCATGCCCAATTCGTGCGCAGCGGATGTGAGCTTTTTCAAGTCTTCTTTCGTCCCAAAGTCGGGATGAACGGCATAGTAATCTTTGACACTGTACGGGCTACCTAAACTGGAAGAACCAGGAGAAACCATGTAATTGTCTTTGTTCTCACCGCCTTTACGGTTGACCTCCCCAATGGGATGGATGGGCATCAACCACAAAATATCCACCCCCAGAGCCTTGAGCCGTGGGAAGTCCTCTATCAAAGCCAGAAACGTTCCTTCCGGCGTATGCTGCCTCACATTTACCTCATAAATGGTGGCATTGGTGGACCACTTTGGATGCACCAGCGCATCCTCCTCCAAGCCTTGGCCAACGGTATTCGCCTCCGTTGTGGAATCGTTTGTAGGCAAACCGCCACAAGCCACCATCACCGAAATGCCAATAGAAAGAATAAAGCCCCTTAAAATTGATTGACCTCCTTTGAAGCGCAGTGCCGTTGAGTTTAAATTCTTCATGTGCCGTATTTGATTTCAGAAAAGCGTAGGTTGCAGCGGACCTCCATCCTCGTCTTCAGATGATCCTTTCTCTTTATTCTCTAGCCCGGAATGAGCAGAAGGGGGAGCTGGTTCATCCTTTTGATCCGAAGTCTGGGCTCCCGCATCGAGCGGTTTTTCCAACATATCTTCTTTTGGGGCTGATGCCGGCATCACCTCTGACAACCATTTCTTTTGGGCATCCGCCTCTTTTTGTTCATCCAAAGCGTCCAATTGGACTTCCGTAACCGGCATGGCGCTCAATTTATTTCCGATGGCACGTGCGCCCTTGATGGCTATAAAACCCGACGCATCAAAAACCTCATCTTCGCGGTCTCTTGTCTCCTTAAATCGACGATTAAATCGAATTCTAACCATGGGGTGATGAGCCGTGGAAAGCACACCGAGTCGAGAGCCTTCATGGTCGCCAATGAATGAAAAAGGTTTCTGCACCAGCTCAGCATAAAACCGCTTGACATACCATTCTTCCTTTTCCCCTTCGAAATAAACCACGGACACAGGACGCTTAGGATGCCACTTTTCAAGGTGAATCATCTTATCATCAAATCGCGTGCTCAGGTCAAAGCTCGTAAACAAGTATTCTCCCGAAGAAAGAAAGACCACGATGCGATCATCCGCCATGAATTCACCCAACAATTCACCCCTTCCGTCGGCATTGAGTGTGCGCACTGTTTCATCGTACCAGACCTTTCGTGCACCCAAGGTGGATACTCCTTCTTCGGTCATTTCAATTTTGCGGATGGGGTTTTTGGAAACCAGGTTCCCTCCTGCTCCTCTGCCTCGAATGGACATTTCCGTAAAGTCCAAATCGAATTTCAATTTCTTCAATCGCGCGCTATTTCGCAAGAAAACGGTGACGATTTCTGCCTCACCATTCGGGTTCGCGGTGAAATAAAGAAGCCTTGATTTGGGTGTCCCCTTCGTAATGTTGTACTCCCTGTCCCGGGTAATCGCCGGCACGTTGAAGCGTTTGACTAGGCTTCGTCCCGTCGCGCCATCGAGGTAGATGCAATTGTAAACGGTGCGCTCGTCTCCCCTCTTCCAAACACCGACGTGAAGGATGTCTTTGCCAAAGAATGCCTTTTGACTGACTTTGCTCACCTGCAAGACACCGTCTTTGCGGATCACGATGATGTCATCTATGTCACTGCACTCACAAACCAATTCCCCTTCACCCCTTTTCAATCCATGCCCCACGAATCCCTCTTCCATTTGGGCATAGAGTTTCACATTTGCCACAGCCACGGCAGATCGAGATATGGATTCAAACGAACGCAATTGTGTCTTGCGCTCTCGGCCTTCCCCGTATTTCTTTTTGAGCATTTTGAACCACTCGACGGCATATTCAGTCAAATGATCTAAGTGGTGCTTCACCTGACTGATGTCGCCTACCAGTCCCTCAATGAGACGATCCGCTTTAAACCCATCAAATTTAGAGATCCGCTTGATCCGAATTTCTGTCAAACGCGTCACATCCTCATCGGTCACCTCCCGCAATAAATGAGCGGTATGCGGTTTTAGGCCAATGTGGATGGTCTTCAGAATCTCTTCCCACGTCTCGCATTCCTCTATATCGCGGTAAACTCGGTTCTCAATGAAGATTTTTTCCAAAGAGGCAAAATGCCATTTTTCTTGCAACTCCCCCAGCTCTATTTCCAACTCCAACTGAAGCAATTGCTTGGTTCGTTCTGTAGAAATCTTGAGCAGCTCAGTCACACCCAAAAACTGAGGCTTGTCATTCAGTATGACGGTGGAGTTTGGCGAGATCGAGACCTCGCAATCCGTAAACGCATACAATGCGCCAATCATCTTATCGGGACTCACGTTATTAGCGAGATGTACTACGATTTCAACCTCGTTGGCCGTATTGTCCTCTACCCGCTTGATCTTAATCTTGCCTTTGTCATTGGCTTTAAGAATGCTTTCAATCAGCGAACTCGTCGTCACGCCAAAAGGCAACTCCCGTATCACGAGGGTCTTGTTATCTTCCTTTTCAATCCTGCCACGAACACGAACTTTCCCCCCCCGCAATCCGTCATTGTAATTTTCTACATCGGCGGTGCCGCCCGTCGGGAAATCTGGATACAGCTTGAAACTTTTTCCCTGAAGGGAAGAAATGCTGGCATCAATCAATTCCAAAAAGTTATGCGGCAGCGTCTTACATGCGAGCCCAACGGCAATGCCTTCCACTCCTGAAGCGAGGAGCAAAGGAAACTTGACAGGCAAGGTTTCTGGTTCCTTGTTCCGGCCATCATAACTCATCAACCAAGTCGTCGTTTTGGGATTGAAGAGTACCTCCTTCCCGAGCTTGCTTAATCGCACTTCGATGTAACGAGGCGCGGCCGCTCGATCTCCTGTGAGGATATTTCCCCAGTTGCCTTGGCAATCCAGCAACAAGTCTTTCTGCCCTATTTGCACCAATGCATCTCCGATGGAAGCGTCCCCATGCGGGTGAAATTTCATGGTGTTCCCGATGACGTTCGCCACCTTATGGAATCGCCCATCATCCATTTCGTCCAGACTATGCAAAATGCGACGCTGCACGGGCTTCAAACCATCATCCTGGTGCGGAACTGCCCGCTCCAAAATGACGTAGGAGGCATAATCAAGGAAGTAATTATTGTACATCCCAGACACCTGAATGACACGCTCTAAACCTTCTTCAGGAGCTCCTAGAGAATCGTTTGCAGCATCGTTCTCATCCGGATTCAACGGGGTCAATTCTTCGCTCATTCTTCTAACAAATCTTTCTCGACACGCAGGTTTTCTATGATGAAGCTCTGTCGGTCCGGGGTGTTCTTCCCCATGAAAAAGGTCATCATTTCCTTTATGCGACTCTCCTTTCCAATCACCACTGGATCAAGGCGGATGTCTTCTCCGATGAAATGGCTGAATTCATCCGGACTGATTTCTCCGAGCCCCTTGAAACGCGTAATCTCTGATTTAGCTCCAAGTGCTTTGAGGGCATCTTGCTTTTCCGTTTCACTGTAACAATACGATGTTTCCTTTTTATTCCTGACCCGAAACAAAGGAGTTTGCAGCACATATAAGTGTCCGCGTTTGACCAAGTCAGGAAAGAACTGCAAAAAGAAAGTGATGAGCAGCAGCCGGATGTGCATGCCATCGACATCCGCATCCGTCGCAATCACCACATTGTTGTAGCGTAAATTATCTAAACCATCTTCAATGTTTAAAGCGGCTTGAAGTAAGTTGAATTCCTCGTTTTCATAAACCACTTTCTTGGTGAGGCCAAAACAATTCAATGGTTTGCCCTTCAGGCTAAACACCGCCTGTGTCTGGACATCTCGTGCCTTGGTTATTGATCCTGAAGCTGAATCACCCTCCGTAATGAAAAGCGTAGATTCTCCGTTTCTTTCCTTTTTACTATCTCCCAGATGAATCCGACAATCCCTCAATTTTTTATTGTGAACATTGGATTTCTTTGCCCGTTCACGGGCTAACTTCTTGATTCCAGCCAAATCCTTGCGCTCCCTTTCACTTTGCAAGATGCGCCCTTGGAGGAGTTGCGCGGAGTCTGGGTTCCGATGCAAGAAATTGTCCAGCTCACGCTTCATGAAATCGTAGACAAAAGTCTTCAGGGTCGGACGATTCGGTCCCATGTCAGCGGAACCAAGTTTTGTTTTGGTCTGAGACTCAAAAACCGGCTCTTCGACTTTAATGGCAAAAGCTGCTGAAATTCCGCTGCGTATGTCCGCTGAATCATAGTCCTTTCCAAAAAAATCTCGAACCACACGGACGTAGGCTTCGCGAAAGGCTGATTGGTGTGTACCTCCCTGTGGCGTGAACTGACCATTGACAAAGCTTTGGTAATCTTCACCGTATGCATCCGTGTGGGCAACTGCGACTTCGATATCTTCTCCTACGAGATGGATGATCGGATACCTAGGGTCTGTACCTAAATTATTGTTTAACAGGTCTTTGAGCCCATTGTCACTTTTGAATTTCTCACCGTTGAGGTAAAGTGCCAAGTTGGTATTCAAGTAAGCATAATTCCAGAGCAGCCGTTCCACATGCTCCATTCGGTAGCTGTAGGCCTTGAAAACCTCGGTATCAGGCCGAAAAGAAATCAACGTACCATTCCGTTCCTCCGTTGCGGCCAATTTCGCGTCATTCGTCAATTCTCCACGTGTGAAATCTGCGCGCTTCGCTTGTCCCTCACGGAAACTCTCCACTACAAAATCCACAGAAAGCGCGTTCACGGCTTTCGCTCCTACTCCATTGAGCCCCACTGACTTCTTGAAAGCACGTGAATCGTATTTACCTCCTGTATTGATTTTGGATACTACATCAACCACTTTTCCCAAGGGTATTCCACGACCAAAATCCCTCACTTTCACTTCGCCCTCACGGATGTGAATCCGTACACTCTTGCCATGGCCCATGGCATGTTCATCGATGCAATTGTCAATGATCTCCTTCAAAAGCACGTAGATACCGTCATCAGCAGATTGGCCGTCACCCAATTTACCTATGTACATTCCCGGACGCATTCGGATGTGCTCCTTCCAGTCCAGTGAACGAATGTTATCCTCTGTGTATGAAACCTGCTCTTGTCCCGCCATAGCCAGCGAAATTAGGGTTTATCAGGACAGGGCACGAACAAAAAGCCCCTCGTTTTTTCCACAAAACGAGGGGCTCTGTTCTTATGTCAATCAATCAATCACATGATGTGCCAATGTTGGCCAAGAATAGAAGCAAATCTGCTGTACCTACATAATCATCACCTGAGTAGTCAAAGAGGCAATCTGGCTCGAAGTCCTCTGGATACAAACAATTATCTGAACTGTTCGTTGCGAGTGGCTGGTAGTTAACGGCTTCTTCATCCGTACATCCGCTGACCTCGTTTTCATCGCATACCCCATCACCGTCTGCATCGTTCACGCAGTTGCCATCGCAATCGTAACCCGCATCGGCATAATCACAGTAAACTTCATCCGT
>Ga0209631_10000313_pt1 | contig 64348 bp, 56 predicted proteins | sample COG_08_FD_184752 | JGI IMG/M metagenome (GOLD analysis project Ga0209631, IMG submission 184752) | Pelagic Microbial community sample from North Sea - COGITO 998_met_08 (SPAdes) (version 2) | ecosystem: Environmental > Aquatic > Marine > Neritic zone/Coastal water | place: Helgoland, sampling... | reverse complement strand
TGTGGGCCAACTTTCACGCGATCGTTCTGGTGGTGTTTCCGTTCCTGGCGATCTATGCCGTAGTGGGTGAGCAATCATTGCGTATGCGCTCGTGGCGACACATTTGGGCCCTGTTTGCCGCGTTGTTCGTTGTCGTTATCAATCCACAGGGATTCCGCCTTTACTACTTTTACTTCATACACGATGCGAACAATTCCTTAATCCGAATCGTGGACGAATGGGGCAGGATCTTCGTTGTACCGCGCGGGTTCGAGCATGTCTTACCGTGGTCTTCGCTCCCGCTTCTAACGAGTTTTACGTTCGTAACCCTGATTTTCCTCGTCCAGGCGGCACGCATGCTGCGTCGAAATAAAGGCGCGTCCCAGGAACGACACTTGCCTGCCTATTTGATCGCATGGGCTGCAATAAGTCTTATCGCAGCCGCACTCGCAGTACGCTTCCTATGGATGATGCCACTGGTCGTGCTCGCCGTCGCACGTGGGACCCCAATGCTGGCGATATCGCGGCGTTTTGCGCAGGGCGCATTGGCGGCCGTAATCCTGATGTCGTCTTTGCATCTGTCTTACTGGGGCAGCCCCGGCTATCACTATCCACTCGGCCGCAGCGCGCTCGGCTTATGGATATCGGCGCACGGGACGTACGGCAAGTTCATGCCGGATGCAATAACAGCCATCGAGAACAGCGGATTCCGGGGCAATCTGTACGCGCCTTATGCGCTCGGCGGTTATGCATCGTATCGTCTCTACCCTAAGGTCCGTTTGTTCCTGAATGGCCGTTACGATAGCTATCCGCGCCGCGTTTACGACGATCACTGGTTGGCTTTGCAGGGGGGACGTTCAATTCTCACCTTAATCGACAACTACGCGATCGATGGTTTTCTACTGCCTGTATCGGGTTCGTACTATAAGACCGTGCACTCGCTTCAAGTGTTGGGGTGGTGCCGGGCTTATCACGGCGAGACGGCGATATGGCTGCTAGCGCCTGCCCGAGCCGAGTCCGTACCTCGCTGTCTCAATCAAGGGCCCCGCGTGCACGACCAGGTCGAATCATTGCTGGCCGCGAGGCGGTTGCGGGACGCCCTGCAATTCGCTCTAAAGCACCATGACTTCGAACTTGCGAACGACATCGTCAGACGTCCGGAGGCGACCGAGTTGGTGCGCAATTCGAGGCAAAACCTGGGCGACCTATGCGCGTTACACAAGCGGCTGATTGGTGAGTTAAACACCGAGACTTTGGGCGTGCACAACCCCAATGCGCGCCAGCTCGGGGCGGCCACGCGCATGTGCGATTTTTTCAAGCCGTTCGCGGCACCGTGACATCGCGGTCTCGGCTGGCACCCCCTCGCCTTTCGCGGGCAAGCTGTCGCCCGTCTTAAGGCATCGATCGCGTCGCTCTGACGATTGAACCGCAGAGCGAAGGAGTGGCCAGCGCGACGACGTCTTTCCTGCAACGCTTCGCTTTGGGTTGGGCAGAAACTTACGTCGCTTCATTCGGACTTCTCGAATTTCGGCCATGTCTGTTGATCTACATCAAATCAGGAGGATTGTTATTGCCTTTCAATGGGTTATCGGGAACTCAATAAGGACGATGATGATGCTGCGAGATATCCTTGTACATATCGAGAGCACTGGCGACGGATCAGTCGCCGATTTCGCAGTGAAACTGGCGCTGAAACACGACGCTCGGCTAACTGGACTGGCATTAACGCCACCTCCGCCACAGTATTACGATGGCGGCGGCGTCATAGCCTTGCCGGCGGTGAACGAAATAGCTCTGGCCGCAGAAGCACAGCAGATTTTCGATCACGCCGTTGCCGACGCAACACTCTCGACAAGCTGGCGTGAGGCGGCTGGCCCGGCAGTGCGCGATCTTGCTTTGCACGCACGTTTTGCCGACCTCGTCGTATTCAATCACGGCGACCCCAATTCGCTGTTCCCGAGTATCGCCAACGGTTTTATTCTGACCTCCGGACAACCGGCGCTGCTCGTACCGCAGGGCTGGCACGGTGAGTGTGTTGCAAACCGCGTGTTGGTGGCCTGGAACTCGACGCGCGAATCTGCGCGGGCTCTACACGACGCCTTGCCGCTGCTCACCAAAGCCGAATTCGTTAAGGTCGTCACCGTTGCTGAAGATGGCGTCGCAGACGAAGCAACTGAGGCGGGGCTCAGTATCGTCTCCCACCTGGGTGCGCACGGCGTCGATGCTGAGCTAACCTATGCCGACGTTTGTGACGACCCCGGACCGGCGCTATTGGCGCACGCCAGCGACGGCGAATGCGACTTGTTGGTCATGGGGCTTTATGGCCATTCACGACTTTCGGAGCTGATCTTCGGCGGTGCCAGCCACTCGGTACTGAAAGGCGTCCCGATACCAGTGCTGATGTCGCACTGAATCACGTCAAGCTGCCACGGCGCGGATCGGAGCAGACGGGGTGCGGCTCGCGAAGGGGTCGTCATCTGCAATTCCCACAGGATGCTGTGGCGCATCACTGCCTTATGACGTACTGATGTCTGCGAACAAGGTTCCTGCGCTCGATCACAGCGTGCGGCAGCAATCTAGATGGTCGTATCTGAAGATCTGTGCAATCGCCTGACCAGGAGCCGAACGAGCCCTGATGCGAGCCGCACGCAGCTGGCATCAGCGCGATGGACCACGTTACCATCCGGGTCCAATAGACCCGAAAGTGAACGCGCCTGCAGTGGATGATCGCCCCCCAACCTCGCCACCAAAACCGGTCACACCGCGCGATGCGGCGAGCCTCGTGATCCATCGCGAATTTCGCGGCCACCACGAAGTTCTCATGGGTCGGCGTGGCAGCAGGGCACGTTTCAAACCGGGTGTTTACGTGTTCCCGGGTGGCGGACTGGAGCGCGCAGATTACCGCGTACAGCCATTGGGCGATCTGCATCATGAGATCCCGTCTCAAATGGCCGTCGGCCATTCGCTACGCAAAGCCAACGCACTTGCATTGGCAGCGGTGCGAGAAGCATTTGAAGAAGCCGGATTGTTATTCGGCGATGCCGGGGACGTTGGATCCGTCGCACACAACACCTGGCAAGAATTCCGCCGCCGCCAGGTCGCGCCGAACCTCGGTGAACTTCAGTTTCTTGGTCGCGCTATCACGCCAAGCTATCAGCCAATTCGCTTTCACGCGCGTTTCTTCTCTATTCCATTCGAACGCCTTAACGGTGAACTAGGCGGCGACGGTGAGCTGGAGGATTTGCGTTGGATTGGACTCGACGAAATCCATGGCCTGGAGATGATGATTGTGCAGGAAATGATTATGGCCACGCTGAAACGTCGCCTGGCGGGGCTTGACGCACCCGCGCAGCGTTTATTTTTCGGCTGGGGAAAGCGCAACGTCGTCGATGCCTGAGCTTTGACGGACATGCGGCTCACTCTGCAGTTGAGCGGCTCGTCGTGTCGACTTAGTCTTTGAGTTTGCGCACCGGCGGACCCTTTAACTCAATCGTGTTGCCTTCCGGATCGGTCACGTAGATCGAAGGCCCAAAACCGTCAGCGCCGTAGCGCTCGGTGGTGTCCTGTGCGCTCACGCCACAGGCGTGCAGATGCTCGCGAATCGCAGTGTCATCAAACGGATCAACGCGGACACAAAAATGGTCGAGGTTTCTGGCCTCGTCCGGTGGCGGACCGCCCGCTCTGCCAAGTTTGCTCTCGGCACCAACAATATCGATGAGAATGTCGCCGGCACGCAACTGCATGAGTCCGATATCGAGCTGACGTTCCAGACTGGCCCCGAGCAGACGGCAATAAAAATCGCATAACGCCTGACTATTACGAGCGCGCAGTACAACATGATCAAGGTGGATGTGGCTAAACAGCGGATCGGCCTCCTTCAGCTTGGTAAAGTTTCCTCAACATATCGATAAACTACAAAGCTACCCATCGCGCCCAGGGCACTCACACTGAGTGCGGCAACCGTCAATGGCGCCAGTAGCACGACAGAGCTGACCACCATCGGCCCGGCAGCGCCGCCGAAATCGGTCAGCAATCGCCATAGTCCTAAAAATTCGCCACGTTGCGCAGGCGGTGCCAAATCGGTCCCCAGGGTCATGATGATGCCGGTCGACAGGCCGTTCGCCAAACCAAACGCGATGCTGATGGCAAGCAGACCGGCGTAAGAATCAACCAGGGCCATACTCGCAAGGACCAATGTGAACAGAATAGCGCTCGGTACCGCCGTGCTGCGGCGCCCATGTCGGTCCATGAGCATCCCCGCCGGGTAAAACAGGGCAACGTCGACCAACGCGCCAATTGAGACCAGCAGCCCGATACTTGCGGCATCAAGACCCAGTCCCACACCGAATAGCGGAATTAACACTGTCCGTGCGGCGCGCATCAACATAAAACTGATCGCCGCCACACCGGCCGATGCGAAAACACGTCGATGGGTGTGCGCCAAACGTGGAATGGCGTGCCATTTGAGAGCGGCCTGACTGGGCATTTCATGTCGGGCAGTAACACCGATGCATAGCACGCCCGTTACCACCATGAGAGCGCCAAGCAGGAACGTTATCGGATAGCCCACCAACAGGGCCAGGGCGCCACCAGCAAGTGGACCCAATAAGGCACCGGCACGCAGACTCCCGGCGATCATGGCGATTACGCGCCCCCGTTCAGCTCCGGCGAAATTCGCTGAGATGTAAGCCATGCGACCGAGTAGAAACGTGCTCCCGCCACAGCCGCTAACAAACGCGATGAGATAGAAGCCGGTAATGGCATCGGTGAACGCGTAGGCAAGAAATGCCGCACTGATGAGCAAACCCGCGCCGGCCATGACGAATTTGACGCTGAAGCGTGCAGCCAACATGCCGGCCGGGATATCCATAGCCATCATGCCAACGCCACGCCAGCCGACCACTGCCGCGGCTGCGGCCGGGCTGCCACCCAACTCAAGAACGTACAGAGGCAACAGGATCAACGATGCCTGGGCCGGGATGCCGAGCAATAACGACGGTAGGTAGAGCGGCAGTAGCGCTCGTCGATGGGCACTGCTCACTGGCACAACTCAAGCGGCGCCATGCACGCGCCCCCGCGACATCGACAAGCCGGCGCCGACGGCGCACAACAAGGCGCCGAGGGCGAAACATATTTGGATGGTGTCCGCTAACGGACCGTACAACTCAGGTGTGATTTGGCGCGGTCCGAATGTCAGTGCGAAGATCATCGCCACCAGACCCATGCTCGTCATCTGACCGATGACTCGCATGACCGATATCGCACTTGCCGCACGACCGTAATCGCTCGGTCCGACAGCGCCCATAATGGCGTTGGCGTTTGGCGATGTGAACAAACTAAAACCGAGTCCGGTCACGACCAGGCACATCACCACACGGGTCAGCGAACTACTCACATCCAGGGTTGCCATGGCGAGCAGACCGACAGTGGTCAGGCCCATGCCGAGCGATGCGATCACACGCGGCTCAGTATTGTCCGACAGGCGTCCGGCGAACGGCGACATCGCCGCCATCATGAGTGGTTGGGCCATCATCACAAGTCCAGCAGTACTCGGTGGCACGGCTTTTAAATATTGCAGATAAAGACTCACCAGCACGACGTTTGCGAACGTTGCGGTATACATGGCCAAGGAGGTGAGACAGGACATGGTGAAGATGCGATTGGTGTAGAACAAGCCAACGTCAAACAGCGGATGCGGATGGCGATGCTCATGGCGGAAAAACAACCAAATGCCGGCGCTACCGGCGACCACCAGACTGAACCCAACTGCGCTCGGCAGCCACGACACACCAGTCATCAGGGTCACAATCGCCACACCGTATAGAAACGCACCGAGCACATCGAACTTACCGCGTTCATCTGCCCGCCACTCGATCGGCAAGCGCGTGAGGCCGATATAAAGGACGACTAATGCGAGTGGCACATGGATAAAAAATGCGGCTCGCCAACTGACGAACTCAACCAGCCAGCCCGCTGCCATCGGGCCAAGTGATAATCCGAGATAAATCGCCGATACGGTGTAGCCGATCGCTGTTCCGCGTCGTGCCGGTGGGAACACCGAAGAGATGATCGCAACATTAGTTGAAAACACCATCGCGGACGCCATGCCCTGGCACAGGCGCCCTATGATGAGTTGCGTTTCAGATTGTGCGAGACCGGTAAAAATCGAGGTCACAACGACGCCGAGGGTGCCGAGCAGATAGATTCGCTTGCGACCGTACATGTCGGCCAGCCGCCCGAAGCTCAGCACGCACACCGCACTCGCCATCAGGTAGCTCATCGGAATCCAGCTAAGCGTTACCGCGTCGAGCTCGAGTTCGAGCGCCATTTGGGGCAGCGCAACGTTAACCCCGGTCAACATCATTGCCGTGCTGACCGAGTTCAACATCACGAGCACCACTGCGACGCGCTGGATGGTGGCGTCGGTGGTATCAGTTCCCGCGTTCAAGCGCGTGTCCCGAATATCTTGTTCGCCTCGTATCGCTTACCGACAGCACCCGTTAGCGAGGGGTTGCCAGCGCCCGCATTCAGGACGCATCCGTTTCGAGTGCTCGCAACTCGACCCGGCGAATCTTCCCGCTAACGGTTTTCGGCAGGGCGTCGACGAACTGAATCTTGCGCGGGTACTTGTACGGTGCCGTGACGTTTTTCACGTGGTCCTTCAATTCCTGGGCCAAGGCGTCAGTGCCGGTAATGCCTGGCGCCAAAACGACAAACGCCTTAACTACGGCGCCACGTGTTTCATCCGGGCTGGCCACGACTGCAGATTCGACCACCGCCGCATGCTCGATTAAAGCGCTCTCAACCTCGAATGGGCCGATGCGGTACCCAGCCGACAAAATCACATCGTCGGCCCGGCTCACGAACCAGAAATAGCCATCGTCATCGATGTAGCCGCGGTCACCGGTGATGTACCAATCGCCGACGAAACACGCATCGAACCGTTCCTTGTCGCCGCGATACTCGGTAAACAGGCCGGGCGCGCGATTAGGCTTAACGCGGATCGCGATATCGCCCTCCTCGTTTGCTGCCACAGTCTGGCCGTCGTTATCGATGATCGCCATATCGATTCCCGGCATGGGCTTGCCCATGGAGCCAAAACGCGGCTCGAGAAACGGGAAATTTCCGCACACCAGCACCGTTTCCGTCTGGCCGTAACCATCTCGAATCACGATGTCTGTCGCCCGTTTCCAGGTTTCAATAACCTCGGGATTCAATGGCTCGCCGGCGCCGACACAATGGCGCAGGTGTGGAAACTTGTATTGCGTTAAATCCTGCTGCACCAGCATGCGGTAAATCGTCGGCGCGCCGCACATCGTGGTGACCGGATGCGTGCTCAGCAGCTGCAGACTCTTGACCGGGTCGAAAACCGCCGTGTGGTGCACGAATAACGTAGTGCCCTGATTCCATGGCCCGAAGTAACTCGAATACGCAGCCTTGGCCCAGCCTGTGTCGCTGATATTCCAATGTAGATCATCGGCACTCAAATCAAGCCAGTACTTGCCGGTAATCTTGTGTGCCAATCCGTAGCCGTGCACGTGGATTGTCATTTTCGGGTAGCCGGTCGTGCCCGAAGTGAAATAACACAAAGCGTCTTCATCAAACGCGGTGTCGGCTGTTTGAAATTCGTCACTGGCACTATCGACGATGGCATCGTAAGACAGCCAACCTGCGCGCTCCCCTTCGACCAACACCCGTGTGTGCATGGTTTTGCACTCGCTGGCAACTTCATCAAGCTTGGGCGCGTTATCGACATCAGTTATGAAACACACTGCCCCGGCCGCATTCATGCGGTAGGCGATGTCCTTCGGCGACAGCTGAGTCGTCCCCGGCGAGCACACCACACCCATGCGCAGGCACGCGGTAATAATTTCCCACCACTCGATGTTTCGACCCAGGACCAGCACCACTGTATCGCCACGCTTGACGCCGGCTGCAGCCAGAGCATTGGCGAGACGGCACGAGCGGCGTGCAAGTTCGGCGAAGGTTAAACGCTTGCGATTATCGGAGTCGTCAATCCAGTCGATCGCCAGGTTGTCGGGGTCTGCGGCGGCCCATTTATCGATGACATCGCGTGCGAAATTAAAGCGGGCGGGCGGTTGCCAATCGAAATCGGCGCGGGCGTCATCATAGTTCGTCAGCTTGGCGGAGGTGTTCATGAAAAAATCTCTTCAGCACAAAGTCAAGGTAAGGTCAGAACCAGTTGTCCTGGGCATCCAGGCAGGTTGTATCGTTGGTCGCAATAAGCGCGCAGCGCTCAGCGACTTTGGGGATTTCATAGCGGAAGAAGTACTGGCAGGCATGCACCTTGCCGCGATAAAAATCGTCGCTGGAATGGTTGCTGCGCGTAGCGACCAACGCTTGACGCAACCATATCCAGCCGAGCACCACGTGGCCGAAAGCGTCGAGATAGAGCCCGGCGTTGGCCAATGCCCGATTGACTTCGCCCTGGTCGCTCGCCGCCAGGGCGCATTCGGTTGCCTTATACAGCGCGGCAATAGCGTCACTCAGGTCGGTTGCGAATTCCGTCAACTCCGGCACTGCCGAGGCTTCAGTGATAGTCGCCGCATATTCTTCGCGCAGTGCTGCGAAAGCTGCGCCCCCTTGCATGGAAACTTTCCGCCCGAGCAAATCGATACCCTGAATACCGTGCGTACCTTCATGAATGGGATTGAGCCGGTTATCGCGGTAAAAACGTTCCAGCGGAAACTCGCGCGTATAACCGTAGCCACCGAGAATCTGGATCGCATGCTTGTTAGCTTCCAGGCAAAATTCTGACGGCCAGGATTTGGCGATTGGCGTTAGGATATCGAGTAGTAAACCAATCCGCTGACGCTCATCAGCATCATCCGTCGTACGCTGAACATCGAGCAACCAGGCACAGTAGAGCACCAGCGCGAAGGCACCTTCTGCGGCACATTTTTGCGCCATCAAGAGACGTTTGATATCCGCGTGCTCGATGATCGGTACTTGTTGCGAGGTTGGATCTTTAAGCTGTGCCGGTCGACCCTGGGGCCGCTCCCGAGCGTACTGGAGTGAATGCAGGTAACCGGTATAGCCGAGCACTGTCGCCGTCATGCCGACACCGACGCGGGCCTCATTCATCATGTTAAACATATAGAACAGGCCCTGGTGCGGTTCACCGACCAGCCAGCCATGGCACTCCCCGCCTTCACCGAAGTTGAGCACCGTGTTCGTCGTACCGCGAAAGCCCATTTTATGATTGAGGCCAGCGAGCGCGACGTTGTTGCGCCTGCCGAGCGAGCCGTCCTCGTTAACGCGATATTTCGGCACGATGAACAGTGAGATGCCTTTGACGCCGGGCGGCCCACCGGGAATTTTTGCCAGCACCAAATGCACGATGTTCTCGGACAGCTCGTGCTCCCCCCCGGAGATCCACATCTTGGTGCCCTTGATTAGATAGTGGCCGGCTTCTGTCGGCTCGGCCCGAACCTGGATATCGGATAACGACGAACCGGCCTGCGGCTCAGACAAACACATCGTGCCAAAAAAGCGCCCTTCAACAAGCGGCACCATGTAGCGCTGCTTCTGCTCTTCGGAAGCGCAATCGGCGAGCAAATTAATCGCTGCATGGGTAAGAAAACCATAGGCGTTGGCGGATACGTCGGCTGCTGCGATGTAGGCGCAGGCAGCCTGCGCGACGACCCACGGCAATTGCATACCGCCGTATTCCGCAGCTGCGGCGACGCTGGTAAAGCCACCGGCGACGTAGGCTTCAACGGCCTGCTCCAGCTCTTCGATGACATGCACGCGCTCGCCGTCGAAGGTCGGTTCGTTGGCATCCAGCTTGGCTGCAAACGGTGCGAATTTCTCCTCCGCGAGTTTCTTGGCTGCATCGATCACAGCGTTGAACGTTTGGCGGTCGTGGGCAGCGTAATAGTCGGTCTGGGTCAGAGACTCGCTGTCGAGCAACTCATACAGCACGAAATCAACATCGCGCGGGTTCAGTAACAAACTCATAGAGGGTGGCTTACCGAGGCTTTAAGAGGGCGCGGATGCGCGGCTCTTTATTGTTTCATACCGCTTGGTCGGAATGGTGAAATTCAGGTGTTTTCGGCCAACGACATCGCGCTGGTATCAAACTCTGGCGTCGCGATCGCCTCCGGTTCGACCAAGGTCACCCCCGGCTCGTCGAGCGTCAGCGAACTGAGATCATATTCGGGTTCGGGTGGCGGGGTATGTTCGGCCAAAGTTTCACCAACGTCGGCGACTGTGAGATGGTCGGTCGCGATATCCGGCGCTTCGACACGCTGATATTCCACCAGAATTTCGCCGGGGTCGGCCATACTCGTCTCAAGCGCCTCGGGGGTCTGACCGTCGGCGAAAGCGGCAGGTACGATTTGCGGGGGATCGGCCGGTGGTGGCGCACTAGCCGCTGCGGATTCCGGGCTCGCGGACGTCTGCACTGCGGGTTCGGCAGCTGCCGCCGGCAGCGGCGCGGAAGTCTCTTGCTGTGCTGCTGCCGAGGCACTGGCAGCCGCCTTGGCAGCCGCCATCGCAACCAGGTCGACGATCTCGACCAGCGCGCCAGCTTTGCCGAGGGCGGCTTTGTATTTGCTCGCTGTTTCGGCGTCGAGACCTTTCTTGATCACGACTTTCTGGCCCGAGAACATTTTCTCGATACGGGCCTCGTCGGCCTTAAATAGTTTGGCCATATTGGCCCGCACTGCGGCAGCGTCTGCGCCGTCGGCAATGCGTCCCTGAAATATCACTGCGTAGTCGGCATCAGCCATCGTGCTAATCCTCGTGCATGCGCTTTCAATGGCGCATCAGAATACTTGATATTGGCGAGGAGTTCCGCGCCCATCAAGCCAGATACCCGCCATCTACAACAATCGACGAACCGGTTGTGTAACTGGCCGCGTCGGAAACCAGATAAAGCACGGCGGCGGCCATTTCTTCCGGCTCCGCGCCGCGACCTAACGGGGTATGCGGCATCATTTTGGCCATAAAATCGTCATCGTCATGCAGCGCCTGGGCAAAGCGCGTGCGCGTCAGACCAGGCACCAGCGTATTGACCCGGATGCCGAACTCCCCGCACTCCCGCGCCAGGGCTTTACCCATATTAATGATGCCGGCCTTGCTGATTGAATAGGCACCCTGCTTGTCGCCGGGCGACAGACCGTTCGCAGACGCCACGTTCACGATGGCCCCGCCACCGGCATCCCTCATGCGCCGTCCGGCAGCGGTACACATGAAAAAATAGCCTCGGAGGTTAACCTCCAGCGTCTTTTCAAATGACGCCGCATCGGTCTCGAGGATATGACCGTAATAGGGATTTGCCGCGGCGTTGTTCACCAGGATGTCGATACGACCGTGGTGTTCGTCCAACCAGCCGAAGAAGGCCTCGATTTGCTCCAGTTTGCCAATGTGACAGACCTGAGACTCCGCGGAGCCGCCTTTTTCGAGAATGCCGTCGACAGTCTCACGACAGCCATCCGCGCCGCGGCTAAGCGCAATGACATGGGCGCCATACTCGCCTAGCAGGGCAGCAATCGCCTGCCCAATACCGCGGCTGGCGCCCGCAACAACTGCGGTTTTGCCCGCCAGCGAAAAATGTTCTCGGGCCATAACGCTCTCCAGATTCGATGCGCACAATAATTAAGAGGTAGACCGCTGTGAGCGGCTAGTCGGGTACTTTATTGCGCGTAGGATGGGCAACTATATCAGTCACCCGAGGTGGCCGAACGTCCTATGAAAAACTGCAGCGGTGTATGATTCCTCAGACCGCAAAACCGCACAACACGAGCACCACGATTTCCTTTCCTGCCCGCCCGCAAACTTGGCCAACGGTCCGCTCAACGGTACTCGCCTGCCTGGCTGCCCTGCTCCTCTCCAGCACCGCGCTGGCGTCACCGACCGGCGCCTATTCGAACACCGCAGATGCTCGCATCGAGGCCATGAAGGCTCATCCGCGCGGGCCATTTTCGCGCATACGCTGGTTTTGCAATGACGGCGCGATCCTCGCTCCAGGGGCTGGCGCGTGCGACCCCCATGGCGGCGGCGCCCAGCACGGCGAATGGTCGCCGGCAACCATGGCGCTGCGTGCGGCCGGATTCCGAATTGCGACGGTGTTTGCCGACATGGATATCGACGGTTTGCTGGCTATGCCACGTGTCGACGCAGTCATCGCACAACTGCTGATCGAACGCTATCTGCAGCGTGTCGATAACGGCTGGATTTTTCGCGGCGCGCGCTATTACCGCGGTGCGTTGCAAGAAGAGCAGGAACGGCAGCAGGCACGCGCGCTGTTATTGAAAATGGCACACGGTGACTACTGGATCACAGGCCGCTTCCTCGCCTGGCGTAGCCTTGCTGCCCAGCTGCCGCATGGCAAAGACACGCCTTCAGCACTGCGCGTGCGGCAGAACTCAAGCATGCTGTTGGAACGCGACCCGAATTTTGTCACGCTAAAAAACAAGATTCACAACAGCCCGGCAGCAAGCGACGCAGAACGTGTGCTCGCCTATGCCAGTCAACATCCGGACGCGACCCTGCGGGTCGAATTCGAGCAATTGGCGCAAGACATCAACGCACTTTACGCCATTGACGTCGCCGCGATACTGAGCGATTTGCTCGACGATGGCGGGGCGTATGACACCGATCTGCGCGCAGAACTACAAGCCGCGCTGACCGGGCTTGGCGCATCGGACGCTGCTGCGAATCGCCTGCGCGCATCGGCGCGCATGTTGCAGGCGATCCGCGGCGCGTTGCAGCGCATCGACACGCCCGCGGTGCGCCTGCAGCTACTCGACGCCTCGATTGCGATTGAGGCCGAGCATTTCGCTGCCGCCAGCGAACTGGCAAGCGCCGGCAGGCCCTTGAGCAGGCAACAGGGGCTCGATTTGTTGGCTGTGTCTAGCGATGCGCTATACGGCGTCGGACTAATCTCCGGGCGCCAACACGGCGCGCTCAAGACCACACTCGCAGCACTTGATGCCACTGCGCAGAACCTGAGTCTGTATCGCGACCACATTGATTACCTTGCGCTGGCGCCAGGCTGGTCAGATCGACAGCTCAACTTTGTGTTCGGCACTGGCATGGCTAAGCTGGGGCAAATCGAACCGCTGGCACGTCTGTTCATTCAGGATCAGCTGCGCGGCAGCCCGATGTTTTTCTACGCGGGCTTGATCGACCGGCTGCTGCGCGACGTTAATCAACTCGCGGACGTCAAACATCAGCTGTTTGATGCAACTGTCGGGGTCGGCCTGCGCGCGCTCAATCCGGGGATCGCACGGGGCGTATTGCGCGATGGGCGCAATTTGCGGCCAGATCAATTTCAGTCCGATGGCATCTACTTATTACCCGAGACAATCGCCGAACTACCACCCGTTGCAGGCATCATTACAGCAGGTTCTGGCAATCCGCTGTCGCATGTTCAGTTATTGGCCCGCAATCTCGGCATCCCGAATGTGAGCGTTGCGGATGCGTTGCTCGACGACTTGGGTGCGCAACAGGGCAGCCCCGTCCTGCTCGCCGTCAGCGCCGCCGGAACCGTTCATTTGCGTGCCGATGACGCCGCCTTCGACGCACTGTTCAAGGGTCCTGGCGAGCGCCCGGAATTCCTCATCGAAGCTAACCTCGACAAGCTGAATTTAACAAGCCGCGAGATTCTCGGACTAAACGAGCTACGAGCGGATGACTCTGGCCGTACCGTCGGCCCCAAAGCGGCCAAACTTGGTGAACTCAAAGCACATTATCCGGGCGCAGTCGCTAACGGCCTCGCGCTGCCGTTTGGGATTTTCCGCGCACTACTCGACAAGCCCGCGCCGAGCGGGTCTGTTCCAATGTTCGAGCATGTCGTCAGCCGGTATCGGGCGCTCGAAGCTCTGCCAGCAGAAAGTTCATCTCGAATCGAGCAAACCGAACAACTCCGCGCACAAATCGAACGATGGATTGGAGACCAGATGCTGGCCGGCGAGGTCAAACAGCAACTTCGCGACAAAATCACCGCATTGTTGGGCCCAGACGGTACTTTTGGGGTCTTCGTGCGCAGTGACACGAATGTCGAAGACCTGCCCGGATTTACTGGAGCAGGTCTAAACCTGACTGTCGCTAATGTGGTGGGTGTGGATAACATCATCACTGCCATTACCCGGGTGTGGGCCTCACCGTTCACGGCGCGCGCGTTCTCGTGGCGGCAGGCCCTGATGCGCCAACCCGAACACGTGTACCCCGCTGTACTGCTGTTGGAAAGCGTTAATGCCTCGAAATCGGGCGTGCTTGTCACCCAGGACATCGATAGCGGCAATCGCGATTGGATATCGGTCGCGGTCAACGAAGGAGTCGGCGGCGCCGTCGACGGCCAATCTGCGGAATCTTTACGCATCCACCTGGATTCCGGCGAGGTACGCTTACTCGCCCAAGCCAGCGCACCCCTGCGACGCCAGATCGCAGCCAGTGGTGGTGTGGCCAAGCTTCCGGCCAGCGGCGCTGATGCGGTCCTGAACAAAGAGGAAATTACCCAATTGATAAAATTTTCACGCGCTTTGCCGGCCCAGTTTCCGGCCATCGTGGACGCGACCGGGGCCGTAGCCCCGGCCGACGTCGAGTTCGGCTTCGAAAACGGTAAATTACGGCTCTTTCAAATTCGTCCCTTTCTCGACAATACCGCAGCGCGTAGCAATCAGTATTTACTGGGTATGGATGCCAGTGCCGATGCATCCCGCGACCGGCAAATCGACTTGCACGCTCCCTTACCATGAGCAGGTTTAGGCACCATTTGCGCTCGACGGGACTTGCGAGCGCGCTCGCCGGCGTTTTCACCTTCGCAATTTTGTCCGGCGAGCCTGCCGCAGCGTGGCCGCTGGACGACAGCGACGACAGCCGTATTGGCAGACTGGAGTACATGCGCCGCATCGAAAGCGGCCAGCTACAAGGCACGAAACAACCACCCGGCGCACTGCTACCGACGTCGGCCGTCCGATTACGCATGCTGGAACACGCCGCGTATGAGGCTGGAACGCCCGATACTGGCCTTAGCGCCGCACTGCGAGGGTTGCTGGGAGCACGAGCTGCGGACTACTCCGTAGCACTGCTCGACCTGTCAAATCCAGAGCGACCGTATTACGCAGAACACCGCGCCGAGAAGCGGTACAACCCCGGCAGCGTCGGCAAATTGCTTGTTGCCAACGCCCTGTTGCAAGCAGTTGCGGACGTCTACCCTGATGATCTTGCTGCGCGCTGGCAGTTTCTCCGCGATACCCGAATCGAAGCAGATGGCGTCATTGTCACCGACAGCCACACTGTCAGGCGCTGGGATAGCGAACAGGAAACGCTGATTCGGCGGCCGCTGGAAATCGGTGACCCGGGAACGCTGTTCGAATTTCTCGACTGGATGGTGTCGCCGAGTTCGAATGCGGCTGCCTCAGTGCTGATTCGCCAAACGATGCTGCTCAACGAATTTGGCCGCGATTATCCACTGAGTCCAACTGCAGCAGAAACGTTTTTCGAGACGACTGCCGCACGCGAACTGACGACATTACTGGCTCGTACGTTGCAAAAGCCAGTGACTCGCAACGGTTTTGAGTTGGAAAATTTACGCCAGGGCAGCTTATTCACCCGTAGCGGGAAAGCGTTGGTGTCCGGCACGTCCAGCCGCGCATCGGCACGGGAATTGTTGCGCTTTTTGCTCCGCATCGAGCAGGGCCGCGTCATTGACAGCTTTTCATCCGCGATCATCAAGAAACTGATGTACGTCACCGAACGACGCATTCGCTACGCGAGGGCCCCGGCCCTGCGCGATGCGGCGGTCTATTTCAAAAGTGGTTCGCTATACAAATGTGCCGAGGAAGTCGGTTTCAAATGCCGCAAATACCGCGGTAACGTGCTTAACCTGATGCATTCGGCAGCGATCGTCGAGTCGCATGACGAACAATCGCAACTGCACTACATCATCGTTTTAATGTCGAACGTACTGCGCCAAAACTCTGCCAGCGACCATCAGGAAATTGCCGCTGCAGTACACGGTCTGCTGAAAGCTCGTAATCCTGCCAATGCGGCGATTGCGGTTGAAACTTTACCGCCGGCCGTCGAATAGCACATTTCCGGGAGCCTGACGCTAAGAGTCAGGTGTGCGCTGCCGCGCTAGCGCTTGGCGATATGTGGCGGGTACATCGCGTCATGCAGGGCGCCAGCTATTTTCTCAAGCCAGCGACTGCCACGTCGGTCTTCAACGAGACCGACCAAAATATATTTGCCACGCGCGGTTTCAATCATGGCACTGTCCGCATGCCAGTCATGCCAAGTGCCGGATTTGCGGTAAATCGTGACGTCCCGGTTACGCAGGCCTTTGACGAATTTGTGCATGATGGCGGGCCGCGAGAGCGTTTCCTTGACCGCCGCATTTAATCTGGGCGTAAGCAGTTGCCCGCTATCGAGCAGGTAGTAGAATCTTGCGACCTGCAGTGCAGTCGCACCGTGCGAAATATTATGCAGCGGATCGCGCTGGAACGCCGGCCGCTTGCCGTATTCCTTGCCCACCCAGATACCGCCGTTAGCCGCCTCGTCGTAAAGCCGAAACTTTGGCAGTGCGAGGATTTCGTTAACCCGCCTCTTACCGACCAGATTCATCACCCGCGTCGCTTCGACGTTGGAAGAGACCCGAATCATGTCGGTTAATGAGCGCCGTAGGCCGTTGCTGTAACGCAGATTGCCCGTTTCAACCTCGTGCATCGCAGCGAGCAGGATGCCAATTTTCGGCAAACTGGCCGCGTACATCATGTTGTCGCCATTGACCTCGGCCAGGCGCGGATGGCGCGGATCTGAGATATCGACCAGCGCTACGGCAAGCTTGTCGCGCGCAACAGCTTTATCCAGGCCGATCCGGTTGAGCGTGGCAGCGAGGATAGATTGCAGCTGGGGATCGCTTGAACTACGCAAACTGGGATAGTCGTCAGCGCTGACTGCCGTGCTGAAGCCCGCCGTGGCCAGGACGAAATTGAGTATTAGGAAAGTGAGTCTGCGCATTGCGCTCGAATTTTGCGCTTTAACGGACTGAACCACAACACCATTGTTCACATTTCGCGCGAGCCGGTGCGCCGTAATCAGCGTCGGGCGCCACAGTGAACTGGATAGCGACACACGAATCAGCGGACAATCGCACTCATGTCTGATGTAAAAAGCCTGCGCGCGCCGGGATCGAGCCTGCTGTGGCGCGCCGTTATGCTGTTCACGAATTTTATGTGCGTGATTCTGGCGTATTACCAGGTCAAGGTCGCCAGCCGCTCCTTGCTTCTCGAACACGGCGGCGCCGAAGCGTTCCCCTACGTCTGGATTGGTTCAGCGTTGGTATTGCTCGGATTCATTGGCATATATACCCGGCTCATTGCCAATCACAGTCGTCTGCGCGTGATTATCGCCTCCCTGCTGCTTTTCGCGGTGTTGCTTGTCGCGTTCCATTGGCGTTTGCGCGGCGCGGGCATTGCCACGGTGGTTGCGTTCTATATCTTTGTCGACCTGTTCAGCGTTGTATTGGTGGAGCAGTTCTGGAGTCTCGCCAACAGCGTGACGCAGCCGGGCGAAGGGCAAAAAAGCTACTGGTTTATTGCCACCGGTGGACTGGTTGGCGGTGTCGCAGGTGGGGCAACGGCCTCCGCACTGATCGAATTCACGCCGATGCAAACCGTAGACTTGTTGCTGTCCTGCGCTGCTTTGCTAATGCTGACTGCCGCAGTGAATCTGTTCATGGAACGACAGGCCATGTTCCGCGAGGTCGTACCCGAGCAGGCCATCAAGCTCCAGGGCGAGGGATTACGCGCGGTCTTGGCGAATCGCTATCTGCTCCTGATCGCGGCAATCGCATGCTTCTCGCAACTCGTTGAGCCACTGGTCGAATATCAGTTTCTAAGTGCAATCGCCGAGCGCTTTAGCGACACCGAGGCACGCTCACGTTTCATCGGCAGTTTCTTTAGCGTGATGGGTGGGGTTGCTATCGCCATCAATGTACTCGTAACGCCTGTGCTGCACCGCTATCTCGGCACACTCGCAGGCCTTGCGGCACAACCACTCAACGTGGTGTTGGCGACCTGCGGATTTGTCGCCCAACCCGGGATAATGAGCGCGTCAGTGATGAAAATCGCCGATCGGGGCTTGTCCTACTCCATCAATCGCGCATCGCGAGAAACGCTTTACATCAATGTTGATCCCCTGCTGACCTACCAGGCCAAAGCGTGGATCGATATGTTCGGCTACAGAACTTTCAAGGTCTTCGGCTCTGGCCTGATCCTCACGATTCTCGCATTCAGCCCGGCAGCCCGCGTTGGCTACGACCTGGCCTGGCTTACGTTGCTCATTTGTGCCTTTTGGATTGCTGCCGTCGTGGTCCTTGGGCGTGAACAACAGCGGCTGTTGCTGCGCAACCCGCGTCCGGCAAACGCCGTCCCTTAGTCACCTTGCTGGGCCACGCTTCATCATGTTGACCCTGTACGGCGACCCGCATTCGGGCAACTGCTACAAAGTCCAGCTGCTGCTCACACTGCTGGAAAAATCCTGGCGTTGGCACACCATCGACATTCTGGCTGGCGGCTCGCGCAGCTCGGAATTTCTTCTCCTCAATCCCAATGGTCGGGTGCCAGTGCTGGTACTCGAGGACGGGCGTGCGCTGACTGAATCGAACGCCATTTTGTACTTTCTCGCCATCGAGAGCGCTTATCTGCCTGTTGATCCGTTCGCCCGCGCCTGCGTTTTGCAATGGCAGGCGTTTGAGCAGTACAGCCATGAACCGTTTATTGCGACTTCCCGCTTTATTCGTCGCTACCTCGGAAATCCTCCGGATAGAGCGGCCGACCTGGCCGCGCGACAGGCGCCTGGCCACGCCGCTCTGGCCGTTATGGAGCAGCGCTTGCGCGATCATGCGTTCTTCGTCGCCGAGCGTTATTCGATTGCCGACATTAGTCTGTACGCCTACACGCATGTCGCCGAAGAAGGAGGCTTCTCGCTCGCGCGTTTTCCAGCCGTGCGAGCGTGGCTGGCGCGTGTTGCAACATGCCCAGGGCATGTTCCGATGAACGCGCCGCCGCCAGCCTGAGTTATCGTCTTACGCTTGCCAGGTGCGTACGGCAAACAGTACAACTCCCGCCATCACATGACCTGCTGAGGACCATCGACATGAATTACGAGACCATCGAGATAGAGCGCGACGGCGCAATCGAATGGCTGACCCTGAACCGCCCGGACAAACTGAACGCCATCAATCCACAAATGTGCGATGAGCTGCAGGACTATTTCGGTAGTCTGGAAACGCGCCAGGATATCCGTGTTGTGATGCTCCGTGGCGCCGGGCGCGCGTTCTGCGCCGGTTACGATCTTAAAGCTGCGGCGGGGGTCAGCGCCGGGCCCGTATCCGGCCTGCGATTCCAGCGTCAGATCAGTGAAGTCTATATGCGTATGCGGCGTTGCCCGCAACCGATTGTGTGCCTGGCGCATGGTGCTTCTACAGGCGGCGGATTCGCGTTCATGCTCGCCTCCGACGTGCGCATCGCGACCCCGGACACGCGTATGAATGTGGCCATGGTCAAAGTCGGCCTGACCGGATGCGATGTTGGAATCAGTTATTTCCTGCCCCGCGCGGTCGGTCAATCAGTCGCCGCCGAGCTCATGATGACCGGGCGTTTTCTCGATGCCGACCGGGCAGAACGCCTGGGGCTTCTATCAGCGATCGTCGCAAAAGACGAACTGCGTGAGCAAGGCCGCGCGCTAGCTACTGACATGCTCGCCACCTCCCCCCTCGGCTTACGCCTGACTAAAGAAGGTCTGCGCTTGTCGATCGATGCCGGCAGCCTGGAAGCCGCTGTCGCGCTCGAGGATCGCGGTCAGATTCTTTGTGCCAGTGCGGGCTTCTTCGAGGAAGGCATCGAGGCATTTATGGACAAGCGCACCGCCAACTACGCCGATGTCTGAAGCCCCGAAAGTGACGTCGGCAGTCGCGGTGCTGGCGAACGAACGCTATGTCAGTCTGGCAACGTTCCGGCGTGATGGTCGCGCGGTGAGCACGCCAGTCTGGTTCGTTCTGCTTGACGGTAATTTCTATTGCTTTAGCGCTGCTGATGCCGGCAAGGTAAAACGCATGCGCGCCAACGGCCGTGCACGGCTCACCGGCTGTGACATACGTGGTCAAACTCACGGAGATAGCTTCGAGGGCATTATCGGGCCAGTCACTGAGGCGCCATTCATCGAGCAAATCTATCGCAGTCTGCGCGCGAAATATGGTTGGCAAATGCATATTGCCGATTTCTTCGCGCGCATTAGCGGCCGCTATCAGCGTCGCGCGGTCCTGCAAATATCAGTCTGAGCAGGCCTGCGATTCTCGAAGCAGCCAATTTTCGGCAGGTGGCGACACGCAGGAGCTCGATGACTGCTGCCATCGAGCTCCCGATGTTGCTTAAGCTCAGGCGTGAATGGCGCTCACGAGGTCATTCCAGTGTTCGAAGTTACCGTCTCCTCCCATGGCCATGTACAGCGACACGCGATCGAGCACCCCGTCGTAGCGGGCCCGCATGCGCTGTCCCACCTCTGAAGGTTTCCCGATGATGGCAATGTGATCGAGCAAATCTTCCGGAATGGCAGCCGCCATTTCTTTCATCTTTCCTTCGCGCATCAGGCCGTTGAGCTGCTTGGGTAAATCGCCGTAACCGTGATACTCGAGGACCGCGGCGTAGCTTGGCGTGGAGCCATAAAACGACGCCTGGCCGCGCACGACTTGCTCCATCTGATCGATTTCGGCCTGGCTGTCGCCGGTGATGACGAAGACCGGCGAATAGAGTTCCAAATCGTTAACGTCACGCCCGCCAACACGCGCACCTTCGGCCAGCGCCGGCTTCACAACGTCAGTCAAATACCCGGCCGAGTGCATCGGGTGGACATGGAAACCGTCTGCAACCTCGCCTGCCGCCCGGCACATCCGGGGGTTAACACCGGCCAGGTAGATTGGAATATGCGGATGGTCAATTGGTCCGGGTGAAAAGAATGGGTTCATTAGTTTGAATTTGTAGAACGGCCCGTCGTACTGCGGGCGCGTACCATTCTGATAGGTGTCCCAAATCGCTCGCACACAACGGATGTAGTCCGTGACGCGCGCCGCCGGGTGGTCGAATGGCATCGAGAAACGTCGTTCGATATGGGCACGAACCTGGGTGCCCAGACCAAGATGGAAGCGCCCGTTTGAATCACGCTGCAGGTCCCAGGCGATTTGCGCCATGGAAAATGGTGAGCGCGCGAATGCGACGGCAATGTTCGTACCGATGTTCAATCGCTCGGTCGCCGCGGCAGCATGTGCCAGCGGCAAAAAGGCGTCGCTCATGGCCTCGAAGGTCCACACACAATCGAAGCCGAGCCGCTCGAACTCACGCGCCTGTTCAGTGATTTTCGCTGGCGCCGCCGCTGGCATCAGAGTGTCTATCTTCATGATCTGCTCCTTGCAGGTAATTTATCGGCGCCGGGACCATCTGAACCGATGGCACGGCCGCCGCGAGTTTTCGTTATCGGCACCTAGCCTTCAGCACCTGAAGGTTCGGCGAATCAGCACAGCGTCATCGTTCGACGGCGATGTCGAACCCGCCGGCGCGCCCTAATTTTCCGACCCACCCACGACCGGATAAGCCTGGGCGCGCCAGCGCAACATGCCACCGCTCAAATTAGCGACGTCTGTCACCCCGGCACGTTTCAGCAACACAGTGGCCTGCGCGGAACGACCGCCGGCGCGACACACCGAGACAATGGGCTTGTCACGCGGTACTTCCTCGACGCGCTCCGAGAGTTCGCCAAGCGGCAGCAGTAACGAACCCTCGATATGCCCTAGCGGCCCATCAAATTCAGCGGGCTCGCGGACGTCCAGCACTGTCAACTGCGCGCGATGCTCGTCCAGCCAGAGGGCATCGATCTCCCAGACGCCGGCGAAAGTATAAGTCAGTGGTGCCCAGCTGGGTTCGTCATCCGGCAGGGTGCCATCGACGGGTTCCCCGCAGCGCAAATTAGCCGGCACCGCGACGTCGATTTTTCTCGGATGTGCGAGCCCCAGATTGTCCATGTAGCCGCGAAAATCCGCCTCACTGATATCCCCGCCAAGCCGTGGATTGAAGCTCTTCTCTTCGGCAACGCTGGTAACCGTCAATCCGTTGTAATCATGGCCTGGATACAAACGGGTCGTTTCCGGGAGTGAGAAAATCTGACTTTTCACCGACCGATAGAGGTCCCCGGCGCTACCTTGCTGAAAATCAGTGCGGCCGCAGCCTCGTATCAGTAGTGCATCGCCGGTAAAGGCCATGCTTTCGTCATCCAGCACATAGGTCAAACAGCCATCCGTGTGGCCCGGGGTTTCGCGAACTTCTACAAAATATTTCCCGAAGTGGATCGTGTCACCGTTTTTCAACAGACGATCAGCCCCGACAATTCCGGATTTATGTGAGACGCCAATTTGCGCGCCGACGCGTTGCCGCAACAACCATGCACTGGTGACATGATCGGCGTGGCAATGGGTATCAAGCACCGTTTTTAGTGTCAGTCCGAGTTCGTTCAGCAAGGCAATATCCCGGCGCGCCTGTTCAAACACCGGATCAATAAGCAGTGCTTCACCTTGCTCGCTATCACCCAGCAAATACGTATAGGTTGACGATTCCTGATCAAATAGCTGTCTGAAGATTCTCATAGGCTGCCTCACGGATGGCTCGCGATAGGGCTGATCCGCTCAATTGATTAAGGAGACGAAGTCTAGAACATCGACCACCGAGGTGGAATGTATCCGAGCCCGCCGGGGCTGACTAACTGCTAAGCGAATTCAATGGCAAGAACGTCAGCCAAGTCATTAATAGCTTGGGCTTCATTGAGGACCTTAATGGTGGTCATCCCCATCGCTCGAGCAGGTTTAAGGTTGATGCCGAGGTCATCCAGATACACGATCCGCGCGGCGTCGACATTCAAACGTTCGCAAGCCATTGCGTAGATAGCCGGATCGGGCTTGCGAATGCCCTCTTTGCTGGATTCGATGACGAGGTCGAAAAGCGTCATCACCGCAGCAACATCGCTGGCCTGGCGAGCGTTTGCAGACATGCCGGAGCCGGAACCTGCGTTGGCATTATTAGTCAGGCATGCAACCTGGTAATCCTGCTTGCAGCGACGCAGCACTTCGACCATACGTGGCCGCACGTCGCCACCCAACAACCCCATCACATCACGTCCCGGGATGGGGTGTCCGGCGGCGGTGGTCTCAGCGAGAAACTGGCGGTCGAATTCGTCGGCATCGATGCGACTCGATTCGAAGCGGGCCCAGGCATTGTCCTGGTGGTTCACCGCGTTCACGCTGCGAATGAAATCGTTGGTAATACCGCGCTCAGCCTCGTAACGGTTAAATGCGTCGAACGGCGAGCTGGTTAGCACGCCGCCGAAATCCCACAAGATTGCACTAAAACTCATGCTGCTCCCTGATTGTGCTGGTGACTGATTGGAGGCCGCGTATTCTGGCAGATTCAATGCCCGCCGTGGCCGATAATCTGGCGGCACTGCCGCGACGCCGTTGGAGCGGCAGCGAGCCGGGCAAGATGCAGATGCCGGCGGACCTGAATGTCGGCGCCAGTGCGGTTATCATGCCTCGCCAGACACTAGCCAGCAGCACGGCTCGCTTGTATCCGACTTCGCACCGCGTTCGTGTGGCGCGGTTTTGGCGCGTGCTCTGACAGCTTTTCAAAAGGATCTCTTCTACGTGAGTGCAGCACAACAATCACCCGCCCGACAGGGCATTACCGACATGCTGGCCGGACTCGGCAACTCGGGATACATCGCAAGCGAGGCCATCGCCACGGTCGTTTATCTCGCCCAGGCGCTATCCAAGCCTGTCCTGGTCGAAGGTCCGCCGGGCGTCGGCAAAACAGAACTGGCCTACGCAGCCTCGCAATTGCTTGAAAAACCACTCATTCGACTGCAGTGCTACGAGGGACTTGACGAGGCAAAGGCCCTCTACGAATGGAAGTACGGTAAGCAATTGCTGTACACCCAGGTGCTCAAAGAAAAGCTCGGTGACCTGATGGCCGGCACCCAGGGGTTGCGCGAATCGATCGACCGCCTGCATGAATTTGACGATACCTTTTTCAACGAGGAATTCCTCGAACCTCGCCCGTTACTCAAAGCGCTGTGGGCCGAAAATGGCGCGGTGTTGCTGATCGATGAAATCGATAAGTCTGATCAGGAATTCGAGGCCTTCCTGCTCGAATTGCTACAGGACTATCAAATTTCGATTCCAGAGATAGGGACGGTGAAAGCGAAAATCCCACCGCTGGTATTTCTGACCTCCAACAATACGCGCGAAATTGGCGATGCTCTAAAGCGTCGTTGTTTGCACCTGTATATTCCCTTCCCGGACAGCAAGCTCGAACAGAGCATCATCGAATCACGAGTGCCAGAGTTAGAGCAGCGTTTGCGCCAACAGCTCGTAGCGTTCGTGCAATCTTTGCGTGGGCTCGATCTGAAGAAAGTCCCGGCCGTTAGTGAAACCATCGACTGGGCACGCACGTTGCTGCTCTTGCACGCGCCGGAGCTCGACAACCAGTTGGTGCGTTCCACGCTAAATGTGCTGCTCAAGTTTCAAGACGATATCGAGCATGTCGACGCCGAAATTCCGGCCTTAACGCGGGCTGCCAACAAGCACGGCTGAGATTGCGATGACACAAGTTTTGAGCAACTTCATCAAGGCATTGCGCGCCGCGGATGTGCGTGTCTCGACTGCCGAGACGATCGATGCAGCAGGCGCACTCGAGATGGTGGGCTTCGATGAACGTCCACTGCTAAAGCATGCGCTGTCCCAGGTGCTCGCCAAAAGTGTTGACGACAAGCAACGCTTTGACGACTGCTTCGAGACGTTCTTCAGTCCGATAGAGGTCGGTGACAACGGTCAGGCTGATGCCGGGACGCCAACCGGTAATGAGTCGGATTTCGATAATTCCGGTGACGGTGGCACGCCGGGCGATGGTGGCGCGCCGGGTGGCGGTGGTGATGACGACAGTCTTATGGCACTGCTGGAACGTGGCGACGCCGCCGCACTGCAGCAGGCGATGGCCAACGCCGCGCGCGAAGTGCAACTCCAGAACATCCGCATATTTACCCAGCGCGGAATGTATATGCGGCGCATTCTGGAGAACATGGGAATCGAAGCGTTTGACGATGCGCTCTATCAAACAGTCAAAGCCGATGACAATGACCCGCGCGGAGAAGGCCTCAGACAACTCAAGGCACGCTTGATCGAAGACGTCGCTGAATTGGTCGACAAGCAAATGCTGCTGTATACCGCCAATTCCGGCCAGCGTTTGCGTGAAGAAGTGCTGCAAAAAACTCCACTCGGACGGGTTGAGATGCGCGATTTCAAGGTCATGCATGAATTGGTCCGCAAGCTGGCAAAACGGCTCGTTTCCCTGCATTCGCGCCGCCGTAGCGTGTCACGCCGTGGCCAGCTCGACGTTCGCCAGACCATTCGGCGCAATATCGAATACGACGGATTGATGTTCGACACGGTGTGGAAACGCGTTCGCGTTGACCGCCCTAAAGTGATTGCAGTGTGTGACGTGTCGGGCTCAGTTGCTCAGGTCGCACGCTTCCTGCTGCTGTTCTTGTACTCGGTTAGCGAGGTCATCCCGAAAGTTCGCGCTTTCGCATTCTCCAATCAACTTGGTGAGGTCACGGATTTGTTCAAATCGCTCCCGGTCGAACAAGCCCTGACCGAAACCCTGAACACCTGGGGCATGGGTTCAACGGATTACGGTGGCGCGCTATCAGAACTAGAGCGTTTAACCATCGATGACATCGATCACCGTACGACCGTGCTGATGCTCGGCGATGCGCGTTCTAACTACGGCGATCCAGGCGACCGCGCATTGCGTCGGATCCATAACCGGGCGCGCCGGGTGTTGTGGTTGAACCCGGAACCGCGCCCGTTCTGGAACAGTGGTGATTCCGAGATGCAGAAACTCGGCTCATGTTGTGACCGGGTCGAGCCGTGTCGCACACTGCGCCATCTCGAACAGGTCATCAGCGAAATCGCCCGCACGGCGATTTAGGCGGCCGCCGAGACGATCTCCACGCCCATCGCCCCGTATTGCGTGCATCTCAGGGCTGCCGTATCTTCAGTACCACGACCTATCCTGTCTGGGAGACGAACTGCCGACCGCGTCGATTGTGTGCCTGATCGTTAGAGGACGCCTCCGCCGCCACTGGGCAAACCTGCCGTGCCGAAACCCGAACTAATTCGCAATGCTTTGCAGCCGGGCCAACGCGTGTTGTGGTACGAGATTGTGCGCACACTCGGCCAGGGTGGTTTCGGCATCACCTACGTCGCGAACGATACCAACCTGCAACAGGAAGTCGCGCTGAAAGAATTCCTGCCGACCGAGCTTGCGATCCGCGTCGACGGCCTCGAGGTTCAGCCAGTGTCTTCAACTCAGGCGCAGAACTTCGCCTGGGGACTGGACAAATTCATGGTCGAGGCGCGAACTCTCGCCCGCTTCGATCACCCGAATATCGTCAAGGTCTACAGCGTTTTCGAGGCGAACAATACTGCTTATATGGTGATGCGCTACGAACAGGGCATGAGTTTGGGCGCCATCTTCAATAAGCGAAAGACCCTGCCGGAACGTCTCCTGCAACATCTCGTTCACCCGATCCTCGACGGGCTGGAAGAAGTTCACAACGGTGGCTTCGTCCATCGCGACATTAAGCCGGACAACATTTACTTACGTCAGGACGGTTCGCCGGTGCTGCTGGATTTTGGCTCCGCACGAGTCACTGTCGGTGCCGAAACTCGGGCAATGACTTCGCTGGTATCGCCCGGCTTCGCCCCTTTTGAACAGTATGTGACCGGCAGCGACAAACAGGGACCGTGGTCCGATATCTACAGCCTGGGAGCAACACTCTATCGCGGGATCAGCGGCGTTCAGCCGCAGGACGCAACGAATCGCGGTGAGGCGCTCAGCTATACCGGTAACGACGTGTTTATCTCCGCGCTCGAAGTCGGACGCGGACGCTACTCGGAACCTTTTCTGCGGGCCGTGGACGCTGCGTTGTGTTTTCGCTACGACGAGCGACCGCAAACGGTTGCCGAATGGCGCGCGATGTTCAAGGCCAAAAAACGCTCGCGTGGCCAGCGTCGCGCTACAGCGGAAAAAGTCTCACCGCCTGAGGTTGCCGTGTCCGAGTTTGAGGTGACCGAGGGAATCGGCAAACCAGTCGCACAAATCGCCGAACCCGGCGCAAATGTCGCGCCGCAGGCGCTGGCCGAGAGCGCTGCGATCGAACCGTCTAGCGGGCCCCGCCAGCGTGGGCGGATAATGATCGTAGTCGGTGTCGTTTTCGCCTTAGCCCTCGGCGCCGCTTACCTGCTGAGGCCGAATGACTCCGGTGCCGCGGACACTACCGCGGTGCCAAACGCCGCGCCTCTGCCAGTGGCAGTTCCCGAAAGCGAGCCGGCAACAACGCCTGCCGATGCTACCGCCACGCCAGCACCACAAGAACTTGCCCCGGACGTCATTGAGCCGCAGAACACCCCGGAGCCAGACATCGAAGAATTTGAAACGCTCGACGAAGCGACCGTACCGATGCCCGAACCTTCCATTGAGCCGACAACACCGCGAGCGCCCACAACAACGTCAAATAGCTCACTGGCAATTAAGGCAACGCCGCGTACAACGCCGCTCGGTGTCGCTCTCGAACCTCCCCGCGCGGTCAAAGTAGCCGCGAAAGCAAAGCACAATGACTGCAGTGTTCTCACAACGGCGCAGCTCTTGCCCGCGATGCGCGAACGCTCGACGGCGGCCTTTAAAGCCCATCTGTTCCGCGTCGCAGGCGTTGATATGATCGGCGCATCGAGTAGCGTCGCGCCTCATCTCGGCAGTTTGCAAAGCGCCACGGATGACTTTGCGAAAGAGTTGTCGCGAAGCAACGGCGCGAAAAATGGACAGTTGTTGCTAACGGCACCCGATATGCAGTTACTGGCTGAACGCAGCAATGAAAGCCTGAAACAACTTGGCCTGCTTGCCACCACCATCGTGCCAATGCAGTATTTACTCGCAGACCGACTCACGTTAACGACGCTTGATTGGCGGCTCGGCAGCGCCACGCTGAACGGCGCCCCAGCTGTTTTTCGGGCACAGAACATCGCAGTCATCAATGCGCAACTAGGGGCGCTTCGCGGCGACGTTCTGACTGCCCGACAGCTCAAACAAGCCCTGCTACGCATCATCCTGGCGGAAGATTTTCACGGCTCGGCGTTTGCCGTACTCAAACCTGGCGCGCGGCTTCTCGAGGCCGACGTGGTATTGAAATGGCAGAACGTGAAACCAGATATCGGCCCTGACGTCGCTCCGGATCGACTCTACATTTTTTCCAGCGACGGTGACGGTGTCCTACTTCCGATGTCACAACGCTTAACTACTGATGCTTCGCTGGGCTACCACGAAAACGCCGTGCAGGATTACCAGAATACGGTGCTGCCATTACTGCGCTCAGGCGCCGCCTCGAGTGCGTCTGATTGGTCTTGTGTCGCCGACGCATTGGCCGCGCGCTATCGAACTAACTGGCGAGACCTCGCGGCTAACCATTCAGTCATGCCCACGTTTCGTTTGCCTGCCCGGTAATTTCACGGTTGCCTCCTTCCGCCGCGATGCCCCAGGCAGTGTATAACCGAGCCGGTATAAGACGCGCACCAGGCCGAAAGAATGTCCGTTCTATCATCGTGACCGATGCGAGCGCCGCGATACCGACAATCCAAACCCTTCTGCGCCTGGCCGTTCAGTCGCGCTCTGCAGGCAGCTGAAATCTACGTTGCACGGCGTAACAAAACAGTTAACGAACGGTTGTGGCACGCTTAGTATAGGTATCGTAACGATGAGCACTGAGCAAACTCATTGCAGGGTCGCAGGAGCGGGCGTGCACCTCGATAAGCAACAACGGGAATAACGCATGGACATCAACGAGCTGAACAGTAAGGTAATCGCGGAGTTTCGCGCGAACGCAGGTAAGGTCGGCGGACAGTTCGAGGGTACGCCTCTGCTGTTATTGAGCACCGTCGGCGCCAAAAGCGGCGCAGAACGTCTGAACCCGCTCGCCTACCTGGACGATGGCGAACGCCTGGTGATTATTGCGTCCTATGCCGGAGCCGAACAAAGTCCACCGTGGTATTTCAATTTGAGGAAGAATCCTGAGGTTGGCGTCGAACTCGGCGGCGAGTCTTTCCGCGCGCGTGCGCAGATCATAGCGGAGCCTGAGCGCAGCGCACTATTCCAGGCAATGGTGGCACAGTCGCCTGTATTCGCTGACTACCAGGCAAAAACAAAGCGTGCTATCCCAGTCATCACCCTAAGCCGGTTGGACTAGTCATGGGTTGGGAAAAAGAACTCGAGGAGCTTGCTCAACGCGATATGTTCGCCGAACAAATGGGCGGTGCGGATAAAGTCGCACGGCAACACGAATTCGGCAAACTGACGATCCGCGAGCGCATCGATGCGATTGCCGACAAAGGCAGTTTCCACGAGATCGGCAAGCTCGCCGGGACCGCAGAATATGACGCCGATGGCCGTCTCATTACCGTCAAATCATCGAACTTCCTCTTCGGTACGGCGTCTATCGATGCTCGCCCGGTGTTAGTGTCAGGAGATGATTTTACTGTGCGTGGCGGCTCGGCTGAGGCCCATATTCCACGCAAACGCTCGCACGCCGAAGGCCTTGCGCTGGAATTGCGGCTGCCACACGTTCGCCTCGTCGACGGCATGGGCGGCGGCGGCTCAGTCAAGACCATTGAAATCGTCGGGCGCACTTATATCCCGGAACTGCGTGGATGGGACATCGTGGTTCAGCATCTGGCGATTGCACCGTCGGTGTCTCTCGCACTTGGCTCAGTTGCCGGGATTGGCGCAGCCCGCGTCGCCACCAGTCACTATTCGCTCATCGTCAAAGATACGGCACAAATGATGATCGCGGGTCCCGCGCTCGTCGGTTGGGCCGGGCTCGGGGAGGTTTCCAAAGAGGAACTCGGGGCGAGCGCGATCCATACAGCCAACGGTGCGATTGACGATGAGGTCGACAGTGAAGAGGAAGCTTTTGCTCGGACCCGGCAGTTCTTGTCTTATTTGCCCCAGAATATCGATGAATTACCTCCGGTAATTTCGAGCGCCGACGACCCGGCCCGCAGCACGCCTGAATTACGCAACATCGTGCCGAAAAATCCCCGCCAGGTATACAAAATGCGGACCATCGTGGATGCGGTCGTTGATGATGGTTCATTCTTCGAAATCGGCCGTGGATGGGGCAAATCGATGCTCAGCGGATTTGCCCGCCTCGACGGAATTCCAGTCGCGATCTTCGCCGAGAACCCGTACGTTTACGGCGGCGCATGGACGGCTGAAAGCGCGCGCAAGTTGATCCGGTTGATCGATATCGCCTCAATGTTTCATTTGCCATTAGTGCATTTAGAGGATTGCCCCGGTTTTCTGATTGGCAAAGGTGCCGAGCAGGCGGCGACGATCCGTTTTGGCTCCCAGGCATTAGCGGCACTCGGGCAAGCGCCAGTACCTTTCTGCGCAGTCGTCATCCGCAAAGCATTTGGTGTCGCCGGGGCCGCCAACCACAAACCAGGGAGCCATCATTACCGCATGGCATGGCCTTCCGGCGACTGGGGATCATTGCCAATCGAAGGCGGCATAGAAGTGGCCTACAAGGCTGAACTTGAGGCGGCGGAGGACTATCAGTCGCACCTTGAAGAAATAAAGCTGCGCCTGAACCGGCTCCGCTCACCGCTGCGCGCAGCAGAACATTTCGAAATAGAACAAATTATCGACCCTGCGCAAACGCGCGGAGAATTATGTCGCTGGGCACAGCTCGCGCGTAAAGCCCTGCGGGTCGGGAGTCCCGGTTTCCCCTATCGGCCCTAATCTGCAGCCACGTAATGCGGGAGGCCTGATTCAACGCGACCGTTTCCAGCCGCAGGAACACGCAAGGCGACCTCAGTGTAGTCCGAGCAACTCCATGCGCGCTCCGGCAGGCACATGGCCCATCAACACCCTGCCGCAGTCCTGCATGATTTGATCAGATAGCAAAACGTGCTGGACGCCGGCATGCATATCCCGATAGCAACGCTGCAGTGCACTGGGTCGCAAAGCAACACCACCGCCATTCTTGTATGCAAACGTGCATATGTCGGACATGACATCGTGAGCATGGCGAAACGCCAGTTTGACCAACGTCACCTGCTCCAGTGTCACAGGCTGTTCGCGCAACACAGTTTCGTCGATATCGTTCCAGGCCTGGTACACAAATGCGCGCACACTCCGGTATTGAGCTTCTGCGTGGGCATACTTCTCCTGGAAGCCCGCGGCATCGGCGAGCACCCCGAACGGACCAGTTTTCGCGCGCGCGATAGCCGCGACTTCGTCGAGCGCGCGGCGCCCGACCCCGAGCGCAAATGAGGTATGCCCCCAGGCGGTAAAGCCGACGATCCCGAGTGCGTACTGGCGGCCACCTCGTTCCACACTGTTTTTAGAATAGACATAGGTGAGATCGTCAGCAACGAAAATCTCGTCGGCAATTGAATAGTCGTAACTGCCCGTGCCGCGCAGCCCTATGACGTCCCAATTATCTTTCAGCTCGATCACGTTGCGCGGGACATAGGTGATGATGATGGTCGGTGCGCCGTGCTCGTCCAACAGTGGTCGCTCGCCGTCCATGACGACGCAACCGCTGTGAATCCAGTTCGCATGGTATATACCGCTACCATAGCTCCAGTCACCGCGAATCATGTAGCCGCCGTCAACTTTGCGCGCCAGTCCACGCGGTATACCTTGCCCGGCAATGTGGGTGGCGGTGCCACGCGCGAAAACCTCATCGCTTCCGCCTGGCGCAATCAACGACCCGCAACTGCCGTGCTGCACGCCGCCGACCATCAGACACCAGCCTGTTGAGCCGTCGAAACTGGCCACTTTCTCGGTGACTACCATGGCATCTGAGAACGACAATTCGGAGCCGCCGAGTTCTGCCGGCGTGAGCATGTGCCACAGTTGCGCGTTCGCGATAGCCGCATAAACACTGTCAGTCATATGACGTTCGGCTTCGGCGACATCGATCTGCTCAGCAATAAGCGTCTCGAGTGCCTGAGCATTGCTCAGCAATTGCGCGAACCCGGGTGCGGTAGCGGAAGGCTCCGACATCATTTTCTCTACACACATCAATACAGTCCGCAGTTTAACGCATGGCCGAGGACCGGCATGGTTGCTATCAGGATGATTCATGCGGTCCTGAAACGTCACAACGTCGACGTCTATGCGGCGCGCCGGCAATTCGCGTGGCGGCCGTGAAAGGCAGCGCAACAGCCACTTGCCGGGCATTTTTCTGTGATAGCGTACGGCTATGAGTAACGGCAACAAACTCCCTCGCAGCAGCGAGCACTCGGCTGAACGCCGGCGCTTCATCGCGGGAACGGCGCAGGCCGCAGGCTCCGTAAGTCTGGTTGGGTTGTTGCTCGCGAGCTATGGCGAGCAGGCGCGCACCCACCCGGTTGCAGCGCTTCGGCCGCCCGGCGCTATCGATGAACAAGATTTTCTCGGCGCCTGCGTACGTTGCGGCCTGTGTGTGCGCGATTGCCCTTTCGACACCTTGCGGCTGGCACGTTTCGGGGAATCGATGGCGACCGGCACACCTTATTTCATAGCCCGCGACGTGCCTTGTGAGATGTGTACGGATATCCCCTGCGCCGCCGCTTGTCCCACCGATGCCTTGAGCAAATCGCTAACCGATATAGGCGATGCAGATATGGGTGTCGCCGTCGTTACCGGAACCGATACCTGCTATAGCATCACTGGCGTCGCACATTGCACAGCCTGTTATTTCGCCTGCCCTATCAAAAACGAGGCGATCACGATGGAAATGAAACAGGAAAACGGCAAGGTCTTTTTTGTGCCTACCGTGCACCGTGAGCATTGCACGGGCTGCGGCAAATGCGAGAAGGATTGCATCCTGCCCGAAGCCGCGATCAAAGTGTTGCCACGCGATCTGGTTAGCCACGATAGCGGCGCACACATTGATTGAAACTGCGCCTGCACGGCGTTCTCTGTGGCAGCGTCAGCGTTGGCTAACTTTACGCCGCAGCTCCCAGCTCGCCATCCTTGGGTTGTTCCTGATCGGCCCATGGTTTGATATCTGGTGGGCCAAAGGGAACCTCGCTGCGAGCTTGTGGTTTGACACCATTCCGCTGACCGACCCAATGATCGTGGTGCAATCGTTCGTCGCCCTTGGCGAAGTCACAGCGACGGCCCTGGTGGGTGCTGTGCTGGTCGCCGGCTTCTATGTCATGGTCGGGGGCCGCGTATTTTGCTCGTGGGTGTGCCCGGTCAATATCATCACAGATGCCGCACATTGGACGCGCCAACGGCTGCGCATTCCGCCAGGCTGGCGCCCGCATCCAGCGTTGCGGATGTGGCTACTTGCAATGTGTGTTGCGACATCAGCCTGGACCGGCACCATTGTCTGGGAATTGGTTAATCCGGTGACTCTGGTCCAACGCGGCATCGTCTTCGGTCTCGGCTTCGGCTGGATCATCATCGCGTCGATATTTCTGTTTGACGTTGTCGTCAGCCGACGCGGCTGGTGCGGGCACCTGTGTCCGGTCGGGGCGTTCTACGGAATACTCGGCGTCGCATCTCCTGTACGCATCGCTGCGGTCGCCAGAGAAGCGTGCAGCGACTGCGGCGATTGTTTTGAAGTCTGCCCCGAACCCCAGGTGATCACGCCGGCACTGCGTGGCGTCGACCAATCGACACGCGTCATCGTCGCACGCGATTGCACCAACTGTGGACGTTGCATCGACGTGTGTCCCGACGAGGTGTTTCGGTTCGCATGGCGCTATGGTGCTGAGCCAACAGTCGCTACGCCCGAACGAACAAACAAGCCGTCCTAACGGTTCACAATCTCTCTGCGGGATGGTCAAAAACTGCTGCGGGCCTGTCCGGCGCGTTTCTTATCAGCTAGCTATGGATACAGCGTCTGAGTAGACCACGGCGCGCCGGGCACCCGTTCGTAATTAGTTCGTTCGTGCAAACGAAAGGGGCGCTTCTGCCAGAATTCTATCCGCTCTGGCACCACCCGATAGCCAGACCAGAATGCGGGTCTGGGCACGGCGCCAACGGCGTATTGCGCCGCGTAGCGAGCGACCCGCCCCTCGAGTGTCAAACGCCCTTCCAAAACACTGGACTGCTTTGACGCCCAGGCCCCAATTTGGGATTCTCGTTCGCGACTGGCGAAGTAACTGTCCGCTTCGGCTTGGCTCACTTGCTCGGCGCGCCCTTCAATACGGACCTGCCGGGCCATGGACTTCCAGTGCAGGCACAGGGCAGTCCAGGTGTTATGTTGAATATGGAGCGCTTTTTGACTGCCCAAATTGGTATAAAAAATCAATCCGCGCGCATCGATACCCCGTAGCAATACCATGCGCAGAGATGGTCGACCGCTGCCGTCCACAGTTGCAACGGACATCGCTTCGGCATCGCTCGGCTCATGCTCCCGCGCCTGTGCAAGCCAGTCTGCAATTTGCTCAATCGGGTCAGCTGCGCCCATTAAATTCTCCACCCCAGCTCCAGCATCGCGTGGATCGCGTCGTGAGAACCTACCGCACTGAACGTCGTCTCGTGCCGCTCAGCAATACCGCGTCTCGATTTGGCCACCCGCTCGCGGTTCAGATCTCTCCGAACGGATGCCGAATCACGATCGTGTCGCTACGGTCAGGACCAGTGGACACAATATCAACCGGCGTTTCGGCGATCTCTGCAATGCGGTCGAGATAACGCCGCGCATTGACCGGCAATCCGGCCCACGAATTAATCCCGACAGTCGACTCGGACCAGCCCGGAAGATCCTCATAAATTGGCGTCACCTGAGCTAGCGCTTCCGCACCGGTAGGCACACTTTGTACGCGACCGTTGAGCGTGTCATAGCCGACGCAGATACGAATCTCATCCAAGCCGTCGAGGACATCAAGCTTGGTGACACAAAGACCTGACACGCTGTTGACCTGCTGGGCCCGGCGCAACGCGACCGCATCGAACCAACCGCAACGCCGCGGCCGCCCGGTGGTCGCGCCAAACTCATGTCCGCGGCTCGCAAGGTGCTCGCCCATTTCGTCGAATAATTCGGTCGGAAATGGCCCCGAACCCACGCGGGTGGTGTAGGCCTTGGTGATGCCGAGCACGTAATCGAGCAGACATGGGCCTGTCCCTGCGCCGGTTGCACTATAGCCGGCAGTGGTATTTGAGGACGTGACGTAAGGATAGGTTCCGTGGTCAACATCCAGCAACGTACCCTGGGCCCCCTCGTAAAGAACATTGCCGCCACTTTGATGGAAGTTGTAAAGGATCTCCGTGACATCTCCCACCATCGGCGCGATGTCTTCAGCAAACGCCATTTGCTCGTCCAGAATGCGTTGGAAATCCATCGTCTCGACCCGATAGTACTGGCCGAGAACGAAGTTGTGATAGTCGAGAACTTCGCCGAGCTTTGCTGCGAAACGTTCCCGGAACATCAGGTCACCAACGCGTATCGCTCGACGCGCCGCTTTGTCCTCATAGGCAGGTCCAATACCGCGACCGGTCGTCCCAATAGCCTGTGCGCCACGGGCTTTTTCCCGCGCCTGATCAAGCGCCACATGGTAGGGCAGGATGAGGGGGCAGGCAGGGCTCAGCATCAACCGTTCGCGCGCTGGCACGCCGCGCCCTTCGAGCATGGTGATTTCTTCCATCAAGGCCTGCGGTGACACAACAACTCCGTTGCCGATAAGACACTGCACATTGGCGCGCAAAATGCCCGACGGAATAAGATGCAGAACTGTTTTCTCACCGTCGATAACGACCGTATGGCCAGCGTTGTGCCCACCTTGAAAGCGCACTACCGCTGCGACCCGGTCGGTCAGCATATCGACGACTTTGCCTTTGCCTTCGTCACCCCATTGGGTGCCGACTATGACGACTGACTTGCCCAAGTTACTCGTTACCTCGCGCGCTGTTTTGTATGACGTCCGCTGCTGCGGCGCCTCGCCAATTCATATTCTGCATGGCTAAATGTCTAAACGTCTTCGAGTTGCCACGAGCCGGTGGCGTCGGACATTTGTTGCTGACAGTTCATTTCTGCAGCACCCCCGTGCTGGCCAGGTAAACCCTGCACAACAACGTAGCCTGCCGCTCGATAGTTGCGGATCGCTTCCAGCAAGGCTGCTTGCGCGCCGGCCGGCGCAAATATTCGTCCCAATTCGACCGTCTCGGTGTCGCTCAGCGAAACCAATGCCTTTAAATCCGTGCTAAATCCGGTCGCCGCACGTGCGCGTCCGAACGTCTTGCCGATGTTGTCATAGCGCCCACCCCACGCGATGGACCGCCCCGCATCAGGTGTGTAGGCGGCGAACATAATGCCAGTGTGATAGCGGTAGCCGCGAAGCTCGGCAAAATCCAGATGCACATCAATGTCGGGGCGGCGCGCAACAAGGAGCTCCACCAGCCCGGCGACTTCGTCGAGTGCTGCAGTCACCGATGGCGGCGCTTCGGCAAGACGTTCGCGCGCGCTCACCAGCACTTCTGCGTCACCGTTCAAATCAATCAGCGCCAACAAGTGACGCGTCACGTCGGCGCCTACCCCGGCCGCATCCAATTCTGCCTTCAAACTACTGCCGTCTTTCATCAGCAGGTAATCGAGCACGGTTGATTCCAGGTCTGTACCAAGATGGGCGGATTCGCAGATCGCATGAAACAGTCCAATATGACCCACTTCGATGGTGACCTGCGCGATGCCCGCAGCCTCCAGTAGTTCCAGCAACAAGCTGATAATTTCAGCATCGCTTTCAATGCCGTCATGCCCGTATAACTCAGCGCCAATCTGCAACGGATTGCGTGAACCGGCAAATTTGTCCGGTCGCGTGTGTACCACTGGGCCGACATAACACAGCCGCTGTGGTGCATCGACCGGCAACCGATGGGCGTCGATGCGCGCAACCTGAGGCGTAATATCCGCACGCACTCCAAGCATGCGGCCGGTGACCTGATCGGTCAGCTTGAAGGTCTGCAAATCGCTGTCCTGGCCGAGGCCGGAGTACAGCGAATCGAGGTATTCGATGATAGGCGGGATCACGAGTTCGTAGCCCCAACGCTCGAAAATATCCAGCGCTTTGCGCCGAATGGCTTCGAGTTGGCGGGTTTGCGGGGGCAATACTTCATCGACGCCGTCGGGAAGTAGCCAGCGGTTGTTCGCGTTCAAGTTTTATCTCGCTGCATACAACAAGCCAACACCAACTGCCATCGCAGCCAAGCCGATGATCCTTAACGATCGATCGTTGAACTTCGCCGCACTGAGCAGAGTTTTACGAAAGCGATCAGGATTCAGAAACGGCATAATGCCTTCGAACACGAGCATAAGCGCAATTGCCGAAAGGATATTGGTGAGCACAACGTTGAAAGCTAGGTGTTATTGCCACGCAACGCCTGCTCAGCGGTGCGTGCGACAACGGCTCTATTCACCGCCAGGGTTTCTGAAAAATTTGAAGAAATCCGAATCCGGCTCAAGCAACAGCACGTTCTTTTTGCTGGTGAAGCTGGATTTATAAGCATTCAAACTGCGATAGAAATCGTAAAACTCAGGATCGCGGTTGTAGGCCTTGGCATAAATTTCCGCTGCACGGGCATCGCCCGCACCACGCAACTCTTCAGAATCCCGGTACGCCTCGGCAGAAATGATGGTCCGTTGTCGATCGGCATCTGCGGTGATTGTGATGGCTTCCTTCTCGCCCCGGGCACGAAACTCGCGCGCCACACGTGCGCGTTCTGAACGCATCCGCTCGTAAACGTTGCCACTCACTTCTTTGGGTAAATCGATGCGTTTGAGACGAACATCAATAATTTCCATGCCCAAATCACGGCCACGTTCGTTCGCTGTACGCGTGACGATTTCCATGATTGCGCCGCGCTCGCCGGAGACCACTTCCTTAACGGTCCGTTTGCCGAATTCGCTGCGCAGGCTGTCATTGATTTTCTGGTACAGGAGCAAGCCACCACGACGCGGATCGCCGCCGGTTGCCTTGTAGAACTGTACGACGTCCTGGATTTTCCAGCGCGCGAACGAATCTACCTCAACGTCCTTTTTCTCACCGGTCAAAAAGCGCTGCTTTTCGGCATCCAGTGTTTGCAGGCGTTTGTCGAACGTTCGTACATTCTGCACAAACGGAATTTTCAGGTGCAGCCCGGGCTGGTAATCGGCGTGCTGAATTTTACCCAACTGAAACAGTATGGCGTGTTCGTATTCGTAGACCCTGAAGGTGGACAGGAACACAAGCACGAGTGCGGCAACCCCAAAAAGAACAATTCGTGCTGCCATCAGTAATTCGTCCGCTGCCAGGGAGTAATGGTTGCGTGACGCCCGTTCATCGGACGACCCGTCCTCGACCGGTGCGCCGATCCCGCAATGAATCTTCAATCGAAGGGGCGTACGGCAAGGTGTCAGTAGTAGCGTCGCGAGACCCGGACGCGCTGCCGCCGGCACTGTTTTCGATGAGTTTGTCCAGCGGTAAATACATCAGACTCTGGCTACCTTTGTTGTCCATGATGACCTTCGTGCTTTCCGACATCACTTGTTCCATCGCTTCCAGGTACAAACGCTGACGCGTCACCGCCGGGGCCTTCTGGTATTCCGTATGAAGTTGATTGAAACGTTCCGCCTCACCATCGGCTTGTGAGACAACACTCGCTTTATAACCTTCCGATTCGAGTCGAATGCGCGCCGCCTCACCAGCGGTACGTTCGACCACTTCGTTACGGTAGGCTTCCGCTTCGTTAATTTTGCGCTGCTCGTCTTCGCGCGCCTTGATGGCATCATCGAAGGCTGCTTTGACTTCTTCCGGCGGCTTCGCGGGTTGCATATTCACACTGCTGATTTCGATGCCAGATTCGTAGTTATCCAAAACTTCCTGAATGAGCGTTTGGGCGTCGTTGGCGATTTCGGCGCGGCCGCCGGTGATGACGAAATCCAGAGTGCTGCGGCCGATGATGTCGCGAATGGCTGATTCCGTAACTCGCTGGACTGAGACATCCGGGTCGGAAATGCGAAACAGATAGCTCTGCACGTCCTTGATGAGGTATTGCACCGCCAGCTCGACATCGACGATATTTTCGTCCTGCGTCAGCATCGCTGAGTCGGCGGTCAGGGTTTGGATACGTTCAACATTGACCTTTACGACCTCTTCAATCGGACGCGGAAAACGGATGTGCGGACCGGCCGGCAAAGTCGTCACGTACTTACCGAAACGCATCACGACGCCGCGCTCGGCAGGGTCGATGCGGTAAACCATTTCCCAACTCAATAATGCGAGCAGGAGCACACCCAGTACGCCCCAGGTCAGTGCATTCTCGCCGGGCGAAGAGTCACCGCCACCGCCGCTGCCCTTGCCGCCGCCAAAAAGCTTTCCCAGCTTTTCCTGCATTTTTCGCACAACTTCGTCAAGATCGGGCGGCCCCGTATCCTTGCCGCGGTTCCCCCATGGGTCACGATCGTTGCCTTCCGGCTCGTTCCAGGCCATTGAATTCTCTTGCTGAGGGTACTGTTCTTGGTGAGGGCGACGATTGTACGGTCCACACCCTGCTTGTTCAATCCGACTCGCGCTTAGGCCCGCATACCGGATGAGTCTGCCGGGACGAAGCTAGCCAGCTCCCCGGCCGGCTCGATCTCCTCGACGACGTGAGCAAAATCGACACCGCTGCTGAAGCTTTGCCAACGTTGCTCAGCCAATGTCACTTCGAGTAACCAGCCGCCCGCCTCCAGGTCCAATTCGTCAACTACCGCTCCCCACTCGTACAACATGGCGCGTAATCGTCCACCGCCAGCAGCGATACTGAGCCAGCGACGCTGCTTGGTCTCATTCAGATGCTCGCCAATCACTTCGCGCAACAGATGCGCGCCCTGCCCGCTGCGCGCCGACAACCAGACGCGATGCACGTGCCCTTCTTCGCCGCGCTCTACTGACGGCTCACGCCCATCGATGCAATCAATCTTGTTGTAAACCTCGACCACGGGAACATCACCCGCGCCGATGCGCTGCAACACACTCTTGACGTCGCCAATCCGTGCGCTACGTTCGGGGTCGCTGGCGTCGACTACATGCAGGAGCAAGTCCGCGTCACGCGTTTCATCCAGGGTTGCCTCAAATGCCTGGATCAGTTCGGGCGGCAATCGGCGAATAAAGCCCACCGTATCGCTCAATACGATCGGGTGCTCGCCCGGAACTTCAAGTGTGCGCAGCGTTGTGTCCAGAGTCGCGAACAGCTGATCAGCGGCAAACACGTCGCCATCGGTCAACCGGTTAAAGAGTGTCGATTTGCCCGCATTGGTATAACCAACCAACGCTACCGTCGACAGCAACGCACGTTTGCGCGATCGCGCGCTTTGCTGCCGTTGTTGTTTGACGCGGTTCAATCGCTCATTTATTTGCTTGATGCGTAAACCAATCAGACGTCGATCCGTTTCGAGCTGCGTCTCGCCCGGGCCACGCAGCCCGATGCCGCCCTTCTGGCGCTCAAGGTGAGTCCAGCCGCGCACCAGACGAGTAGACAGGTGCTGCAGCTGAGCCAGCTCGACCTGGAGTTTGCCCTCGAAGGAACGCGCACGCTGAGCGAAAATATCCAGAATCAAGCCGGTGCGGTCGAGCACGCGACAGTCGAGTTCGCGTTCAAGATTGCGTTCCTGGGCGGGTGACAATTCGCGATTGAACAACGCCACTTCGGCGCCGTGCCGGGCAACCAGGGCTGCGAGCTCGGCCACTTTGCCGCTGCCCAGAAAAAACTTTGCATCCGGCGTATCGCGACGCGCGTAGACCTGGTGACACGGTACGACTGCAGCCGCAACGGCCAGTTCGGTGAACTCTTCCGCGTCGTCATTGATGTCATCGTTCAGTGCAATGTGAACGATTAGCGCGCGCTCGCCGCCGGAATGGCGGTCAATCAAAGGTGATTACAACGGCACTCATGGGCCGCACAGGTCGAGCGAGATGATGGGATGTGACATTCAGGAGTCGTCTGCTGCCTTTTCTGCATCGTCACCATGGTCATCAGGCATTTCGGCGCGTGGCAGGCGCACGTTGCGTGCCGGGACGACGGTCGAGATCGCGTGCTTATAGACCATTTGGCTGACGGAGTTTTTGAGCAAAATAACAAACTGGTCGAAGGATTCGATTTGGCCCTGTAATTTGATGCCATTCACGAGATATATCGAAACCGGAATTCGTTCCCGACGCAATGCGTTTAAATAAGGCTCTTGTAATGACTGGCCCTTACTCATTTTCGTCTCCTGATCATTATTATTAGTGTTCTCATCGACGTGCTGCCCGCCGCTCCAGCGGTGATTCTACCTTGCGGTTCCGGCTGTGCGGCAGCGCTACTCTAAATCAGATTTCAAAAGTTTGAAAATCACGCGCGGCGATAGCCGCGAGCAGATCAGTGGACAGGCTCGCGGAGTCACTGACAAACCCACGAGCCTGGGTTTCGCGCCGCAGCCAGGTGAGCTGACGCTTGGCGAGCTGGCGGCTTGCTGCGATGCCCTGCTCACGCATCTCGGCGAAACTGACCTGTCCGTCAAGATAGTGCCAAATCGCTCGATAGCCGACCGCGCGCAGCGCCGGATTGTCGAGGCTCAAATCTCCTCGCGCCCTTAATCCTGCCACTTCGTTGATAAAACCGCGTTCCAGCATGTCGTCAAAGCGACGCGCAATCCGGGCATGCAACACCGGGCGCTCCGTGGGCAACAGAATAAGTTTGAGAGGCGGTTGCGGGAGCGCATCAAGCTGCTGCGCGTCCCACAGCTGGGACATGGGCGCGCCGGTGAGTTGAAAAACTTCCAGCGCCCGAATCAGGCGCTGCGGGTCATTGGGGTGTATGCGAGCAGCCGCTCCCGGATCAACTGCAGCCAGGCGATTGTGCAGGGCCAGATTGCCAAATTCGCGTAATTCTTCGGCTAATCGCTCGCGAACTACGGCTTCTGCAGGCGGTAACGGCGCCAGTCCGTGCTCGAGTGCACGGAAATACAAACCGGTACCTCCCACTAACAAGGCGATTTTCCCCCGTGCATGGATGCCGTTGATACAAGCCAGCGCGTCAGCGCGAAATCGCGCCGCGGAATAACGCTCAGTCGGCGCGCAGATATCGATCAGATGATGGGGGATATCACGGCGCAACGCAGGGTTGGGTTTCGCGCTGCCAACGTCAAGCCCGCGATACACCAGCGCCGAATCGACGCTGACAATTTCGAGCGGTAACCGCGCAGCGAGCGCGATGGCAGCACCGGTTTTACCAACGCCGGTAGGGCCCATCAGAAAAATGATCGGCCCGCCTTGCGCGCGCGCGGAATTATCCTGCATGGGCAAACAATCGCGCGAGCCTCGCGTCACTCAGCTCAAGCGTGCAAGTCTCCAGGTCGAAATCGATAGCCGCGGCGCTGCGCACCAGCTCATCTAGACCGTTGCGGGCAGTGTGATCGTGGCGACTTAATACGAGTGAGCTCGCTGCTGCATCCGCGACCCCGACCACACTGGTCTCAAGCTCCAGTCGGGCCAGACTCAGCGCAGCCACAAAGCGGGCTTGGTCAACGCTCGGCAGCCTGCGCGGCACAGCGCGCAAAATGCCGCCTGCGGCACCGAGATCGGCGAAGTCAAAACCGAGCGCCGACAGGTGCTGGTTGCTTAGCAGCGCTCGTCCAGCAGCGCTCGTCGGCAGACGCTCAGGCAGCAACAGCGGCCGCGACTGCGACGCGGCCGGCCCCAGGCGGGCCGGTAATATCGCCCGCCACGCTGCGCTAATGTCGAGCACGCGCAAGGACGTATCGGATTCGCACAGCAGGTAGCGATTGCCGACCACAGCCAGCACTTTTCCGTACGAATCTGATGGACTGCCGGCTGTTGCAGCGCGGCGCGGCGGTGCGGACACAGCTGTCGTTCTGCCCACATTGGCCACGTAGTGGGCAGCCGGTTCGGCAACCGGGCCGAATGCTGGCTTGTCTTCCGGCGAGGAGACCGTCTCGCTTCCATGCAGGGCCGCTTTCACGCACACATGCAGGATGTCGTGCAACGTTCGAATGTCGACAAACCGAACCTCAAGCTTGCCGGGATCGACGTTAACATCAACCTGCGTCGGATCGATGTCGAGAGCCAGTGCATAGCAGGCAAAGCGGCCGTCAGCGATTGACGCTTCGTATGCCAGGCGAACTGCGTGTTGTAGTTGTTTATCGCGGATGACCCGTCCGTTGAGACACAGCATCTGGGTATCGGCGAGATTAGTCGCCAGCTCGGCGCCCGCCACCCAACCACGCACACACACGCCGTTTATTTCGCGAGCGATTGCGTGTGCGCCCTCGTAAAACGCTTTTCCAAACAGGCTGCGCCAGCGCCCGCTCGGAAATTCATAAGCGCCTGCGGGCAACTGCAGGGTGCGCTTACCGTCGTGACTGAGCGCGAAACTGACGTCCGGGCGCGCGAAAGCGAGCTGGCGTATCAAGCGATAAATGTGCAGATACTCTGTGCGCGCTTGCTTCAGAAAACGCTTGCGAGCCGGCACATTGTGAAACAACCTGCGCACCTCGATCCGGGTGCCCTTATTGCCCTGTGCCGGACGCGGCGCGCTACTCTCGCCGGTCTGGTTGTGCACGAACTGCCAGGCATGGGGGGCTTTTTCAGTACGTGTCACTATCGACACGTCCGCCACCGCGCAAATACTGGCCAGTGCCTCGCCGCGAAAACCAAGTGAAACAATCGCATCGAGATCGGCTGAGGCACTGATCTTGCTGGTCCAGTGACGTCGGCACGCGGCACCAAGTTCTGCGCCCGGAATACCGCTACCGTCATCGCCAACAACAATCGTCTCGATCCCGCCCGCACCGACTTCAACGCTAACGCTGCGTGCGCCCGCATCAAGACTATTCTCGACCAGCTCTTTAACCACCGAGACCGGGCGCTCGATAACCTCGCCTGCGGCAATTTGGTTGATCAGCTGATCAGAGAGGGCTTGAATTGGTGCCGGGGGACGGGTCATGCCGGCATTCTAGGCGCTCGCGGCCGGTGCGCAAGCAGGCTACGGGATATTCAGCACTTCGCCAGTACGGACCATTTCGGACGCCATGTTATTGGCGAGCTTCAGGGAGCTGACGCTGATCGCGTAACGGCTCGCAATTCCCGATAACGTATCGCCGCGCACGACTTTATAACGTCGCTGCGAGGCAATGCGCGTATCCGGTGGCGGATTGCTGTCAAAGTAATCTGCGACGCCACCAAACATAGCCTCGGCAAGTTTGCGACGAAAGCGCTTATTGCGCAGGCGTTTTTCTTCAGTTGGATTCGAAATGAACGCCGTCTCGACAAGAATCGAAGGAATGTCCGGTGATTTCAACACCATGAAACCAGCATGTTGCACGCGCTTTTTATGGACCGGCCCCAGCCGCTTGAGGGCGTCGAGAACATTGTTGCCAAGGTCGATACTGGCTTCAATGGAGGCCGTCTGTGACAGGTCGAGCAATACCGATTTGAGCACGTCGTCTTTATCGTCCAGGCTTACACCACCAATCAAATCAGCCGCATTCTCATTGTCCGCCAGCCATTTCGCGGCCTCACTGCTGGCCCCGCGCTGCGACAGTACATATACCGAGGACCCTTTCACCCGACTGTCTTTAAAAGCGTCCGCGTGTACTGAGATAAACAGATCGGCGCGAGCTTCGCGCGCTCGGCTCATCCGCTCGCGCAGCTTCAGATACTTATCGGATTCTCGGGTCAGCACCGCGCGCATGCCCGGTTGTTCGTTTATCACCGCCGCAAATTCCCGCGCGACGCCGAGTGTAATGTCTTTTTCGTAGGTGCCACTGGGACCAATCGCACCGACGTCGTCGCCGCCATGGCCCGCATCAATAGCGACTATTACGTCGCGTAATGCCTTGCGAGGGGCAGCGGCAGGTTGGGCAGGCGCTGCCGGTGGAGGCACGGGCGCGGCAGATTTGGCGGCGATAAGCTCAGGTTTGCGGGCCAGGGTCGGGCCTGCACCGGCCGGCTTGCTACCCGTCAGGTCGAGTACGACACGATAGCCGTATTCTCCGTTCGGCCGGAGCAAGGTGTCGGCAACCTTGACGGCATGCTCAAGGTCCAGCACGACCCGTAAACCGGCTTTGCCTCGCACGGCGTGGCGCAGGCCTTTCAGCGTATTGCCGTTTGTGTTCGGTAATCGCAAAGGCGAGCGGGAACGGGTCTGCTTGAAATCAATCACGACACGATGCGGATTGCGCATCGCGAAGACGTAATAGTCAACGCGGTCGCTCAGATCGAACACAACCCGGGTGCGATCGCGTTCAAGCGACGTTCGCACAGTTTTAACCTCGGCGCCGAACGCGCATTGAGAGGCTAAAACTACAAGCAATAAAGCTAGCTTGCGCATGGGTTTACAGGATCTTCCTAGGAATTAGGCTATCTTTTTACTAGCTTACCTCAATAGTTTCAAGTTAATTTTAATTTACTTCATTAACTACATGATCCATAAATACTATTAAATACTTGAAGCACGCTCTTTCCGCGTTCGGAACGCGCCTCAAGATCGACCGCCCGGGATGTCCCGTCGACCGTCAGGTGAATTTCGAGGTCTGCCGCTCCGATCACGCCTAGTCCGCGCTCAGACCATTCGACAAGCACCATGGCCCCGCTCTCAAAGTAATCCTCAATACCCACATATTCGAGTTCTTCTGGCGCATTAATCCTATATAAATCAAAATGATGAATGACACATGCAGAGAGCGAATAGCTCTCCACAAGTGTAAATGTCGGACTCTTGACTGCGCCCTCGTGCCCGCAGCTACGCACAAACCCGCGCGCCAAAGTCGTTTTGCCTGCGGCCAGCTGACCGGTCAGATAAATGATGCAGGCCTCAGCACTGGCACTGCGTGCCAATGCGGCACCGATCGCCTCCATCGAGTCTGGCTCGTCGGCGACAAGGCTGATGCGGGTCGTCACTGCGCACCCCGGTCAGGATTCATCAAGCGCCGTATCTGCTCCAGCAAATCCATCGCCAGCATGCCGCGCTCTCCACCCTCGTCCGCTGCATCGTCGCCGGCACGGGCATGAATGGCTGCGCCCATTACGGCTGCCTCCAACGGCGGAATATGTTGCGCCACCAGGCCGGCGATCAACCCGGTTAACACGTCCCCCATGCCGCCAGTTGCCATGCCCGGGTTTCCGCCACCAACAATCACCGGCACCTCCCCCTGGGCGTGGAGCAGCGTCCCCGCTCCTTTCAAAAGCGCGATGCCGCCATAACGTTCGCTCAATTGGCGCACGCTGGCAAAGCGGTCGGCATTGATCTCGCGCGTAGAGGTTTGCAGCAAACGCGCCGCTTCACCTGGGTGAGGTGTCAAGATTCGATGCTCACACGCATCCGGATCGGCGGCCAACAGATTGAGTCCGTCAGCGTCGCAAATCTGCGTCAACGCGCTGCTACGGGCACACGCAAACAGGTCACGAGCCCAGGTACTCTGGCCGAGCCCAGGACCGATAGCGAGCACACTGGCTCGCGACATCAGAGCCCGCAAGGCGGTGGCATCGGCAATGGCGTGGGACATCACCTCCGGACGGGTTGTGGTGATCGCACCAGCCTGTGAAGGGTGCGTCGCCACGCTCACGAGACCCGCCCCACAGCGCGCCGCGGCCTCCGCACTCAAGCGTGCCGCGCCAGCAAAACCGGGCGCACCGCCGACCACCAGGACATGACCAAAGTCGCCTTTATGAGACGTGCGTGGACGGCACCTTAGGTGGTCCCGCACGCCGTCATAATCGAGCAGTCGGGCGCTCACTGGCGCGACGTCAAAGCAACTCGGGGGCACCCCGAGATCGTCAACGACAAGTTCCCCCACGCAGTCTGGCGCAGCGCCACTCAACAAACCTTGCTTGCAGGTGATAAACGAGATGGTTATGTCGGCGTCTACGGCGCACCCCAGAATCGCCCCGCTGTCCGCGTGCAGGCCGGAGGGAATGTCCAGTGCCATACGAGCGGCGTTCGCGCTATTCATGAGATCGATAGCCTCAGCCTGAATGCCGTCGACAACGCGATTGAGTCCGCTGCCGAACAGCGCATCGACCACCACATCAGCATCGTGCAGTGCGTTTGGCAGACTACGTTCGATGACCCCGCTGGCGCGCGCTTCAGCACGGGTCGCCAGTGCGTCGTTTTTAATCCCGGCCGAATCGCCGACAACATACAAGTCGACCTCGAGTCCGGCGAGTTTTGCCAGGCGTGCCACCACAAACCCATCGCCACCGTTATTGCCAACCCCACTGATGACGGCAACTCGGCGTACGTCCGGCCAATGGCGCTGCAGTTGGACGAAGGCTCCCTGCCCTGCACGACGCATTAAATCGAGCCCTGGCAGGCCCTGATCTTCAATCGCACTGCGTTCGATCGCGCGCGTTGCGGCAGCATCGTAAACAGGTGCCGTCACGAACATTCACGCGGCCCCGGGAACTTTCAGGAAATGCGTTCGGTAGTGTTTCAATTCGGCAATTGAGTCGCGAATATCGTCGAGCGCCAGATGACTGCCTTTTTTCTTGAACGAGGGTAAATCCGGTGCCCAGCGAGTGCTCAATTCTTTCAGGGTACTGACGTCGAGATTGCGATAGTGGAAAAACTCGACCAGGGTCGGCATGTACTTATACAGAAACCGACGATCCTGACAAATGCTGTTCCCGCACATCGGCGATTTGCCCGGCGTGATGTACTCATGCAAGAAATTCAGGGTCTGCTGCTCGGCCGCCTCACACGATAGCTGACTTGCGCGAACCCGCTCGGTGAGGCCGGACTGGCCGTGTTGGCGGGTATTCCATTCGTCCATCGCTGCCAGGCTGGCGTCACTCTGGTGAATAACGAGAGACGGTCCTTCAATCTGCTCTTGCAGGTGTGCGTCGGTGACAATCGTCGCGATCTCAATGATGAGGTCCTGCTCGGGCTCAAGCCCGGTCATTTCCAGGTCAATCCAGATCAGGTTGCGGTCAGAACGATTCATGCTTGGCTCCAGGGTTGGAAAGCGCAGACGATTCAAGACCCGAATCTTAGAGCAGCGCCCGCCTTCCAGCTAGGTGGTGGTGAGTCTGTCGCACAACGGGAATCCGCCGTACAGATGTTCAATATCGCGCAGGTTCAGTAATCGTGGCGACTGGCCAGTGCGCGCGACAAGGTCGAACCGTCAACGAACTCGAGGTCGCCTCCAACCGGTACGCCATAGGCGATACGCGTCGCCCGTACACTCATTTGTTGGGCCAGTTCCTTGAGGTAATGTGCGGTCGCCTCGCCTTCCATCGTCGTGCCTGTCGCGACCACCATTTCGGTGATTTCTCCGCTTGCCAACCGCTGCTCGAGCAGTGGCATGCCAATCCGTTCCGGTGTTATGCCGTCAATAGGTGAAAGTCTCCCGAGCAGTACGAAATAGCGCCCCTTGAAATCTGCGGCCTGCTCGATCGCGGCGACGTCGAGCGGACTTTCAACAACACAGATCAGGCTACGGTCGCGCACCGGGTTCTGACATAAATCGCAGACTTCGCGCTCGCTGAAAGTTCGACACTGTGCACACTGGCCAATGTCATCGACGGCTTTGCGCATCACATCGGCCAGGCGGCGCGCTTTATCGCGATTATTCTCCAGTAAATGAAACGCAATCCGCTGCGCCGACTTCGGCCCTATCCCGGGCAGGAATTGAAGTGCGGCGATGAGTTCGGCAAGGAGCGGAGATGGATTCACTGATCAGGACTACGTTCGCGAACAAGTTGAGTCAGAACGGCAGTTTCATGCCGGGCGGCAGCTCGATTCCGGCGGTCACGCTGGCCATTTTTTCTTTGCTCATCGATTCGATCCGCCGATTCGCGTCGTTGACCGCGGCCGCCACCAAATCTTCGAGCATGGCGCGTTCTTCGTTCATTAGCAGCGGGTCGATTGAAACTTTTCGAATGTCGTGTCGACCGTTCATGATGACTTTCACCATACCGCCGCCGGCTTCACCGGTAAGCTCGGTGACGGCGATTTCATCCTGCAAGCGCTGCATGTCTTCCTGCACTTTCTGCGCCTGCTTTACCAGGTTTCCGATACCGCCTTTCATATCCGTGGGTGTCCTTGCGAATCTATGTAATTGTCGGTCAACGGGCCGAAACGTCTTCGATGGTGGCGCCGAAGGTGTCGCGTAGTGCCTGTATTTTTGGATCCGCGTCTATCGCGGCCTCTGCTTCCTGTTGACGCGCAAGTTCGGCAGCGCTGCGTTGCTCCGAAGGCGTCATCAGACCCGTTTCAGCAGCGACGCGAACATTCACCCGAGCATCGCAGCCAAAATATTTTCCGAGCGCACTTTGTAATGATTCGATGTGGCGGCGATGTGCGAGCTTATCGAACTGCGGCGCGACGACGAGTTCGAAGGCTACCCCATCGCGTGCGGCCAAGGCGCAGTTGCGCGCCAATTCGCGCGGCAAGCCCACGATGTCGAGCTCATCGACCACCGTGCTCCACTCCAGATCAGTGCGCGGGGATGCCGAGCGAGATGCCGCAAGCGGCGCCTGTACGGCAGGCTCGTCAACCATAGCCGGCGGCGCTAGTTCGCTAGTCGCCGGTTGGGCGGCGTGCGGCGCTAGTTCAGGCACAGTCATGGGTGCCCGTGTAGCGGTGGGTGCAGCAATAGGTTCGATCGGCGCGATGGGTGTGGTTGTAGCTGCGGGCTGCATAATCGGCTCTGCCGGCGCGACGGGTGCGGTTGTCGCAGTCAGCTCCGCAATCGGCTCTGTCGGCGCGGCGGGCAGTGCGGTTTCCGTGCGCGGCGCCGGGCGAGTTTCAGGTTCAGAGAGCGTAGTTTCGACCGGTTGCGCCTCCGGGCCGCCAGAGGACGGCGCCCCGGGAGCGGCAGGCGCAGGCTTCCCAGTCGCGCTCGGCTTATTCCGCGACCGTTCATTGCCCGACGCACCGGACTCGGAAGACGCTATTGGTTCCGCATTGGCGACACTCGGTACGGCAGGCACATTCTGTGCAGCGGCCGGCGGCGAGGCCGGCCGAAAAGCCAGCATACGGAGTAGATTCATCTCGAATCCGGACTCAGGATCGGGGCTATAGGGCAGATCGCGGCGACCATTCAGGGCGATTTGGTAATACAGCTGGCATTCGTCAGGCGCGATGCGCCCTGCTAACTCTTGCACTGCGGCGTCGCTCTCGATGTCGCCCGGGTCACCGTCAAGTGCATGTACAACCGCAACGCGGCGCAGAAGCGACAACAGTTCGGCCAGCACCTGCGCATAATCCGGGACGTATTCACTCAGTTCTCGAGCCCGCGCGATCAGCAGATGGCCGTCAGCAAGCGCAATGGCATCGAGCAGTTTGATGACGCGCTGTTGATCGACCGTTCCCAGCATCAACGCCACCTCTTCCGCCAACACTCGCCCTGCACCGTGAGCGATCGCCTGGTCGAGCAGACTCAACGCATCGCGAACGCTGCCTGCAGCGGCTGGTGCGATGAGGTCGAGTGCCGGTGGTTCGAATTCAACACCTTCGGCGTCGAGAACCTTGGCCAGGTGTGCGCTGAGCTGGCTAGCCCCGAGGCGGGTCAGGTTGAACTGTAGACAGCGCGACAGGATCGTCACGGGCAATTTTTTCGGATCGGTTGTCGCGAGCAGAAATTTGACGTGCGGCGGGGGCTCTTCGAGCGTTTTCAGCAACGCGTTGAATGAGTGGTTGGAAAACATGTGCACCTCATCGATGAGGTAAACCTTGTAGCGAGCACGGGTCGGTGCGTACTGGACGTTATCAAGCAGCTCGCGAGTTTCTTCGACCTTAGTCCGTGACGCAGCATCAACTTCTATCAGGTCTACGAAACGACCTTCATTTATTTCGACGCACGAACTACATTGGCCGCACGGCGTACTGCTGACGCCCTGCTCACAGTTCAGCGCCTTGGCAAACACCCGCGCCAGGGTCGTCTTACCGACTCCTCGCGTACCCGTGAACAAGTAAGCGTGATGCAGACGATCGCCATCGAGGGCGTTGACGAGCGCTTTCAATACGTGGCCCTGGCCAAGTACTTCGGCGAAACTGCGCGGTCTCCACTTGCGTGCGAGTACCTGATAGCTCATCGCATTCAGCTCTTGATAGTGAGGTCATTGCGGCTGCATCCAGCCGCCTCGAAGGAGAAAGGCGGCGGCCGTGCCAGCCACACCTCGGCGCCCGCAGGTACCGCTACCGCTGCTCCCTTCCGGGCCTGACGGGGTTTGCAGCGCTGCGCCGCGAGGGGACCGACACGCCCACCATAGAGTCGCGCTGATTCTACTCGAAGCAAAAACAAAATTGGTGACCTGGCGCGACTATTTATCGTTGGAACGTGATACGCAACTCATCGTCGCACCGTGCGGCCGACACCCGCCCGCTCCGGCATCCACCTGACGTCGCGGCACGCCGGACATACAGCCGCGAAGCGGCACCCTCACGCCATTGAGCAAGCCGATATCCAGCACCAATGGGGACCGCAGGACGGCGGCCATGCGCCCGGTTTGCTTCGGAAGGTTCGGCGCCAGGCCTTTCAATGTGGCGGCCGACTCAGGCCAATCCGGCTGGTCGATTCACCGCTCCGAAGTGGCGTATTCGTGCGGCTGTGTTCACGCCAACGTTCCCGGCACGCCGACAACCGACGGTTGCCGCAATGATGGACAGGCCGTGGTTTGTGGGTTGATGTACTACGACTGTATTGAAGGCGACGAGGTCGCGACGTCAGTGGTGCGCAAAGCCCTTGCTAGTAAAGCGAGTGCGTCGGTTAAATTCCAACCGCCAGCGCTCAGGCGCGCGCCGTTGACCCGCCGTCGACGGTCAGAACCGTGCCCGTGCAGTACGACGCTTCATCGGAGGCCAGAAACAAACTCGCATAGGCCACTTCCTCTGGCGTAGCTGGACGACCCATCGGCGAAATCAGTTTCGGATTTTCCGCCGAGAACAGCATCGGAATCACGCTCTCGACCATTTGCGTTGCAACAAAGCCCGGTGCGACCACGTTGCACCGGATGTTGTTATCAACATAGGCCACGGACATCGAACGGGTGAGGTTGATAATCGCGCCTTTGGTTGCCGTGTAGGTATGCGCATCGGGCGCACCGCCCATGCCGAATATGCTCGCAATATTGACGATGGAACCGACGTTCTGCGCTTTCATGTGTTTCAGCACAATGCGTGAGACATAAAACAAACTGTCCAGGTTGAGCGCCATCACTTCGCGCCATTTGTCCACCGGCGTCGTGTCGAGTGGATCCATCGAACCTGCACTCGTTTCTCTTAAGTTGTAACCCACCCCGGCGGCGTTGAGCAGGATGTCAATGCGTTGATAGCGCTCTATGCAGGTTTCCACAGCACCTTCGGCCAGTTCCGGGTCAGAGAGATCGGCGCTGAAGACACTGCCCTTGCCGCTGGCTTTGGTGACCTGCGCCAGGGTCTCGTCAAGATTGGATTGGGTACGCGACACGCCCATGACGGTCGCACCTTCGCGGGCAAACATGACCATGCAGGCACGGCCAATGCCAGTGCCTGCACCTGTAACCAAGGCAACCTTCCCTTCAAGTCGACCCATGCGAAACCTCAGATTGTGTGTTGTATAGAATTTTCCCGGACCGGCGGCTCGGATGCTGGGCGCTATTCCTGGCGTTCATGTCCGAGCACGCGCAACAAGTCTTCGTGTAACTCAAACCATACGGTGTGGTAGGACGCCGTGCGCGCATCACTGACCCAGGCGGTATCGCCATCCTCAGCTTTCTCTAACGCTTCGGTCAGTGCAACCTTGTACAGACCGAAGCGTGAATCGCCTGCGACCAGCGCGTCGAGCGCCGGCTCGAAACGTTCATGCAAATCACCCAGCCGACCGATAACCTTATCGTCGTAGTCGGCGTCGCTGTGATCGTTGGCTACCCGTTTACCGCCGATTTCCACCGTTTGCCACTGCGTGATCAATTGTTTGAGATCGTTGTTGATCAACTCGAACTGCTCATACGCGGCGACAAACTTCGTGTCGTTACGTAAATCGGCGTAGAAGCGCGAGTACTCCGCCGTCACGATCATGTGCCCCGCAGAAGACAGCATGTAACGGCCATCGACATCTATGATTCGACCGCTCAATACTGCCGCTTCCATAGTGACCTTAGCGACCGCCGGTGCAACGCCGCTGATAACCGTTATCTCCTCCAGCGTGCCGTTCTTTTTTATCGCCACGCCGTGCATGACGCTGTGGGTTGGATTAATAGCCATTACCGTCTCCATGAACCCTATTCTTTGTCGCGCAACGCTTCGACATCGGCACGGCTCAAGCCCGCTCCTTTGCCCTTCAGCTTACGAGAGTGTTGCTGCTCAATGCCGAACAACTCATCTGCCACCGCCGTGTCCGCGTGATACTTAACCCAGTCACCGCATAAAAAGCGAAACTTCTCCTGACACGCCTGAGGCACGAATTCACGACTCAGCTGATTGTACTCATCCAGGGTCAACACACCGCGTGAGGTGCGATAGCGATCAGCCTTCGCGCCGAGTGTGGTGCTGCCGGGACGCATGCCGCCGACACCCGCGACATACGATTCATCACCTAGCACCGAGTACGGGATGTAGCTGAGTGCACGACGCGGCAAACCGGTGTGCTGCATCATGGTGTACTCGTGCATGATCTGGCTTGGGCAAGTGATGTAGCCAACCAGTTCGCCGAGAAACATGTTGCCGTACTCGTCGTTCAGCAAGGGTTGAAAGCGCTCCGCGCGCTCGTCCATCATCATCCAGTCGTCGTGCTCGTAGGTGCCGGCAATATGGGCCAATTCCTTGGCGACGGCGAAATAGGTCAGCGCGCCAGCCTCGAGCTGCTGATCGCGTGTCCACGCCGTCATCTGCTCCCATAGTTTGGCTGTCGCGACTTTAAGACGTGCAGTCAGGTCATTAAATGTCTCTGTCAGTTCCTGCTTGCTAGCCATGCCGACCGGGACATGACCTTCGCTCAAATAATCGGCCGAGTAGAGACCCACTGCGACAATGTGCTCGGCTTTCAATTCCGGCTCGGACTCGAAAGAACCCCAGTCGTCGAGCAGATTGATGTGGCAACCCTCAATCGTCATCGTCACGGTCAAGTTGTTATAGGGAATATCGCGCCCGACATCGTCAAGCCACGGCACATCCGCTTCCGACAGCTCGCGATAATCGCGCACCAGCATTTCGCGTGTGTCGGAGATTTTGTAGGGCCCGTGGTTGTGACTGGTGAGGCGGCTTTCGCACGAAACCAGAAAGCCATACTGGGCGACGGTCGCCATGAAACCTTGTGCGGCCGTATGCAGGGCGTCACCATCGCGGCATTCGTAAGCATCGGCATGAAACACCTGCAGACGTTGCTCGGGCATAATCTGAGCGCGGTGACCACCCATCCTGTTCGTGAGATTGCCATCGTTGCGATGCCAGGAGAGTTGGTAACGCTTCCAGAAGTCCATGACGTAGACCAGATCTTCAATGCCATCAGTCGGCTTGTTCACGCCCCAATTGATAAGCATTTCGCGGCCAAGCAAGTAAAAACACGGGATGGTCCAAGCCAGAATCTTGGTTCCCGCGAGGCGCGCGCGATCACCGATTTCCTCAGCCGACATCTGCGCTTCCATCTTGCGTAGCAAGGACGGATAGCGATACCAGCAATTCAGGTAGGAATACAGAATGTAGGCCGACACCGGAAATATTTTTGACTCTTGCACAGTGCGAGTCGCACAGAGCCAATAGGTTTCATCAGCGTTCTGCTGAATCATGGAGTTGGTTTCGAGGAGTTGGGCGTAGTCGATTTTTAGTTCGGACATGGTACGGATTCCGTAAATTGATTCGCGACAGCAGAAAGCGGGTCAGGCGCGGCGCCATACCCGGGCGACAACGTCCCGTTCGGCACCGTAGTCTTCCGCCGTTTTCGCACGCGCGGACACTTCCACTTCGAGACTGTCACCATCTTTGATACCACTCAGTTTGGCGTTCATCAAACAAGGGATGTTGTACTCGCGGGTGAGGATGGCAAGGTGTGAACGGGTGGTTCCTCCGGCACACAGAACACCGTGAAATTTCTCCAGCACGGGTGCGGTCAGTGTGCCGCCCGAATCGTCGACAATTGCAATGGTGTCGGCTGCCACACCGCTGCTCAGGCACTCCAGCACGGTATCGATGGTGCGTACGTAGCGCGCCGTTCCGCTCAGGTTGGTGTCGTGAGTAACAACGTTGTCGCCTGCCCCGCGTAGCTCCCGCCCGTCTTCATCAACCGCAGCGGTCGGCGCATCCGGATCTTCAAAACTAAAATCTGTGGCGAACAGTCCCGAGTCTTTATACGCCTCTGGTCGTTCGCGCGAGGACGACATCGCCGAGGGTTCGAAGGTATAGCCGAGTCCGAGCAGTTCGTCTTCGAGCGCCTGCATGGTCTGTCGGGTCAACACCCCATATTCACTACCGAACACAAAGTTCTCCCACGCTTCGCCGCTCGCGCTCAGGTGTTTGCGTACGAGATCTTTGATTCCGGCGTTGTAGGCTTCCGAGATCGGGAACTCGCACTGGTAACCATACTTGTCGCTGTCGACATAGAGTTTTGACACTGACTCTCTCCCCCCTTAAGCAAAAGCGTTCAATTTGTATAGAGATCGCGCAAGCGTTTCACCGCGTGCGCATCAAGACCATAGTTCTGGCGTAGAAATTCCGCACTCGAACCGAAATCTGCGTCGATTGCCGCAAAAGCAGCTTCCAGGTACGACAAGCGCGTATCCAGTAGCGGCCATATCAGCGCCCTGCCAGTCTCACCGGGCCGCGTCACCGCGTACTTTTCCAACACGCGAGGCACTTCAGCAGCGGCCGGAAAGAAGGTTCCCGAGAGCATGAAATCATACCCGATCGTTTCCCGCGGCACGCCGAGCGCGGACAGCACCAGCGCCGTCCCGACACCAGTGCGTTCTTTGCCAGCTGAACAATTCATTAGTAGCGCGCCCGACGGATCTTCGAGCAGCGCCTCAAACAAGCCTGCGTAGCACGGCGCGGCCTCGCGAACCAGGGTTTCGAGCATCTGGTGCACGGCGTCGACAACCTCGGATGGACCGTCAGCGCTCGCGAACAAGCGATGAAAGAAATGCGCATCGCCGATGCCCGGCATGATGTCGAGCGTGTGGACGGCGGGAGCGCCAGGTAACTCGGTATTCTCGTGCGCGCGTTCCTCGTCGATACGAAAATCGCACACCGTCGAAATATTCAGCGCCGCGAACGTCTGCTTGTCCGCTGCAGTCAGCTTGGACATATGTCCCGAACGGAACAACCTCCCCCACCGTACCCGGCGTCCGTCCTCGGTCCGATAGCCGCCAACATCACGAAAATTGACGCCGCCGTGCATCTCAACCGGCCGTTCGGCGACTATCAGTGGTTCGTCCGTGGCAGGGACCAACAAAAAATAACAGCGGGTCGGTGCATCTGGGGCGGCGAACGTCGCCTGCTGATGTGCGCCCTCAATGCATGGATTCGCGCGCTCGATGGCGAGCGGATCGGCTCCGGCAAAAATGATGACCGGTTCGGTAGTAAAGCATTCGTCCCAGCTTATTTGGTAGCGCTCAGCGGCAACCCGCGTCACCTCAACATGAGTAATCGTATCCATTATTTATTTCGTCCCTCGGAGGCTCGGCAGCATAACGCAGACCGCTGGCGGGCGGCAGTCAAAGCCAGGCGTGAATCGGCGCGCGTGGTGAGCTGCACTGGACGCTCATTTGTCGACGTGGCCGCACTGTCGAGCGTCGCAGATGGCGTTACACTGATGTGCACGCCCAAAGGGCCGAATCTATGTCTTTGACCGGTATCGTGCTTATGTCGCTGCTGAATGCAACAACTCTGTCTGTCGATGGCGAAGCCATCAGCACACCCCCACAGCAAGCTGGGCTTTACGATATCCAGGCGGAGATCGACGGCCAGCGCAGCGTGCGATTCTCACTGTCTCTGCCGGACGGAATAGACACCGCCGAGCGCCCACCATTGGTTGTGGTACTACATTACGGCGGTCGACCGACGCGATTCTACGGTCGACCTCTGATCGAGGGGCTGTTCGAGGCCGCGTGGCGCGATCTGGGTGCCATTTTCGTCGCGCCGGAGTCGATCGATGGACAATGGAATTCGGCGCCCAACGAATCTTTCGTGATGCGACTCATAGAGTCGCTTGCGAGCCACTATGCGGTAGACCGAACAAAGATAGTCATTGCCGGATACAGCATGGGAGCGATCGGCAGTTGGCATTTCATTCGCAGCTATCCCGATATTTTCGCTGCAGCCGTACCGGTGGCAGGCTTCCCGAGCGGGACGCTTGATTGCCCCGTACCGGTCTTTACCTTTGCCGCCCCGAGCGACGAGCTTTTCGATATCAATGCGTTGCAAGCGCAACTCGATGCGGCGCGCGATGGGGCGTGCAATATCGAATTTCGCAGTGTCGAAGCCCGCGGTCACTACGACGTCGGCGGCTTTGCTGGCGACGTCGGCCTGGCGTTGCCGTGGTTACTCCAAATTTTCTCCGCGACGAACGTAGAAGGAAAGTAGCTCATGAAAAACCACCCTTTATTGCCGCGTTTTTGCCTTGCGATCATTCTGAGTCTATCCATCAGCATGGAGTGCCTGGCACACGGCGACACTGACGAAACTTCCGCCGCCGGCAGCGGGGCCGCTTATCCTGCTGCGAGCAGTGGCACCCGGACACTCGTGCAAGGGCCGGTATGGATAAAAATGCTCGCCGACGCGAGTAATCTCGGGCGCGACGACATTGAAGTTGGCGAACTGTTCCTTCCTGTCGCATACGGCGAGGGGGCCGCGCACGCACACGGCAGTCTGGAAATTTTCTATGTCATCGAAGGCGTACTCGGACACGAAGTGAACGGTCATTTGCACCGCCTCGAGGCCGGCATGCTGGGCTTCGTCAAACCGGGAGACAACGTACGTCACTCGGTGCTTTCCGATACGGATGTGCGCGCAGTGGTCATCTGGATGCCTGGCGGCGAGAGCCAGACCTTGCTCGACCATGCTGGTTTTACGCTGGCGCCTGCAAACTAGACGTGTCGAATCGGCGGGCGAATCGTTGAAATCGGACCCAAAGAAACTCCTGAAGCGGCACGAAGCGTTGATCCACTCGGACATGCGCAAGGTCGTATCGCATGTTCAACGCGAGGCCGGAGAATGGCTTATTAACACCGTTCTGATCGAGGGCTATGACGTACCGTTTCGCTACAAACGCAAGAAACGCTATAAAAGCCTGGTTGGAGCGAGCGTTAATCTGACCTATTACGCGAGTACGGAACGCGTAGCCGCCATGGACATCGAAATCATGAAGGTGGTACGCATCCGGCGCGCCTGATGTGTCATGCGCTGCTTGTGCGAACAGATCTAGTGCGCCGTAGTCCCTGAAGTAATGGCTGCAATGCCACTGCGCATCACCAGCGGCAAAAATTTGTGCGCCTGCGTCGCCACTGCTGCGGGTTCGACAATGGGTAGCGAACACTGATCATCGTTGCAGATATACATCGAAGCGCGAGCACGGGCCGGATAGCGCCCCGGGGCTTCGGCATGCACCAGCTTGCGCGGTTCGAAGACAGCACGGCCTGCGGCCAATAAGGCGAGCGCTGGTGCGCCCTCCCCGACCACTGAGAACTCCACATAACCTGCGCTGAGCAATTCCAGTGCGAGCGCAAGACTGCCCGTGATGCGACCTTCACGGCGCACAATGGCTGGCGCGGCTACCGCGCGTATCGTTTTTTCCGCAGCTGCCTTCATGCCTGGATTTTTATTCAGCACGGCGAGACGGTAGAGCAGCCGCGCGGCGGCAGCGTTGTCCTCCAGCGGTTTACGACGCGCGACAATGGCATCGACTTCACTCGCCGGTGCGGAGAAAAATCCGCCCAGTCGTTCGTCACCGAGTGTTTCGCTTAAGCCGTTCGCGATCGCCAGCGCCCGGACACGCCATTGTTCGTCGCCGCCAGCCTGATAAAGAGACAGTGCCGCGAGGCCAAAATGTGCCTGCGTGCGCAGATACGGGAGTCCCGTGACGGTTACACCGTGGACTCGAGCGCCACCTTTGAGATGCTCATTAGCGCCAAACTGCTGCAGCCATCCTGCTGGCGTCTGCCGTTCGTCAATCAGTACTTGCGCTGCTTTGAGCGCCGTATCGAAATAGCGCGAATCTCCACTCGCCTCAAAAGCCCGCACTAGCCCGCTGATAACGCGTGCATTCACATCAGTATAGATTGCTTTATCGACCAACGGCAGGCCATGGCCACGTCGACCGGCATCATCAAGCGCATAGTAGTCATCAATGCTCATGTCCTGCGCTAGATCAGGGCCGGTGTCTTTCTGATTCGCGTAAAAAGTCCCACTGGGCGAACTCATCCAGTCACGGAGATAGCGATGGATATTTTGCAGCCCGGCTTCGAACGCGCGGTCGCCACTCACCTGCAAAGCGTCGGCAAACAGCTGTAAGGCAGCCGCCTGACTTTCGAGACGCTTCTCCCGTACGACGTTGTCCCAGCTATCGAACGAGGCATAGAACATGCCGCCCCATACCAGGTCGAGTTGTTGTAGAAATCCGTAGGCCGTTTTCAGCGCGCGTGCTGTTGAGACGTCATCACCGTAGAGCAATCCGCGCAGAAATAACTGTAGCGTAGGCTCAGCGTACTCGAGAATTTTTGCATCCCCCCAGCCGCCTCGCTCATCGTCGAACGTATTATCGAGCTGCCTGCGTACCTGCTCGCGCAATTCCAGCAACGGACCGGCCAGCACTTCCTGAGGCGCGCCGTAAGGGGCCAAATCGTCAGCTTTTAAAATGCCTTTCTGATTCCGTTCGATGACCTGCTCAAGCAGTTGCAAAAAGTCATCCGGTCGTCGACTACCGCGAATAGCGAATACCTGACGGCCATCCGGCTGCAGAAACGCGGTTGCGGGCCAGGCCCAGTCTGAATAGCGTTCGCCAATATCGGGCTGCATTTCGCTATCGACCTGGATAGCGACGAAATGCCGATTAATAAACTCAATCACTCGCGGATCTGAGAAGGTATTCTCTTCCATCATCCGACACGCCGTGCAGCCTTCGTGCCCGACGTTCACCACAATGGGCCGCATGGCCTTGCGTGCGTCCTCGAAGGCACCAACACCCCAGGTACGCCAGCTTATGCCAGCGTCGGCAGCTTGACTGACGACCAGCAAAAGACTCGGGAGCAGCAGCTTATTTCTTGCGCGCATCGCTTTAACCTGTCGGTGACATTAGCGTCCAGACTAATCGGACCCTGATTAGCGCGATTAGTTTGCTCTGCAACACAATTTGGCCCCGCCAGGACGAATTTAGTGAACCAACGGCCCGCAGCGGACTTCAAAGCGTTCGCACACACGGTCCAGTGCGCGGCGAAAATGCGCGCGCTTGTGCGCCCCGTCCGCGCGTAATCTGGATACCGCGAACAGGCGGCGGTGCAGCGGGAACCAGCGGTCGAAATCGAGCCCGCAATTCAGCATGACCGAGTTCGGCACGGCTTCGACGATGAGCCCGATGTTGTACAGCAGATGGACCATCGCGGTGAACGGCAGCGCCGACTTCGAGCATTCATTAAGACCCTGAAAATCGAGTTCATAGAGCGGCAGGGTTTGGAGCTTGTCGAGATAAAACAAATGGACGAGAAAATAGGCATCGAAGCTGGTCAGGAAATGGATAGTCGAGGTCGGTTGCACGGAAACGACGGCACCATGCTCGGATAAATAGGGTTCGTAAGGATGTGGCTCGCGTAAGACATAGCCGGTGCAATTAATAATCCATGCGTCGCGCTCAATCACGCGCCGCTCGCCGGAACGAAGCACCATCACCGTAGCGTCGCCCTCGTCGATAATATCGCTGACATAATCCATCACAATGTCGCGGGCACCACTGGCGATAACGTCGTTTTCGGCCTGCGACAAAACGCCGAACACGAATTGCCGGCATTGCGGATTCAGTTGGGTGGTGTAGTGTGCGCTGAAGTAATCAAGCACCTCGTCTTCATTGTCTCCGTCGAACAGGAGTCCCAGTTCCAGAAACGTTTCGAGCGATGTTTTACCCCCCCACCATCGCCGCAATCCGGTCGGGAACGTAGTGTCGCGCGAAGTAAAAACCGTGCCCCGTCCGACCATCAGCGATACCTGCTTGTCCTTGAAACGACTGAGCAAGGCATGCGCTGTGTCCATTGCGGTCTTGCCGCCGCCGACGATATAAACCGGCTTGTCGCTAGCACGCATTTCTTCGCCAAGCAGGTCGAACGAATCTGGCGAAATCGATCGCACATTAGTACTGGAAAATGGCAGCGCGGCATTCTGCGGGATCTGAAAACCAAGCGCCTTGACGCAACGCCGCGCCTTGATTTGCACGCGCTTGCCGCTCTCATCGCCCTCCGCACACTCGACGAGCACGGAGTAAGATCCGTCGGCTTCTTCCACTTCACGGTGCGACAAGTAGAGGCAGCCATAACGTTGTTCGAGTTGGACCTCGGCTTGCAGGGTTTGCAGGCAATGATCGAAATGGTCGAGAACTTCCGTTCGATCCGCCAGATGCGCAGGTGTGCGAGCCGGCTCCCAGGGGATATCTCCGGCAGTGAACATGCGGTGAGGCTGGTGCAGGCGGACGTAATTGTAGGTCTGGTTCCACATCCCGCCAGGTTTCGGATTGCGGTCGACAAGAATCACTTTGTCGTCGGGCTTCAAATAGCGACTCGCGGCATACAAGGCATTCATCCCGGCGATGCCGGCACCGACGATACACAGCTCACACGCTTGCACACCTGAACTGTCTTGGTCTTCATTAGTCATAGTGGTGGTTTCCTGCCCGATACATCATGCGCTGCCTTCCACGGTCATACGGTCAGCATCGCCGATGACTTCGATGGTATGGGTCAACGGTGTATTCAGTTCAATCTGCTCGCGCTGCGCAACATCGTAGGCAGCGCGGTTGATGGCGAAAGCGGCATCGATCAAGCCGTAGCTGTTTGACAGCCAGTAGACTAATCGCCAACTCACGCCGTGATCGCCAGTAGCAGCCAGACGCGCGACCGCCGGGCGGTCCGTATTGATACTCTTATCTGACTCGCAGGCTGCCGTCCAGATTTGCTCAAACAAATCTTCGACCCGTTCGCTGTCAACGCCATACCCGATCTGAAAGTCAGCCGAGCGCATCAGGCCCTTGCCAGCGCTTTTGCTGAGGATTTCTATCTTGCTGGCGCGCAGTCTGGCATTGGGAATAATGATGATGTGGCGGGCGCGCAAGTCGCGCAGACGCGTTTGCGTGAGCGTGGTCTGGATGACGATACCGAGAAGGTCTAATTCATTCACCTCGATGAGCGTACCCGGTTCAATGTCACCGTTGTACAGTAGGATCAAGCCGTGAATGTTATCCGGCGCCCAGTAGTCTTTCGTTGAAAACAACACGATAAGCAGGCCGCCGAGCACGCTGGTCGCTTTCAACCAACTGGTCATCCCCCAAATATTGATGACGACCAGGACCACCGTAACCGCAGTCAGAATTAGTGTAATCAGCGAGAACATTTCCGACTGATAGGTCTCAGATCGGTACGCCGTGCCATCGATGTCTCGTACTCTACCGTAACGCTTAAGGATTAATGTCGCGATAGCGTAGTGCGTCATCACGGCAACCAGCAAAGTAAGACCGGTTTGCGACAATTGTTTGGCGAAGTCGAGGAACAGGATGGCGCTGAAATAGAGTACGAACAGAATCACGTTGGCCGCGCGTATCGTATACACACGACTCGCCACCACGGCCTCGTCGCTGGACGGGCGAATGAGCTGCACGACTGTAGTGGCGAACAGAAACAACAACAAATTGAACGCGAGCACCGCGTAATCGAAGGTGTTAAATACCGCCAACAGTGGCACGACGTCTTGCATCTAGCTGAATTCCGCGTGGGCCCGACTCGATGTGATTATAAGGAAAGCTGCACCGGCCGTATTGGCGTCAACCACGTCTTACATCAATCAACAAAGGAGACAAGATGGACGAGCAACGATTCAAGCAAGGCCTGGAGAAACGTAAGGCGGTCCTCGGTGGCGATTATGTCGAGCAAACCCTTGCCAACGCCAATGACTTTAGTCGTCCGTTTCAGGAAATGATGGCGGAATACTGCTGGGGCTTTGGCTGGGGCGACGAAACGCTACCTGCGAAGACTCGCAGCATGTTGAACCTGACGATGATCGCAGCCCTCAATCGCATGCACGAATGGGAGCTACATCTCAACGGGGCGATAAAAAACGGCGTCAGCAAGGATGAGATTCAGGCCATTCTCCATCACATCGCAATCTATTGTGGTGTGCCGGCGGGCGTTGAATGCTTTCGCATCGCTAACCGAGTTTTCGCCGCGCTCGAAGATGATGAGGAGCAGGCCAGCTAGCGCAGGCGACTGATAGCCTGCTCGGCTAATTTGAGTGCAACATCGATGCGATGACGCAAATCGTCAAGATCGATACCGACAGTGCTTTTCTTACCTTCGAGATAGCGCGCGTAAACGCCGTGAATGATCATCGCGGTCTTGAGCCAGTTGAATCCGATGTAGAAATCCAGGCGCGATAAATCGCGTCCGGTGCGCTCGGCATAGCGCGCTGCCACCGCTTCGCGTGACGGGAAACCACTGAGGGCCGTCGCCGCGTTTTCTCGCCCCGGGGTTTCGTCTTCAGGCAAAGCCCATTGATTCAGTGCGTAGGCGAGATCGGCCAGCGGATCACCGAGCGTCGAAATTTCCCAGTCCAGGACGGTCGAAATTTTCGAGTCAGCCCCAATCAGGCAGTTGTGCAACCCGTAATCACCGTGAACCACCCGTGCAGGACCTTGTTCTGGGATGTTGTCGCTAAGGTAACGCTGCATGTCATGCAAGCGCGGATCATCGTAGTCGGCAGCCTCCGCCGACGACGTCCAGGAACGATACCAGGTGCGCAATTGGCGCCCGACGTAGTCGACTTTTTTACCCAGGCCACCGAGACCGATAACATCCGGGTCGAGCGAGTGCAGGTCGGCCAACACATCAATAAACGACCACGCCAGCGTGGTGCGGTTGGCCTCCGGGACCCATTCACGAGTTTCATCCGCGTTATACAACGCGCGCCCTTCGACCAGGCCCATGACGTAGAAATGCGCTCCGGTTACTGCCGGATCCGGGCAGAACCCCAGTGCCGCCGCTACGGGCACCGCCGTCGGCCCGAGCGCCGAAATGATCGACCATTCGCGTTCCATGTCGTGCGCTTTTGGTAGCAACTCGCCCATTGGCGGGCGG